>OIEW01000014.1_pt1 | contig 86000 bp, 82 predicted proteins | sample 1581891 | NCBI WGS metagenome assembly OIEW01 (sample SAMN07977758, study PRJEB24534) | human gut metagenome
GTGCTGAAAGCATCTAAGCACGAAACTTGCCCCGAGATGAGTTCTCCCTGAGACTTTAAGTCTCCTGAAGGAACGTTGAAGACGACGACGTTGATAGGCCGGGTGTGTAAGCGCAGCGATGCGTTGAGCTAACCGGTACTAATGAACCGTGAGGCTTAACCTTACAACGCCGAAGATGTTTTGGCGGATGAGAGAAGATTTTCAGCCTGATACAGATTAAATCAGAACGCAGAAGCGGTCTGATAAAACAGAATTTGCCTGGCGGCCTTAGCGCGGTGGTCCCACCTGACCCCATGCCGAACTCAGAAGTGAAACGCCGTAGCGCCGATGGTAGTGTGGGGTCTCCCCATGCGAGAGTAGGGAACTGCCAGGCATCAAATAAAGCGAAAGGCCATCCTGACGGATGGCCTTTTTGCGTTGGTGCAAAAAAATGCCGGATGCGACGCTGGCGCGTCTTATCCAGCCTGCTCTTGCTTATCCGTCCTGCTTTTGCATCCACTCCACCACAAAATCAGCCAGCCCCTCAACATCATTAATATCCAGTAATGCGACATCAAGATTAAGCGGCACATCACTGGCTACAGCAATAACATGTCTGTCTATCACTAATTCTTCCGGTCGATGTCCGGCTCTATCGCGAAACAGCACAATCTTTGCGATCTCTTCATGCTTAAACCCTTCGACCAGAATCAAATCCAGCTTTGAGGTATCCATTCGACTTGCGAGAAAATGTAGATCCAGCTCTTCTTCGTCTGGTGTTTCCGTCATCAAGGCCCATCGTTGCTGGCTGGCAACGATGGTTTGTGCCGCGCCAGCCTTGCGCAGCTCATAGCTATCTTTGCCTGGCTTATCAACATCCATATCATGGTGCGTATGCTTAATCAGCCCTGGACGGATCCCTCTGGCGCATAATGCCGGGATCAGTTGTTTCAAAAGCGTAGTTTTTCCGGTACCACTCCACGCGGCAAAGGCGAGTAACGGTATCATCGTTTTTCCTGCCATCGGGCAAGCTCCTCTGGCGTATTCACGTTAACAAATGCATCTTTATGATCGCTGAAATCAACCGCATGACCGCCAGCCAGACGCATAAATGCCATTACCCGGCGTTCTCCTGCTTGCAGATATTCTAGTAATAAAGGCTCAATAGCGCGGTTTACCAGAGCAATAGTCGGGTGATCGCGTTCACCGTCATGGACCCACACGACAGGCGCATCTTTGCGCTGATGATTAAGCCGGGCGGCTAAATCATGGGGAATGTAAGGCGTATCGCACGGACAAAACAAAAACCACTCACCAGCTTCCTGCTGCATTACTGAAAGCATCCCTGCCAGAGGGCCTGGGTAATCCGCCAGTGAATCTTCAATCACTTTCAGACCGCCTGCCTGATAGATTTCCTGATGACGATTAGCATTAACCACGACGTGAGAGAGCTGCGTCATAAGCGCGTCAGCGACATGTTGCCATAATGGTTTGCCGTTTAATTCAAGCAATCCTTTATCTACGCCGCCCATTCGTCTGGCTTTACCGCCTGCCAGCACAACGCCTGTTATCGTCGTCATCAGATTCACCGATATCGCCTCTTTTATTGTGGGATTGACCCTGCTAACGTGTCTGTCTCAAGAGTAAGGAGCATTACTATGAAATGTAAACGTCTGAATGAAGTTATTGAACTCCTCCAGCCAGCCTGGCAAAAAGAGCCAGACCTTAACCTGTTGCAATTTTTGCAGAAACTGGCGAAAGAGTCAGGTTTTGACGGCGAACTGGCGGATTTGACGGATGACATTCTGATCTATCACCTGAAAATGCGTGATTCCGCGAAAGATGCGGTGATCCCGGGTTTGCAGAAAGATTATGAAGAAGACTTCAAAACGGCGCTGTTACGCGCTCGCGGCGTAATTAAAGAGTAAAAGCTTGTAAGCGGCGCCACCAAAATCATCGTGAAATGATATCCTTCGTCATTCGTAATGTTTTCCGGATGATGGGATGAATAACAGCGCTTTTACTTTCCAGACACTACACCCGGATACCATCATGGACGCTCTGTTTGAGCATGGGATCCGGGTGGATTCCGGTCTTACCCCGCTTAACAGCTATGAAAACCGTGTCTATCAATTTCAGGACGAAGATCGTCGACGTTTTGTCGTCAAATTTTATCGCCCTGAACGTTGGACAGCCGATCAAATCCTCGAAGAACATCAATTTGCGTTGCAGCTGGTAAATGATGAAGTTCCGGTCGCAGCACCTGTGGCCTTTAACGGTCAGACTTTATTGAATCATCAGGGATTTTATTTCGCTGTTTTTCCAAGCGTCGGTGGTCGCCAGTTCGAAGCTGATAATATCGATCAGATGGAAGCGGTTGGGCGTTATTTAGGGCGTATGCACCAGACGGGGCGCAAACAGCTTTTTATCCATCGCCCGACCATCGGTTTGAACGAATATCTCATTGAGCCACGCAAGCTGTTTGAGGACGCTACACTGATACCTTCCGGGTTGAAAGCGGCATTCCTGAAAGCGACAGATGAGCTGATTGCCGCCGTTACAGCACACTGGCGGGAAGATTTCACCGTTCTGCGGCTACATGGAGACTGCCACGCCGGGAATATTCTCTGGCGCGATGGTCCAATGTTTGTTGATCTGGATGATGCACGTAATGGTCCAGCCGTTCAGGATTTGTGGATGTTGCTCAATGGCGATAAAGCCGAGCAGCGGATGCAACTGGAAACTATTATTGAAGCTTATGAAGAATTTAGCGAGTTCGACACCGCTGAAATCGGACTGATTGAACCTTTACGCGCCATGCGTTTGGTTTATTATCTTGCCTGGCTAATGCGGCGTTGGGCTGATCCCGCGTTCCCGAAAAATTTCCCGTGGTTAACCGGGGAAGATTACTGGCTGCGACAGACGGCGACTTTTATAGAACAGGCAAAAGTTCTACAAGAACCCCCTTTGCAATTAACACCTATGTATTAATCGGAGAGAGTAGATCATGAAAAAGATTTGGCTGGCGCTGGCTGGTTTAGTTTTAGCGTTTAGCGCATCGGCGGCGCAGTATGAAGATGGTAAACAGTACACTACCCTGGAAAAACCGGTAGCTGGCGCGCCGCAAGTGCTGGAGTTTTTCTCTTTCTTCTGCCCGCACTGCTATCAGTTTGAAGAAGTTCTGCATATTTCTGATAATGTGAAGAAAAAACTGCCGGAAGGCGTGAAGATGACTAAATACCACGTCAACTTCATGGGTGGTGACCTGGGCAAAGATCTGACTCAGGCATGGGCTGTGGCGATGGCGCTGGGCGTGGAAGACAAAGTGACTGTTCCGCTGTTTGAAGGCGTACAGAAAACCCAGACCATTCGTTCTGCTTCTGATATCCGCGATGTATTTATCAACGCAGGTATTAAAGGTGAAGAGTACGACGCGGCGTGGAACAGCTTCGTGGTGAAATCTCTGGTCGCTCAGCAGGAAAAAGCTGCAGCTGACGTGCAATTGCGTGGCGTTCCGGCGATGTTTGTTAACGGTAAATATCAGCTGAATCCGCAGGGTATGGATACCAGCAATATGGATGTTTTTGTTCAGCAGTATGCTGATACAGTGAAATATCTGTCCGAGAAAAAATAATTCAATGTAAATTACATAAAGCCCGTGAATATTCACGGGCTTTTTTTATTATTTAATAAATATAAATACATTTTGATAATGCATCCTGCCGCTGGACATTATTTCAGCATAAGTGGATATTCAAAGTTTTGCTGTTTTATCAGGGAATATTTATATGATACGTAAGTCAGCTACAGGTGTTATTGTTGCGTTAGCCGTAATCTGGGGTGGTGGCACATGGTACACAGGTACGCAAATTCAGCCTGGTGTCGAAAAATTTATTAAAGATTTTAACGATGCTAAAAAGAAAGGTGAACATGCCTACGATATGACGTTAAGTTATCAAAATTTTGACAAAGGCTTTTTTAATTCCCGTTTTCAAATGCAAATGACATTCGATAACGGTGCACCCGATCTCAATATCAAGCCAGGCCAGAAAGTTGTATTTGATGTGGATGTTGAGCACGGTCCGTTGCCCATCACAATGTTAATGCATGGTAATGTCATCCCAGCACTGGCAGCGGCAAAAGTGAACTTAGTGAATAATGAACTGACACAACCGCTATTTATCGCCGCGAAAAATAAATCGCCCGTGGAAGCGACATTGCGATTCGCGTTTGGTGGCTCATTCTCTACGACATTAGATGTTGCCCCTGCAGAGTATGGAAAGTTTTCTTTTGGTGAGGGCCAGTTTACTTTTAATGGTGATGGTAGTTCATTGTCTAACCTGGATATTGAAGGCAAAGTCGAAGATATTGTTCTGCAATTATCACCAATGAACAAAGTAACGGCAAAAAGTTTTACCATTGATTCTCTGGCGCGATTAGAAGAAAAGAAATTTCCGGTTGGTGAAAGCGAGTCGAAATTTAATCAGATTAACATTATCAATCACGGGGAAGACGTTGCCCAAATCGATGCTTTCGTTGCAAAAACCATGCTGGATCGCGTTAAAGACAAAGATTATATCAATGTCAATCTGACCTACGAACTTGATAAGTTAACAAAAGGGAATCAGCAACTCGGTAGTGGTGAGTGGTCATTGATTGCTGAATCTATTGATCCCTCAGCGGTGCGCCAATTTATCATCCAGTATAACATTGCAATGCAGAAGCAGCTTGCTGCACACCCTGAGTTAGCAAACGATGAAGTTGCTCTGCAAGAAGTGAATGCTGCATTGTTCAAAGAGTATTTACCGTTATTACAAAAAAGTGAGCCGACCATTAAACAACCGGTAAAATGGAAGAACGCACTCGGCGAACTAAATGCCAATCTGGATATCAGTATTGCCGACCCAGCCAAATCTTCATCATCCACAAACAAAGATATTAAATCGCTCAATTTTGATGTGAAGTTACCGCTTAATGTCGCCACAGAAACCGCAAAACAGCTTAATTTATCTGAAGGAATGGATGCGGAAAAAGCGCAAAAGCGGGCTGATAAACAAATCAGCGGGATGATGACCTTAGGTCAGATGTTTCAGTTAATCACGATTGACAACAATACCGCCTCGCTGCAACTGCGTTATACACCGGGTAAAGTTGTTTTTAACGGACAGGAGATGAGCGAAGAGGAATTTATGTCTCGTGCCGGACGTTTTGTTCATTAAAATACTCACTCGCCTCTGCTCATTCAGAGGCGAGCAAAATTTACTTGTCCTGCCGCTGTGATGACATCAACGACGTCAGAAGTCGGTCTTTTTCCTGCCACAGTGAGTTCAGCCATTGCTGAAAATGGCGCTTAAAGCTTTTGTCATTGATGTAGTCGCCATGTAACTCATCGGCAATAGGCTGTAAATCCACATGTACGACAATCCGCGTCAGTTTACCGCTTAACATATCGAAGAACGGCTGACGGTTATTGTCCGGATAACACAGCGTAACATTAAGCAGTTTATCGAATTGTTTACCCAGTACATTTAGCGCCATCGCAATGCCTGCCGCCTTTGGTGGCAACAAGTTTTGAAAAGTGGAGTGGGTTTGCTGATGTTTTTCTTGCGTGAAACGGGAGCCTTCAACGAAATTGACAATGGTGGTGGGATGCAGGCGAAACTTTTCACAAGAACGCCGAGTGGTTTCAACATCTTTACCACGTCGCTCCGGATGACGTAATAAATAAGCGCGGGAATAACGCTTCATAAACGGCATATCCAGCGCCCAGCACGCCAGGCCAAGAAATGGCACCCAGGCCAGCTGTTGCTTGAGGAAATATTTATTCATCGGAATGTGCTTACGAAACAGCACGCACAGTACGACAATATCTGCCCAACTACGGTGGTTACAAATAAGCAGATACCAGTTCTTCTTACTTAACCCTTCCAGCCCGTGAACTTCCCATTGCAGGTGTGGGTTCAGATGCAGTAATACCGCCAGACCTTCACACCAGCAATACATCATAAAATCACAAAAACGCGAAACCTTTCGCCAAATGACTGGCACAGGTAGCAATAGTTTTACAATCCCGGCAATGATGATCGGGACGGAGCAAAAAATAGTGACCAAAATGGTCAATACGATACTCAGCAAAAGGGTTATCGCAGCGAGTATTCTCGTCATAATGAATTTATTCAAAAGGTTAGCCATAGACAGTGCGCTAAAGAAGCGCAAGGCGCAGATTTTAGCAGAAAACGACCCAAATAACGGATGATCCTTAAGGAGAAAAATAATTCATATCTATCCACATTAGAAAAAATCCCATTATCTCAATTATTAGGGATGGCTTTATTTTTAACTGCATGAAAAACAAAGACAAACATCATGCTGTAAAAAGCATGATAATAAATTAAAAGCGATGTAAATAATTTATGCACAAAGTTATCCACATGACGATTTGCGAGCGATCCAGAAGATCTACAAAAGATTTTCACGAAAAGCGGTGAAAAACTCATGTTTTTATCCTGTCTGTGGCATCCTTTACCCATAATCTGATAAACAGGCACGGACATTATGGTTCAGATCCCCCAAAATCCACTTATCCTTGTAGATGGTTCATCTTATCTTTATCGCGCATATCACGCGTTTCCCCCGCTGACTAACAGCGCAGGCGAGCCGACCGGTGCGATGTATGGTGTCCTCAACATGCTGCGCAGTCTGATCATGCAATATAAACCGACGCATGCAGCGGTGGTCTTTGACGCCAAGGGAAAAACCTTTCGTGATGAACTGTTTGAACATTACAAATCACATCGCCCGCCAATGCCGGACGATCTGCGTGCACAAATCGAACCCTTGCACGCGATGGTTAAAGCGATGGGACTGCCGCTGCTGGCGGTTTCTGGCGTAGAAGCGGACGACGTTATCGGTACTCTGGCGCGCGAAGCCGAAAAAGCCGGGCGTCCGGTGCTGATCAGCACTGGCGATAAAGATATGGCGCAGCTGGTGACGCCAAATATTACGCTTATCAATACCATGACGAATACCATCCTCGGACCGGAAGAGGTGGTGAATAAGTACGGCGTGCCGCCAGAACTGATCATCGATTTCCTGGCGCTGATGGGTGACTCCTCTGATAACATTCCTGGCGTACCGGGCGTCGGTGAAAAAACCGCGCAGGCATTGCTGCAAGGTCTTGGCGGACTGGATACGCTGTATGCCGAGCCAGAAAAAATTGCTGGGTTGAGCTTCCGTGGCGCGAAAACAATGGCAGCGAAGCTCGAGCAAAACAAAGAAGTTGCTTATCTCTCATACCAGCTGGCGACGATTAAAACCGACGTTGAACTGGAGCTGACCTGTGAACAACTGGAAGTGCAGCAACCGGCAGCGGAAGAGTTGTTGGGGCTGTTCAAAAAGTATGAGTTCAAACGCTGGACTGCTGATGTCGAAGCGGGCAAATGGTTACAGGCCAAAGGGGCAAAACCAGCCGCGAAGCCACAGGAAACCAGTGTTGCAGACGAAGCACCAGAAGTGACGGCAACGGTGATTTCTTATGACAACTACGTCACCATCCTTGATGAAGAAACACTGAAAGCGTGGATTGCGAAGCTGGAAAAAGCGCCGGTATTTGCATTTGATACCGAAACCGACAGCCTTGATAACATCTCTGCTAACCTGGTCGGGCTTTCTTTTGCTATCGAGCCAGGCGTAGCGGCATATATTCCGGTTGCTCATGATTATCTTGATGCGCCCGATCAAATCTCTCGCGAGCGTGCACTCGAGTTGCTAAAACCGCTGCTGGAAGATGAAAAGGCGCTGAAGGTCGGGCAAAACCTGAAATACGATCGCGGTATTCTGGCGAACTACGGCATTGAACTGCGTGGGATTGCGTTTGATACCATGCTGGAGTCCTACATTCTCAATAGCGTTGCCGGGCGTCACGATATGGACAGCCTCGCGGAACGTTGGTTGAAGCACAAAACCATCACTTTTGAAGAGATTGCTGGTAAAGGCAAAAATCAACTGACCTTTAACCAGATTGCCCTCGAAGAAGCCGGACGTTACGCCGCCGAAGATGCAGATGTCACCTTGCAGTTGCATCTGAAAATGTGGCCGGATCTGCAAAAACACAAAGGGCCGTTGAACGTCTTCGAGAATATCGAAATGCCGCTGGTGCCGGTGCTTTCACGCATTGAACGTAACGGTGTGAAGATCGATCCGAAAGTGCTGCACAATCATTCTGAAGAGCTCACCCTTCGTCTGGCTGAGCTGGAAAAGAAAGCGCATGAAATTGCAGGTGAGGAATTTAACCTTTCTTCCACCAAGCAGTTACAAACCATTCTCTTTGAAAAACAGGGCATTAAACCGCTGAAGAAAACGCCGGGTGGCGCGCCGTCAACGTCGGAAGAGGTACTGGAAGAACTGGCGCTGGACTATCCGTTGCCAAAAGTGATTCTGGAGTATCGTGGTCTGGCGAAGCTGAAATCGACCTACACCGACAAGCTGCCGCTGATGATCAACCCGAAAACCGGGCGTGTGCATACCTCTTATCACCAGGCAGTAACTGCAACGGGACGTTTATCGTCAACCGATCCTAACCTGCAAAACATTCCGGTGCGTAACGAAGAAGGTCGTCGTATCCGCCAGGCGTTTATTGCGCCAGAGGATTATGTGATTGTCTCAGCGGACTACTCGCAGATTGAACTGCGCATTATGGCGCATCTTTCGCGTGACAAAGGCTTGCTGACCGCATTCGCGGAAGGAAAAGATATCCACCGGGCAACGGCGGCAGAAGTGTTTGGTTTGCCACTGGAAACCGTCACCAGCGAGCAACGCCGTAGCGCGAAAGCGATCAACTTTGGTCTGATTTATGGCATGAGTGCTTTCGGTCTGGCGCGGCAATTGAACATTCCACGTAAAGAAGCGCAGAAGTACATGGACCTTTACTTCGAACGCTACCCTGGCGTGCTGGAGTATATGGAACGCACCCGTGCTCAGGCGAAAGAGCAGGGCTACGTTGAAACGCTGGACGGACGCCGTCTGTATCTGCCGGATATCAAATCCAGCAATGGTGCTCGTCGTGCAGCGGCTGAACGTGCAGCCATTAACGCGCCAATGCAGGGAACCGCCGCCGACATTATCAAACGGGCGATGATTGCCGTTGATGCGTGGTTACAGGCTGAGCAACCGCGTGTACGTATGATCATGCAGGTACACGATGAACTGGTATTTGAAGTTCATAAAGATGATGTTGATGCCGTCGCGAAGCAGATTCATCAACTGATGGAAAACTGTACCCGTCTGGATGTGCCGTTGCTGGTGGAAGTGGGGAGTGGCGAAAACTGGGATCAGGCGCACTAAGATTCGCCTGAACATGCCCTTTTTTCGTAAGTAAGCAACATAAGCTGTCACGTTTTGTGATGGCTATTAGAAATTCCTATGCAACAACTGAAAAAAAATTACAAAAAGTGCTTTCTGAACTGAACAAAAAAGAGTAAAGTTAGTCGCGTAGGGTACAGAGGTAAGATGTTCTATCTTTCAGACCTTTTACTTCACGTAATCGGATTTGGCTGAATATTTTAGCCGCCCCAGTCAGTAATGACTGGGGCGTTTTTTATTGGGCGAAAGAAAAGATCCGTAATGCCTGATGCGCTATGTTTATCAGGCCAACGGTAGAATTGTAATCTATTGAATTTACGGGCCGGATACGCCACATCCGGCACAAGCATTAAGGCAAGAAAATTATTCGCCGTCCTGCGTTTCTTCTACAGGCTGCATCTCGCTAAACCAGGTATCCAGTTTCTGCCGCAGCTTGTCCACGCCTTGTTTCTTCAACGAAGAAAACGTTTCAACCTGCACATCACCGTTAAACGCCAGTACAGCTTCACGCACCATATTCAATTGCGCTTTACGTGCGCCGCTTGCCAGTTTGTCCGCTTTGGTCAGCAGCACCAGAACGGCGATATTGCTGTCTACCGCCCACTCAATCATCTGCTGATCCAAATCTTTCAGCGGATGGCGAATATCCATTAGCACCACCAGACCTTGCAGGCTCTGACGTTTTTCGAGGTATTCGCCGAGCGCACGCTGCCATTTGCGCTTCATCTCTTCCGGGACTTCCGCATAACCGTACCCAGGCAAGTCAACCAGACGCTTGCCGTCAGCCACTTCAAACAGGTTGATAAGCTGGGTGCGCCCTGGGGTTTTTGAGGTACGAGCCAGGCTTTTCTGGTTAGTCAGCGTGTTCAGCGCGCTGGATTTACCTGCGTTGGAACGGCCTGCAAAAGCCACTTCAATTCCGGTATCGGAAGGTAGGTGGCGAATATCAGGCGCACTCATCACAAAATGCGTCTGTTGATAATTCAAATTAGTCAAAGCGGTCGTCTCCGTCAGTCAAAGCTTTGTGGCGATTATACCTGAACCATAATAAAAGGCGGATTTTTCGGCGTGAGCGTTGTAAGTAAAAGCCATACGCTTTGTGAGACATTGCCGATAGTCTTTATGCGAAATAGCAGAGAAAATTCTGCGATGCATGTCAAATAAGCTATATAAATCAGTGAATTGCTTTTATATAAAACTCTGAAAATGTGCAAATACTGATGGCGGTTGATTGTTTGTTTAAAGCAAAGGCGTAAAGTAGCACCCATAGAGCGAGGACGCTAACAGGAACAATGACTCAGGATGAGGGTCAGGAGCGCCAGGAGGCGAAGACAGAGGATTGTCAGGAAGACAAACGTCCGGAGACGTAATTAAACGGAAATGGAATCAACACGGATTGTTCCGGCTAAAGGAAAAACAGGGTGTGTTGGCGGCCTGCAAGGATTGTAAGACCCGTTAAGGGTTATGAGTCAGGAAAAAAGGCGACAGAGTAATCTGTCGCCTTTTTTCTTTGCTTGCTTTCTGTTAGATTCCGCCGCAAATCTATACTGAATAAAACGGCTAAAAGACGAACCATTATGAAACCATCATCTTCAAACTCACGCAGCAAAGGTCATGCAAAAGCGCGTCGAAAAACACGCGAGGAGCTGGATCAGGAAGCTCGTGATCGCAAGCGTCAGAAAAAACGTCGTGGTCATGCGCCGGGCAGCCGCGCAGCGGGCGGAAACACCACGTCAGGCAGCAAAGGCCAGAACGCACCAAAAGATCCACGTATTGGCAGTAAAACCCCTATTCCATTGGGCGTGACTGAAAAAGTCACCAAACAGCACAAACCGAAGAGTGAGAAACCTATGCTTTCACCGCAGGCGGAGTTGGAATTACTGGAAACGGATGAGCGTCTGGATGCGCTGCTGGAACGTCTGGAAGCAGGCGAAACCCTGAGTGCCGAAGAGCAATCCTGGGTGGATGCTAAACTGGATCGTATTGATGAGTTGATGCAGAAACTCGGCCTCTCTTATGACGATGACGAAGAAGAGGAAGAAGACGAGAAGCAAGAAGACATGATGCGTCTGCTGCGGGGCAACTAACGGATTGCCGCCATGGGCCTTCCCGTTCTGCTGATAACCCTTCCGGTTATATGTTATCTGGTGTGGTTATTCGTTAAACTACAGCGGTTGTCGCGGCGACAAAAGTGGCTGCGCAACCGGCTGATGACCCGAAACGGGCATCCGCCGGTACGCCGTAGCCGCCAGAGACGCCATCGGAAGGAGTGAGCATGTCTGTACAGCAAATCGACTGGGATCTGGCCCTGATCCAGAAATATAACTATTCCGGGCCACGATACACCTCGTACCCGACCGCGCTGGAGTTTTCAGAAGACTTCGGCGAACAGGCGTTTTTACAAGCCGTGGCGCGCTATCCTGAGCGTCCATTATCTCTCTACGTACATATCCCGTTCTGCCATAAACTTTGTTACTTCTGCGGTTGCAATAAGATTGTTACTCGCCAGCAGCACAAGGCCGATCAGTATCTGGACGCGCTGGAGCAAGAAATCGTCCATCGTGCACCGCTGTTCGCCGGGCGTCACGTCAGCCAATTGCACTGGGGCGGCGGAACGCCGACGTATCTGAATAAAGCGCAAATCAGCCGCCTGATGAAGCTGCTGCGCGAAAACTTCCAGTTCAATGCCGATGCGGAGATTTCGATCGAAGTCGATCCGCGGGAAATCGAACTGGATGTACTCGATCATTTACGCGCCGAAGGCTTTAATCGCCTGAGCATGGGCGTGCAGGACTTCAACAAAGAAGTGCAACGTCTGGTTAACCGCGAGCAGGATGAAGAGTTCATCTTTGCACTGCTTAACCATGCGCGTGAGATTGGTTTTACCTCCACCAACATCGACCTGATTTACGGCCTGCCGAAACAGACGCCGGAGAGTTTCGCCTTTACCCTGAAACGTGTGGCGGAGCTGAACCCCGATCGTCTGAGTGTCTTTAACTACGCGCATCTGCCGACCATTTTTGCTGCTCAGCGCAAAATCAAAGATGCTGACCTGCCGAGTCCGCAGCAAAAACTCGATATCCTGCAGGAAACCATCGCCTTTCTGACGCAATCGGGCTATCAGTTTATCGGTATGGATCACTTTGCCCGTCCGGATGACGAGCTGGCGGTGGCCCAGCGTGAAGGCGTGCTGCATCGTAACTTCCAGGGCTACACCACTCAGGGCGATACCGATCTGCTGGGGATGGGCGTTTCCGCCATCAGCATGATTGGCGACTGCTACGCGCAGAACCAGAAAGAGTTGAAGCAGTACTATCAGCAAGTGGATGAACAAGGCAATGCGCTGTGGCGTGGTATTGCGCTAACGCGTGATGACTGTATTCGCCGCGATGTGATTAAGTCGCTCATCTGCAACTTCCGTCTGGATTACGCCCCTATTGAGAAACAGTGGGATTTGCACTTCGCTGATTACTTTGCGGAAGATCTCAAGCTGCTCGCCCCGTTAGCAAAAGATGGGCTGGTGGATGTGGATGAGAAGGGAATACAGGTGACGGCGAAAGGTCGCTTGCTGATCCGCAACATTTGCATGTGCTTTGATACCTATCTGCGCCAGAAAGCGCGGATGCAGCAGTTCTCACGGGTGATTTAAATAGTGAATGGCGCTTCGTTTACAAAGTAGAAAACGAAAGCGCCATCAATGTGCTGAGAACAAGATTGCCTGATGCGCTACGCTTATCAGGCCTACAAAACCTGTTGAAAATATTGCTTTTGTAGGCCGGATAAGGCGTTCACGCCGCATCCGGCATGAACAAAGAGCACTTCATCAGCAATCTGAAACTCAACTAAACAGCCCAATCATTGCGGCACACAGCACGGCAGCAACGGCAGTTTGCGGTGTGTGGCTGTCAACTGCGCCACTCGATACCAGATTAATTATTGATTCCAGCATAATGACTCTCCCCGTTTTCCGGGCAAGATCATACTGAACTTATCGGAACAGTAAAGCGTAAAATACCAGCAATTTGCGCTCAATAATCAATCTTTACACACAAGCTGTGAATCACTCCATCCCCAGCTCTTTTAACTTACGCGTCAGGGTGTTGCGGCCCCAGCCGAGTAGCCGCGCCGCTTCCTGTTTATGCCCCTGCGTATGTCGCAACGCGGTCGTCAGTAACGTCCGCTCCAGCTCTGGCTGCGCTTCGGAAAGCAGATTTTGATGACCGGAACGCAGCGCTCTGTCTGCCCACTGCGCAAGAAGCGTCGCCCAGCTGTCCGGTTGCATTTGCGAAGTACTCTCCGCAACCGTTGATTCAAACAGTTCGCCGGGCAAATCCTGAATCAACACTTCCTGCCCGGCGGCCATCACCGTTAGCCAGCGGCAGGTGTTTTCCAGCTGGCGCACGTTGCCTGGCCACGCCAGACGCGTCAGAGCAGCTTCGGTTTCCGGATGCAGTAACTTCGCTTCTACGCCCAGTTCGCGCGCGGCAACCTGTAAAAAATGGCGCGCCAGACGGGGAATATCTTCCCGACGTTCGCGCAGCGGCGGCAGATGAACGCGGATAACGTTCAGGCGGTGGAACAGATCCTCACGGAACTTACCTTCCTGCACTCGCTGTTCGAGATTCTGGTGAGTGGCAGCGATAATCCGCACATCCACTTTCACCGGCGCATAGCCGCCAACGCGGTAAAACTGACCGTCTGCCAGCACGCGCAGCAAACGCGTCTGCACATCCAGCGGCATATCACCAATTTCGTCGAGGAATAATGTACCGCCATCGGCCTGTTCAAAACGCCCCTGACGAATGGTATTCGCGCCAGTAAACGCGCCTTTCTCGTGGCCAAACAGTTCTGATTCGATCAAATCTTTTGGGATAGCTGCCATATTCAGCGCGATAAACGGCGCTTTGGCGCGCGGACTGTGGCGATGCAGGGCATGAGCGACCAGTTCTTTACCGGTGCCGGATTCGCCGTTAATCAGCACGCTAATAGAAGAACGCGAAAGCCGACCGATAATACGGAACACGTCCTGCATGGCTGGCGCTTCGCCGATGATATCGGTCGTTGGGCCGTTAAGCTGAATATTACGCGGCTGCTGCTGTTCCTGGTAATGACTGATAGCGCGCTCAACCAGCGCCACTGCTTCGTCGATATCAAACGGTTTGGGCAGATAATCAAACGCCCCTTGTTGATAGGCGCTGACGGCAGCATCCAGATCGGAATGTGCGGTCATAATGATGACCGGAAGCATTGGATGGCGCTGTTTAATCTGCTTGAGCAGCGCCAGCCCGTCCATTCCCGGCATACGGATATCTGAAAGCAGCACATCCGGCGTTTTGCTCGCCAGCGCCTCCAGTACTTCCGCGCCGTTCTCAAATGTCGTACAGGTTAAACCCGCTCCAGCGAGCGCACGTTCAAGCACCCAACGGATGGAACTATCGTCATCGACTACCCAGACTATCCCTCGTTGCATAAACGTCACCTTTATTTCCTGATAGGCAGGTAAACCGAGAACTCGGTATGCCCTGGCCAACTGGTAAATTCAATTTTGCCTGAATGCTGATCAATCAAATTACGAGCGATGGATAAGCCAAGCCCGGTGCCACCTTCGCGGCCGCTGACCATCGGGTAAAACAGCGTATCCTGCAAATGAGGCGGAATGCCCGGCCCGTTATCTTCCACATCAATCCGCGCCGCCAGCCGGTAGCGCTCGCCGTGTAAGGTCAGTTGAAACGCGGTGCGGGTACGCAGAATGATTTCACCGCCTTCCGGCCCCAGCGCCTGTAGCGCATTGCGCACAATATTCAGCAAGACCTGTTCAATTTGATCCGGGTCGTGCGCCAGTTCCGGCAGGCTGGGATCGTAATCACGAATCAACCGCACGTTGTCCGGCAGTTCCATCGACACCAGCGTTACCACGCGTTCAGCCACTTTGTGAATACTTTCGGTAACGCGCGTACCGGGCAGCTGCGGCCCCAACAGACGGTCGACCAGATTTCGCAGCCGGTCCGCCTGTTCGATAATCACTTTGGTATATTCGAGTAGTGATGGGTCAGGTAACGCTTTGCTGAGCAGCTGCGCCGCGCCACGTAAACCGCCAAGCGGATTTTTAATCTCATGTGCCAGGCCGCGCACTAAATCACGGGCAGCAACCTGCTGGGCGTGCTGTAGCTGTTCCTGACTTAAGCGGCGCTGGTTATCCATCGGAGCCATCTCCAGCAGGATCATGCCGTCCGGCATACGCTGGGCCGTCACAGAAAGGATATGCGAGCGCCCGTCGATGACCAGCGTCACTTCGTTATCGGTAAAACCTTGCCCCGCCTCCAGACTTTCTTGCATCAGCTCGATATTTAATGAGAAGTAGCTCAACAGTTCCGGTAACGGTGTACCAAACAATTTGCGGGAGCTTTGGGCGAGCAGTTGTTGCGCGGCGGGGTTGGCGTAATGGATCGCCAGGTTGTCATCGATTAACAAAATACTGTTAATCAGCGAGTTGAGGATCTGCCCAGCATCGGGCTGCGTGCCTGTTGCCATAAAGCAGTCTCCTGAACAGGTTGCACCATTTTAGTGCATTATAGCTTTTTACGGATAAAAAGCGCGAAGCATCAGAGAATTGACGGAGAAAAAAGCCCATGCAGAGATGGGCTACAGATAGCTGACAAACTTCACGTTGGAGAGCGACTCACCTGCTCCGGCCTACCACATCATCACCGTGTAGGCCGGATAAGACGCATTTGCGTCGCATCCGGCGTGATGTGCTTGCCACCGATCCCAGGCCTGCCAGAGACAGGCGAAAAGTTTCCACGGCAACTAAAACACTTAGACGCTGTAGTACAGCTCAAACTCTACCGGATGCGGAGTCATACGCACGCGGTCATCTTCTTCGCGACGCAGTGCGATGTACGCATCAATTGCTTCGTCAGTGAACACGCCACCGGCTTTCAGGAACTCGCGGTCCAGATCCAGTTCGTTCAGTGCTTCTTCCAGAGAGCCTGCAACCTGTGGGATCTCTTTCGCTTCTTCTGGCGGCAGGTCATACAGGTTTTTGTCCATGGCTTCGCCCGGATGGATCTTGTTCTTGATACCATCAAGACCGGCCATCAGCAGGGCAGCAAAGCACAGGTACGGGTTAGCTGCCGGATCCGGGAAACGTACTTCGATACGACGTGCTTTCGGAGAAGAAACCACCGGAATACGGATAGACGCAGAACGGTTACGCGCAGAGTAAGCCAGCATTACCGGTGCTTCATAGCCCGGGACCAGACGCTTATAAGAGTTGGTGGTCGGGTTTGCCAGGGCGTTAATCGCTTTAGCGTGTTTGATTACGCCGCCAATGTAGTACAGCGCCTGCTCAGACAGACCTGCGTATTTGTCGCCTGCGAACAGGTTAACGCCGTTTTTAGACAGAGACATGTGGCAGTGCATACCGGAGCCGTTATCACCGAACATCGGTTTTGGCATAAAGGTCGCGGTTTTACCGAAGCGGTGCGCTACGTTGTGCACAACATATTTGTAGATCTGAATTTCGTCAGCTTTTTTGGTCATGGTATTGAAGCGGGTAGCCACTTCGTTCTGACCAGCAGTCGCTACTTCGTGGTGATGGGCTTCAACCACCAGGCCCATCTGTTCCATCACCAGACACATTTCAGAACGAATATCCTGAGCAGAGTCTACCGGCGGAACCGGGAAGTAACCGCCTTTCACTGCCGGACGGTGACCTTTGTTACCACCTTCATATTGGGTGGAGGAGTTCCATGCGCCTTCGATATCGTCGATAGCAACGTGAGAACCGGAGATAGATGATCCGAAACGGATGTCATCGAACAGGAAGAATTCAGGTTCTGGCCCGAACAGTACGGTGTCGGCAATGCCAGTGGAACGCAGGTAATCTTCGGCGCGCTTCGCAATGGAGCGCGGGTCACGGTCATAGCCTTGCAGGGTGCCAGGTTCAAGGATGTCGCAACGGATAATCAGGGTGGAGTCGGCGAAGAACGGGTCAATCACTGCGGTGGATGCGTCTGGCATCAGCACCATGTCGGACTCGTTAATGCCTTTCCAGCCGCCAATCGAGGAGCCGTCAAACATTTTGCCTTCTTCGAAGAATTCAGCATTCACCTGATGAGCAGGGATAGTGACGTGCTGTTCTTTACCTTTAGTATCGGTGAAGCGCAAATCAACAAACTTCACTTCGTGCTCGTTCAGCATCGTCAGTACGTGTTCAGCGGACATACTTTAACTCTCCTGGATTGGTCATGGTCGTCGTGGTAACGAAATCTGCAATTATTTTGGCCGTGTCGCCGTAAAAAAGATAAAGCGAAATCTGTGCCAACTTTTAAATTGCCCCTAAAAGGCGTTATCATGCGCACCATCGTGCAAAAGGGCTGCACCACGATGTGAATGTTGCACCAATATAGTGCTTCAATGGAAACATTAAGCACCATGTTGGTGCAATGACCTTTGGATAACCCTTTTTATGCTCCGTGAAAGCGATCACAAAGGGACTCTGCAATACTTGTTTGCGGAGGATGTTTGTGATCCTGTTTTGTAGTGCGATTAATCCGTGTACAATAACGCGCTATTTCTAATGCCTGAGGCAAAGTTGTGATCGAAAAATTGCGTAATATCGCCATCATCGCGCACGTAGACCATGGTAAAACCACCCTGGTAGACAAGCTGCTCCAACAATCCGGTACGTTCGACTCTCGTGCCGAAACCCAAGAGCGCGTGATGGACTCCAACGATTTGGAGAAAGAGCGTGGGATTACCATCCTCGCGAAAAACACCGCTATCAAATGGAATGATTACCGTATCAACATCGTTGATACCCCGGGGCACGCCGACTTCGGTGGTGAAGTTGAACGTGTAATGTCCATGGTAGACTCAGTGCTGCTGGTGGTTGACGCATTTGACGGCCCGATGCCGCAAACGCGCTTCGTAACCAAAAAAGCGTTTGCTTACGGCCTGAAGCCGATTGTTGTTATCAACAAAGTTGACCGCCCTGGCGCGCGTCCTGATTGGGTTGTGGATCAGGTATTCGATCTGTTCGTTAACCTCGACGCGACCGACGAGCAGCTGGACTTCCCGATCGTTTACGCTTCTGCGCTGAACGGTATCGCGGGTCTGGACCACGAAGATATGGCGGAAGACATGACCCCGCTGTATCAGGCGATTGTTGATCACGTTCCTGCGCCGGACGTTGACCTTGACGGTCCGTTCCAGATGCAGATTTCTCAGCTCGATTACAACAGCTATGTTGGCGTTATCGGCATTGGCCGCATCAAGCGCGGTAAAGTGAAGCCGAACCAGCAGGTCACTATCATCGATAGCGAAGGCAAAACCCGCAACGCGAAAGTCGGTAAAGTGCTGGGCCACCTCGGTCTGGAACGTATCGAAACCGATCTGGCGGAAGCTGGCGATATCGTTGCGATCACGGGCCTTGGCGAACTGAACATTTCTGACACCGTTTGCGACACGCAAAACGTTGAAGCGCTGCCGGCACTCTCCGTTGATGAGCCGACCGTTTCTATGTTCTTCTGCGTTAACACCTCGCCGTTCTGCGGTAAAGAAGGTAAGTTCGTAACGTCTCGTCAGATCCTGGATCGTCTGAACAAAGAACTGGTACACAACGTTGCGCTGCGCGTAGAAGAAACCGAAGACGCCGATGCGTTCCGCGTTTCTGGTCGTGGCGAACTGCACCTGTCTGTTCTGATCGAAAACATGCGTCGTGAAGGTTTCGAACTGGCGGTATCCCGTCCGAAAGTTATCTTCCGTGAAATCGACGGTCGTAAACAAGAGCCGTATGAAAACGTGACTCTGGACGTTGAAGAACAGCATCAGGGTTCTGTAATGCAGGCGCTGGGCGAACGTAAAGGCGACCTGAAAAACATGAATCCAGACGGTAAAGGCCGCGTACGTCTCGACTACGTGATCCCAAGCCGTGGTCTGATTGGCTTCCGTTCTGAGTTCATGACCATGACTTCCGGTACTGGTCTGCTGTACTCCACCTTCAGCCACTACGACGACGTACGTCCGGGTGAAGTGGGTCAGCGTCAGAACGGCGTACTGATCTCTAACGGTCAGGGTAAAGCGGTCGCGTTCGCGCTGTTCGGTCTGCAGGATCGCGGTAAGCTGTTCCTCGGTCACGGTGCAGAAGTTTACGAAGGTCAGATTATCGGTATTCATAGCCGCTCTAACGACCTGACTGTAAACTGCCTGACCGGTAAGAAACTGACCAACATGCGTGCTTCCGGTACTGACGAAGCCGTTGTTCTGGTTCCGCCTATCCGCATGACTCTGGAACAAGCTCTGGAGTTCATCGATGATGACGAACTGGTAGAAGTGACCCCGACCTCTATCCGTATTCGTAAACGTCACCTGACGGAAAACGATCGTCGTCGCGCCAACCGCGCACCGAAAGACGATTAATTTCGTTTTTTAGTCATAAAAAACCTGCCAGCGATGGCAGGTTTTTTTTTGCCTGTCGTGAGCACTCAGCAATGCGAGTATCTCCCTTATAAGTCTGTGGTTACGTCAATAGAGAGCTTTGTCACAATTATCTGCAAAGTCATACGCCGTTAATTGCTTTCTTTTTTGGCGTAAGCGTAAGATGCCTCATCTGGTTTAAACCAAAAGGATTAAACAATGACGGGAAATCAATCCACCGTAGAAAATGCAAAAGAGAAACTGGATCGGTGGTTAAAAGATGGCATCACTACGCCGGGTGGAAAACTCCCTTCAGAAAGAGAGCTGGGAGAGCTGCTGGGCATTAAACGTATGACGCTGCGCCAGGCGTTGCTGAACCTCGAGGCAGAATCCAAAATCTTCCGTAAGGATCGTAAAGGGTGGTTCGTGACTCAGCCGCGATTTAATTACAGCCCGGAGCTGTCGGCGAGCTTTCAGCGGGCCGCAATTGAGCAAGGGCGGGAACCTTCCTGGGGGTTTACCGAGAAAAGCCGTACCAGCGATATTCCCGAGACGCTCGCGCCACTGATTGCAGTGACGCCATCAACTGAACTCTATCGCATCACCGGCTGGGGGGCGTTGGAAGGACATAAAGTTTTCTATCACGAAACATATATTAATCCTGAAGTTGCTCCGGGTTTTATTGAACAACTTGAAAACCACTCATTTTCTGCAGTCTGGGAAAAGTGCTACCAAAAAGAGACGGTAGTAAAAAAATTGATTTTCAAACCCGTCAGAATGCCGGGCGATATCAGCAAGTATCTTGGCGGTTCTGCGGGTATGCCAGCGATCTTAATTGAAAAGCATCGCGCCGACCAGCAAGGCAATATTGTCCAGATAGATATTGAATATTGGCGATTTGAGGCCGTAGACCTCATCATTAATCTGTAGGTGTTTTATGGTGACAATAAATAACGCAAGAAAGATTCTACAACGTGTCGACACTCTTCCTCTTTATTTACATGCTTATGCCTTTCATTTAAATATGCGGCTGGAAAGAGTGTTGCCTGCTGATTTACTTGATATCGCAAGTGAAAATAATCTACGTGGCGTCAAAATCCATGTTCTGGATGGCGAGCGTTTTTCTCTTGGTAATATGGACGATAAAGAACTCTCTGCCTTTGGAGATAAAGCCCGCCGTCTGAACCTTGATATTCATATTGAAACCAGCGCCTCAGATAAGGCATCTATTGACGAAGCCGTCGCCATCGCGTTGAAAACTGGGGCATCGTCCGTACGTTTTTATCCACGTTATGAAGGTAATTTGCGCGACGTATTATCGATTATCGCTAACGACATTGCCTATGTACGGGAAACGTATCAGGACAGCGGCCTGACTTTTACGATCGAACAGCATGAAGATTTAAAAAGCCATGAGCTGGTGTCGCTGGTCAAAGAAAGTGAGATGGAATCTCTTTCCTTACTGTTTGATTTTGCGAACATGATCAATGCAAATGAGCATCCCATCGACGCTTTAAAAACGATGGCGCCGCATATTACCCAGGTCCATATCAAAGATGCCTTGATCGTTAAAGAACCGGGTGGCCTGGGTCATAAAGCCTGTATTTCAGGTCAGGGTGATATGCCGTTCAAAGCGTTATTAACGCACCTTATATGCCTGGGTGATGATGAGCCGCAGGTGACGGCATATGGCCTGGAAGAAGAGGTTGATTACTATGCGCCGGCGTTCCGCTTTGAAGACGAAGATGATAATCCGTGGATCCCTTATCGCCAGATGAGTGAAACACCATTGCCAGAAAATCATTTACTGGATGCGCGGTTACGTAAAGAAAAAGAAGATGCAATTAATCAGATAAATCATGTGCGTAACGTACTACAACAAATCAAACAAGAGGCAAACCATCTTCTGAACCACTAATAAGTTTTAACTCATACGCAGTTAATAAAACCATTCCATATGAATGGTCGGTATCTTATTGCCTTTAAAACAGTGATTTTAAAAATCGCTTAGGGGATGTTATGCTCACGAAAAAGAAATGGGCGTTATTTAGTCTATTAACATTGTGTGGCGGTACAATTTATAAATTACCGTCGCTGAAAGATGCGTTTTATATCCCGATGCAGGAATATTTCCATTTGACCAATGGTCAAATTGGTAATGCTATGTCGGTAAACTCATTTGTCACGACAGTGGGTTTTTTTCTGTCTATTTATTTTGCCGATAAACTACCGCGCAGATACACCATGTCATTCTCACTCATTGCGACAGGATTACTGGGTGTTTATTTGACGACAATGCCGGGGTATTGGGGCATCCTCTTTGTCTGGGCGCTATTTGGCGTTACTTGCGACATGATGAACTGGCCGGTCTTGCTCAAGTCGGTAAGTCGATTGGGCAATAGCGAACAACAAGGTCGGTTGTTTGGCTTCTTCGAAACAGGGCGTGGCATTGTCGATACCGTGGTGGCATTTTCTGCGTTGGCAGTATTTACCTGGTTTGGCAGTGGCTTATTGGGTTTTAAAGCAGGCATCTGGTTCTATTCCCTTATTGTGATTGCCGTAGGCATTATCATTTTCTTTGTTCTGAATGACAAAGAAGAGGCACCGTCCGTCGAGGTGAAAAAAGAAGACGGAGCATCGAAAAACACCAGTATGACCTCGGTGCTGAAAGACAAAACTATCTGGCTTATCGCTTTTAACGTCTTCTTCGTTTACGCGGTTTACTGTGGCCTGACATTCTTCATTCCATTCCTGAAAAACATCTATCTATTGCCCGTTGCGCTGGTGGGGGCTTACGGCATCATTAACCAATACTGTCTGAAAATGATTGGTGGACCGATTGGTGGCATGATTTCAGATAAGATCCTGAAATCGCCGAGTAAATATCTATGCTACACCTTTATCATCAGTACCGCTGCGCTCGTACTGTTGATTATGCTGCCGCACGAAAGTATGCCGGTCTATTTAGGGATGGCATGTACGCTGGGCTTTGGCGCGATAGTCTTTACACAGCGAGCCGTATTTTTTGCACCTATCGGCGAAGCAAAAATTGCTGAAAATAAAACAGGCGCGGCGATGGCGTTGGGTAGCTTTATTGGTTACGCCCCGGCGATGTTCTGCTTCAGTCTGTATGGCTACATTCTGGATTTAAATCCGGGGATTATTGGCTACAAAATCGTGTTTGGCATTATGGCCTGCTTCGCATTCTGTGGTGCGGTGGTTTCCGTAATGCTGGTTAAGCGTATTAGCCAACGTAAGAAAGAGATGCTGGCGGCTGAAGCTTAATTAATGGCCGGATGTGCTTAATCCGGCCAACGAAAACCGTATCAACCGTAGGCCGCATCCGGCAAAATAAAATCCGCTGAATCCCCAGCGGATTTTTCGAAGTTTCAATTTCAGGAAACTTCCTGCTCGGCAACCACCAGTTCAACATTCTCTTCACTTAACAACTGGCAGAAAGAATTGGGAGGCGGGGCATCTGTAAAAAAAGCCCTGACATTCCGTGCATTGCCAATTGAAACGGCAGCAGACGCGGCAAACTTCGTATGATCGGCCACTAACAATGTATTCCGCGCATGTTTAATCATCGTTCTCGCGACTAACGCTTCATTTACATCAAATTCCAGTAGGGTGCCGTCATGTTCAATGGCACCTATACTGGTGATTAAATAATCTGCGCGGAAGCCTTCAATAAAATCCACGGCTCCTGGGCCGATAATCCCGCCGTTATGAGCGCGTAAAGTGCCTCCCGGCACCATCACTTCAATATCCTGATTCTTATAAAGAATCTGTGCCACACGTAGGCTGTTAGTGATAATGCGTAAATCACGCCGGTTGAGTAATGCCCTGGCAACGGCTTCTACGGTTGTACCGATGGTGATAAAGACGGTACAGCGTTCGGGAAGGTAATCGGCGACTGCCTCAGCGATCGCCCGTTTCTCGGCGGTGAGCGAAAGTTCCCGTTGCTCAAAAGCGGTATTCATGACGCTGGAGACGCGCCCGGCCCCTCCATGATGACGGGTGATCAAGCCCTGCTCACTGAGTTTTCGGATATCCCGGCGCACGGTTTGCGTTGAAACATCCAGCAGTTGTGCCAGTTCTTCAATATTCATATAACCGCGTTCTGCGATTAGATGAACGAGTTGGTCATGGCGTGGATTACCTGTCACTTCGATGATACTCATGAATACTCCCTTGCCCCTCCTCGGTAGATGTTTACCATTTTACGCATAAAGTGACAAAAATGATTCGGTTTGCTCACGATTAGGAATGCCGGCCCGACCGCCAGGCTGGGTACATTTCATCGCGGCAACCGCACTGGCAAAACGAATAGCCTCTTTTGTTGGCATTTTTTCTGCCAACGCTACCGCGAGTGCGCCGTGAAAAACATCGCCTGCTCCAGTGGTATCAACCACATTGACAGAAAATGCCTCCTGTTGACACAAATGACCATCTTCAATCCACAACGATCCTTCAGAACCCAGCGTAACATACACTTTACCTGCTGTTTGTGTCGTTGCCTGGAACAAACCTTCTTCAGGTGACTGCAGGCCAGTCATGCGTTTCAGCCCTGGTGTTGAGAACACGGCGTGATCGGCAAGCGCGACAAGTGGAGAAATATCCTGCGGTGTCATATCGGCGTCTAAAAGCGTTGTCACACCCGCAAGACGCGCTAGCGAGAATGCTTTTTCAGTACCGCTATGCCAGCGAACATCGGCCAGAATCAGATCATAACGAGAGAAATCGATCGCTTCTAACCATTCGGCATCAGTACCGAGATCGGGACTTGGATAATTAACGATAATCCGTTCGCCATGCTGATCAACGAGGATCGCTGATTGCGATGAACGGGCGTTAGGATATCGGCGGCAAAATGCGGTATTGACGCCCCAACCCTCAAGTTCTGCAAGTAAGGTATTTCCACAACTGTCATCGCCGACGCGACCGATGAAATCAACCTCCACGCCAAGCTTTGCGATTGCAACAGCGGCTGTTGCTGCCGGGCCGCCACCAATCTCAAGATAATGATTTGCCTGATATTTTCCGCCGCCATCCGGCAGAGTGAGCAAAGAATAAATCCTGTCCTGAACTGTGATACCCACGCATGCAATTTTGGTCATATTTGTCTTGTCCTGTTTAATTTTGTCGTCTTCGGTCAATTTAAATGACACAAATGATCAAATTAGTGATGCGTGTCGTGTTTTTGAACATAAATTACAAATATGCTCAAAAACAGACGAAAACGAATTTTCAATTGTCATTATTTTGTCAATGTCAGACAGGAGAGTATTCATGGCAACCATTGCATTTCTCGGGCTGGGGCAGATGGGTAGCCCAATGGCTAACAATCTATTGCAAAAAGGGCATTCATTGCAGGTATTTGATGTCAATGCACAGGCCGTCGATGCGCTAGTTACGCAGGGGGCCACTGCGGCACAAACCCCAGCGGAAGCGGCAGCAGGCGCTGAATTTATCATCACTATGCTTCCCAATGGTGACATTGTTCGACAGGTTCTGTTGGGGGAAAAAGGCGTCTGTGAGGCTGTTTCATCTGACGCGTTATTGATTGATATGTCGACTATTCATCCCTTACAGACCGATGCATTAATACGGGAGTTACAAGAAAAAGGCATCAGTATGATGGACGCCCCCGTGGGCAGAACGTCCGTGAATGCGATTGATGGCACATTGCTGATTTTAGCGGGTGGCACTGATGAGCAGATTGCACGTGCACGCCCGATTCTCATGTGCATGGGTAATGAGCTGGTCGAGGCTGGCGGCCCAGGAATGGGGATCCGCGTGAAGCTAATTAACAACTATATGAGCATTGCGCTTAATGCGCTGTCCTCCGAGGCCACTGTGTTATGTGAGTCACTGGGATTAAATCTTGATGTCGCAATTAAGGTGATGAGTGGTACGGCAGCAGGGAAAGGACATTTTACGACCACCTGGCCTTGCAAAGTGCTGAAAGGCGATCTTTCACCCGCCTTCATGGTGGATCTGGCGTTGAAAGATCTGCGTATTGCAGTTGACGTCGCTCGGGAGACGGGGGCACCGCTCAATATGGGGATTGCAGCAGAAAGTTATTACGCTGCAGCAAGTCAAGACGGCAAAGGGCGGCAGGACTGGAGTGCCCTGCTAAATCAGGTTCGCCAGCAGGCTGGTCTTTAATTTTATCTATTAACAGGAGTTTCTATGTCATCCCACTTCACCCCATTTACGCTGAAAGATATCTCCCGCCCAGGTGGTGGATTTGCCATGTTAGCTGTCGATCAGCGTGAGGCCATGCGCTTGATGTTTGCGGCAGCAGGGCAGCCAAAACCCATCGCCGACAGTGTACTCACCGATTTTAAACTTGCCGCGACCCGAATCCTTTCTCCTTATGCTTCTGCCGTTCTGGCGGATAAACAATTTTGTCTTGAGCAAATAGTCGAGCAGGGCGCTGTTGCTAATTCTTGCGGCCTGATTGTCGCTGCCGATCTTTTTATCCCAGGTAATGGCATCCCGGTTGATAGCGTTGAAATAGATATGTCCGTCGACCCGCATAAAGCCCGTGAAATGGGGGCTAAGGCAATGAAATTACTTGTACTCTGGCGTGAAGATGAACCCGCAGAGGAACGTCTGGCAATGGTTGATAAATTTGTTCGTCGCTGCCGTAGTGCCGGGCTGGTTAGCATTATTGAACCTGTGGTGCGTCCACCTCGTCGCAGTTGGGACTTTGATCGTGAAAGCGCCATTGTTGCCGCCGCCGCAGAGCTTGGTGGAACAGAGGCTGATCTTTACAAAGCCGAGATGCCATTAGGGGGCAAAGGCGATGAAAAAACCTTACTTGCCGCCTGTCAGCAACTTAACGATCAGATGAAGATGCCGTGGGTAATTCTTTCTTCTGGCGTTGATGCCGATATTTTTGGCCGTGCAGTAAGTATTGCCATGAAAGGTGGTGCGTCAGGCTTCCTGGCTGGACGAGCGGTTTGGGCGTCGGTTGTTGGTGCACAAGATCCACAAACTATGCTGCGAGATGTCTCTGTTCCTCGTTTACAACGGTTGGCAGAAATTGTCGATGAAGGTATCGCGCAACGCTAATCCCCTATGGATATCGATTCTGGAGAATAACAATGGATAAAATTACCCAGGTTTTATTTTCAGATATTGGGAAAGTCACCACTCAATATGTTGAAGTACCACACCAGGAACTTAAACCGCACGAAGTGCGGATTGCGCCTGTGTTCTATGGGATATGCGGTTCGGATCTGCATGTTCTGAAAGGCGGTCATCCGTTTGCTAAACCACCTGTCGTCCCCGGTCATGAAATTGCAGCGCGCGTTACGGAAGTTGGCAGCGACGTTAAAAATGTACAGCCGGGCGATCATGTTGTGGTCGATCCCATCATGGCTTGCATGGAATGCCGAGCCTGCAAAGCAGGACGTTTTAATCTTTGTGAACCACCGCAGGTTGCTGGTTTTCGCGCACCGGGCTTTGCTCGCTCACAACACATTGTTCCTGCGCGTAATTGCCATGTCGCACCAGCCTCTTTACCGCTAAAAGTGTTGGCCTTTGCCGAACCGGCGGCTTGTGCCCGTCACTGCGTTAACCGAATGCCGAAAGCTTCTCTGGAAAGCGTACTGGTGATTGGTGCCGGAACGATAGGCTTATCCATCGTGCAGGCACTGCGCATTATGGGGGCAGGTAAGATTACCGTGATTGAACCTGACGCTGCCAAACGCGCGCTGGCGTTAAAGCTGGGCGCAGCAGAAGTTTGGGCACCAGGTGAGCTGGCCGCAGATGTGCGATTTACGGGGGCGATTGATGTCGTTGCAGCGCAGGCCACGCTTAACGATGCATGTACCCGTGTATATGCCGGAGGCACCGTCGTGTGCATGGGCGTACCAAGTGGGCCGCGTGAAATACCATTACCGATGATGCAACGTTTCGAGCGTGACTTGCTCAACTCTGGCATGTACATCCCTGAAGATTTCGATGCTGTTATCGAATGGCTGGCGGATGGGCGGTTTGATACCAGTGAACTGGTTACCGATTTATTTGCCATTGAGGATGCAGCGGCGGCATTCGAACGCGCGCAGCAAAATGACTCCATAAAGGTCATGCTGCAATTTGCGCCGGAATGATTTTCTAAATCTCTGTCTGGCGCTGCGTCACGTCAGCGCCACCCTACAACAATTAAAAAGGACACTGCGATGAGTCAAATCACCAGTCCTGCAACTTATTCAATTAGTCGGCCACAGGACGTAATTGATATTGTTAATAAGAACTCTGCAATCAACACCAGTATCGGCGTTATTTTTATTGCTTTGGGCGGCATATTGATTGATGCCTACCAGGCGGCGATGGTGGGGTTTGGTAATAAATACATTGCCGCTCAATTTGGCATTTCTCCAGGCCTTGCCGCAACCGTTAATGCGTCAGTATTAATCGCCGCGTTAATTGGCGGTTTATTAGCGAACCGAGTAATAAACCGCTTTGGGCAAAAGCGAGCATTTATTATTGGCATGGGGCTGTGCACCATCGGGGCTGCTGCGGTAGCTATTGCGCCCAGTATCTGGTGGGTGCTGGTGTGCCGCGTCATCATGGGCTTTGGTTTAGGCATCGACTTCCCTTTGGCAACCAATGCCGTGGCAGAGCTTCGTGGTTCAACGTCGAAGAAAACCGGAACGTCGGTCAACCTCTGGCAAATGGCCTGGTATGTTTCGACAACTGTTGTTTATTTGGTGCTCTTGCCGCTGCTTCTGTCGGGTATCGCTGAAGAACAATTGTGGCGTTACGGAATATTCATCGGAGCTATTTTTGCAGTCATCTTCATGATTTTGCGTTACTTCTTTATTGGTGAATCCGCAATGTGGGCCGCACGCGTCGGGCGTTACCAGGAAGCGTGCGACATTCTGGGAAAACGTTATGGTGTTCAGGCTCGCGTTGCGGCATCGAGTACAACAGAAGCGAAATTCTCGGAAAAAGCAGAGAATAAATACAGTGGTGGATATGGCATCTTATTTAATGATCGTTACCGCAAACGCACCATTCTTGGCTGTGTCGTGGCAACCATGCAGGCGTGGCAATATAACGCCGTAGGTGTTTATCTTCCTCTTACGTTGGCGGGAATAATAAGTGGCGGGCTTACTGGTGCGTTGACGGGTTCTGCCGTCGTGAATGCCCTTTGTGGGGTGACAGGCGGGATGATCGGCTCGTTTATTCTCCAACGACTGGGTACTCGCCGACAGTCGATGTATGGATTTGCTGTTGTGACCTTAGCATTGCTGTCGTTAGGCGCACTGGCAACGACTAATCCATGGCTGTCTTTAGGGTTATTGGGATCAATTATTTTCTTCCATTCAGCGGGTCCTGGTGGGCTGGGCATGACCATTGCCACACTCTCTTATCCTCCCGCTATTCGCCCTACTGGGGTCGGATTTGCCCGCGCTATTATGCGCACAGGGGCAATTGCAGGACTCATTTTCTGGCCGATGCTGTGGGGGGCGTTGAAAACTGAAGCGTTTTACTGGTTGGCAATCGTGCCATTCTTGGGGTTCCTGACCTGCGTATTGATTAATTGGGAACCACTGGGTGCAAATGTTGATGCTGAGGATGCAGAGGTTCTGGCTGAATTGAAGAAATAAATTAATGCGCATCGGCTTAAACCGATGCGCATTAATTCAAACTGCCCACGTTTAGTGGTTCGTATCCCAGATTTCTCGCCTACCAGGAGAGGAAAATTATGTCTGAAAAGTTACCCGTACCGCGTGAAGGGCTTTCCGGTAAAGCCATGAGACGTGTCGTTATGGGCAGTTTCGCAGGCGCGTTAATGGAATGGTATGACTTCTTTATTTTTGGCACGGCAGCAGGACTGGTATTTGCACCGCTGTTTTATCCAGACAGCGATCCTTTTATAGGTCTTATAGCCGCCTTTGCTACCTTTGGCGTTGGTTTTTTGACCCGTCCTTTAGGTGGTATCGTCTTTGGCCATTTTGGCGATAAAATTGGGCGAAAAATAACACTTATCTGGACACTGGCTATTGTCGGTTGCTCCACATTTTTGATTGGTTTTATTCCGACGTATCAGGAAATTGGGATCTGGGCACCGCTCATATTAATGGCGCTGCGTTTAATTCAGGGCTTTGGTCTTGGTGGCGAGTATGGCGGAGCGGCATTGATGACCATAGAATCAGCGCCCGAATCCCGACGCGGATTTTTAGGTTCACTCCCGCAAACGGCTGCGTCTGTGGGTATTATGCTGGCAACCGGTATTTTTGCTCTCTGTAACCATTTTCTTACTTCGGAGCAGTTTCTCTCCTGGGGATGGCGCATTCCGTTTTGGCTTTCTGCGGTGATGTTGATCGTTGGGCTGTTTATCCGCCTGCATACCGAAGAAACGCTGGATTTTCAAAAGCAAAAAACGACGAATAATAAAGAAAAGTCCGTTCCTCCGTTGATTGAATTATTCAAAAAACATCCACGAAATATTTTATTGGCACTGGGTGCGAGGCTGGCGGAAAGTGTCTCCTCTAATATTATTAACGCCTTTGGTATTGTCTATATTTCCAGCCAATTAGCATTGTCGCGAGATATTCCCCTGACGGGTATGTTGATTGCCTCGGCGATCGGTATTTTCAGTTGTCCATTGGTTGGATGGTTATCAGATCGTATAGGTCAAAAAAGTCTGTATTTGTCGGGAGCAGGATTTTGTGTCCTGTTCGCGTTTCCTTTCTTCTTATTACTGGATAGCAAAAGTACGCTCATCATCTGGTGCAGTATGATCCTCGGCTACAACTTAGGTCCGACGATGATGTTTGCCGTGCAGCCAACACTTTTCACCCGCATGTTCGGTACCAAAGTACGATATACCGGCCTTTCTTTTGCTTATCAATTTTCCGCGATTCTTGGCGGACTAAGCCCCCTTATCGCCTCAAGTTTGCTGGCGCTAGGGGGAGGAAAACCGTGGTATGTCGCTCTGTTTTTATTTGCTGTCTCAGTTCTTTCCTTTGTTTGCGTCTGGCTGATTGAGCCGACCGATGAACAAGAAACCGCTTCTTACCGCTACATCAGGGAACAATCTCATGAAAACTGAACGAAAAAACGAGCATTACCTGGCGCTACAACAGGCGTTTGACGCGCCATGGCCTGGGCCTGTAGGAGAGTTAGTGACGCTGGAAAAAGGCAATATTCACCTGCAGATTTATCCGCATGATGGTGCCAGGATAACCTCGTTAAAGGCATTTGGTTCTGAAGTATTACGCCAATGGCAGCCGCAGCGCAGAGCTTTTCAGTATGGCTGTTTCCCAATGGTGCCGTGGGCAGGGCGACTGGGGAATGCGACGCTGAATGCTGGTGGGCAATGTTATTCTTTACCCGCCAATAAACCACCACATGCGTTGCATGGTATGGCTTGTTACTCAACGTGGGAAATCATCGACAAAACAGCAGATTCCCTGACTTTACGTATGCCCCTGGCTTCACCGTGGCCCTGGCAAGGGGAAGTGATTCAGACTTTTTTGCTGGAGAACGATGCGCTGGTTTTGCAACTGGAAGTCCATTCATATGCCGATACATTCCCGGCCTCCGCAGGCTGGCATCCGTGGTTTGCGAAAAAGCTGACTCCGCAAAATACAGAATCGTTGCAGGTGCTTTTTGATGCGGACTGGCAAGAAGAAGCGGGTAGTGATGAACTGCCAACTGGAAATCGTATCTCTCCTCAAGCCGGTCCCTGGGATGACTGTTTTGGTTTTTATGACGGGGTGAAGGTTAAGTTACTGTGGCCTGGTAAACTCGCGATGACCATGATCTCTTCTGCAAACAGTCTGGTGGTATTTGATAAACAGCCCGATGCCACCTGTATTAACCCGCTGACTCAGGCACCTAACGCAATAAATCTAACGCCGGAATTGGTGACACCAGATAGGCCGCTGGTCATCGAAACTCGTTGGCAATTTACACCTGAATCTTAACCATTCATCTATTGCGAAAAAGCCAGTGAAATTACTCTGCTTTTTCGCAATCAGCATCACAAGATTACCCTTATTGCCACATAGCCAAACCCATCCTTTCCCGCTACAGTTAATTTCTTGTGGCGCGAAAGGAGGCAAAAATGCTCTATATCTTTGATTTAGGTAATGTGATTGTCGATATCGACTTTAACCGTGTGCTGGGAGCCTGGAGCGATTTAACGCGTATTCCGCTGGCATCGCTTAAGAAGAGTTTTCATATGGGGGAGGCGTTTCATCAGCATGAGCGTGGGGAAATTAGCGACGAAGCGTTCGCAGAGGCGCTGTGTCATGAGATGGCTCTACCGCTAAGCTACGAGCAGTTCTCTCACGGCTGGCAGGCGGTGTTTGTTGCGCTGCGCCCGGAAGTGATCGCCATCATGCATAAACTGCGTGAGCAGGGGCATCGCGTGGTGGTGCTTTCCAATACCAACCGCCTGCATACCACCTTCTGGCCGGAAGAATACCCGGAAATTCGTGATGCTGCTGACCATATCTATCTGTCGCAAGATCTGGGGATGCGCAAACCTGAAGCACGAATTTACCAGCATGTTTTGCAGGCGGAAGGTTTTTCACCCAGCGATACGGTCTTTTTCGACGATAACGCCGATAATATAGAAGGAGCCAATCAGCTGGGCATTACCAGTATTCTGGTGAAAGATAAAACCACCATCCCGGACTATTTCGCGAAGGTGTTATGCTAAAAACCATTCAGGACAAAGCCAGGCACCGTACCCGTCCACTATGGGCCTGGCTAAAACTACTCTGGCAACGCATTGATGAGGACAACATGACAACCCTGGCAGGTAACCTTGCCTATGTGTCGTTGCTCTCATTAGTGCCGCTGGTTGCCGTTGTTTTTGCGCTTTTCGCCGCTTTTCCCATGTTTTCCGACGTCAGCATTCAGTTACGTCACTTTATTTTTGCCAACTTTCTGCCTGCTACTGGCGATGTTATTCAGCGGTATATCGAACAATTTGTTGCCAATTCCAACAAGATGACCGCCGTTGGGGCGTGCGGGCTGATCGTCACCGCGTTATTGTTGATGTACTCCATCGATAGCGCGTTGAATACCATCTGGCGCAGTAAACGAGCGCGACCAAAAATTTACTCGTTCGCCGTGTACTGGATGATTTTAACGCTGGGGCCGCTGCTGGCAGGGGCCAGTCTGGCGATCAGTTCCTATTTGCTCTCCCTGCGCTGGGCGAGCGATCTCAATACTGTCATCGACAACGTGCTGCGTATTTTTCCGTTGCTGTTGTCGTGGATCTCCTTCTGGTTGCTGTACAGCATTGTTCCTACCATCCGCGTACCTAACCGCGACGCGATTGTCGGCGCGTTTGTCGCCGCACTCCTGTTCGAAGCAGGAAAGAAAGGTTTCGCGCTTTATATCACCATGTTCCCGTCATATCAGCTCATTTACGGTGTGCTGGCGGTGATCCCCATTCTCTTTGTTTGGGTCTACTGGACATGGTGTATCGTCTTGCTTGGCGCGGAAATTACTGTCACTCTCGGGGAATACCGCAAACTAAAACAAGCAGCTGAACAAGAAGAAGACGACGAACCATGATTGCATTAATTCAACGCGTAACCCGTGCCAGCGTCACCGTGGAGGGAGAAGTGACGGGCGAAATTGGCGCGGGACTTTTGGTGTTATTGGGTGTCGAAAAGGATGACGACGAACAGAAAGCAAACCGTCTGTGCGAGCGTGTGCTCGGCTACCGCATCTTTAGCGATGCCGAAGGCAAGATGAATCTCAACGTGCAACAGGCGGGCGGCAGTGTGCTGGTGGTTTCCCAGTTTACCCTCGCCGCAGATACCGAACGGGGGATGCGCCCAAGTTTCTCCAAAGGTGCATCACCGGATCGCGCAGAGGCGTTATATGACTATTTCGTCGAACGCTGCCGTCAGCAAGAGATGAACACGCAAACAGGACGCTTCGCTGCGGATATGCAGGTATCGCTGGTCAATGATGGCCCCGTGACATTCTGGTTGCAGGTATGAGCCAGCTTCCAGGGTTGTCACGGGAAACAAGAGAGAGTATCGCTATGTATCACCTTCGGGTTCCACAAACAGAAGAAGAATTAGAGCGTTACTATCAGTTTCGCTGGGAAATGTTGCGTAAGCCCCTGCATCAACCAAAAGGTTCGGAACGCGACGCGTGGGATGCGATGGCGCATCACCAGATGGTCGTCGACGAGCAGGGTAATCTGGTGGCGGTAGGCCGACTGTATATTAATGCCGACAATGAAGCGTCCATTCGCTTTATGGCCGTTCATCCCGACGTGCAGGACAAAGGGTTAGGCACGCTGATGGCGATGACCCTGGAGTCGGTGGCGCGTCAGGAAGGCGTTAAGCGCGTGACCTGTAGCGCCCGTGAAGACGCGGTGGAGTTTTTCGCCAAGCTGGGGTTTGTTAATCAGGGAGAAATCACCACGCCAACCACCACGCCGATTCGCCATTTTTTGATGATTAAGCCCGTCGCCACTCTGGATGACATTCTGCATCGCGGCGACTGGTGCGCGCAGCTGCAACAGGCGTGGTACGAACATATCCCGCTTAGTGAAAAAATGGGCGTGCGCATTCAGCAATATACCGGGCAAAAATTTATCACTACCATGCCAGAAACCGGCAATCAGAATCCGCACCATACGCTGTTTGCCGGGAGTTTATTCTCACTGGCGACGCTCACCGGTTGGGGACTTATCTGGCTGATGCTGCGTGAACGCCACCTCGGCGGAACGATTATTCTTGCGGATGCGCATATCCGCTACAGCAAGCCGATTAGCGGTAAACCTCATGCGGTAGCCGACCTCGGTGCCTTAAGCGGCGATCTCGACCGTCTGGCGCGCGGACGAAAAGCACGGGTGCAGATGCAGGTCGAAATCTTTGGCGACGAGACGCCGGGTGCAGTGTTTGAAGGCACGTATATCGTTCTGCCCGCGAAGCCATTTGGCCCGTATGAAGAGGGCGGGAACGAAGAAGAGTAGCTGATGGAGAGGGGCGGTGCTGCCTCTCTCATTCAGGTCATTTATATTAGTCCTTGGCTATTTCGGTTATATTAAATAAGAACTCTATAAATTTTTATTCTTCGTTGGCTCCATACGTGTCTTGCTACATCACTGTTCAGGAGCATTTAAATATTATTTGTAGAACTGAGTGGCAATTATCGCAGATAATGCTTAATTCATCATCTTAGTTCATGTTTGAGCGATTTTTGATAGTCAAAACCCCCTCTGGTGCCATACTTTTCTCATAAATATTTTTAAAATCTATAGCTAACAAATATTATGCAAAGATAATGGACTAGCATCATTGTCAGTATCATTCATTTACTGCTCTGTATGTTATGAATAATTATGTTGTATGTTTGCTCTTAAACCGTGGGAAGGAGGCTATAATGGTTGCCAATATTAATCTCATTAAACAAGAAAGTTATTCTGTTGTTAATTTAGAAAAACAACTTTCCCGAACTGTTACCAACAAAATTATAACGATGAGCAAGTAAAGACCGGTTGGTGGCAGTACTGACCGGTCTGTGATGAAAGATTAATTTCACCTTAAATCCTGGTGCTGTTAGGATGCTGACGTTTTTCGGCTACACCATTCAGATTATGCAAATAAATATCTCTGAATATAATATATTCATAGCACCCATAATTCATCCTGGGCGATAACTAAACCATTTTTGAGTAATAAATGAAACAACTGCAACACTCTTATTATTTCTGGAAAACGCCTCGCAAAAACAAAACAACATGCAAAAATCCGCTTTTTTTAAATGATTTTCCGGCGTAATTTTCGCACATACATTAATGAGTAATATATGTAAGGTATTGGTAATGGCGATGAATACGGTTTTTCTTCATTTATCAGAAGAGGCAATTAAACGGCTGAACAAGCTTCGGGGCTGGCGTAAGGTTTCACGATCTGCAATTTTACGCGAAGCGGTAGAGCAATATCTGGAACGTCAGCAATTCCCGGTGCGTAAAGCAAAGGGAGGCAGGCAAAAGGGGGAGGTAGTTGGTGTTGATGATCAGTGTAAGGAGCATAAGGAATGACAAAAATTTTTCATTCTTGAATATAAAAAACAGATGCCCTTATTCTGGTATTAATACAAGGCTGTTTTACTTGAACTTATAATAACTGCAACTGTTACATCATATCTGGAAAACGCCTCGCAAAAATAAAAAATGATGCGTAAATGAGCTTTCTTTAAAGATTCGGCAAGGGTACTTTTCTCTCCATAGATTCAAAAATGATATTGGCGAGATATTTATGAACTCTCTGGCAGGTATAGATATGGGCAGAATTTTACTCGATTTATCGAATGAGGTGATTAAGCAACTTGATGATCTCGAGGTGCAGCGTAATCTTCCTCGTGCGGACCTATTAAGGGAAGCGGTAGATCAATACCTGATAAATCAATCGCAAACAGCAAGAACCAGTGTTCCTGGCATCTGGCAAGGGTGTGAGGAAGATGGTGTCGAATATCAGCGTAAGCTGCGCGAGGAATGGTAATGGGAAAAAATGATGTCAATCAGATTGCTGACAACGTGCGCGTTGTTCATGCCGGATGCGGCGTGAACGCCTTATCCGGCCTACAAAGTCGTATAAATTCAATGTATTGCAGTTTATTGGTAGGCCTGATAAGCGCAGCGCATCAGGCAATCTTACGCTTGTCATCAGTCTCATGCCCATAACCTTATTGATGTGGTGGTGGGTAAATTGAGGCCAAACCGGCACTGGCGGCATAGCTTGAGGTGGTAACGCGGAATACGAGAGATGGTGTCGTCACACCCTATGAGCTGTAATCCGGGCGACCTGCGCCACCCGGAAAACGTCAGAGATTACTCTCCTTCACCCGGAAACAGGAACGGGTTGATGGAACTGCGGGCATAGCCTTCTTGCTCCATTCGTGCGTCCAGTACCAGAGAGGCGAGGTCATCTGCTACGGCTTCGATTTTTGGATCTTTTTCCTGATAGAGAATTTTCAGGTAAGTGCCGCAGTCATCGCAGCTTTCGGCTTTAATCGCGGCCTGTTCGTCATCCAGCGACCAGTAATGCAGTTTGCCGCTCTGCTCGCAGTTGCTGCATTTTACGCGCACTACGTGCCATTCAGTTTCACACAGGTTGCAGTGCAGGTAACGTAGCCCCTGAGTGGTGCCAATTTGCACCATGCTGGACACCGGCATAGAACCACAAACCGGGCAATATTGACGTTGCTCGCCGTATTCAGCGCGGGCTTTGCCGGGGATCAGATTGGCCATCTGCGCCCAGTAGAGCGACAGTGCAGCCCAGATAAACGGCGCTTTATCGCTGCTGACGGACGAGAAATCAGAGGCAAACAGCGCGCTGGCCATATCTTCCAGCTCCTGAGTCGATGCCTTCTCCAGATTCTCAATCACTGCCAGCGCCGGGCCGCTCATTTCAGGTTTCAGCTCAGCAATCAGCGCCATCAGCAGCTTTTGCCAGTGCTTATCACGCGGCAGAACGTGAATATCCAGCGGGGGCTTGCCTTGTGCGCTGGCTTCTTTAATGCGCGCAGTCAGATCCATCTCCAGCGGATGGTCGTACAGCACCACTTCCTGGGCGTGGGCGATAAGCGCAGCAAAGCGCAGGTAATCACCCAGAGGATTATTTTCTGCCAGCTCGCGCAGACGCTCGGCGCGGCGGTTGTATAAATTCTTGAGCCGAGGGAACAATAACGGCGGAATCATATCCGCCGTACGTTTCTCGCTTGAACCCAGCTCATCTTGCGGGATTATGCGAATACTCATTCAGCTTTCTTTTCCGTTGTCTTGCGGACCTCACGGTACCAGCGCGGGTGATGTTTCTTCGCCCAGGCGCTGGTAACCCATCCTTCCACCATGGCGGTAATCGTGCCTTTCACCCAAAGGGCGGCGTAGATATGCACCATGATAACCACAATTAACGCCACTGCGGCAAATGAATGCAGCATCAGCGCAAATCGGATCACCGGGATTGAGAAAGCCGGCGCAAAATACGGACGCCAGATGATCACACCGCTCACCAGCAGCAGTACCAGGAAGATAATCGCCGCCCAGAATACGCATTTCTGGCCGAAGTTATAGCGCCCGGTATCGCCCACCTCCTCGTTGACGACGATCTTACGAATATTCTTCGCCCAAAAGATATCATCCCGATTGATTAGGTTGTGATGCCAGTAACGGAAAAACATGATGATGAACGAGGCAAACATAACCACGCCGACAAACGGGTGCAGAATTCGCGCCAGCTGCGGTGTGCCCATGATTTGCATCAACCAGTTGAAGGACGGGAACAAAAAGCCCAGCCCGCTCACCGCCGCCAGGATGAAGCAGAAGGCGGTGATCCAGTGGTTGATACGTTCCGGCGCGGTGTAGCGCACGATGGTGTCACGTCGTTTCATTTGCGCTCCTCGTCTTTCTCTTCGTGCAGATTATTCTCTTCCTCATCCGCACGGTTCGGACCGACACCCACGTAGTGGAAGATACTGGCCGCAAAGGTAGCCGCAAAGCCAACAGCCGCGAGCGGTTTCCAGATGCCTTTCCAGAATTTCACGGTTTCGCTGATTTCCGGGTTCTCCGGCAAGCCATGATACAGATTTGGCTTGTCAGCATGGTGCAGCACGTACATGACGTGTGTACCACCGACGCCTGCCGGATCGTACAGACCCGCATTGTCGTAACCGCGGGTTTTCAGCTCAGCAACGCGCTCGCTCGCCAGCGTTTTCATCGACTCTTTCGTACCGAAGTGAATCGCGCCCGTTGGGCAGGTCTTCACGCAGGCTGGTTCTTGCCCAACCACCACGCGGTCAACGCACAGCGTACATTTGTAGACGCGGTTGTCTTCCGGGTTGAGGCGCGGAATGTCGAACGGACAGCCCGCAATGCAATAACCGCAGCCAATGCACTGCTCGGACTGGAAGTCGACGATACCGTTGGCATACTGAATAATTGCACCTTCCGCCGGGCACGCTTTCAGGCAGCCTGGATCGGAACAGTGCATACAGCCGTCTTTGCGGATCAGCCATTCCAGTTTGTCGTTCTGCTCCACTTCCGAGAAGCGCATTACCGTCCACGATTTGGCGCTTAAATCATTGGGGTTGTCGTACACCCCAATGTTATTGCCGACGGTATCGCGAATGTCGTTCCACTCTGAACACGCCACCTGACAGGCTTTACAGCCGATACAGGTGGTAACGTCGATGAGTTTCGCCACTTCTTCCTGGAAGTCCCGCGCCTGAGGCGCGGGGGTCAGACCGTTAGTCGCGGAACGACGAATGATATCTTGAGATTGATAAGCCATATGTCGTCTCCGTTACACCTTTTCCACATTCACAAGGAAGGACTTAAACTCCGGCGTCTGCGTGTTCGCATCACCAACGAATGGCGTTAAAGTATTGGCAATAAAGCCTTTTTTAGCTACGCCTTCATAGCCCCAGTGAATCGGAATACCGATGGTATCGATATCTTTGCCGTTCGCTTTCAGCGTGCGAATACGTTTGGTCACCACCGCTTTGGCTTTGATATAGCCACGGTTGGAGGAGACTTTCACGGTATCGCCCTGGGCAATGCCAAGTTTATTCGCCAGCGACTCCCCGATTTCCACAAACTGCTCTGGCTGCAAAATCGCGTTCAACAGCGCGTGTTTGGTCCAGTAGTGGAAGTGCTCGGTCAGACGATAGGTGGTTCCGACATACGGGAACTTATCGGCTTTACCCAATGCTTCGGCGTCGTCTTTAAAGATACGTGCAGCCGGGTTCGAGATAACGTTTGGATGCAGCGGGTTAGTTCCCAGCGGCGTTTCAAACGGCTCGTAGTGTTCCGGGAACGGACCTTCCGCCATCTTATCGAGGGCAAACAGACGCCCCATGCCTTCCTGCTGCATGATAAACGGCCCGACGCCGCTACCCGGAGGCGCTGCGCTGTAGTCCGGAATATCCCAGCCGGTCCACTTAGTGCCGTCCCATTTCAGCAACTGACGCTTCGGATCCCACGGGTTACCCTGCGGATCTGCGGAGGCGCGGTTATACAGAATGCGGCGGTTAAGCGGCCATGCCCATGCCCAGCCCAGCGTGTTACCGAGGCCAGACGGATCGGCGTTATCACGGCGTGCCATCTGGTTGCCTTCCGGCGTCCAGCTACCGGCGAAAATCCAGCAGCCACAGGAGGTTGTACCGTCATCGCGCAATTGGGCGAACGAACTAAGTTGTTGGCCTTTCTTGACGATAACCGCACCGGTTGCCGGATCGGTAATATCGGCCAGCGCCTTACCGTTGCTCTCCATCGCCACTTCTTCTGAAGATGGCTCATGCGGAATGGCGTAGTTCCATGTCATGTTCAGCACCTGGTCCGGGTTCGCGCCACCCTGTTCGGCATACATCTTGCGCAAGCGCAGGAAGATACCGGAGAGGATCTCGCCGTCAGTCAGCGCAATCCCCGGGGCGTCCGCACCTTTCCAGTGCCACTGTAACCAGCGACCTGAGTTAACGATAGAACCGTTCTCTTCCGCGAAGCAGGTCGATGGCAGACGGAACACTTCGGTCTGGATCTTCGACGAGTCAACTTCGTTCAGCTCACCGTGGTTCTGCCAGAAGTTAGAGGTTTCAGTGTTCAGTGGGTCGATGGTGACGAGGAACTTCAGTTTCGACAGACAACCGATCACTTTGTTTTTGTTCGGGAATGAGGCAACAGGGTTAAAGCCCTGGCAGATATAGCCATTGACCTTGCCCTCTTTCATCATCTCGAAGTATTGCAGGACGTCGTAGCCTTTATCCCACTTCGGCAACCAGTCAAAGCCCCAGCTATTTTCCGCCGTCGCTTTATCACCAAAGAAGGCCTTCATCATAGAGACGAAGAATTTCGGGTAGTTGCCCCAGTAGTTTACCTGGCCTTCCAGCAGCGGTTTTGGCGTGTTGGCGGTAAGGTAGGTTTGCAGATCGGTCTGCTTCTCGCTTGGCAGCGTCATGTAACCTGGCAGGCTCTGCGACAGCAGCCCCAGGTCCGTCAGCCCCTGAATATTGGAGTGACCGCGCAGGGCGTTAACGCCGCCGCCTGCCATCCCCATATTGCCGAGCAGCAGCTGGATCATCGCCATCGTACGAATGTTTTGCGCACCAACGGAGTGTTGCGTCCAGCCGAGGGCATACAGGAACGAGGCAGTTTTATCGTGAGCACTGGTTTCTGCGATGTATTCGCAGACTTTCAGGAACGCGTCTTTTGGCGTACCACAGATGTTTTCAACCACATCTGGCGTGTAGCGGGAAACGTGCTGTTTCAGCAAGTTCCACACGCAGCGCGGATGTTGCAGCGTGGTATCGCGTTTGGCGAAGCCGTTTTCGTCCAGTTCATAAGTCCAGGAGGATTTATCGTACTTGCGTTTTTCCGCGTCGTAGCCGGTGAACAGGCCATCTTCAAAGCCGTAATCCTCACGCACGATCAGGCTGGCGTTGGTATAGGCTTCGGTGTATTCGCGGTTGAATTTTTCATTGTTCAGCAGGTACAGCAATACGCCTGACAGGAAAGCAATGTCAGTACCGGAACGAATAGGGGCATAGTAGTCAGCTACCGCCGCCGTACGCGTAAAGCGAGGATCGATCACAATCAGCTTCGCGCCGTTGTGAATTTTGGCTTCCATCGCCCAGCGGAACCCGACCGGGTGAGCTTCAGCGGCGTTACCGCCCATCACCACGACGAGGTTGGCGTTCTTGATGTCGACCCAGTGGTTGGTCATCGCACCGCGACCAAATGTTGGAGCAAGACTTGCTACCGTTGGTCCGTGTCAGACACGCGCCTGGTTGTCGACCGCGAGCATACCCAGCGCGCGGGAGAATTTTTGCGTTAAATAGCCGGTTTCGTTACTCGACGCGGAAGCACACAGCATCCCGGTGGAGAGCCAGCGGTTAACAGTCACGCCTTCGGCGTTTTGCGCAATGTAGTTAGCATCGCGGTCTTCTTTCATCAGTTTGGCGATGCGATCAAACGCCTCTTCCCAACTGATTTGCTGCCATTTATCAGAACCTGGCGCACGGTATTCCGGAAACTTCAGACGGCTTTCGGAGTGGATGAAATCCACCAGGCCAGCGCCTTTCGGACAAAGTGCACCGCGGTTGACCGGGTGATCCGGATCGCCTTCGATATGGAAGATAGATGCTTTGGCGTTTTTTGCTCCGTCACCGAGGCTGTACATCAACAGCCCACAGCCTACGGAACAATAGGTGCAGGTATTACGGGTTTCGCGGGTGCGCAGCAGTTTATACTGCCGGGTTTCCGCGAGTGCTACGCTGGGTGCAAAACCCAGTGCCGCTGCCGTGGTGCCTGCCATACCGCCAGCGCAGATCTTAAAGAACTGCCTTCTGCTGACCTGCATGGATTGCTCCTTGTTTCGACATTGTCACGTCCCATTTACATTCGCTTGCTGCGTGTGCAGGGAGTGGGAGTTATTTTTCTTTGCGGAAGGGGCCGCAAAGGTCCAGAATTGGCTCAATTTCCCTCCATCCAGGAAGGGTTTGTAACAGAATACCATAATGTTGGTGTGTGTGTTCTTATCTGGTTAAGAGAAAGTGAAAAAAACACAGCGAAAAGAAATCGAAAATGTGACAAATATCACAGGTGTTCGTCAAATTGAGTTATGGCGGCGTGATGATTTACAACACCCACGGTTAGATGAGGTCGCGGAAGAAGTTCCCGTTGCGCTGGTCTACAACGGCATTTCGCATGTGGTGATGATGGCGTCGCCCAAAGACCTTGAGTACTTTGCGCTCGGTTTTTCGCTTTCCGAGGGGATTATCGAAAGTCCGCGCGATATCTTCGGCATGGATGTCGTTCCTTCCTGTAATGGTCTTGAAGTACAAATTGAGCTTTCCAGCCGCCGCTTTATGGGGTTGAAGGAGCGCCGCCGGGCGCTGGCGGGACGTACGGGCTGTGGCGTATGCGGCGTGGAGCAACTTAATGACATCGGAAAACCGGTGCAGCCGCTACCGTTCACCCAGACGTTTGATCTCAACAAACTGGATGATGCATTACGTCATCTCAACGATTTTCAGCCAGTGGGGCAACTGACTGGTTGTACTCACGCCGCTGCCTGGATGTTGCCATCTGGCGAACTGGTCGGCGGGCATGAAGACGTGGGTCGCCATGTGGCGCTGGACAAACTGTTAGGCCGCCGGTCACAAGAAGGGGAAAGCTGGCAGCAAGGTGCGGTACTGGTTTCCAGTCGTGCCAGTTATGAAATGGTGCAAAAGTCGGCGATGTGCGGCGTAGAGATTTTGTTTGCGGTGTCTGCCGCGACCACGCTTGCTGTAGAAGTGGCTGAGCGCTGTAATCTGACACTGGTAGGTTTTTGTAAACCGGGTCGGGCAACGGTTTATACCCATCCGCAGCGTTTGAGCAATTAATTAAAATAAGTCCTGCGAAATATATTAAATTGCAGGACTTATTCATTTCGTGAATTTTATTATTTTATTTATAAACAAAATGCGTGTAGTGGCGTTTTCTTTTTTCATTTATTATGTTCACTCTCTTATCTATATATTTATAAGGCAATTAAATGAAAAGGAATTTATTATCTTCCGCTATTATAGTCGCCATCATGTCCCTCGGTCTGACGGGTTGTGATGATAAAAAAGCCGAAACAGAAACGCTCCCGCCTGCCAATAGTCAACCTGCCGCACCAGCTCCTGAAGCGAAACCTACTGAAGCTCCCGTTGCAAAAGCAGAAGCTAAACCTGAAACACCTGCGCAACCGGTGGTCGATGAACAAGCGGTTTTCGACGAAAAAATGGATGTCTATATCAAGTGCTACAACAAGTTACAGATCCCGGTACAGCGCAGTCTGGCGCGTTATGCTGACTGGCTGAAAGATTTTAAACAGGGGCCTACCGGTGAAGAGCGTACTGTTTATGGCATCTACGGCATTAGTGAATCCAACCTCGCTGAGTGTGAAAAAGGCGTAAAAAGTGCTGTGGCGTTAACGCCTGCGCTGCAACCAATTGATGGCGTGGCGGTGAGTTATATCGATGCTGCCGTGGCGTTGGGTAATACCATTAACGAAATGGATAAATATTACACCCAGGAAAATTATAAAGACGATGCGTTTGCGAAAGGGAAAACGCTGCACCAGACATTCTTAAAAAATCTGGAAGCCTTTGAACCTGTAGCCGAATCTTATCATGCGGCGATTCAGGAAATTAATGATAAGCGTCAGCTTGCGGAACTGAAAAATATTGAAGAAAGAGAAGGGAAAACATTCCACTACTACTCTCTGGCAGTCATGATTTCAGCGAAACAAATTAATAACCTGATATCGCAAGATAAGTTTGATGCAGAAGCGGCAATGAAGAAAGTGTCTGAACTGGAAACGCTAGTGGCGCAGGCCAAAGAAGCGGATAAAGGCGGCATGAATTTCTCGTTTATTAATTCGGCAGGCCAGTATCAACTCGAGGCTAAAAAATACGTTCGCCGCATCAGAGATAAAGTCCCGTACTCTGACTGGGATAAAGAGCAACTTCAGGACGCAAACTCAAGCTGGATGGTCGAAGACTCTTTCCCGAGAGCATTACGCGAGTACAACGAAATGGTTGATGACTATAATAGCCTGCGTTAAACGTTTTTGATGATAAATGCAGTGTCGGATGCGGCGCATCCGACACAGTTCACCCCTTGTGAAGTAACTCCATAAATGCCTCATATCCTGTTAACCCGGCAATAATCTCCGCCGGATGCTGACACAATATGCTTGCCAGATAGCTAAATATTTTTAGCTCATGACGCGCATCGGCGGCGGCGCAGGCGATCAAGACATGGTTAATGACTTCGTTATTCACCTCAACTGGTTGGGCGAGGGTAATAAAAAATCCACGAAAACGTCGCTCCTGTTCGCTCCAGCAATGTGGGATGGCGAGGCGATTAACAATCAGGTTTTCACCTTCGCCTTCGCGGGCGATGATGCGTTGTGCTTCATCGGCGGTAATATGGTGTTGTGCGACTAATTGCGCACAAATTTGCCGGGTAATATGTTGCCAGCTTTCACCGCGTACATTCGAATAATGAAAACTTCCGGGGGCAGAGAAAAAACGCTCCGGCTGTTGGCGAATAAATGCCGTCGCCAGAAAATGTTTTATTTGTTCGATACCGGCAGCCGTAATGATATTTTTTACGGTGATGTAATTATTTACCGCGTCATCCAGTAAATAATGGCTGTTGTTAATGATCAATAACGGCTCAATCTCTTCGCGAATGGCAACAAGTTCGCTTAAGCTACGGGCAATAATTACCCGACAATTTAAAACATCGCGCTCAATGGCGAGCTGATTAATAGTGGCAATCGCGTTCTGGTCCGAGAGCAAAATGATCGGCTGGCGTTCGTTTTGATGCCGCTCCAGCGCACAGGCAAAATACAAACCGATCAGATCGCTGTCGAAAAGGGGAATATCGAGCTGTTCACGCAGTAGCGTAATAAAGTGCAGACTCATATCAAAGGCCGCAGGCCAGGCGGCTTTCAGGTTATTCATGCTGCTCTGGCGGTGCTCAGCAATCCACACTGGTGCGGCAAGGCAACGTAATAAATGCCCGGTAATATTCTCAACCAGCTGCGCATCAATAATATTCAATGACGCGATGCCCGGCACCCTTTGCAGCAACCCCTGCACATTATCGGCTGAAATTACCTGCGCTTGCTGATGCTGTTTCTCTATCAAACCCGTCAGGGTTCTTACAGCGTTATCACCAAGAAACAGACCGCTATGTTCAACGATTTGTTTTATCTCGTCACCGGGATATTGCGGCCACTCATCGGTCAGTTGATTACGCAGGGCGTAAATCGCCAGAATCAGGCTGGAGAGATAATCACCCTGCATGAGCGGCCAGCGGTGTTGGTTGTCGCAGGCCGTGGATAAATGCTGAAGGTTGTCTCGTGTTATGCCCGCCAGCGGAATTAAAAACGGATCTTTGCGCAGCAAGTTCGCCAGCAAGATAACGCGTTTCTCTTCTGTCTCATCAATGAAATGGCCCAAACCAGGGCGGCTGGCCAGGCAACAAGTACGTTCATAACGCTGTTTTAACCGGGGCAGACGCTCTGCTACCCACGTTTCTGGCAAATTAAGCGCCGAGGCGAGTTGCGCACGGGGAGTGAAAGTATTCAGTAATAACAGCGCCAGCAGCCGATCGTCGTTATCGTGCTTTTGCAGCAACTGAAAAAAGCTGCGGCGCTCGAAGATTTCCAGCTGATAGCCCGCACTGCCACTGGCGAAAATGCGGGCTTTGCCGTTAAGGGTGAAGTTGAGATAGTCAATATCACGCAGGATGGTCCTGCCTGAAACGCCAGTCTGTTGCGCCAGCTCGCCAGGCGTGCGCGGCTGTTGCTCCAGCAGATCGACAATCTTTAACTGGCGTTCGTTTAGCATTAATCCACCTGACGGAACTGGCTAAACGCGTTGACTTTCTCCGCAGTTAAGGTCGTCAGAAAACCCCGTATCAGCGTGAGCAGAGCTTCGTAATCGGCTTTTGAAATCATACCGCTGTTGGCGTGCAGATAACGAGTTGGCAGACACAGCGCGACAACCGGACGCCCGCCGCCCATCACGTTGTAGCGCCCGCCATCCGTCGCACCGGTTTTCATGGTGGAAAATTGCAGCGGTAAATCGTTATGTGCGGCACAGCTTTTTAACGCTGCTACCAGTTTCTGGTTGGGGAAGTAGCGCTTGTCAAACAGCATCAGCCCCGGCCCCTGGCCCAGTTTCAGCGGGTATTTAATGTTATCAATGCCCGGAACATCGCCCGCTACGGCGGTATCCAACACGATCACGACGTCCGGTTTAATGTGTTCCGCCGAGGTTTGCGCCCCGCGTAGCCCAACTTCTTCTTCCACACTGCCAACGCCATACAGCGTAATTTCGGGATTATTCACCGTCTGCAATAGTTCAGCCATCATTGCGCAGCCGATGCGGTTATCCAACGCCTTGCCGACCACTTTATCTTCGCCCCAGCAGGCAAAATTGGCTTCCGGGCTAATAAAATTACCAATTTCCACGCCGCGCTTTTCCACCTCTTCGCGACTGTTCGCGCCAATATCAATGAACATCTCATCAAATGACAGCGGTTGTTGCTTTTGCTTTTCCGTTAACGCATGAGGCGCGACGGAACCAATCACACCAGGGATTTTCACTCCCTTGTGTGTGCGTATGGTTACCCGGTGGTTGAGCATCGACTGATTCCACCAGCCGCCAATGGTGGTAAAACGCAGAAAACCGCTCTCGTCGATGTGGGTGACCATAAAGCCGACTTCATCCATATGTCCGACAACGGCAACTTTTGGACCTTTATTCCCCTTACGGGCAACAAAGCTGCCCAGACCATCGAAGGTGATTTCATTCACGCAAGGTTCCAGCGTGTTTATCAGAATGTCGCGAACTTCCTGTTCATCGCCGCTGACGGCGCTGGCTTCGCACAACTGTTGCAGTAACTCAATGTTCATGGACAAGCTCCTGTTGCGCGGCTTTCGCTTTGCGGCGTAACCACAATCCTTTCAGGACGATAATGAATGAAATGTTCAGCGCGAGGCCAATCGCCAGCACCAGATAAAACGAACCCACCGGCGACATCAGGCCGATCAGCGGGTCAAAGATACCCAAACCAGGTGCCAGACGTTTGATTCCGAAAGCGATCACCAGCACGCCGGTAATGCCGCCCGCCAGCGTATTGGCGGTAATCATCGGCAACGGAGCTGCCAGAGCGTAAGGAATAGCCGGTTCGGTTGCGACTGTGGCACCGACCACAATGGCACTACTGGCAGCCTCTTTTTCCTGTCGGGTAAACAGTTTGGGCGCAATGAACGTCGCAAGACCCGCCGCGACGGGCGGCATCAGCGCGACAACGCCGACGATGGCGTACCAGTCATAAATGTGTTTTTCCAGCAGTGAGAAGCAGAAGAACCAGGCGGTTTTATTGATGGGGCCGCCCATATCGAACGCCAGCATCGCACCGACCAGAAACGCTGCCGCAAACTTCATTGATGGAGGAATGGTATTCAGGAAGTGGAGCAGCCCGCCCATGAGGTCGGACATCACCGGCCCGATAACGTAGTAAGTGAGCACGCCGAAAACCAGCAGAGTAACGAACGGGATCAGCATTGAACCGAGCAGCGGTTGTAATGCTTTGCCAAGGCGCACTTTGCGGAACCAGAAGACGAAATAGCCAATCGCCAGCCCCAGCACCACCGCGCCGAGGAATCCCGCACCCGACTGGGTGCCGAGCAGCGCTTTGTCGTTCGCCAGATAGCAAACCAGAAACGCCGGAGCGAAAGCCGGTTTATCGGCAATCGACGAGGCAATATAAGCGCCCATGATGGGGATCATAAAGGTGAAGCCAAGGTAACCGATGGATTCAACTACCCAGGTAAACGACGGCGCGCCTTTCGACATATCGGTATACGGCAAACCGAACTGCACCAGCATGTTGGCAAGCGCCACCAGGATACCACCGCCGATGACAAACGGCAGCGCCGCAGAGACGCCCGCCATCAGGTGGCTCATCACGCTACCGCTTTGCACTTCCTGTTTGCCAAGCTTCACGCCGCTATCTGCGGCAAAAAGCTGCGAGATTGTCGGTAATTCGCTGAAAATCTGGTCGATATTTTTCAACGCCTGGGAGATGGCAATCTCATAAACTTTCTTCCCGGCAAACCGCGCGCGATCATCACCGCTCAGGCCACGCCCGGTAGCGAGAATGACGTAATCGGCAGCGGCAATCTCTTCGCTGGATAAGCGGTTTTCAACGCCACTGGACCCTTGAGTTTCCACTTTTATGGTATGACCGAGAGAACGGGCTTTCTGTTCCAGGGCTTCCGCCACCATGTAGGTGTGAGCGATCCCGGCGGGGCAGTTGGTGATCGCGACAATACGTAAGGATGACTCCATCGCCACTTCCTTATGAGCTGAGGGTTTGATTTAACAAGGCAAGCACCTGGTCGGTATCGCCCTGTTGCAGTTGATGAATAAATTCCTTGTGAATAATTTTGCGACACAGTGTGCCGATGATTTTGACCTGATCCTCTTCGCCGCTTTGCGGCACGCCGAGGCAGATCCAGCAATTGACGTCTTCGCCATCGCTGGCTTTCCAGTCAATAGCCTGCGCTTTGCGGGCGAATAATACGAACGGTTGTTTAACGCAGGCGCTTTTACCGTGCGGCACGGCGACACCGGAACCAAATCCAGTAGAGTGCATTTTTTCGCGCAGCAGCAGGGTTTGCAGGAACTGGTGTGAGTCGGTGATAAAACCGTTTTGTAACGCTATTGTCGCCAACTGCTTCAGAACGGAATAAGCGCCATTGCCCTGAATATTCAGGTCAATACAGCTTGCAGTAAGAGCTGCCATTAATCGGACTCCATAAAATATATTTTAATCAATTGTAATGGTGGAGCGATTAAGTGATGAGAGGCGATATGTCGGTAAACAATGACAATTTGAGACAGAGTGAAAGGTCAGATTTGCGGAGTAATGCACATAATGGTTATTTAAATAAACCACATGAATCATTAATGGGTTATTCATTATTTTTGTGATTTACTCACAATGTATCAGGGAAATATAACTTACCGGGAGATGTAATATGTTTAATTTTTCAAATCGAAATTTAAAATATTGTGCCGGAGGCATCTCTGGCACATTGGGCAATTACGGCAGGTAAAACACTTCTTGCAGCTCGCTACTCACCGGGCTGTTATCCGGGTTAGCGGGCATAACATCGGTCATATATTTCCACCAACGTTGGCAAACATCAGTGCTGGCAACCGCATTCCAGCGTTCTTCAGATTCAATCTCTACCATGGCAAACAGCAGATTACGCGCTTTGTCGAGATAGATGGCGTAGTTATGCGCACCGTGAGATTTCAGCACTGCTTCCAGTTCTGGCCAGATGGGATTATGCCGACGCTGATACTCTTCGTGGGCGTCGGGGTTTACCTGCATGACAAAGGCTTTGCGGATCATGTTTGCTCCTTACAGCGCCAGCGCACTGGCGAGTGGCGTAACGCCGAAACGCTTGCCGAGCGCTATCAACTCTTCACGGCTGATGGTCTGTTTCATGCCGCCCATCGAATAAACCTTCACTAATACTTGTGCTGATTTTTCTGCGGTGTCGATTAAACCGAAGGTTTCATCCAGCGTCGGTCCGCTGCCGAAGACGCCGTGGAAGGGCCACAACACCAGCGAATGTTTTTGCATCTCTTGTGCGGTCGCCTGGCCGATTTCGTCCGTGCCGGGCACCATCCACGGCAAAATGCCAACGCCATCCGGGAATACCACCAGACACTCGGTGCTGCCTTCCCACAGTTGGCGAGTGAAGACCGCGGTGTCGTTTTCAAGTACATAGGTGAGGGCGATCAGGTTGGTGGCGTGGCAGTGCATGATCACCCGATCTTTGCCGTTGGTGGCTTTAATGCGCTCGCAGTGGGAAAGGAAGTGAGCCGGAAGTTCGGAAGTGGGGACGGCTTCGTTGGTTAACCCCCAAAGAATGTGGTAGCCCGCGCCGTCGCTGTCGACTTTTACGATGCCTAAGTTAGCCGCAGGATCAAGCTGGACGTTACGGAAGAATTTGCCCGAGCCGGTGACAATAAACGGTGTATTTGCCAGTAAAGGCATGGGCTGGCTGAGCGGGATATAGCGCGGTTGTTGGTGGAAATTGTCGTGATATGGTGCGATATCGGCGTCATCCAGGCGTAGCGTCAGGTTGCCGCCGTTGCGCTCATCCCAGCCTTTCAGCCAGGCGTCGGTGGTGGCTTTGATCATTCCCTGGACAAACCAGGACTGAGTAATGTTTTGCATGTTCTGTGTTCCTGTAAATTCGGTGTTGTCGGATGCACGACCCGTAGGCCGGATAAGGCGCTCGCGCCGCATCCGGCAGTGTTTACCCGCGGCGACTCAAAATTTCTTTCTCATAAGCCCGCACGCTCTCCAGCCATTCGCTACCTGCTGGCGTATCGTGACGTTGGCAATACATTTCCCAGACCGCCTGCCACGGCAACGATTTCTGCTCTTCCAGCAGTGCCAGACGCGCAGTGTAATCGCCCGCCGCTTCCAGCTTGCGCAGCTCAGCGGTAGGTTCCAGCAACGCACGCAGCAGGGCTTTTTTCATATTGCGTGTACCAATGACCCACGCGGCAATGCGGTTGATAGAGGCATCGAAGAAGTCAAGGCCGATATGCACCCGGTCAAACAGATCGTGACGCACAATCTCACTGGCAATTGCCTGGGTTTCATCATCCAGCAGCACTACGTGATCGCTGTCCCAGCGAACCGGACGGCTGACGTGCAGCAGCAACTGCGGCACATACAGCATGGCGGCGGAAATCTTGTCGGAAATCACTTCAGTCGGGTGGAAGTGCCCGGCGTCCAGGCACAGCGCAGTCTGGCGGCTGGAGGCATACCCCATGTAAAACTCATTGGAGCCAACCGTGTAGCTCTCTGCGCCAATGCCAAACAATTTGCTCTCAACGGCGTCGATATGGTGCGCAGGGTTTAGCTTCTCGCTGATCACCTCATCCAGTGCTGCCAGCAGACGCTGACGCGGGGCGAGACGGTCAACGGTGATATCTTTCATACCATCCGGGATCCAGATGTTCATCACCGATGGTGTGCCGAGTTGCTCGCCAAAATAGGCCGAAACGCGACGGCTGGCTTTGCAGTGATCAATCCAGAACTGGCGAATGCTGTCGTCGGCATGGGAAAGCGTAAAGCCATCGGCGCTTAGCGGATGCGAAAAACAGGAGGGGTTAAAATCCAGACCGAGCTGATTGGCTTTCGCCCATTCAACCCAGTTTTTGAAGTGCTCTGGTTTGATCTGGTCGCGCGAGACTGGCGTGTCTGATTCCAGATAGATGGCATGTAAATTAAGCCGTTTCGGCCCCGGAATCAGCCGCATAGCCTGTTCCAGATCGGCACGTAGCTCACTGGCATTACGCGCTTTGCCCGGATAATTGCCTGTGGCCTGAATCCCTCCGGTCAGCGAGCCTTCCGGGTTTTCAAAACCGGAAACATCATCGCCCTGCCAGCAGTGCATTGAAACGGGTAAACGATCAAGTTGGCGCAGCGCCTCCTCGACATCAATCCCCACCGCTGCGAAACGCTGTTTCGCCAGCTCCCAGGCCTGTTCCAGTTGAGTGGTCATGCGCAAAGCTCCTTTGTCTGTCGTGTAGAGTGAAGCTGCGCCACATAGTGGGCAATTTCACTGTCAGGATTAGGGGTAAAGGTGGTCAGATTCGCGGTGGTGCTGACGACCTGACGGAAATCATCCACATTGTTGAGTTCATCCAGCGTCATTAACTGGATGCCGATATTGCCGAGCGTCGAGGCTTCAACAGGCCCGGCGATCACCCGAATACCGCAGGCATCGGCACACAGCTGGTTGAGCAGCGTGTTCTGGCAGCCGCCGCCGACAATATGCAGTTGCGAGAAATCTTCACCACGCAGCTGCGCCAGCTCATGCAACACATCGGCATACAGCAGCGCCAGACTGTCGAAAATGCAGCGCGCCAGTTCAGCATCACTTTTCGGGATCGGTTGCGCCATTTCCCGACACGCAACCTGAATTTCGCTGCACATCTCGTCAGGATTAATAAAGCGATCGTCATTGGGATTGATGATGAAGCGGCAGGCCGGAAGTGCCTGTGTCGCGGCGATAAACGCCGGGAGATCGTTGATTTGCCGCTCCTGAAGCACTCGCTGAAGCAGCCATAAGCCCATAATATTTTTCAGCACCCGATAGCGACCTTCCGCCCCGCCTTCATTGGTGATGTTGGTGGCCAGCGCCGTGTCATTGGTAAATGGCGTTTTGCTTTCAAAACCCATCAATGACCAGGTGCCAGAGGAGAGATAAGCGGCGCGGGAACCGTTTAACGGCGAGGCGATAACCGCGCTGGCGGTATCATGGCTGGCAACGGCGACCACCGGAATCTCATTACCCTGCGGGCAAATCCAGTGACCTATGACATTACCCGGATGCGTCGGGCGACCAAACCAGGCTTTGTTGGCCCCGCTCCACGCCAGTAGCGACTCGTCCCAGTCGTCGCTATTGATATTGACCAGTTGCGTGGTCGTGGCGTTGGTATATTCCCAGTTCATCTTGCCGGTCAGGCGATAACTGAAGTAATCCGGCATCAGCAGAGCGTGAGCAATGTGTGGAATAAGTTCAGGTTGTTGCTCCGTCAGCGCACGCAACTGATAAAGCGTATTGAAGGGCAGAAACTGGATGCCGCTACGTTGATAAATATCGCGTTTGCCGAGTTGTTGTTGTGCCTGCGCCATTAGGCCATTGGTGCGGCTATCGCGATAAGCAACGGGCAGGCCCACACGCTGACCCTGTTGGTCGAGCAGCACAAAGTCCACGCCCCAGGTATCAATCCCAATGCTATCGATACGAATCCCTTCCTCGCACACCTTGTTTAATCCAAGGCGAATGGCACTTTCCAGGCTATCCACATCCCAGGTGACATAGCCGTTCTGACTATGCAGCCCATTGTTAAAACGATGGATTTCGCGCAGCGTCAGGCTGCGGCATTCACGCTCGTAACGCGCCAGCATCACGCGCCCACTGGATGCGCCGAGATCGACGGCGACACAATTGCGAAAGGTCATAATGTGATCCTGCTGAATTTCATTACGACCAGTCTAAAAAGCGCCTGAATTCGCGACCTTCTCGTTACTGACAGGAAAATGGGCCATTGGCAACCAGGGAAAGATGAACGTGATGATGTTCACAATTTGCTGAATTGTGGTGATGTGATGCTCACCGCATTTCCTGAAAATTCACGCTGTATCTTGAAAAATCGACGTTTTTTACGTGGTTTTCCGTCGAAAATTTAAGGTAAGAACCTGACCTCGTGATTACTATTTCGCCGTGTTGACGACATCAGGAGGCCAGTATGACCGTATTACATAGTGTGGATTTTTTTCCGTCTGGTAACGCGTCCGTGGCGATAGAACCCCGGCTCCCGCAGGCGGATTTTCCTGAACATCATCATGATTTTCATGAAATTGTGATTGTCGAACATGGCACGGGTATTCATGTGTTTAATGGGCAGCCCTATACCATCACCGGTGGCACGGTCTGTTTTGTGCGCGACCATGATCGGCATCTGTATGAACATACCGATAATCTGTGTCTGACTAATGTGCTGTATCGCTCGCCGGATCGATTTCAGTTTCTCGCCGGGCTGAATCAGTTGCTGCCACAAGAGCTGGATGGGCAGTATCCTTCCCACTGGCGCGTTAACCACAGCGTATTGCAGCAGGTGCGACAGCTGGTTGCACAGATGGAACAGCAGGAAGGGGAAAATGATTTACCCTCGACCGCCAGTCGCGAGATCTTGTTTATGCAATTACTGCTCTTGCTGCGTAAAAGCAGTTTGCAGGAGAACCTGGAAAACAGCGCATCACGTCTCAACTTGCTTCTGGCCTGGCTGGAGGACCATTTTGCCGATGAGGTGAATTGGGATGCCGTGGCGGAGCAATTTTCTCTTTCGCTGCGTACGCTACATCGGCAGCTTAAGCAGCAAACGGGACTGACGCCTCAGCGTTACCTGAACCGCCTGCGACTGATGAAAGCCCGACATCTACTACGCCACAGCGAGGCCAGCGTTACTGATATCGCCTATCGCTGTGGATTCAGCGACAGCAACCACTTTTCGACGCTTTTTCGCCGAGAGTTTAACTGGTCACCGCGTGATATTCGTCAGGGACGGGATGGTTTTCTGCAATAACGCGAATCTTCTCAACGTATTTGTACGCCATATTACGAATAATCAACTTCGTTCTCTGGCCGAGGTAGCCACGGTGGCGCATCAGTTAAAACTTCTCAAAGATGATTTTTTTGCCAGCGACCAGCAGGCAGTCGCTGTGGCTGACCGTTATCCGCAAGATGTCTTTGCTGAACATACACATGATTTTTGTGAGCTGGTGATTGTCTGGCGCGGTAATGGTCTGCATGTACTCAACGATCGCCCTTATCGCATTACCCGTGGCGATCTCTTTTACATTCATGCTGACGATAAACACTCCTACGCTTCCGTTAACAATCTGGTTTTGCAGAATATTATTTATTGCCCGGAGCGGCTGAAGCTGAATCTTGACTGGCAGGGGGCGATTCCGGGATTTAGCGCCAGCGCAGGGCAACCACACTGGCGCTTAGGTAGCATGGGGATGGCACAGGCGCGGCAGGTTATCGGTCAGCTTGAGCATGAAAGTAGTCAGCATGTGCCGTTTGCTAACGAAATGGCAGAGTTGCTGTTCGGGCAGTTGGTGATGTTGCTGAATCGCCATCGTTACACCAGTGATTCGTTGCCGCCAACATCCAGCGAAACGTTGCTGGATAAGCTGATTACCCGGCTGGCGGCCAGCCTGAAAAGTCCCTTTGCGCTGGATAAATTTTGTGATGAGGCATCGTGCAGTGAGCGCGTTTTGCGTCAGCAATTTCGCCAGCAGACTGGAATGACCATCAATCAATATCTGCGACAGGTCAGAGTGTGTCATGCGCAATATCTTCTCCAGCATAGCCGCCTGTTAATCAGTGATATTTCGACCGAATGTGGCTTTGAAGATAGTAACTATTTTTCGGTGGTGTTTACCCGGGAAACCGGGATGACGCCCAGCCAGTGGCGTCATCTCAATTCGCAGAAAGATTAATTCGCCATGCCGATGCCGACGATGTTAGCGGCGACAATAATCACCACACAACCGAGGCTCAACACCGTTACCGGACGGCGTCCTGCATTGTTCCACTCTTTCAGCACCAGCCCGACGATACCGCCGCACAATACATAGAAACTCATATGCAGCATCCAACTGATGTAGTCATACTGCGCCGGAATGCGGGCGTGGCCCCAGGCATAGAAAAAGAATTGCAGATACCACATCAACCCGCCCAGTGTCGAGAGTAACACATTGTGAATGATCAGCGATTTTGCCAGCGAGAAGTCGGCTTTTAGCGACAAATCCTTCACTTTTGCCAGACGAATAAAACAGAAACCGAGGTTAATGATCGCGCCGCCGCCCATGATGACAACATAGCTTGGCAGAGCGACATACAGTGGATCGACGCCAAGTGCGGCAGCGGCTTCATGCATCGGTTTTGCGGCGTTCATCGCAAAGGACATCCCGGCAGAGAAAATGCCGCACATCACCGCCAGCACCAGCCCTTTTTTCAGATTGAACTCTTCGGCTTTAATGCCCATCTTGCGCTCTTTCAACTGCCCGGCGCGAGTTACAATCCCTACGCCAATCAGCGCCACCAGAACGCCGAGCAACGTCATGCGTCCGCCTTCGGTGCTAATCAACACATCGAAATTGCCGTTGATAATTGGCGTCATCAGCGTACCGACAATCAACGTAATGCCAATGGCGATGCCAATTCCCATCGACATGCCGAGATAACGCATGGTCAGGCCGTAGTTGATATTACCGATCCCCCACATAGCGCCGAACAGAAAAACAGGCAGTAGCGTAGAGAGACTAAACGAGCTGTAATACGCCCAGAAATTCGGTAGTAACAGGGCGCTGATGGCCCACGGCAGAATAATCCACGAAACAATCCCACCGACTGACCACATGGTTTCCCATGACCATTTTTTTACTTTTTTGAACGGAGCGTAAAAACAGGCTGCACTGGCCGCGCCGATCAAATGCCAAAATATCCCCATCGTAATCGCGTTACTCATCTTCTTATCCTCATCATTTTTCGTCGCGTCACATCTCCGACGAGATGAGTGTAAAAATCGTGCTGTCGATTAACCTTTCGCCTGTTGCCGCCGTTGTCGATTTACTGGCAATCACGGCATTAAGTGGGTGATTTGCTTCACATCTCGGGCATTTTCCTGCAAAACCATACCCTTACGAAAAGTACGGCATTGATAATCATTTTCAATATCATTTAATTAACTATAATGAACCAACTGCTTACGCGGCATTAACAATCGGCCGCCCGACAATACTGGAGATGAATATGAGCTATACCCTGCCATCCCTGCCGTATGCTTACGATGCCCTGGAACCGCACTTCGATAAGCAGACCATGGAAATCCACCACACCAAACACCATCAGACCTACGTAAACAACGCCAACGCGGCGCTGGAAAGCCTGCCAGAATTTGCCAACCTGCCGGTTGAAGAGCTGATCACCAAACTGGACCAGCTGCCAGCAGACAAGAAAACCGTACTGCGCAACAACGCTGGCGGTCACGCTAACCACAGCCTGTTCTGGAAAGGTCTGAAAAAAGGCACCACCCTGCAGGGTGACCTGAAAGCGGCTATCGAACGTGACTTCGGCTCCGTTGATAACTTCAAAGCAGAATTTGAGAAAGCGGCAGCTTCCCGCTTTGGTTCCGGCTGGGCATGGCTGGTGCTGAAAGGCGATAAACTGGCGGTGGTTTCTACTGCTAACCAGGACTCCCCGCTGATGGGTGAAGCCATTTCTGGCGCATCCGGCTTCCCGATTCTGGGCCTGGATGTGTGGGAACATGCTTACTACCTGAAATTCCAGAACCGCCGTCCGGACTACATCAAAGAGTTCTGGAACGTGGTGAACTGGGATGAAGCAGCGGCACGTTTCGCGGCGAAAAAATAATCATTTGCCGCCTGCTGCAATGAGGCGTTTACGCCGCATATCAGCTTAAAAAATGAACCATCGCCAACGGCGGTGGTTTTTTTGTGATCAATTTCAAAATAAAAACAATGATCCGATAAAAATAAAACAGTGTTTCAATTGATGTGGTTTTGATCACTTTTATTGATTAAATGAATGTCTATCTTCGTTTCCATCAACACTGATGCTCCATTGAGGAATTACGCATCAGCCCTTAAAAATATGCCGACAGGTGATGGAAATGCAGATAAAACGCTCGATTGAGAAAATCCCGGGGGGGATGATGCTCGTCCCGCTATTCCTTGGCGCACTGTGCCACACCTTCTCGCCGGGGGCGGGGAAATATTTTGGATCATTCACCAACGGGATGATTACCGGTACGGTGCCCATTCTGGCGGTGTGGTTTTTTTGCATGGGGGCGTCAATAAAATTAAGCGCGACGGGAACGGTACTGCGTAAATCCGGTACGCTGGTGGTAACAAAAATTGCCGTCGCGTGGGTGGTTGCGGCAATTGCCTCGCGCATTATTCCGGAACATGGTGTTGAAGTTGGATTCTTTGCCGGACTTTCAACGCTGGCGCTGGTGGCGGCGATGGATATGACCAACGGCGGACTTTACGCTTCCATCATGCAGCAGTACGGCACAAAAGAAGAAGCTGGGGCATTTGTGTTGATGTCATTGGAGTCCGGGCCGCTCATGACGATGATTATTCTGGGCACTGCCGGGATTGCCTCGTTTGAACCGCATGTTTTCGTCGGCGCAGTATTACCGTTCCTGGTGGGCTTTGCCCTTGGGAACCTTGACCCTGAATTACGAGAATTTTTCAGCAAAGCGGTGCAGACGCTGATTCCATTTTTTGCCTTCGCGCTGGGCAATACCATTGATTTGACTGTAATTGCCCAGACAGGTTTGCTGGGGATCCTGTTGGGTGTGGCAGTAATTATCGTGACCGGTATTCCGTTGATTATCGCCGATAAATTGATTGGCGGTGGCGATGGCACTGCCGGAATTGCCGCTTCCAGTTCCGCAGGGGCCGCGGTAGCGACACCTGTGCTGATTGCAGAAATGGTGCCTGCGTTTAAACCGATGGCTCCGGCAGCAACTTCGCTGGTAGCGACGGCGGTCATTGTGACTTCGATTCTGGTGCCAATTCTTACCTCTATCTGGTCACGTAAAGTCAAAGCCAGAGCAGCGAAAATCGAAATTTTAGGTACGGTGAAATAAACCTGCTTCCTTAATCCCCACAGCCGGATGAACTAACGTTCGTCCGGTTTGCTATTGAGTTCCTGCCTGGATACTTACCGCGAAAACAGCACGCCTGACATAAAATAAATATGGTCTAATGGGGAAATTTCTCGTGGAGAGGGAACAGATGCGATATCCGGTTGATGTATACACAGGCAAGATTCAGGCTTATCCCGAAGGCAAACCCAGCGCAATTGCCAAAATCCAGGTTGATGGTGAGTTGATGCTGACGGAGCTGGGGCTGGAAGGTGACGAGCAGGCGGAGAAAAAGGTTCACGGCGGGCCAGACAGAGCGCTGTGTCATTATCCTCGTGAGCATTATCTCTACTGGGCGCGGGAATTCCCGGAACAGGCGGAGTTGTTTGTTGCGCCTGCGTTTGGTGAAAACCTCTCAACCGACGGTCTCACGGAAAGTAATGTTTATATGGGCGATATTTTCCGCTGGGGAGAGGCATTAATTCAGGTCAGCCAGCCGCGCTCGCCTTGCTATAAACTCAATTACCATTTTGATATCAGTGACATAGCGCAGTTGATGCAAAACACGGGTAAAGTGGGGTGGTTGTATAGCGTGATAGCGCCAGGGAAAGTGTCTGCGGACGCGACGCTGGAGTTGGTTTCCCGTGTCAGCGATGTGACCGTGCAGGAGGCTGCCGCCATCGCATGGCATATGCCGTTTGATGACGATCAGTATCACCGTTTACTCTCCGCCGCCGGGTTATCGAAAAGCTGGACGCGAACGATGCAAAAGCGCCGACTGAGCGGCAAGATCGAAGATTTTTCACGGCGGTTGTGGGGAAAATAACCCCCGGAGTGTAGGCCTGATAAGACGCTATCAGCGTCGCATCAGGCATCCTGCTCAAATGCCGGATGCGGCGTAAACGCCTTATCCTGCCTACAAATGCGGAGTTTAACTCCGCTTATACAGCGGCAACCAAATCACCAGCCGTAAACCGCCCAGCGGGCTGTCTTCTGCCTTCACCCAGCCACGATGCTGCTGAATGGCGGTTTCAACAATCGCCAGCCCCAATCCTGTACCGCCAGATTCACGATCGCGTGCTTCATCGGTCCGATAGAACGGCCGGAAAATCTGTTCGCGATCTTCCGGGCTAACGCCAGGACCATCGTCGTCCACCGTAATGGTGATACCGTCTTTATCTACCGCAAAGCCCACTTCAATCTTCGTATGGGAATAACGCAGAGCATTACGAACAATGTTTTCCAGCGCACTTTCCAGGGCGTTCGGATTGCCGTACAGCGGCCACGGCCCAGGCGGGAAGTTAACTGTCAACGACTTGCCCATTTGCTCGGCTTCGAACGCCGCGTTATCCAGCACTTCACTCCACAACTGGTTGGCTTTGATGGTTTCGCTAACCAGCGCGTTTTTTTGCTGATTACGTGACATCACCAACAGATCGTTGATCATGCTGTCCAGACGTTGCGCTTCGGTTTCAATACGCTCCAGTTCCTTGCTTTCACCGCTACGACGGCGCAGTAACGCCGTACCCAGTTGCAGACGCGTCAGCGGGGTGCGCAGCTCGTGAGAGATATCAGAAAGCAGACGCTGCTGAGAGGTCATCATGCGCTCCAGCGCGGTGACCATCTGGTTAAAACTGGCACCTGCGGCAAGGAATTCCTGTGGCCCCGCTTCCAGTTCCGGGTGCTGGCGTAAGTTTCCCTGGGCAACTTCATCGGCAGCGTTTTTCAGCTTACGCGCCGGTTTTGCCAGACTCCAGGCCAACCACAACAGCAGCGGCGTACTGACCAACATGGTGACAATCAGCAGTAATAGCGGGCGGTCAAACAGTAAGTTAATGAAATCGGATTGAGAACTGCTGGCCGGACGAATCAGATAAAGTTGGTAATTATCTTCGCCATCACGCACGGAGAACGGACCGACCAGTTCCACGCGGCCATACTTTTTCTTCTGCGGATGATCGGCGTTATCGGCCTGACCAATAAAGTTACGAATGATCTGCATTTCGCTGCGTTCAGCGCCGATCACGCGGCCTTCGGTGGTCACCAATAACAAACGCTGTCCTGGCGGTGCCCACTTATCAATCGCCCGGAACAGACGCCGCCACCACATTAAATCGTTGGGCGGATCGTTCGCCAGCTCCGCTTCGACATGCTGCTCAATCATCAGCCCCTGACGCTGTTCGCTATCCAGAAGCTCGGTCATCTGGCGTGAATCGAGCTTGGGTAACATCAAAACCAACATCAACACCAGCGCCAGCGTCAGCCAGAAGATGGCGAAGATGCGCGCGGTTAAGCTGCCTATCATGAAGCAGAAACCATCAGATAGCCGCGACCACGCAAGGTTTTAAACCACGGGTGACCATCTTTACGATCCGGCAGTTTACGACGCAGGTTGGAAATGTGCATATCAATAGCGCGGTCGAAAGGCGTCAGGCGTTTGCCCAACACTTCCTGGCTTAAATGTTCACGGGAAACCACCTGACCCAGATGCTGTGCCAGCAAATAGAGCAGGGTAAACTCAGTACCGGTTAACTCCAGCGTTTGCCCGTCGAAGCTGGCTTCCTGACGGCCTGGATTCAGCACTAAGGCATCAACTTCCAGTGTCGGTGAACCGTTGTCGTTGTTTTGCTGTTGCTCGCTCCAGTGCGAACGGCGCAGGATCGCGCGAATACGTGCCACCAGCTCACGATCATTAAACGGTTTCGGGAGATAGTCATCTGCGCCCAGCTCAAGGCCGAGAACGCGATCAAGTTCACTGCCGCGCGCCGTCAACATAATGACAGGCGTCTGGTGTGTCTGGCGAAGTGCTTTTAATGTGTCGATACCATTTTTCTTCGGCATCATTACGTCAAGCAAAAGTAAATCAATGCTGTCGTCCAGAAGATCAAGCGCCTGTTCCCCATCGTGGGCAACAATCACGTTGAAGCCTTCCATCTCGAGCAGCTCCTTTAATAGGGAAGTCAGCTCTCGGTCATCATCAACTAACAGGATTTTATTCATTGTTTAAATACCTCCGAGGCAGAAATTACGTCATCAGACGTCGCTAATCCATGACTTTACGTTGTTTTACACCCCCTGACGCATGTTTGCAGCCTGAATCGTAAACTCTCTATCGTTGAATCGCGACAGAAAGATTTTGGGAGCAAATGATGCGCATAGTTACCGCTGCCGTCATGGCCTCAACGCTGGCAGTCAGTTCATTAAGCCACGCTGCTGAAGTCGGTTCAGGCGATAACTGGCATCCGGGTGAAGAACTTACGCAGCGCAGTACGCAGAGCCATATGTTCGACGGCATAAGTTTAACCGAACATCAGCGTCAGCAGATGCGAGATCTTATGCAACAGGCCCGGCACGAACAGCCTCCTGTTAATGTTAGCGAACTGGAGACAATGCATCGCCTTGTCACCGCAGAAAATTTTGATGAAAACGCTGTGCGCGCACAGGCAGAAAAAATGGCGAATGAGCAAATTGCTCGTCAGGTTGAGATGGCAAAAGTCCGCAACCAAATGTATCGCCTGTTAACGCCGGAGCAGCAAGCGGTTTTAAACGAGAAACATCAACAACGAATGGAGCAGTTGCGTGACGTGACGCAATGGCAAAAAAGTTCATCGTTGAAGCTATTGAGTAGTAGCAACTCACGTTCCCAGTAGTAAACCCTGTTTTCCTTGCCATAGACACCATCCCTGTCTTCCCCCACATGATGTGGGGTTTTTTTTTATCAGGTACTTAGAAAAAATCCCTTATAAATCAAGCCTCCTTCCAACAGCCATAAGCAGTTACAAGAAGGATATAGCGTTACGGGTGTAGACAAGATGTAGACAACATTGTCACACCGCCAGCCCACCGCCGAGAGGGTTTAACGTTACTGCGTGTTGCAGGTAATCCGGAGCAAGGTGAGCATAAACCATCGTCTGTTGTATGCTGGCGTGCCCAAGAATTTGCTGTAACGCAATAATGTTCCCACCGTTCATCATGAACCAGCTTGCGAACGTATGCCGAAGCACATGCGTGGCCTGCCCGCGTGGTAAATCGGGCTTAACCTGTCTGAGTCGTTCGCAGAAGTTTTCATAGTCAACTTTGAACAGTGGCCCGGTGTCGCTGGTCTTGATCTCTTTTTCCAGTTCTTCCGAAATCGGAACCGTACGCTTTTTCCCGTTTTTGGTCTTAAGGAACGTCACGCGCCCGTGGCTAACCTGCTCACCTCGCAACGTGCTGCCTTCACCCCAACGAGCGCCAGTGCTGAGGCATAGCAGTGCTACGCGTCGATCATCGCCGGTCAGAGTATCCAGCAATCTGCTGATCTCTGATTTTGCGAGATAGGTCATAGCTGGCGGCGCTTCTTTCAGTGGTTCCAGACCCTTGCAGGGGTTTTCCTTCCTGAACTCTTCCAGCTTTATCAACGTGCTGAACATCCCGGACAAACGGTAAATATCCCGGTTGATCGTTGCGGCGCTGATACCGTCTTCCAGCCGTTGGCTTCGGTGCTGTGCAATCATTCGTTTGTTCAGTCGGTTAACGGCTGGATCACCCAGCGCCCTGATTGTTTTATTCAGGTGCCGCTTTTCAATCTCGCCATTTTCCTGAGTCTGTCCATACAGCAGCCACCAGGTATCTAACAACTCGCTTAAGGTGCGGCGGTCAACACTCGCGCCCAGCCATTCTTTTTTGTCGGCGTTGGCTAATACATAACGCTCAAAAAGAACTGCCTCTTGTTTCTTCTCAAATCGCCTGCGGATACGTTTTCCGTTACGTCCACGCGGCCATACGTCCACTTCATATTGACCACCTTCGAGCTTCTTAATCGACATAAGAAAGCCCTCCGGCGTTTATTTCCCCATCCTGATAACAGATAGTGAAAATGTAATGTTTATAAACAGTTAACCAGTTTGTTTCTCGGAGCGGTCTGATCCAGTTGACTCTGGCCCAATGTGTGCGAGGGCCGGTGCGATTTGACCAGCTTGAGGGGCGGTCTTATCAGTCATGAGCCAGAGCGTGTATTTTGCGAAACGCGAATGTTGCGTAATCTTGAGTAAAATATCGCTGCCAACTCCATCCCTTCTACCTGTTTCGTACTGTTTTTGGGTGCTTGCCGGAATGCCTGTCAATTCAAAGAATTGAGTTCTGGATAGTCCTTCCGCATCCCTTATTGCCCGAATTTTCTCCCCGATACTGCTTGACAGGGATTCATATGACACCATATATTTCTCCGCAAGGGTGTCAAATGACACCGTTGATATAAGAAAGCAACAGCTTAGATAAGCAGTTGCAAGCAGAAATAAGCGCCTAGCGCTAACGCGGAGATTAGCACAAATGGTAGTGAAAAATGAGGGAAGGGATAAGGGGTTCTGCTGCCGTTATGCTTCTGTGGGGAGCCTGATCGGGTGGTTTATGTATCGCGAAGATACGCAGAACGTTATCTTTGTGGCGTCTTCCGATAGTGTTGATTTTGTCCATGCGATAAATAAAGCAACCGCTGATCTGCAAGAGCGCCTTGCTATGGAGAAGGAGTTTCTTAACTGCATGTTGAACGCGATGAAAAATTATTCTGATAGAAGTGCATCGGAATTAAGAAGCGAGCAGTTAGAAAAAGAAAAATCATATTCAAGATTAGACAGCTTGATTCTTTTTCCAGATGAAAAATTAGTTATGGCATCGGACGTGATCAAATATTTAAAGAAAATGGCTAATGAGCGTGGGGGGTATCTCAATAATTGCAATATTAAGAAAATCCTATCATTAGCCATAGAAACAGTTACAGAGGAGTAATTTTATTAATTACTCGCTTTTACCTGTTAGAGCCCTTTCCATCATATTGAAAACTGCACAATATATTTCTTCATAAGTGACAGTTGATTTAGATGGGGTGGAACCATCGGCACGAGTAGGAAGTTGTTTCGCTACTGAATTAGCAAGATATTCAAAAGTACCGCCTGTTAAGGCTGATTTAATTATCTCGTTAGTTTCTTTTGTAAGAAGTTCATTGTTGGTCATGTATGTGTCCTTGTTGGTAGTTGATGTTACGCCCGATTGAGTTCGGCCAAGAACGCGGGCGAAATGAAATTACCACAAAACCATGCGCCGGGCATGGGTAAAAACCCCGGCAACGATTTCATAAGAGGAGTTAACTCAATGACAGACAAAGAGTTAGAAGGATTCATTGAAGTGCGTCACGCTGTTGACGCGGTTCCATACCCAAAATTTGCCGAATTGATCGGTAAGAAGCCCGCCACGGTTAAGAGCATGATTGAAGACGGTAAGTTGCCGATCATTCCATGGAAAAACCCGGAAAGCCTGGGCGCCCGTGCTGAGAACTGGATCTATATTCCTGAGTTCAACCGCGCAATGCGTGACGCCTACTACAACCGTCCGAGAGAGCAGCGCGACGCTTGGTTGCTGTGGATCGGTCTTTGAGGTTATCGCGATGAGCCAGAAAACAGCCAACCACGAAAACCGGGTGCGTGAATGCAACAACATTCTGGACACCCATTTAAAAGATATGCAAACGGGCTTCATGATTCGCACCAATAGCGGCGAATTTATGATCAGGGATAAAAAGCTGATTAAGAAAATAACCAAAGACGTGGCCCGCCATGTTGATGGTGAATTGCTTAAATTGGGAATGTGAGGGGGGGCTTTTGTGGCTGTGCAATTAATACAGTTAAGTCGTCATTCATATTTATATCGTGGCTTCACGATTCAAAAGTGCCCGCGTAATCCATTTACGTTTAAGCACTCTTATCGTATTTCCAGCAATGGCGATTATTACGGGCGTGACTTTGCTTTAGCGGAAGCCATGCGCACGGTTGATCAGATGTATAAGCAAGGGGGCAGTAATGCACGATGAAGGCCCATCACTGGCAAGCCTGCTTAAGCACGGGTGCCAGTTTACACACTTCAAAAACTCACGCGGCTGGCTGGAAACACCAGACGGGCAATTCTTTAAACCTGAGCCTAGCAAGGTTCAATTTATTAAGGGAATGAGTAAGCCCTTTGTTTATACGAAGAAGATAAACAAAGGATTGCTTTTTAACCTTGTTAATTCTTTGAGAGATTTAATCGGCTAACAACGTCAGTTAAATAGTAATTAAAAAACAGTCTTCACTGTCGTCACTTAATTAAGTGATGGCGCTTTCACTCATCCTAAAAAGGATAAATAGCATGTTTAATAAACTGTTTGGAAAAAAAGTAGCAGCGGCAAAAGTTGAACTTAAGAAAGTGGAAAATCGCGATCTTATGGAAGCTATTGTCGGCGGTTGTCTTTTGGTATCTGCCGCCGATGGCGAGATCGAAAAAGAAGAAACCAGCAAGCTGGATCAGCTTATCCGCTCTAACCCGCGCCTTGCGCATTTCGGCAATGAAATTACATCCACCATCAACCGCTATACGGAACAGCTTGAAGCTGGCTTCCGCGTTGGCCGCATGAACATTTTGCGCGAAATCGACGACATCAAAAACGATCCGAAAGAAGCCGAAGAAGTCTTCGTCAACATGCTGACTATCGCCGAAGCGGACGGCCAGATCGAACCAGAAGAACAGAAGGTGCTGGAAGAGGTCGGGCGCCGTCTGGGCTGCGTGTTGAGGATTATCTCTGATGCTGCGCGTGCTGGATTCACTACGTCCGGCGCTGGCCCTGCTGTTGGCCTTCATGGTCGTAGCAGTGGATTTCACCAGCTACCTGCTTTCGGTGATTGGCGACGCCTTCTTCGTTGGCGCTCTTCTTCTCCTTGTCTGGCCTGCCCTCAAGTCAGCTAACCAATCAGCGGATCACCAGTAACAGATTGCCGGGGAAACCCGGCAATTTCTGAGGCTTCGAATCATGACTAAACGCGATCAATATAACTTCATCCTGCACGTTCTCTTACCTGCTGTTGAGCGTGAAGGGCTGACGATTAAAACCCGCCGCGATGGTGAGTTAACCCTTTCTTCTGACGATCCCTCTGTTTCCTGCTTTATCGACGACATGCGCCAGCGCCTTACCACGGCGTTGCAGCGTCCGGCTGTTCCATCTTCCCCTTACGGAGTCCTGTAAAATGATCCGCCCGTTCATCAAATGGGCAGGGGGTAAAACCCGTGTCCTTCCTGACCTGCTGCCGCACCTTCCTAAAGCCGACTGCCTGATCGAACCGTTCGTAGGCGGCGCATCGGTATTTCTGGCGACTGAGTACCGCCGCTATGTGCTGGCTGATATCAACCCGGATCTTATTAACCTTTATCGGAAAGTCACCCGTTACCCGGACTTAGTGATCGATGCGGCCCGCGAACTGTTCAACAGCAAGAACAGCCCGCAGGGGTACAACGAAGTCCGCGCCGCGTTCAATAAGCAGGTATGTACGGTAAAAAGCTGTGGGTTGCGTTATGGCGTCGAAATGGCGCGCATCATGCGTGCTGCTCAATTCCTGTATCTGAACCGCCACGGTTATAACGGCTTATGCCGTTACAGCCGTAAGACCGGCTTTAACGTGCCGTTTGGCAAGTATAAGAGCGTCTACTTTCCTGAAAATGAAATCCGCCTGTTTGCCGAAAAGGCCAACGATACAAAGGCAATATTTCTTTGCGCGCCGTTCCAGCGTTCTCTACAGGTCGTCACGGGTGGCGATGTTCTCGTTTACTGCGATCCGCCTTACCTGCCTGAAAGCAAAACAGCCGATTTTACCCAATACCACACCGAACCATTCACGGAAGACAACCACCGCCAGTTAGTCCAGGCACTGCTGGAAGTTAACCGTAAGCATGGCGTGAAGGTTGTCATTTCCAACAGCGACACCGAAGCCACCCGCGCGATTTATCAGCCTTTCAAGATGCACGAAATCAGCGTGCAACGTTCCGTCAGCACTGACAAAGACAACCGCCAGAAGGCCAAAGAAGTGATCGGCGTGCTGCCTGTCTGCGACTGCTGCGGGCGTTACGGCGGCGGTTGCCCTGATTGTGGCGCCGTGATGGGTGATGCGACTTACAACGCGATGGTTGCGGCAGGCACGTTTGACGATCTGGAGGCGTTTTAATGAATCTTGTAGACGCCTGGATCGTTGAAATCATAAGCGTGAGTCGTGGCGAGATTGTGCCGTATTGGTTGGTTGAGGCGAAAGTAACAGCTTATGGAAGGGAGTCAATAACCACAATTCTGAAGAAATCAGAAGAGGAAGCCAAAGCCGTTAAAGTAGGGGATGTAGTTCAAATATGACCACGGCAACCCGTGGCCGTCGCGCCCCTTCTCCACCTCCACCGTATCCGGGTAGCACTGACAATGCTATCCCTTACGCTTATGGCGGGAACAAACCATACCAGCCGATTGGCGTTGATGTAGCGCCGGGGCTGGATGGTTTCGACTATCTCATGCCGGACGGCACGCGTAAGCATATTGCGTTCAGTGAACTGGTAGCGGAGGACGAAAAGCCGGAACGCAGTAAGCTGCTGCGTCGCCGTCTGGCTTCTCTTCCGCAATATGTCCGCCGCCACTTTGCAGCGAAGCTTGATGCGCTGGATGTGAAAGACCGCAAAGCGGCAGATCACTGGCTGCTTAACACCTTTGAGCGCCACGTATTAACGCGTATTGATAGCGTGAACAGTGTTTACCAGCCTGATACTGTGATGCCCGGCATTCTGCTGCCAATTCGCGATCAGCTTTTCCGTATGCTCTGGGCAGGGAAAAAAGAGTTAAAAAGACTGGCTTATACGCTTGCCGATATCTTTACGAGCGAGTTTATACGCGAGTCCGATCACCAGTTGGTGCGCACCGGCGATCCTGAGTTCGCGGCGCTTTCTGGCTATGGCCGTATTGCATCGCTGGCAGTGCATCTGAAAACGCCGATCCCCGGTTGGACAGCTTATTGCAATGAAGAACTTGAAGCGGAGGACGCGTTACGCGCAGTTCTCCGTCTTGAGTCACCGCAGTGGTGGTTAAACCGCCTGCGCCGTATCCATGCCCGGTGGCGTGAGCATTTGATGATCGCAGCGGGATACGTCCAGAAAAAATCCTCCCCATACAGTAGCGCCCCGTGCCTTACGGAATGGCTGGCCCAGAAAAAAGCTAACCGTGAATACCTCAAGGCTATGGAACTGGAAGACCAGGACACGGGCGAGCGCATTTCGCTGATCGATAAAGTCGCCGGCAGTGTTGCCAATCCGGCCAACCGTCGCCGCGAACTCATGACGAGAATGCGCGGATTTGAAGATCTGGCGAAGCTGGAAGGGCTGGCCGGTGACTTCTACACGCTGACAGCGCCTTCCCGCTATCACGCTATGCAGCATAACGGGCGCCGTAATAACAAATACTGTGGCGCGTCGCCGCGTGAGACACAGCAATATCTTTGCAAAGTCTGGGCGAGAACCCGCGCCGCATGGAAGAGAAAAGGGATCCGCGTCTTTGGTTTCCGCGTGGTCGAACCGCACCACGATGCAACGCCACACTGGCATTTGCTTCTTTTTATGCGCCCGGAATGCGTCGAGCAGGCGCGCGAAATCTTCCGTAAATATGCCCTGAAAGAAGACGGCAACGAACCGGGAGCGCAGGAAAACCGCTTTCAGGTCGTGCCGATCGACGATGCCCACGGCAGCGCAACTGGCTACATAGCGAAATACATTTCGAAGAATATCGACGGCTTCGCGCTGGATGGTGAGAAGGACGACGAAACCGGGGAAGACCTGAAAGAAATGTCACTCCGCGTTAGCGCGTGGGCATCGCGCTGGGCTATTCGTCAGTTTCAGCAGATCGGCGGTGCGCCGGTCACGGTATATCGCGAACTTCGCCGCTTGGGCGATCGCGAACTGGTGTTACACCCTGAACTGGAAACCGCCCGGCAGGCCGCTAACGGTGGCGAATGGGATAACTACGTATTAGCCCAGGGTGGCCCGTTGGTTGAGCGCGATAAGCTGCGCATCCGTCTGAATTATGAAACCACTGAAAACGGCAACGCCTACGGCGATAACGTCCAGCGAATCACTGGTATTTACTGCCCGATTACGGGCAATGACTCTTTGATCTTCACCCGCACCACTCAATACAAAATCGTGCCGAAGCGCCAGAGCGCTGACGGTGTGGCCGTTGACGTTGGTTTTTCAGGCGGCAACGCCGCCCCTCGGAGTTCTGTCAATAACTGTACGCGGGATCCCGCGGCAGGTGCTGACGGTGTTGAACATGCCGATCACGAAGTGGGCGAGACGGTGAATTTTGATGCGCTTTCACGGCAGGAAAAGCGAGAACTGGCACAGAGGCTAAGTGACGATGTGCGAAGTAAGCGGAAAAAACGGCCACCGGAACGGGAAGACGGGGCCGGGATATCCGTGAAAGAGCAGCAGATCAGTGAACTGCTGGCGCTGCGTGGGATTGATGCCAGCGCCGGAATGGTCAGATCGATGATGGCCGGTGCGTCAGTGGCGTGCGGCGATCTTGTTATGACAGTGCAGGATGGGCGGCTGGTATCGCGCAACCGCGCCGCGTCGGGGCTGGATAAGCTGCCGTCGCAGGTGATGGCGGCGAAGCAACAGACAAATAGTCTTATTAACCGAATGAAAAAAGCCTTTAACGGTGCGTCATAACAGCGTGCCGGGGCTTCGCTTATTCATTTTCAGAAGAAACAGGAGTGACAGCATGAGCAAAATTACCAGAGAACGCGCAGCAAAAATTGCAGCAGGCGGCGGATATAACTTTGATGAGGTGGAGGAGCTGGCGCGTATCGCGCTGGCATCGCTCGAAGCGGAGGAGTCAGGGCGAAATCCCGTGCTGGCCTATGCAGACAGTTACCGCGATATGGCTAAGCAGGGTGTTGAATCTATTCCTGTATGGAGCGTAATTACCGATCTGGAAAGAAATATCGCCCCGCTATACTCCGCCCCGCCAGCGCCGGTAGTTCCGGCAGAGCTTCATCCTGATACGCTGAAACTGGTGACCGACTTCAGCTCCGCCCTGGCTGAGAAGTTGTACAAGGCTCAATTAAAATATGGCTATGACGCGGACTGGAAACAAGATGGTTGGCCAAGCCAATGCCAGGCAGACTTTCAACAGCATATAGCTAAGGGAGACCCCCGGGATGTTGCCGCTTACTGTGCATTTATGTGGTATCACGGCTGGAAAACTGAGCCAGCGCCGGTATCGCTGCCTGACGAGCAACATAGCGAACGCTTCAACTGGACACTTGGGCAGTGGGCTGAACATGTTGGGGGTCATTACCAGGGAAATGATCCGGCAAACTATTACGAGTTCGGCTCATTCATGGCGGTCGCTGCAATGCTGTGCCAATTCGGCACCGTTCAGCAAAAAATTGGATGGAACGCCTGCCGCGCCGCCATGGTTAACGCAGGCCAGTGAATGGCTTTGCGGGAGTGCTGAAAATCAGTGCAAAATTTCGCGCAAAACCGCACAAATTTTATGATGGTGATTTTTCAGGAGCAGACCAGACGGGGCGGGCCTTCCGCTGGTCTGCACATTTGCACAAAAAAGCGGGGTTTCTGCGTGCGGGCGAGGCGGGGGAATGAGCGCGCGCTGAGGGGTGGGATAGGGTCGGTATTATCTGCGCCGATTTTCGCGCCGCTGCGCCTCGCTGCTGCGTCGTTTTCGGTTCGCCGTGGTGGGTTGAGGAAAAAGAAAAGCCCCTGCCAGCAGGCTGCTGAGGGGCTTACGTGCGGTGTGGTCAGTTATGGCCGTGTAGGCCTTTGCGCGGTGGTGGTGGGTGTGTCCGGGCTGGCGTCAGATTGCTGCCTGCAACAGTGCGTAAGGGTTGAAGCGCACCACGTCGATCCCCAGCCAGTCGTTTAACTCTTTCAGGCTTTCTTGTATCGGGGCCAGTTCGTTGATGGAAAACACCTTCGCCGCTTTCTCTACGTCGCCGAAGCCACCGGAGTTATTCGGCATTACCCCCATCAGAACGGGCGGCACGCGGTGCGCGGCTAACAGGTCGTCGCGGGTGGCGTCTTTGATGCCGGTAAACTCATCCTTCGCCGCCACCTGGCTGAACGGCATAATTTGCAGGCCGTCTTTTTTCCCGCCCGCCGCGTAGACAAACAGGTTTTTAAAAGCACCGTTGCCGCGTGCATCTTTCAGCGACTTCTTAAGCTTTTCCACATCGTTATTATTCGCCACCGGGTCAGTGAGGTAGACGATCACACCCGCATGACTGCCGTTAATGTAGTAGTTGCGGCGGAACACCGTTGCTTCACCGTTCAGCATGGCGCTTTGTAGCGCGGCCAGATATTCCGGCGCACCGTAGATCTCCTGGTGCGGGCTGGGGTTCTTGATCTGGCAGACGCTGCCCGGTTCGAACGCGTGATCGTCAACGTAGCGCGGAACAAACCAGAATTGCGCCGGGTCTATGCCGCGCCGCGTATATTTTGCCTGGCTGTGCCGCAGCTCGATCGGCTGGCCGAGTCGGTTGCGGCGGCATTCCATGTAACAGTTACCGAAAATTAAATAATCCTGCACCCAGGCGGTGAACTCCTGCCGGGTCAACAGCGGGTGCGGTATGTAGCAACTGGCGATAACATTGCGTTTAAATATCAGCGGTGACTGGTGATAGGCGGCAACGTCGAACATGCGCGCCAGCCCGTAGGGGCTGATCGGTGGTTCATACCAGCGGCCATTGTTATGGCATTCGAGGCACTCCATAAGAGACGCGCGATCGTTGACTGCGATCGGTTCGCCAAAGCTGAAAGATTCCACGCTTTCCAGCGGGGTGGCTGCGTTGCTGGCCGTGCTGGCTGGCGCAGCAGTTGGCGCCCTGAATTTTTTTTTGCCGCTCAATTAAAACTCCTCCACAAAACTGCCGTTATCGCCGGTCACTTCCGCGCCGATCGGTTCGTTGTAAATGCCCTGCATAGTTGCCCATGCCAGATCGCCGTGATTGCTGCCACGGGCCCGATCGGACTGGTAGGTAATAACGCCGCCTGCGGTGACTTTACGCACGGTCATAAACGACTGTGCGAGATCCATCATTCCGGCGTCGAACTCAAAGCGCCCGGCACGAATGACCATCAACATTTTGAGCACCATCGACCGCTTAAGAACCGGTGAATAGTTGTATTTAACCGCCTGCGGGAAGAACTTGATCACCAGTTGATAAACCGCATCGCCGATCCCTGTGCCGTCGATAGCAATGTGCTGCACGTTGTAGCGGGTGGTGATCTCTTTAATAAATTTGGCCTGCTCTTCGTACTCCATGCCGCGTAACTGGTGGCGTTCTACCGCGCGGAACTTGCCACCCGGCACGGCTGGCGGGGCCAGCACAACCAGTCCGGCGCTGTCGCCTTTGCCGCTGCTGCCGTTGGGGTCATAGCTAACCCAGACAGGGCGATTACCCAGCGGGCGAGGTGCAAACGGGTTCCAGTCCGGCCACGCGTCCGGCATGTAGCCATCAACGCCGCAGCCCAAAATTGTGTTGTAGTCGAAGGCGCGTTCCCCTGCTTTAACGAAGGTACATCCGTACAGGTTGGCGTATTCGTCAAGGGAGTTTTCGCTACGGATTTCATCAATATCAACCAGATCGAAACCGAGCTTCATGGCGTCTTCCAGCGTGACTATCTGGCGCCAGATGTTATCCCCGCATAGCTTGCCGTTTTTCAGTGCCTTATAACTGGTGTCGATATCCACCCGATCGGATCGGCGGCGGCTTTCATTGAACTGATCGCCAGTCCAGAAGGGATAGGCTTCATGTTCTTCACTGGAAGGCGTCGAAAAGTAGGTGCGGCGCAGTCCTTTTTGTGTCGCCATGCCTGCGGCCACCGAGCGCAGTTTGATGAAATTACTGATCCAGAAGGCTTCATCAAGGTACAGATCGCCGGTGTAGCTCTGGGCCGTCGCGGCGGAGGTGCCGAGAAAATACAGGATCGCACCGTTGCTTAACTCAATGGCATCACCGCCCTTAAGTTCTACTCCTATTTCCCTTGCCAGCTTCTGAATGAACCGCTTGAACTGGAACGCCTGGGCGCGGCTGGCTGACAGGAATATCTGATTATTTCCGGTTTCCAGCGCACGCAACAGCGCTTCGCGGGCAAAGTACCAGGTGGCACCAATCTGGCGCGATTTGAGGATAAAGCGGTTACGCCGGTTCCACTGTTTGAACCAGCGTTTTTGATGCTCGTATAGCGAATCAAAGATCAGGGCGCGAAGCTGAGTTATCTGTTCTTCGGTGAAATGGTTTTTCGGGGTCTTCGCCTTCTTCTCTTTCTCCTGGTCGCGTCGCTCATGCCGTTCAAAGCGGTCAAGCTGGCGCGCCAGCAGGTCAATTTCTTTAAAGTCCTTCGGGGTTTTGTCGTCCTTTTCCACCAGGCGCAGGTAACGAACGTGCGTGCGATCCTGCACCCGCTGCATGGGGGTAGCTTTATCCCATTCATAGCGGCGGCGCCAACTGTAGATCGTGTTAATGCTCACCCCGATTTCCTTAGAAATCTGAGTGATGCTAAACGCCTGCCAGTAGAGGCTTTTGGCTTTTGTGCTGAGGTCTTCGGCTGTATTCATGGCAACAGGCTATCGCGCTCGCGCGCGCAACAATATCGCCGCTGGTTGTCGCCTGAGTCCGACAAAGTGAAGGCTTTGCGCCTTCCGGCCGCAAAGGGAATGATTGGGGCACTGGTTAATATCAATCGCTTACCAACCCGGAGCTTTGTCACCATGCCAATGACAAATTTTTTCCGCGCCGCAGTAGAGGGCGCAACCTGTGACGGTCGAGTACTGGAACGTCAGCACATCACCGAAATGGCCGAACAGTACGATCCCCAGGTATATGGCGCCCGCGTCAATCTGGAGCACATTTTAGGCTGGTCGCCGACAAGCGATTTCCGCGCGTATGGTGACGTGGTTGAAGCCAAAGCAGAAGAGATTGCCGAGGGCCCGCTAAAGGGCAAACTGGCGCTTCTGGTGAAGGTGGACGCCACGGACGAACTGGTAGAACTGAAAGGCAAACGCCAGAAAATCTACCATAGCATTGAGGTGCATCCGTCCTTTGCCGACACCGGAAAAGCCTACCTTATGGGGCTGGCCTGTACCGATAACCCGGCGAGCCTGGGCACCGAAATGATGAAGTTTTGCACCCAGAACGCCAGCGCCAACCCACTGGCTGCGCGTCACTACGCACCTGAATGCTTCTTCACTGAAACCCTGGAATCATCCCTCGAATTTGCGCAGGAAGAGCCGCCAGCGTCCGACACCGGGAAGAATTTCTTTTCCCGTATCAAGGAAATGCTGACCGGAACCCGCCAGCACTTCGATCGTGAAAATGGCGATATCCGCCAGGCGGTTGAACTGGTAGCGGAAAGTCAGGGTGAATTGCTGGACAAGATGGAAAAACTGAGCGCAGGGCAGCTTAAGAACAAGCAGACCGCCGAAGCGGTGGATAAGTTGCGCTCTGAGTTCGACGAGATGAAAGCGCAGCTTTCTACCCAGGACGCCAGTAAATACCGCCGCCCGGAAGCGACCGGCGCAACTGAAAAATCTAACGCCCAGCTTGCTGACTGCTGATCGCCGCCAGTAACGAAGGAACAGTACAGGAAATATAACTATGCGTAATTCTACCCGTGAATTGTTTGATGCGTATCTTGAGCGACAAGCTGAACTGAATCACATCAATAAGTCCCACGTAACAAAGGCGTTCAGCATTGATCCGAGCGTTGAGCAGACGCTTGAAGACAAGGTGCAGCAGTCTTCCGAAATGTTGAAGAAGATTAATATCTACGGCGTTAACGATCAGTCCGGTGAAAAAATCGGTCTGGGTGTGAGCGGCCCGATCTCCAGCACCAACAATTCCACCACCGATCGCCGCCAGCCTGTTTCCGTCACGGCGCTGGATTCAAACAAGTACACCTGTAATAAGGTGAACGCGGATACTTTCGCCTCTTATGCGCAGCTTGATGCCTGGGCTAAATTCCCCGATTTCCAGCAGCGTCTGAGCAATCAGATCATCCAGCGTATCGCGCTTGATCGCATCATGATCGGCTTTAACGGAACCAGCTACGCGGATAAGTCAGACCGCAACGCCAACCCGCTTTTGCAGGATTGTGGCATCGGCTGGCTGCAACAGTACCGCGCAAACGCGCCGCAACGTGTAATGAAAGATATCACCGTGACCAGCCGCGACGATTCCAACCAGGTGATCGCTAAAGGTGATTACGGTAACTACGACTCGCTGGTTTATGACGCGGTTAACTCACTGATGGACGAGTGGTACAAAGATTCGCCCAATCTGGTGGTGATCACCGGTCGTAACCTGACGGTTAGCCGTTCGTTCCCGATCATCAACGCTGTCAGCACCAATAACCCGAACTCCGAAGCGCTGGCCGGTCAGTTGATCGCATCGCGTAAGACGATCGGCAACCTGCCTTCGTTCATCGCGCCTTTCTTCCCTGATGGCAGCATGTTTATCACTTCGTGGGAAAACCTGTCGATTTACTGGCAGGAAGGTGCGCACCGTCGCCGCATTGTGGAAGAGCCGGAATATAACCGCGTCTCTACTTACAGTTCGTCAAATGATGCCTATGTTGTTGAAGATTACGGCTTCGGCTGTCTGATCGAAGGCATTACCGCCGCCGAACCAGCACCGGCACCATAAATCAGCGCAGGCCAGCTAACTGCTGGCCGCTTTGGGGGCATCATGTTGACACCTGCTCAACAACATTTTAACCGCGTGATGGCTGAACGCCGCCACGCCAGCCGTGAGCCGTCGCAGCTTGAAATGACGGCCTACGAAACCATGCTTCACCGCCTGCGACTGGATAAAGCCCGTTTAAGCCGTGTCCAGTCCCAGAAGGCTAAAGCGGATTTAAAACGCGAACTGCTGCCGGACTACCAGCCGTGGATCGAAGGCGTACTTACGGCAGATTCCGGCCAGTCTGACGACGTGTTAACCACCGTCATGATCTGGTGCTGTGACTGCGGAAACATCGCTGAAGCCCTGCGCATTGGTCAGTATGTCTTGCGCCATAAGTTGCCGATGCCGGATCAGTATCGCCGCACCACTGCCACCGTACTGGTGGAAGAAATTTGCGATCCCGTCCTGGCTGCATTCAAAGCTAACCCGGCTGTTGCGCCGGTCGCCGCTGACCTGCTGGAAGCGTTACGGGGCTTAACCCTGAACGAAGATATGCCGGATGAGGTGCGCTCAAAGCTGCTTAAGGCGCTGGGGTATACGCTGCGCCTGACTGACAACGTTGAATCGCTTACCGCTGCGGTTGAATACCTGCGCCAGGCGGCAGTGTTGAACCCGAAAAAAGCAGGCGTAACCCGTGATATTGAGCTTCTGCAACGTGCGCTTAAGAAGTCCGGGCAACCTGCTGACGGTGAGGGCGCAGACGGCAAGCCAGAAGCAAACAACACCGAAACCCAGACGGCAACGCCGCCAGCCCAGCCAAAAGCGAAGCGGGAAACCAAAAAGCCCGCCGCTAAAAGCAAGCCGGCAGCGAAGAAAAGAACCACGACAGCCCGCCAGAAGGCGGCGTCATAACCGAACGTGCCCCCGCGCACCCAGGCGGCACGGCAGGCGAAAACAGGCAACGCCGCGTCTTCGTCCTGCCGTCCACCGCCTGACTTATACGGAGTAGAGATCATGAGTCTGGTAGCCACTGAGCCAGTACGGCCACCATCCGATCCAGTGCCTGATGATGGCGGCGCGAAGGTTGAAAGCCTGCCATTCTGGCCGGTCATTTCGCTGGCTGAACTACGCCGCGCGATGCGTCTTGATGGGCAGGTGACAACCGATCGCCTGATGTCGCGAACGGTGGAAGCGGTGGCCCATGTTAATGATCAGCTTTTCCTGTGGCGCCAGGTGCAGATTGATGCGGGCTATGAGTCATTGGCAGAAATTCCGGCCAGTCCGGTGAATGGCACTTCCGTGAAGGTATGGCGCTATAAAAACGCCGTGTATTCACTCACTAAGGCGCTGTTGATTGAAGGCTACCGCGATATTGACACCACCAGTAAAGGCGAAGACCACGCGGCGGCATTGAGCACGCAGATCGATACGCTGTGGCGGGATGTGCGCTGGTCAATCCGTGATATCCAGGACGAAAGCCGGGGCCTGGCGGAGTTGGTGTAATGAACGTTCAGGCGCAGCAAAACGACACGATCGACCTGCTTTGCTGGCGCTATTACGGCAGAACAGCAGGCGTTACCGAGGCGGTGATCGATGCCAATAAGGGCATTTCCGCCGCCACTGAGTTGCAGGCCGGGCAGATTGTCTACCTGCCAGAGATCCAGCCGCCAGCCCAGCGGGAAACCGTGCAGCTATGGGATTAAGGGGGAGGGTATGCACGACACACCACCGGGATTACTCGAACAAACAATGAAATGGATCGCTACTTATCTGCCGACACTGTTTGCGGCTGGTGCGGCGCTGAGTATTTCGGCGCTAATGAGCCTTTACGATGGGCAGTCTTTGCTTAAAACCGCCACCGGATCGCTGGTATGTGGGATTGTCACGCTTGCTGTGGCCGGTTCGCTGGAATATCTGGGGCTTCCGTCCAACGCAGTAACGTTCGTGGGCGCCTCCATCGGATTTATGGGAGCGGATAAAGTCCGCAACAAAGTTACTGGGTTTATCGAAAACCGTATCGGCGGAATGAAGGGCGGGGAATAAATCCCATCACCTGAAATGATTTGCTGGTTGGCGGTTTTATTCACTGTCAAAGAGGAATGCAGCCATGAAAGAACCATCATGGATTGTTGAAGGTCGTAAATATATTGGTGAAAAGGAAATTAAAGGGCCAGAGCATAACCCGCTAATTTTACAGTTCTGGAAGGATATAAAACGAGGCGGTATTAAGGACGACGAAACGCCGTGGTGTGCGGCTTACGTTGGGGGAGTGCTGGAACGTTCAGGTATCACATCAAGCCGCTTTGAATCAGCCGCATCTTATCTTAATTGGGGGGTGAAGCTGGATAAACCTGCATATGGTTGTGTGGTGGTATTCAGCCGTGACGGCGGCGGTCATGTTGGCTTTGTTGTTGGTCAGCAGGCAAATGGCGATTTGATGGTACTGGGTGGAAATCAGAGTGATGCGGTGAATATCCGTGCGTTTTCTACATCGCGGGTATCTGGATATCGCTGGCCGAAAGATATTCCTGTCGATGTTCAACCATTGCCGCAGCTATCCGGTACGCGCTCCGTTTCTGAGTCGTGATCATGTCTAACCGTGCTGGCCGTGCGTATCGAGCGCGGTCATTTTTGACAGTGCTCCAGCACGTACGGTAATGACAGTGCGAGCTGGCGAGAGGTTTAGATATGGGGTTGTCACGCTGGAAAGTGATCGTTTGTCTTGTGCTGGCCGCTGCTGCTGTATGGGGTTTTAGCCACTGGCGTTACAGCGCCGGTTACGGTGATGCAGATCAGCACTGGCGTGAAAAGTGGGCGCAACGTGATGCACGCGACGCCACCGCGCTGGCGCAAAGGCAGGCTGAGGCCAGGACAGAAGAACAACGCCGACAAGGTGAAATTGATGCGATCAGAAAACAAACCAGTCAGCAGCTTGCTGGCGTGCAGGCTGCTGCCGATCGTGCCAGTGCTGTTTCTCGTGGGCTGCACGCCAAAGCCGACGAACTCGCCAGAAGACTGGCAGACCGTGAACGTGCCTGCGGTGCCGGAACTCCCGGCAGAAGCGAGGCAAAAGCCAGCGGTGCCGCATTGCTTGCCGACCTGTTTAAGCGGGCTGACGAGCGAGCGGGGGAACTGGCAAGAGAAGCTGATGAAGCAAGAGCCAGAGGATTAGCCTGTGAGGCTGCATATGATGCGGTTAAGTCCGGGGGGAATAAGTAATGCTTAAACCCGATTTACTGCGCCAGATGATAAGCCAGCATGTGCCCTGGCTGCGCGAAAATCCCGATAATCTGGCGGTTTATCTGCGAAAAGGTCGTATGGTCAGCACCGGCCAGCGTGCTGCTGCGTTTGAGTATCGCTATACGCTGGAAGTGCTGGTGATGGATTACCCTGAATCTCTGGATACTATCAGCGTGCCGGTGCTGGCATGGGCGCGCTTATATCAGCCTGATCTGTTGTTTAACCCGGACAGGCAGCAGAACGGCATAACATTCGAAGCCGATATTCTGAGTAACAGCACGATGGACGTACTGATCCAGATTCAGGCTGATGAAGCGGTGATCGTCACCCGTGAAGATGGCGAGATCGTCACCCGTCACCGTGCTGACCCTGCACCGGGGCCGGAAATTGGCGCGTGGTCACTGGTATTTGTTGATGAGGTCAGCGGCGAAACATGGCAGGACAACAAACCGATCCCCTCTTCCAGCAGTTAGACGACTGGTTAGCCAGCGTTGCCGCGCAGCTTTCGCCCGGACACCGTCGCAAGCTGACGCGCGACGTTGCGATCGGGCTGCGTAAGCGCCAGCAAAAGCGTATCGCCAGCCAGAAGAACCCCAGCGGTGAAAGCTATCAGGCCCGCCGCCGCAAAATTCTGCGCACCCAGGGCGGGATAAAATTCGTATGGAATGATGAGGCCAGGGAGTTACGCAACTGGCGAACCACGGGCAGGGGTGAGCACCGCGCAATCACCGGCTATGACGTTGATCGCGGTGCCCTGCGCACGTTCTATAAGCGCGATATCCAGCGCTATATTGAAATCAATCTCAACCAGTCAAAGCAAAACCGCACCAGAAAGGATCCGATGTTCCGCAAGCTGCGCACCGCACGCTTTCTTAAGGCTTACGGTACGGGCGGCATGGCAGTGGTTGGCTTTCAGGGGCATACCGCCGAAATTGCCAGCGTTCACCAGTACGGTGAAGTCGATAACGTGGTGCCGGGTGCCCGTGCACGCTACCCGGTGCGTGAACTCCTGGGCATGACCGAGGGGGATTTAGACTGGCTGGTCGATACTGTTGTCGCCTTCATGCAAGAGATTTGATTGTCACCAACCCGCCACAAGGGCGCCGCGTTGTTTGCGCGTGCGCGACTCCTGATACTGACTGCATAACCCAAAAGCCGAAACGGTCGTAAAGCCTGCTACCGGGTGGAAACGACGCCGGACAGCGTAACCGGCACCACGGGAAACAGTCAGCACTATGAATTTAAACGAACTCTATCGCCTTATCTGCAATCTCGCCCGCATTGGCACCGTGCTGGAAGTGGATACGGAAAAGTATCTTGCACGCGTCGAAACCGGCGAGAACAAAACCGACTGGATCCGCTGGGCAGTGCCGCGCGCCGGTGAAGCCGTGACGTGGTGGGCGCCGACAGTGGGCGAACAGGTTTATATTTTGTGCCCCTGCGGTGAGATGGAGACGGCATTCATTGCCGGAAGCCTTTACAGCGAAGACGCACCGCCGCCAGATGCTGGCGCTACCACCTGCGTGATCCTGCACCCGGATGGCGCCCGTATTTCATATGACCCGGAGGCCAGCGCGCTGGTTGTCAGCGGGGTAAAAACGGCAAGCGTCACCGCGTCGGAATCCATTACCGCCACCGTGCCGGTGGTAACGGTCAAGGCAGATACGCGCGTTACCCTGGACACGCCGGAAGTGGTCTGCACCAACAAGCTGATCACCGCCACGCTGGAAGTGCAAAAGGGCGGGGAAATGAAGGGCAATATTACCCATTCAGGCGGATCGCTTTCGTCTAATGGTGTCGTTGTCCATTCTCACAAACATAGCGGCGTCCAGTCCGGTGGTAGTAATACAGGTGGCCCGGTATGAGTACAGTCCGTTACAGCGGCATGAATGCCAGTTCAGGCCATGCCATCACCGACAACGAGCATATAGCGCAGTCTATCGGCGATATTCTGTTAACGCCGATCGGTTCCCGTGTAATGCGCCGCGCTTACGGTTCGCAGCTTTTCAACCTGATAGATCAGCCGGTCGATAACGCCATAACGAAGCTGCGCGTTATGTCTGCCATCTACAGCGCCCTGTATTTATGGGAACCGCGGATCTCTCTGACCAGTATCACCCTGAGCGCGCCGGGTGCCGGTCGGCTGGTTGCCACTATCCAGGCCAATCGCACCGACAATCAGACGCCATTTAACGCTGATATTACATTGAGGGGCCAGGCATGAGCGGCACGATCGATTTATCGCAGCTACCGCCGCCCGTGGTGGTTGAACCGCTGGACTTCGAAACGCTTTTCGCGCAGCGCAAGGCGGCATTTATTGCGATGTACCCGGAAGACGAGCAGGAAGAGATCGCCCGCACGCTTGAGCTTGAATCGGAGCCGATCACCATGCTGCTGGAAGAGAATTGCTATCGCGAATTGCTGTTGCGCCAGCGGGTGAATGAAGCAGCCCGCGCGGTGATGCTGGCTTATTCCACGGATAGCGATCTGGATAATCTGGCGGTCAATTTCAACGTTGAACGTCTGACCATTCAGGAAGAAGACGACAGCGTTACACCGCCAATTGAAGCCGTGATGGAGTCAGACCCAGATTTACGCACGCGTACCCAGCAGGCTTTTGAAGGTCTGAGCGTGGCCGGGCCAACTGCGGCGTATGAATTTTGGGGGCGTTCAGCAGACGGGCGCGTAGCTGATATTTCGGCGGTGAGTCCTACGCCTGCCTGCGTCACCATTTCGGTGCTGTCGCGCGAAGGTGACGGAACGGCCAGCGATGATCTGCTTTCCGTGGTCGCTGCTGCCCTGAACGATGAAGAAGTGCGCCCGGTGGCCGACAGGGTAACGGTGCAGTCTGCGGAGATCGTGCCGTATCAGATTGATGCAACGCTTTACATCTATCCGGGGCCGGAAGCTGAACCCGTCCGGCAGGCATCGGAACAGCAGTTACAGGCGTATATTGCCGCGCAGAATCGCTTAGGGCGCGATATCCGTCTTTCAGCTATCTACGCCGCCCTGCACGTCGAAGGCGTCCAGCGCGTGGAACTGGCGCAGCCTGTTGCGGATATTGTGCTGAGTGACTACCAGGCATCGCACTGCACCGAATACACCATAACGGTGGGTGGTTACGATGAGTAATGACCTGTTACCACCCAGCGCCAGCCGAATGGAGCGCGTCGCCGCGCGCGTCTGTGCGTCGTTGGGTGAAGTGCCCGTGCCGCTGCGCCAGTTGTGGAACCCGTGGACGTGTCGGGCTGATCTGTTGCCCTATCTGGCGTGGGCCTTCTCCGTTGATCGCTGGGATGAGGCCTGGCCGATAAACACAAAACGAAAGGCGGTGGCCGATGCGTTTTACCTGCATAAGTACAAGGGTACAACGGGCGCCATGCGCCGGGTTGTGGAGCCGTTCGGCTTCTTCATCCGGGTTAACGAGTGGTGGAACATCGACACCGCACCGGGCACCTTCACGCTGGATATTGGCGTGGAAGACCAGGGCATTAGTGAAGAAACCTATCAGGAACTTGAACGCCTGATCGCCGATGTGAAGCCGTGCAGCCGTCATATGCTGGGAATGTCTCTTCACCTGCAAACAACCGGCGATCTGTATATCGGCGCGGGCAGTTATTCCGGCGATACGCTAACCGTGTACCCGTATTTTCCTGAAACCATAGCCGTGGGCGGTGATGATTACACCGGGGCGGCAATCCATTTAATTGACACCGTGGAGATCGCAAGTGGCGACTAAATATTATGCCGTGCTAACCAATGTGGGCGCGGCGAAACTGGCAAATGCCACGGCATTGGGTGTGCAGGTTGAGATCACCCAGATGGCTGTAGGCGATGGTAACGGCGCATTGCCGACACCGAACCCGGCACAAACGGCGCTGGTTCATGAGTTGCGCCGCGCGCCACTCAATACCCTGAGCATTGATCCGAACAACGCCAACCAGATTATTGCCGAACAGGTGATCCCCGAAGACGTGGGCGGGTGGTGGATCCGTGAAATCGGTTTGTTTGATAAAGACGGCGATATGATTGCCGTCGCTAACTGCGCGGAAACCTATAAGCCGCAGTTACAGGAGGGAAGCGGGCGCGTGCAGGTCGTGCGCATGATCCTGATTGTCAGCAGCACCGCCGCCGTGACGCTGAAAATTGACCCTTCGGTAGTACTGGCGACTCGTCAGTATGTTGATGACCAGATAATCCAGGTTAAAGCCTTCGTAGATCAGCAACTGGCGGCGCACATCGCAGCGGCAGACCCTCATAAACAATATGCACCAAAGGCAAGCCCGGCCCTGACGGGAACGCCTACAGCGCCGACTGCTACGGCTGGTAATAACTCCACACAGCTGGCGAATACCGCATTTGTTCAGGCGGCGTTGGTTGCTGTGATTGGAGGTGCGCCCGCCACGTTGGATACACTGAAAGAAATTGCTACTGCAATCAACAATGATCCTAATTTCAGTGCAACCATTAACAACGCTCTTGCGTTGAAAGCTCCGCTGGCAAGCCCAGCTATGACCGGAACACCCACCGCACCTACTGCGGCGCAGACAGTGAATAATACGCAGATTGCCACAACGGAATTTGTGAAATCAGCAATTGCTGCACTGGTAGCATCATCCCCGGCTGCACTGGACACGCTGAATGAATTGGCGGCAGCGCTGGGAAATGATCCAAACTTTGCCACCACTGTAACGAATGCGCTGGCGGGTAAGCAGCCGCTTGATAGCACTTTAACTGATTTATCGGGAAAGACAGTTAACGGCATTCTCCAATACCTTGGTTTGGGAGATGGCTCCGGGAGGCTTATACAGTGTCAGGTGTTTAAAAGCTCAGGTACATACACTCCGACAAAAGGCACAAGATTTATTATTGTTGAAATTGTTGGTGGTGGTGGGGCCGGTGGTGGTTGTCAGGTCGGTTATCCCAATAATGCTGCTTGTGGTGGCGGGGGGATGTCCGGGGAGTATGTTAAAGCTCGCGTGGATAATCCAACCGTAACTACTGTGACAATAGGATATGGTGGCACTGGTGCAAGTGCGTCGGTTGGTGCTCCCGGGGGAGCAACCTCTTTCGGCAATACCATAATTGCCAAAGGTGGTCTTGGTGGGAATGTTCTTGCTGAAGGCACTGTTCCTGGGGTTGTTGGTCCGTATGGAGCATATACTGAGCCGGGATTTACAGGTGCCAATATTATCGGGTCTGGAAGCGGTTATAGCTCACCAGGCGTTCGGCATTCCGGCAGTCTGGCGATGGGGGGGCCTGGCGGCGATTCAATCCTTGGTGCGGGGGCTGGGTCACAAGCCATTGTAGGCGAAGGTATTAATGCTAATGGCCATGGTGGTGGAGGCGGTGGTGCCTGTGTCTACGGTGGAACGACGCAGCAGCGTGCCGGAGGTAGAGGAATGGCTGGTATTGCAATCATTTGGGAGTATGCGTGATGAACTATGCCGTTATAGAAAATGGTGTTGTTACCAATATTGCTGTATGGGATGGTGAGAGTGCCTGGCAACCAACTAATGCGTTAGTTATACCTGTATCCGATAATGTAAGAATTGGTTGGTTCTATGATAAGGGAAAGCTTTCGTCACCTACGCAGCCGCCAAAAACACATGATGAATTACTTCGTGAGGCAGAAGCACAGCGCCAGTCGCTGATTGATGCAGCTATGGCTTCCATTAGTCTGATTCAACTGAAATTACAGGCCGGACGGAAGTTGACGCAGGCAGAAACAACCCGACTTAACGCTGTGCTGGATTATATCGACGCTGTGACGGCAACAGATACCAGCACCGCACCGGATGTCATCTGGCCTGAACTGCCGGAGGAGTAGGCCATTCAATATCTGGCGCACTGGAGGTATCAACCAGCTCCAGTGCATCCAGATAATCCAGCCACAGATTAAACTGCACTTTTCATCATCAGACAATCGTCCAGGCGCGAGCCTGGATGCTGGCATCTCTGCCCAATTTAAATTTGAGAGGTAATTATGTTAACAGTTAATCCACCAGTATGTGCCGGGTGCCTGCGGGTAAGTGGCGGCGGCAACCTCGTGAACCATCCCCCAATCCAGAGCTGTGGAGGCATTGGCTATGGTGGCGGCGGAGATAACCTCCTTCCACTCATTGCGGCTCTTACTGAGCTCAATCTGACTCTCCAAAATATCGACAAAACGCTCCAGGTCATTATTGAGACACGCGCTCCACTCACTGACGCGTGAGTGATCCACGCTTGGGCCCATCAAGCCCCAGTGAAAAGGATGCAGTAAGAACCGACTCCCAGGATTCGCCTTACGTTCAGACCCTGCAAGAAAAATGATATTAGCGACTGATTCAACATTGCTAAGGTTATGGGTCTTTACTGGGATTGGTAGGGCCTTTAGAAAGTGATAAGCAGTAAAACCTGCAACGAGGTCACCGCCCGGACTGGAAATGTAAATGTTTAACTCAGTCGCCCCCTGATTGATAGCTCTAAAAAATTACTAAAGCGCCTTTCTCCAGAAGATACGCTTGTTGTCTGGAAGCTGGATCGTCTTGGGCGGAGTATGCGGAACTTGGTCATTCTGGTGGAGGAACTAAGGAAGGTGCGAACAAGTCCCTGATATGAGATCATGTTTGTCATCTGGAGCCATGGAACAGGGTTCATCATGAG
>OIEW01000019.1_pt1 | contig 71485 bp, 67 predicted proteins | sample 1581891 | NCBI WGS metagenome assembly OIEW01 (sample SAMN07977758, study PRJEB24534) | human gut metagenome
ACTTGCTCATAACCGCTATAGAGAACTTGCAGACGGCGTTTCAAGATATGACATTGTCGTGAAATGGACACCGCCGGAACTGCAAAGCTATTTACAGGGCGACGTATGGTACAAAACGAGTAATGAACAGTCCTTATCCATCGTGAAAATGGCAGACGTTCCCGTTTCCGAGATAGGTTTCCAAGAAAACTGGACATATGGCGGTAGCGGAAAGAATCAAGTCGTGATTCCTCAAGCGGTAGTCGGCGATAAATATCTGATAGCGGTCTGCACAAAAGACACATTCGGGGAAAGCACGAGTCCTGACAGCTCGCCACAAATCAAGATACTTGTAGCACTCAAGACGGAAACGCCGAACACGCCTGACGGATTTTCTATCGAATTCGGAGCGACAGCAACAGCAAGCTGGAAAGAAGTCACTAATACAGACATCGCTTTCTACGAAATTCGTCGTGATTCCAACGCAGGCGAAGAATCAGAAAACTTGCTGGCAAGAACAAACAACTTGTCGGCTATCCTCCCACTGACGGAACGCAAAGGGAAATTGTACTTATTCGCAAGGTCAGCTATAGGGAAATACTCCGCTCCCGCAGAATTGACTTATAACAAGACCGTACCGCCGAAACCAAAACCGCCAAAACTCAAAGCCTCTATCAGAGGATTCGGAGTCACGGCAGAGCCGATACCAAGCGGAGCAATCGGAATGACACTCTACATCAACGGGACTGGCGATTTGCAGACGGTTAAGACAGTCAACAATAGCTATTTCCACTCTTGCGAGGCAGGCGTTTATGACGTAACAGTCGCTTTCTACGATATGTTTAGCGAGGGTGAGAAATCAGAATCAAGCCGTGCAGTAGTCAAGGCTACCATTCCTAAAGAAATGATAGACAAAGAGGAATTGGGACTTGCAAGACTTGAAAATGAAGTAGGCAAGATAGATGAACGAATCGCAAGCGGAGTAGAGGAAGTCTACGAAAAAAAAATCAAAGGCGATGTAGAAAGCCGTATCACACAGCTAAACGACGTTATCACACAGAACGTGAATAACAAGCTCGCAGGCGTTGACAGCCGTATCACACAATTAGACGATACTATCAATCTAAGAGTGACAAAACAGCTTGACGGGAAAGCAGACAAAAAGAACTTAATCAGTCAAATCAATATTTGCCCTGAAACAATTACTATAGACGGGAAATTCGTACACGTCACAGGCGATACCTTATTTGATAACAATGTCATCGTCAATAGAATGTTGTCGGCAAAATCCATTACCGCAGATAAAATAGCGGCGGAATCGATAACTACAGAAAAAATAAAATCGGGAGCGGTTACTACAGATAAAATGACAATCGGAAGTGCAGAGGGGGCGAGAATGGCGTTGAAACCTGACTTGCTTGAAATATTTGACGAAAACAATTTCAGGGTTATTGCATTGGGGGTGTTGAGAGAATGACCGTAGGACTAAGAATCTATCATCCAGAAAGGGGGGTGGTACTGGATATTACCGACTCACTCACACGAATTCTTGGCAGTTTTATTGCAGACACGCCTACAGGGGGCAGAACGGTATACATTGAAAATAACGACAATTTGTTTGTGTTTTTTGTTCCTGAAGGGGAAAAAGCCACACCACTAACACTGGAAATAAAAGGAAATCAAATCAGTTGGGCTTATCGTATGGATTTTGACAAGAGCAAAGTACAGAGGGTTTATTATGGCACTTATTAATTTCTTAAAAATTTACAATAACAATAAAAAAATTATTATTAATAATAAATACAAAAACTTAAGACTTTTAAAGGTGTTAGAATTACCTGACAAAATAAACGTTGTAAATGCGGGGGATAATTGGAAATATGCATATTATTATCTTGATTTCAATATGAATTATATTCCCGCAGTTTTTTGCAGTAATCCTGAGTATTATATAACGGCACAAGCGAAAAAAGGGAGAATGATATTAATGATTCATACACTAAGAACCGTACCCTTAACGCCGTCAGATGTTAAAAAATACGTTACGGTTTATATATTTACCGAAGAGCAAAGTTATGACACAACGGGTGCAGGTTTATTTATTTGGGATCCTGACACAAAAGAACTTGTATTTAACAGCAAAAGTTTATATATGAGAGTTGTCGGCAGTTACCTTAAAACAGAACTATTACAAGAAGAGGAAGCATTAAAAGAAACAATGCCCGAAACAGCGTTTCCATGTAAAAAGGTGGCTGCCGTTATGTTTTCCATGCATGAAGCCGGAACGTGGACACCGCAAGCAGCAACGGGAAGTACACTCAAATTAAATTGGAGAGCAAGCAATATAATTAGGTCGGAGTGGCTTGTAGATAGAGTGTTGTTTACCCCGCCAATAGATTTCCCGTCGGGAGTTATGCGGTCAACTTGTATTTTATTTATTGATGTAACAGGATATTGAGGAGCAATCTATGAGAAAGCAAACATTCCAACACGCAGAAATCCGTGATGAGAACGATAATATCATCTCTAACGGAGCATACGGCAAAAACACGGCGTTATCTAACAAGCAAAATGACGGGTGGATAGACTACGTCATGAATAACTTAGAAAACCTGAAAGAAGAACTGGATAAGCTGAAAGAAGAAGTGAATACATTAAAAAAGGGGTGATATAATGCTGACATGTATTAATAATAATATATCCCTAACAAGAGGTGACAGTGCTATCTTTGCACTAACGGTAAAAAAGGCTGACGGTGAACCTTATAAAATTAGCGAGGGTGATACCGTCATTTTTACCGTAAAGAAAAGTGCCTATGATAAGGAAATCATCACACAAAAGACAGTAGTAAAAGGAGTTGTCACGTTAAATCCTGATGACACGAAAGACTTAGAATACGGTACTTATTATTATGACGTAGAACTCACACAGGCTGACGGGTTCGTATCCACCGTCATCAGTCCTCATAAGTTCATCGTAGAGCAAGAGGTGACGTACTAATGGAACGGCTGACAGGAACGCTGATACCTAAAGTGCAACTGACAGGCACATTGCAGGCAGAGGTACAACTAACGGGAACTTTATTGACGTGTAGTACGGAAGAAATTGAGTATGCAAAAGAAAAAGATATTGTTGATATTTTTAAAGGAGAGTAATCATGAATAAAGCAATCACACTGGAAAACTTAAAAACCTTTTTGGCAGAATGTAAAAAAATATTTGCACTGAAATCTGAATCCATTTCTGGCGGTGCAGTAGACACAAAATTAGCGGACTATATCAAAACAGCAGACGTAGATAGTAAATTGACTATTTATGCAAAAACAACAGATGTAGACAGTAAATTGACAGCATATGCTAAAACAACAGATGTAGATAGTAAGCTAACATCTTATATCAAGACAGAAACAGTTAATAATAAGTTGACAGCCTATGCAAAGACCGCTGATTTATCCGTGTATGCGAAGAAATCAGACATTGCAAAAGCCGTCAATTACAAGGGGAGTGTGAACTCTTACAGTGATTTACCAAAGTCGGCAATGGCAGTCGGGGATATGTACAATGTAACGACAGCTGACAAGGCAAACGGTATCAAGGCAGGCGATAACGTTGTATATAACGGGAACTCGTGGGATAACATGGGTGGAACAATCGATTTATCGGGATATGCGACAAAAGAAGAATTGAATCAGAAAATGAACGCCACGCCATTCGCCGAAGAATCAGATATAGTCGCATTGTTTAACTAAGGAGTAAAAAAATGAAAATAATTACCGTGGAAACGCTGAAAACATTTCTCGATGAGCTGAATAGAAAATACGGTACGGAATTTTACACGAAAACAGAAAGCGACAATAGATACCAACAGAAAGGCGAAAGCAGTGGTGGAGATGTAGATTATCAAGAACTGGCACGCCGCATTCCCTCATGGCAATGGAAAGTGACCATGCCCAAAACAATAAATCAAACAGTCACGGCAACAGTAGGAGAACAAACATATACAAGCGATTTTTATGCACAACAAGGAAGTAATGTTACGTTTAGCGTGAAAGCGAACACTGGTTACATTGCAGGGGCGGCTTCGCCGACAAGTGCCACACTTGATAAAGATTTAACGGTAACGGTCACGGCAGCATCTGGCACAAACGTCGCGGCTGGATCAAAAACATTTGAGCTTAATAGCGGCGAATCCAGTTTTACACTCCCGCAAAATGTACAAGTAGTAAAGCTTACATGGGACAGTAAAGATACATATGTTAAGATCGGCAACAGGCGGTTCTTGAGCGTTAACATGACAAACAAATCAGGTGGCGAAAATAAACTTGAGGTGATATTTGCGTCTAATTCAGAATATATGGACTATGCTCCCGTTACTGGTGATGATGAATTAACTCATACGGCGTTAGTTGCGTCTTGGTCAACGGAAATTAATGGGCATGCCTTTGACGTTGATATAACTAAATTCTAATGGAGAAAATCAATGTGTGAAATTTTTGAAGCGATAGAGGGAGCAGTCCTTTCCTTACTCGAAAATTGGTATATAAAAGCGATATTTGCGGCAATCGGCAGTGCTGCCATGTGGTTAATCGGACTTAGACCTGTGCAGGTCATGGGTCTTTTTATTTTGCTTGTTATCCTTGACTTACTGACGAAATGGGCAGCACTGTCTTATCAATGGCTAATCGAATCGGGAGCAAGTCCCGAAAGAATATCCATGCTTGATAAGTGGCTTGCGATTCCGGCGGCTTGGGGAAAACGAATCATCGTCAGTCGTCACATGCGAAAGCCGTTCTGCGACAAGGTGCTTACTTATTTAGTGGCAACGTTCGCAGCATGGCTCGCAGATGAATTCACGGGAACGCCGATATTAATGAAATTTGCATGGTTGTATTTATCCGGGGCAGAGTTTCTGTCAATCCTTGAAAACATGCGCGACGGCGGAAACGTAACGATGGGGAAATTTCTCGTTTTAGTGGACGACAAGGTCAAAAAGCGGGTGGGGATATGAATATTTCAGTTTTTAAAAAAGAGCTACAGAGCAAGCGTGATTATTTCTATCAATTTAATTGGCCGGTGAGGACTTATTTACACTGGACAGCCGGTCAATACTTCACTTCATTTGACGACTACCACTTCAATATTGACGGCGACGGCGAAATCATCTATACGAGGCCGATTGACAACGTGCCGAGGGCAACGTACAGACGGAACACGGGGAGCATAGCAATTGCGATGTGCTGCTGTTATGACGGAACGCCAGACGACCTCGGCGATTATCCACCGACGGATGCCCAGATTGAAACTATGGGGCAGATGATGTCGGTAATTGCCGAAGTATTCGAGATCCCCATCGACGAGGAGCATTTCATGACTCATGGAGAGGCGGCGGACATTGACGGCTACGGATTGTACAGCGGGGATCCCGATTGCCGGTGGGACTTGCAGATATTGAGCAATGGAGATGAATGGGGAACCGGGGGCGACACGCTTCGGGGCAAAGCAGAGTGGTATAAGGAGAACGTATGAATGATAAAAAAGAAAATATTCTCTTGTTTGTTTTTGTTATTTCTTTCCTTATTTCCGTGTGGTTCTTATGTGCAGGCAGAAGCACAGTACACGATTTACGAGAACGAGCTGGCAACACTGGAAAACAACTCGAAACGGTTATTGAAAAACAACGAGAAGAAAGAAAAGTTATTGACCGAACAGAAAGAGCAGTTGAACACAGCGAACGCCTTAATAGAGAAATTGAAAGAGTCGAACGAACAGACAGAGAACTCATTAGAGAAAATCAAGAAATCTTACGAAGAATACGAGCAAGAGGCGGAAAAGAAAATTAAAATCAAAGCACGGCAGAGAAATCTATGGATAGCAGTTTCCATTGGTCTTGGAATATTGGCGATGAAATGACCTTTGAAAAAGCAGGTTGCGAAATCAAAAAAGACATAAAAAATGAAGAAGCCCGCCAGTGAGTTGCTGGCGGGTGCTTCTTCTTCCCTCATGAATTATCTTTAGCGAGAAAAATTGTAGGGAATTACAACAGAGAAAAAATTTACGAGCGAGTAAAAAATTTCTCTTTTTTTATTATAACAATTTTTATTGATTTTGCAAACGACACTTGATTTTGTCAGATTTTATCGGCGTTTTAGGAAACAAAAATTTTTTAAAAATATCTATATAAAACACTTGACATATCACCGAAACGGTGGTAAGATATATACAGAACGAGGGAGGAGTCCTTCGAAGTGTTAAAAACAAAGGAGCGAGTAAAAATGAAACAATTAACAAAGAAAATGGTATCGGCAATGAGACACGCAGCATTCGAAAGTCTGAAAAGTAATTTCACAAGAGAAGAGTGGGATTCCTTCTTCTCTGGCGGCGACATTTCAATATATCTTGTGAAGGTATATGATAACAAAAACGCGGTTTACAGATTTCTTTCCCGGTACCCACAAATGAACAGTGCCAACCTTGAGAACTACGGACTCTCAAAAGACGGCACATATGAAATTTTAGGAGAAGTTAACCGTCAGACGAAAACATTTACTCCAATGTCAGAAAAAATCACGGCATCCGACAGAAACAACTGTGAGGAATAAGAATGGAATTTAAAGACGAGCTAAAAGAATTAAGGAAAAAGAATAATATAACGCAAGCGGGACTTTCCAAGCTACTGGAAGTCCCAAAGCGGACGATTGAAAACTGGGAGGGCGGAGTCACTCGACCGCCGGAATACGTACAGAAATTAATATTAGAAAAATTAAGAGCGGAATGACCGCTCTTTTTTTTCGTCAAAAATCCGTCAAAAATAGTCTAAATAAATATGAACAATCACGAACAATGCCATTGATTTTAAATCTTAAAAAATGAGGTTTTATCGACTATTTAAACACTTGCAAACAATCGCAAACAATGTCAAAATAAAACAGCAGATAAAATTATCGGATACAGAAGTGAACATGGTGCTTTTAAAACAAAAGAAGAACTGAAACAGGTTCCGTCTATAGGAGAAGGGAAATTTGCAAAATTAGCGGAGCAAATTACATTATGATCGGGAAATACATTTTGCTTTGGGCAGGTGTTTTCTTTGCAATCGGTATTTTTGCGGCTGATTTTTTTGTTGTAAATTTATGGAGCACAGGAGCGGCTCTTTGTGTACTTTCGGCAGTTTTATTTTTATGTTATAAATCAGGAAAAACAAGCATTGTCCTTATAGGGAGTGCTTTTTTTATTTGCCTTGCCGGGCTGGTACGGATGGAAATGGCAGATCAGATTTGGAAAAACCGGTCTCAATACCTGGTGGGTTCACAGGGGACTTTCTATGGTGTCGTAGCCGGAGAGGCGTCAGATAGCGGAGAGGGAAAGAAATATATCCGCTACCCGGTGGAGCTCGACAGAATTGTATATCCTGAGGGGACGGAAAAAAGAGTATCGGGAAGTGCCTATGTGTATGACAGACGGTCAGATAAAAAATACCGAATCGGTGATGAAATCTGCGTCAGAGGGAAATTACAGCCGCTTCATATTTACAAGAACCCGGGGAAAATTATTTTAGACGGGAGATACAGAAGTCAGGGCATTTTGGGGAGAATATATGGAAAGCAGGCAGGGGATATTTCTTTTGTCAAACACGGGAATTCCTATTTCTTTTTGCAAAAATCTGTTTTCATCAGAGATAAAATACGTCAGATATTCGCATCATATGTGGCGGAAGATCGGCTTCCTGTACTCATGAGTCTGCTTTTTGGCGGTCATTACGGGGAAATTCCGAAAACAGTGACAGAATCTTTTTCCGTAACGGGGATTATTCATATTCTGTCCGTTTCGGGTTCTCATATAGCCTTACTTTTCGGATTTCTGTATCTAATTGGTAAATATCTGGGGCTTCCTCAACGTTTTACGGCGGTTATATCTATATTGTTGATACTTGTATACGGAGGAATTGCCGGGTTTGTTCCGCCGGTCATCCGGTCTTCTGTCATGGGAATCTTGGCAGTACTCGGTGTATGTCTTGAAGAAAAAGGAACGTCTTTAAATTTTTTGGGTGCCGCTGTTTTAGGCATGCTTTTGTGGGATCCTTATTATTTATATGATGTCAGCTTTGAACTTTCCGCAGGGGCATCCGCCGGTATTTTATTATTTTACCGACCGATAACAAATGCTTTAAATTTTTCTTTTTTACCGGACTGGATAAAAGAGGGCATTGCTTTATCCTCCTCTGCCCAAATTCCGATATTTCCACTGATTCTTTATTACTTTCATTCATTTCCGCTGTATTTTATTCCCGCCAACCTGTTTGTCACGCCTTTGCTGGAATGGGTCATTATTGCCGGTCTTTTGTCGATTCTTATATTCTTTGTCATTAAACCCCTGGCAGTCGGTATTTTATATGCGGCCGATTATCTTCTTTGCGGTAGTCTTGTGATTAATCAATGGATTTCTGTGCTCCCGAAAGCCTCACTTCCTTTGGGCGGAATGAGTCCTTTGAGCAGTATTTTCTATTATGCGGGGATTATGGGAATCTACTTTAAAAACAAGTTAAGAAAAATTCCTTACCTGGCTTGCACAGGCGGAGTCCTTTTAGTTTTTGCCGCACTTATTTATTTTTTTAACCAACGGGAACCGACAGTTTTTGTTCCCGAGTTGGGAATGGATAGAGGAGTTTTACTTGTATCAAAAAATACAAAAATCGTTTATTATAGATATAGTGATTATTTCTCGGAAAGAAACAGAGATGAGTTCCTCTCGTTTTTGTCCTATCAGGGCGTTTTTGATACAGATTTGTTAATTTTAAACGGCGAGAATCTGAAACATAAGAGGGAAATTACCCCTGTCATCCCTGCCGGTGAAATATGGGTGACAGGAAATAAATTACAAATAAAAAAAGAGATTCCCGTCAAAATCCGCTATATAAATACAGGGAAATGGCAGATGAAAAACGGAATACGATTGCAAACCAACGGAAGTGCCTGGACGATTTCCGGTGGGGACTGGTCACTTTTTCTGGCAGGCAATCAAAATAAAAATCTCGGAGAAGGCATGAAACACACCTTGTGGATTGGCGGTGCCGATCCTTTCCGGTCTGCTGTAGAAAGCATACTGATTAAGAAAATAAACCCCGAGCTGGCAGTTTACACCGGTGCGGGCAAGATGAGCGGTACAGATACAGAGACATTTGTGTTTTACGATTGCCCGGTATATCAGACCGCGCTTGAAGGGATGATTTCTGCGGGATGGACGGGAAGTCGATGGGACGCAGACTTGGGAGTGAATAAAAAATGGCAGTGAAAAACGAAAAAAAAGAAAATATCAGGCTTCTCTACGGGAATGATTTGGTGTCTCTCAGCCTCCGGAAAGAAGAACTGATTAAAACATATTTCAAAGGGGAAGTGCCGGATACTACCGTTTTAGAGTCACCGGGAAATTATGAGGCCTGCAAAAATGCATTGGGAGGGCAGTCTTTATTTTTTTCAAAGACGGCAGTGATTATACAGAATCCGTTTTTTCTAAAGAAAACGGTAAGGAATGAAAAAGAAGAAAAAGAGTTTGATGATTTTATAATGCTTTTGCGGGAGCTACCGCATGATACACTCGTTATACTGATTGTAGAAGGCACTTTAGATAAAAGATTAAAAACAACAAAAGAGTTATCGGCAATCTGTTTTGCCGAGGAATGTACCCTGCTTAATCCGAGAGAGGGGGCGTCCCGGATGAGTCTGCTGCTTGCAAAGGAGGGAAAGCAGATGGACTCGCAGGCACGAGCTTACTTGGAGGAGGTTCTCGGGTCATGGGAAGAACTTTCCTTGCCGCTTTTGCAAACAGAATGTGATAAGATTGTATTAATGGCCGGTACGAATCCTAAAATTTCAAAAAGGCTCTTAGAGGTGGCACTTCCTGATTATATGGATCAAGGAATATTCCGGTTTACCGATGCTCTGATGTCTAAGCGTGCGGATCTTGTCCTCCGCAGAGCGGACAGGGTGTTCCGGAATCCCGGGGAAACGATAAAGAATGTCGGTTTTTTGGCATCCCGTTTCAGAAAAATAAAAATACTGAAAGAATTACAGAGAAATCATGCTTCTCTGCAGGATATGCAGAAAAAGTTGGAAATACGGAATCAGTGGGCATGGAAAAGCTTGTTGAAAGATGCCGGTAAAGTAACGGAGGAAGAGGCGGAAGAATTTTTACTCGGACTTTTTAATTATCAAATGGCACTTCGGCGGGGTGAAAACGATATTTTGAAAGATTTGCTGTTGCGATTCTGTCTTCGCAAATAAGATAGAGAAAAGAGGATATCATTGAAAAAATTAAAAGTAATCGTGGGTAGTGCTGTGGCAGCCGGAGTGATAGCTGTCGGAATAGCACCTTTTATATGGGCAAAGCAAGATGCTGTTATACCGGGGATGCGGCTGAACGGACAAAATGTAGGCGGCATGACAAGAGAGGATTTATCACAACTTTTAAAGAAGAAAAATCAGGACCTGGCTCATAAAAAAATCCGGCTCAGCCACGGCAGTGTAAAAGAAGAGTGGCCGATGGCAGATTTAAAAGTACATTATGATGAAAGCAAAATTGATGATATGTTGTCCCTGGGAAAGAGTGGGCATATTTTTTCTGATTGGCTGGTACGATGGAAAACGTTACTTTCAGGAAATATAGAGCAAAGCCCTATCCTCTATGACAGAACGATTCTGAAAGAAAAAGCAGCCGCATTGGCGGAAAAATACAGCCAACCGGCGGAAGATGCCAAGCCTGTCATTCATGACGACGGAACGGTTACGTTTACAGGCGGAAATCCGTACATGAAAGTGGACGGAGAAAAGCTGGAACGTCTTGTAGAAACCGCCGTCACAGAAAAGGAACTTCCTGTCGTGGAAATTCCGGTACTGGAAGAAAAGGAGCCGGAGTTGACAGTAGAAAAGGCCGGCAGGTTTAATACGGTGCTGGGGCAGTATACGACATATTTCAGTCTTTCGCCGAACAGAAGCAGAAATATAGAATTGTCCGCCCAGGCAATCAGCGGAACAATTTTGGAGCCGGGGGCAGGTTTTTCATACAATAATACGACCGGTACAAGGTCGCCGGACCATGGATATTTAGAAGCTCCTGTCATTATAGACGGCAAACTTGAGCCGGGATACGGCGGCGGAGTATGCCAAACGAGTACGACACTTTTTAATGCCGTCATGCTGGCAGGTCTTCCCGTTACAGAACGGACATCTCATTTTTCTCCCGTAGCTTATGTGCCGATTGGACAGGATGCTACCGTTTCTTTCGGGGATTTGGATTTCTGCTTTACAAACTCTTTTCAAAATCCCATTTATGTTTATGTCGCCTATGCTCCGGGAGAAATCACCTGCTATATTTTGGGGGACCGGGCAGATAAGCCTCAGCAGTCGGAAATTTTATTGCAACATTCCGGGACAATCCCTTTTAAAACCATTGAAAAAGTAGATTCGGCACAAAAGGAAGAAAAGACGATAGAATACGGTCATGAAGGGTATTCTGCAGGGATACTGCAATATGCCAGATGGGCAGACGGAAGAGTTTATCAAGACACTTTCGAATCTTATTATGAACCGGTAGATACGGTTATCACATATAATAAAGATCCGAAAAAACAGGAAACAGAAAAAAATAAAGAGAAGAGCAAAGAAATAGAGAAGACGGCACAGGAAAAACAAAAAAATAAGGAAGCTCCGGTGCAAGAGAATAAAAGCAGTGACGGGAAAATGATTTCTTTGCGGTAGCTTGGAGGTTTAAGTATGGGGAAGTACCGCTTGCAGTCAAGAAAAGAAGATGCGGTTATTACGTTAATGGAAGTGGACACGGAAAGCCATTCCTGGTATATACAGGCTGATGATGAGGAAGGTGCTCTGGCAGTATTACGGGAAATGGCCGGTGAAATCAATTGTCTTGTTCATATTTATCTCAACGGTAAAGAAGTGGGGGATCAAGTATTTCCTGTCAAGATAGAAAACATACCGCTTCCGGAAGAAGAATTAAAGGAAAGCGTGGCAGCAGAGAATAAAGGCGAAGCGGAAATACCGTTGCCGGAAGATGCGGAGGAAAGAGAACCGGGGGCATTTAATTTGCCGTCTCCCGAAGATATCAGGTCTGCTTTGGCAACTGTGCCATCGGAAATAAAAGAAGAAAAGAAAAAAATGCCGGATGCTTATGCACCTATACAAGGTCTTCCCGAATTGACGAGCGTTTTACCGGAGGCTGCTTTTGCGGTGCGTAAAAAAAATACATCGGACAATCAGATTTTTATAGGAAAAGGGAAAATCAAGGGCAAGATATCGGATATGAATACCATTAAGGAAGAAGTGGCCGGTATTGTTATCCAAGGAACGGTTATCGATGCGGAAGTCCGTGAACTTCATGGGAACCGTGCTATTTTTACGATGAAAATAGCTGATGAAACAGAAGGTATTCTTTGTAAAAAGTTTTTTGACCGCCTGGAGGAAAGCAAGCGGCTGGGCGATGTCAAGAAAGGAATGGTCATTAAAGCTCGCGGAAATGTGCAGATTGATAAATATACAGGCGGGCTGGTTTTAAATATTTTACAGATGGAAAAAGGAGAGACCGTTATTATTCCGCATGAAGATGAACATCCGACTCCGCGGGTGGAGCTTCATTTGCATACGAAAATGAGTCTTGACGGCTTGATTGATAATGAAGAAGTAATCAAAACGGCATCCCGTTGGAAGCATCCTGCGATTGCGATTACCGATCACGGTGTCATCCAGGCATTTCCGAAAATCCAGGAATTGGCGGCAAAATATAAACAAAAAGTCATTTACGGTATGGAAGGGTACCTGATTGATAAAATTCCCAAAGATGCAGATACGGACCGTCAAAGATATTATCATATCATTATTCTTGCAAAAAACATGACGGGACTCCGTAATTTATATCGGATGATTACACTTTCCCATATCAAATATTATAAAAAACGGCCCTTGCTTCCCCGGCCGGTACTTGAGGAATTCAGGGAAGGGCTGATTTACGGCTCTGCCTGTGTAATCGGTGAATTTTTCCAAGCGGTTCTGAATGGAGAAAGTGATGAAGAACTGATAAAAAAAGCCGGTTTCTATGATTATCTGGAAGTCCAGCCTTTGCAAAATAATGAATTCCTGCTCTATGAAGACAGGTATTCGGATATAAAAACGAAGGAAGATTTACAAAATTTAAATAAAAAAGTGATTGAAATCGGAGAAAAGACGGGGATTCCCGTTTGTGCAACCTCCGATGCCCATTATCTCTTTGCCGAAGATGCAAGAAACAGGGATATTTTGCTTTCCAATTGGGAAAAGCCGGGGAAAATCGAGTCACATCCGCAGGTATATTTGCGAACGACACAGGAAATGCTTGATGAGTTCCGGTATTTACCGAAAGAAAAAGCCTTTGAAATTGTCATCACCAATACGAGGCATATAGGGGAGCAGTGTGAAAATATAGAGCCTCTTGCTGAGGAATGGAAATCGTATAATCCGAAAATTGCTGGGGCAGATAAAAAATTCAAGGAAATGTGTTATACGAAGGCAAAAGAAATTTACGGAGATCCTTTGCCGAAAATAGTAGAAGACCGTCTTGCTCTGGAATTGACACCTATTATTAATCACGGATATGGAGTGCTTTATTATATTGCCCATAAACTTGTAAAACACTCAAATGACAGAGGGTATCTGGTCGGTTCCCGTGGGTCTGTCGGGTCTTCCTTTGCTGCAACCATGTCGGGCATTACAGAGGTAAATCCGCTTCCGCCCCACTATGTGTGCCCGTCCTGTCATTGGAGCCAATTTTTCACCGATCGGTCGGTAGGCGGCGGTTTTGACCTGCCTGATAAAAATTGTCCCGACTGCGGACATGCACTTGATAAAGACGGGCATGATATTCCGTTTGCCGTATTTTTGGGGTTTGACGGAGACAAAGTGCCTGATATCGATTTGAACTTTTCTTCCGGTGACGATCAGGCGGTGGCCCACAAATATACAGAAGAACTCTTCGGCCGCGATAATGTATTCCGTGCAGGTACCATTGCAGGTATACAGGATAAGACAGCGTTCGGCTTTGTGAAACGCTATGCAGAAAACAGGGGACTGACCTTTAATGATATTTTTATAGAAAAACTATCCGCCGGTGTTGCCGGTGTCAAACGTACAACGGGCCAGCATCCTGCAGGAATTATGGTTTGTCCCCGTGATATGGATATTCATAATTTCACACCTTTGCAATATGCAGCGAATAAAAAGTGGGTCAAAGATGAAGACGGAAATAAAATTCTGGGAACAATTACCACTCATTTTGACTACCACTCCATTTCAGGACGTATGCTGAAACTTGATATACTGGGGCACGACGATCCCAAAGTGATCCGTATGCTGCAAGACCTGACAGGCATTGACCCGCTCCACATTCCTTTTAATGACGAAAAAACACTGTCCCTTTTCCGCTCACCGGAAGCACTCGGACTTACAGCAGAGCAATTGAAAGAAACAATCGGAAATAAAGGGATTACTGTCGGCGCTATAGGACTTCCCGAGTACGGAACTACGTTTGTCAGAGGCATGCTTGAGGATACAAGACCTAAAAATTTTTCAGAACTGGTTCGTATTTCCGGATTTTCCCACGGGACCAATGTGTGGCTGAATAATGCAAGAGATCTGATTACTTCGGGTCAGGTCAAACTGGAGGAAGCGATTTCCACCCGTGATGATATCATGAACTATCTGATTGCCCACGGTGTGGATCCGCTCGTTTCCTTTAAAGTTATGGAAAACGTCCGTAAAGGGAAGGGGCTTGAAAAAGGAGACTCCAATAATCTCGCTAAGTTGAAAGAAGCGGGCATTCCGCAATGGTTCATTGAATCTTGTTTGAAAATATCCTACTTATTCCCCCGCGCACATGCGGTGGCCTATGTTATGATGGCTTTCAGAATTGCCTGGTTTAAGGTTTATCACCCGCTTGCTTATTATGCGGCGTATTTCAGTATTCGTGCCGAAGGGGCATTTAACGCTCCCGTGATTCTGAAGGGGTTGGAAGCACAAAAAGCGGAGCTGGCAAGAATTAATTCGGTTCCTCATCCGACGGCAGTAGAAAAGGGGCAGGCCACTGTTTTAGAGGTGGCAGCGGAGATGTATCTCCGGGGACTCAAATTTCTGCCTGTAGATTTGCAAAAATCCGACGCGACGCAATTCTTGATGGAAGATGGATGTCTGCGGCCGCCTTTCAATTGCATCCCTGCTTTAGGTAATACAGTGGCGGCGGAGATTGTAGAAGCAAGGAAAGAAAATCCGTTTACCTCAAAAGAAGATTTAAAGAAACGAGGCAAGGTCAGCCAAAGCATTGTTGAATCTATGGAAGAAATGGGCATGCTTCACGGGATGCCTGACGAAGAGCAGATTAATCTTTTCTCTTTCTGAAACGAGCAAAATAAAAGAGCCATCCGTTTTTTGTAGGGAGGCTCTTTTATTTTTTTTCTATAATATCCAAATTCCTGAGCAAAACCGGCCTTCCCCGCCAGGAAAAAGCGTACTCTCTGTATTTTTTTAAAAATCCGCGGTTAGACAGAGAGGCGAGTTCTTCTTTGGTAAGTGTGGAAATCCGGTCCTGCTTTATTTCGGGAAGAGGTGAATCTTTTGCCTTTTCATTAAAGGGACAATATTTCTGACACTCATCACAACCGAAAATCAAAGGAGTTTTTTTAACAATTTCTTCTTCAGCAGGTGTCAGAGCTTGTTTTTTCTGAGTCAGATAAGATTTACACCGCCAGGGATTAAATCTGTCGGGAGTGAGGCATTTCCCGGGACAGGCATCAATACAGCGGCTGCAATCGCCACAGCCTGCCGTAAGCGGTTTATCCGGCGGAAGAGACAGTGTTGTTAAAATAGAACCGATAGTAAAATAAGAACCGTACACCGGGTGAATCAGGCAGTGATTTTTTCCGAAAAATCCGAGACCGGCCTGATAAGCAAGCCATCTGTCCGCCAGGGGCGATGTATCTGCAATGGCATAAAAATCCTCTTTTTTATAAATTTTTTTTAGTTTTTCTATTATATTTTCCAAGTAGGTATGTACGATTTTATGATAATCTTTTGTTCTGGCATAAAGTGCTATATTAGCGGAATTTTCCGACTTATATCCGTAAGGGAATAAAATGACAATAATCGATTTTGTCCCGGGGAGAAGGCTTTCCGGGGAAATCCGCCGGTGCATATCATCAGGCACAAAGGGGACGGGGCCGTTTGATGACAGCTTTTCTAATAAAAGAGGGGAAATGGGACAGCTCATAACCCCTACTGCATCTAATAAAAAGGAGTGGGCGATATGAAGTATCGCTTCTTTGTCCGGAGAATTCATCAGATTCCTTTCAGAAAAAAAGAGCAGAACCGGCTGCTCTTTATTGTTTAATCATTCGTGAGGAAAGAACGTCGCTAACCCGTTCGGTCGGCATATCTTCACTGTCATAGAGAAGTCCTTTCGGACTTTTTATAATCAGCCGGTCCATTAAATTTTGCCGGATCAGATCGTTGGTGGCAGACAAGAAAGATAAGCAGGCTTTATCATGATGTTCTTTAGATATGAGCCGTGACAAACCGGGAGCCTTCAGTTTTTGCTGCAGGAACAACTGATGAATGGCTTTCCAGCTTTCTTTTTTAGGACAGGCCCTGAGCATGACACAAATCGTATATCCTTTATCTTTGAGATAAGAAATCAAATCCAGCGTGTGTTGTACGTCGTCAAGAGAACCTTCCTGAAGAATATGGTATCGTTCCTCAGCGGCTTTTCTCATTGTCAGATCGGAAAGATATTTTCCCTGCTTCATCGAAAAATAGCTGCAGAAATGACCATATTTTGCCATCAGTTCTTTGGCCCGTGTATGAAATCCGCGAAAATTGTCGCTCATAGACTGGATAATATCTCCGTCATATTCTTCAATGAGCATGGAAGACATACGAGTTTTCCCGGAACCGGGCTGTCCGGCAATGATAAAAGCAACAGGCCGGTTTTTGCCTCCGGTTTTTCCTTCTATGACGGACGGCCATACGGTAGACTCAAAGAAGGCATCCATTTCTTCAGGAGTAAAAGCACTTTCTTCTATGATGGATTCTTTTGTGATTTTAACCCGGGTTTGGGGATGGAAAAGCTGGTCGGACGTATATTTTGTTTCAATGGCATAGGCTTCCTCAAGCATTTCAATCTGCTTGTCCATGGGAATACCATGACCTTTACGGAGTTCAATTTTTGACATGGCACGGATTGTTTTCCGCCATAAATGAACGAGTCGCTCTTCGTCCTCTTTTTGGATGCCCTGATCCTTCCTCAGCGTGCGGAGTAAATTGTGAATAGTTGTAAATATTTCCGTATTTACTTCAAGCTGTATCCCCAAGGGTGTAATTTCTTCAGATTCGTGTAATTCTTTGACTGTTTGCTCGTCATACGGCATAGCCTATTACCAACTCCTTTTCATAACTTAACCCCATGATAGCAAAAGGAATTCTTTTTGTCTATTTATTTTATTTTAAGAAAGAGGGTGCTTTAAAAGGTCTAAATCTACAGGAGCGGGAGTGGAAATTAAAGGCGATTGGTTCCATGGCTGATCATATGTTTCCAAGCAGTCAAAAACCGTTTGATAAGCGGCTTGGGCAAGAAGAGCGCCGAGAACCGAAAAAGTGCCTGCATCCGTGTAAACGGGACCGTTGGGATCACAAATCAGAGTAATACCGTCGGTACATGTACCTGTAGCGACGGCACCGGTATTAACATCGGCAATACCTAAATCCTGGAGAGCCGCGGTTTTTCCCTCAGTAATGCTGATGAGAGACCGCACCATAGTCCATTCGGGAAGGGAACCGTTGACAGTGATGATGATATTAATTGTGCCGACAGGAGCAAATTTTCCTGACGATTCCTCATAGAGAGGAGCAGATCCGGCACGGGCGGCCGTCTTTTCCACGCCGCCGGTAGTGACCGCATCAAGAAGTAAATCATGGCAGCAAAAAGTCTTATGACTGTGCCACTCCATTTTTGCGGCAGTCAAAAGAGAGGAGCTTTTTTCCGGAGCATATCCGTGGTCAATAAGGGAAAGGCGGAGATATTCGAAAACGGATCCGCCGGGGAATTTTTCAGGTGAAGGATAAAAAACCGTCAGTTTCTGATTAACCGCATGATTGATTTTTTTAAATCCGCCGCCGAAAATAGCTGTGGAAAGAGAAAATCTCTCTTTTTCAAAAGAAATACCCAGGTAGGTGTCGGTAACGCGGAGAATGCCGCCGCTTTTTAAAATAGTTTTTGTATCCATAGCCGCTCCTTTTCTTTTTTTATTATAACAGGGACTGTGAAAGGATACCGCTTTCATTGAAGGGGTAAGCAAAATATGATACTATTTAATAGTATTTATTGGGAAACGGAAAAGAATTTCCGCTTCTGAAAGCAAGGAGTATCTATGATTATTATTCCCTATGTAGTTCCTGTAGCGGTTGCTCTTGTATTTGTTCTTGTTTGTCGTTTTCTTGTCTATGGATTCATGTCCGGAACGGCAAAACCAAAGACGGTCAGACATAAAGTCCGTGCACCGGGAAAAAGACTGCATAAGCCTGTGATTGATATGGACGCAGTAAAGCAGGCGGTTAAGGAGTCAAACGAACAGGATTTCAGTGCGACGACACAAATTATCCCTGTCGGTAAAAATAAAAAAATCGAAATGACGGCTGAGGAAGACGGTAAAACAAAAATTATCAGCCGTGACCATTTAGAAAAAACCTTAGCAGCTGACAAGAAAAAGCCGGTAAAAGAAAACTTCGCCTTGGAGGAAGAACCTGAAATTTTAAAAAAACCAGTTACATTGGATATGCTCAAAGAGTATTTTATCCGTCATTTCTTAAATCAATATGGTGTGGTATCCCGTACGGTGGAACAAGATACAAGGACGGTTACCGATTATATTGTGGACCGGTTGGAAATGCAGGCGGAAGAAGCGGCCGATACATTGACACATATCATGGTGCAGGAAGCTCTTCAAAATGCACAAAGAACCTATGTCATGATGCCGAATGAAACGGTATTGCATATGGTGTCGGATGCTTTCGGGGATGTGGCGAGAGGACACCGGTCCGAGACGAAGACCATTTTGGCCTATGACGCACTGAAAGCAATGCCGCGGATGGAAGAGAACCAATTTCATGTCTTGGCGCTTCTTTTGTTATTCCATTATTCAAGAAACACGGATAATGTGAATGCAGAGTCTTTCAGAAAATATACGAAAAAATATATGACTCCTTTTTTACAAGATTTGCCTGATGAATACAGCGGTTATCAGCAGTTGGAATATATTCATTGTATTTCCTTAAATAATAAAGAAACCACTTTCGGGCGTCTGTTACATGATTCTTATCCTTTGATTTTTGCCTACAGAGGGTGTATGAAAAGTGAGTTGACGGCAGTGAAAAAGAGCTGGCCGGAAAATTCTCTTGTGCCCAGCTTATATAACTCTTATTACAAGCCTGCGGTGGTAGACGATTCCCTGCTCCCCGATTTTTATGAGGATATAGGAATTACAGATAAAGAGGACCGTCTGTATCTGGATAAATTGATTCATTCCCGGCCGGTGGATTATGATCGGAAAGAGCTGGCCTATATTTTGGAACGGATTGATTCTGACTTTGCGAAAATGCAACAGGCATGGGATACAAGCCTTCTCAGGCGATCATCTTTGACATTGATGGGGATGTATATAGCCCGAAATTGTATAAAGGCAAAAATCGGAGAAGAATTTGATTTATCCCACTGGATGTAATACACATAGAAAACGGAAAAGCATTTTGATGACAACAGCTATTGAAGATTTGTCGTCAAAATGCTTTAATAAATACAGGATATCGAAAATATTAGTTAAATGCAGGAGAATAAAGTATGGGCATTTTTGATATTATTGGTCCTGTCATGATAGGACCGTCGAGTTCCCACACGGCAGGTGCGGCAAGAATCGGCCGGATTGCAAGGGAAATCCTTGGAGATGAGGTCATTTCGGCAACAATTACTTTATATGGCTCATTTGCTAAAACCGGACACGGACACGGTACAGATAAAGCCCTTGTTGCAGGACTCATGGGATATGCACCTGACAGCGGAACCATTCGTGATGCAATATCCATTGCAGAAGAAAGAGGAATTTCTATCACGTTTAATTTATCGTCAGAGGATATGGGACATCCCAATGTGGCGGAAATTCATGCGACGGGAAAGAATGGGAAATCTGTAACGGTTATAGGCCGTTCCTTAGGGGGCGGACGGGTAAAGATTACAAACATCGGCGGATATCCCGTAGAAATTACGGGAGAAGAATATACACTTCTGACAAGACATAATGATGTTCCCGGAATCGTGGCGGATGTTGCCTGTGTCTTGGCGGAAGAGCAGGTTAATATTTCCAATATGCGTGTTTTCCGCAAGGGAAAAGGAAGAGAAGCTGTTATGGTAATTCATACAGATCAAAAAATTCCCAAAACAGTGGTTGAAAAAATAGAAAATAAAAACCGGAACATAAACAGTGTTTTGACACTGGATGTTATTTAAAAGGATTCTTATGAAAACATATCATTCTATCAAAGAGCTATTTTCTATAGCAGATGAAAATCATTGCTCACCCGGGGAAATTGCCTGCCGTGTAGAAGCGGAAGAGCATGATTTGTCCTATGAAGAGGTATGGGAACGGATGAAAAAAACGATTCCCGTCTTTCGTCAGGCAATCCAGCGGGGATTGGCAGACACTAAAAAATCAGCGAGCGGCCTTGTCGGCGGAGATGCGAATATTTTATTTATGAAAGACGGGCGTTTTTTGAGTCCTGTTTGCAAACGTGCTTGTGCCTATTCAGTGGCAACAGCGGAGGCAAATGCCAAAATGTTCCGTATCATGGCATGTCCGACAGCCGGATCCTGCGGTATTTTACCGGCGGTACTGGCTGCCGTGGCAGAAGAAGAAAATTCTACGCTGAATGATGTGACACGGGCTTTGTTTACTGCAGGTGCAATCGGTCGTATAGTGGCGGAAAAAGCCTCTATTGCCGGTGCAGTCGGAGGTTGTCAGGCGGAATGCGGTACTGCGACAGCTATGGCGGCAGCGGCAGCAGTAGATTTACTGGGTGGTACTACACGGCAAATGGGGGATGCTTTGGCATTGGCTTTAAAAAATATTTTGGGACTGGTTTGTGATCCTGTAGCAGGGCTTGTAGAAGTACCTTGTGTTAAAAGAAACGGTTTCCATGCCGTTCATGCTCTTGTAGCTGTGGAGATGGCAATGATGGGAATCCACTCGGTTATTCCTCCCGACGATGTAATCGAAGCGATGGATAAGATAGGGAAAATGCTGCCTTCATCGCTTAGGGAAACCAGTCAGGCCGGCTTGGCAATGACAGAGGAAGGGCAGCGCATATCTGCCAGGTTAGCCAGAAATAGAGCCATGTTTACTAAATAAAATAAAGAATATGAAAGAGTATCGTTTTCGGACGGTACTTTTTTTGAATAAGTTATGAAAATAAAAAAATAAGACACGTAAAAACAGTGTTGCCATATCTTTCAGGAAATAGAAAAATAAAACCGGATAACGAAAAATGGAAATTATGAAAAGAAAGGGATAGAATACTTTTCCGGATGAACCGGAAATTTGAATAAAAGAATATTTTAAAAAATACAAAGAAACAGTGCGAAGTTGATTAAAACATTTTGTAAAATTCAAAAAGATGTAGTATAATAAGGCACGTAATTAAAAACCGGTTCCTATTCCGGTGAAACCCGATGTCACTGTTTTTTTATAAAATCCATTGACAGATGACTGATTTGCCGCTATAATTAACTACGTTGTCGGGGCATAGCGCAGTTTGGTAGCGCACTTGGTTCGGGACCAAGGGGTCGCAGGTTCAAATCCTGCTGCTCCGACCATATGCGGGTGTAGCTCAATGGTAGAGCGCTAGCCTTCCAAGCTAGTTACGAGGGTTCGATTCCCTTCACCCGCTCCATTTTTTTTGAAAGGCTTTTCCTGGAAAGGAGAGGCCTTTTTTGTAAGAATATTTTGCGGTATTTCCGTGAATCTCATATAATTGATATATATTCTTGAACGTAAGGAGTGGATTTCATGGGCTTTTTTGATAAGGAAAATGAATCCGGCAGTCCGATTGGTCTTTTGCGGGCACACATCGGGACATTTTTATATAATGTCAAAATAGGGAAGAAAAAATTTAAAGACAAAGGAATCATCGGGGATATTTTTTTTGATATGGATCAGACGAAATTTCTTCTTGACCAGGCAACAAGAGGAACCATGTATGATTTCAGAAAACGAATTGATGAAGCACTTTGGGATGCGGCCGTTCATAAATATACGGAAGACATGGAGCGTTTAAAAAAAGAGCTGCTGAAAGCCGTTGATGCGGGCGTTTTAAAATCTGCAGATACAGAGGAAGAAGAAAAAACAGAGAAAGAAGAAGAGAAACCAAAAACTTCAGGAAGCTGGCAAACGGATATCAAAGAAGAAATGAAAGCCGCCGAAGAAGAGGAAAAAAGAAGAAAAGAAATGCTCCGTCAGCAGCGAGAAAAAGAAAATGTTCCGCATACCCGGGAAATGACGGAAGAGGATTGCCGGGAGCTTTGGAAACTAATCAAAGATATGGATACAGAGTTTAAGGAAATGAAACAAATTGCTGATGACTGGCTCGCCGTGAACGGAAAAAAAGAGGGCTGTTTCGGATTGGCAGTCATGATGCTCTTGCTTCCCTTAGGAACGGCTTTCGGGATTTTGTCTATTTTTTGATTATTTTATTTAACTGCTCTATCTGAAAAAGATTTATAAAAAATGTAAAGAGAAGAAAAGAGATGTACTTCGTTGTAAAAAGCCGTCTGTTTGCACAGGCGTCTTTTTTAAATTATAATAAAATAAGCGTAGCGAAAGCTAAAACAATAGAATGAGAGTAGTTAAAGCAAGGAGGAATTTATCATGAAAATAAAAAGATTAGCCGTATCAGTTTTGGTGGCATCTATGATTGGAGCCGGTGTTTGCACCAGTGTATCGGCTTCAGGACTCGGAAGCATTCTCGGCGGCGTGCTTAAAGTAGGAGGCATCGGTTTTTTAGTAGATAAATATGGAGCATCCATTAACAACACAATCAATTCTGTGATGATGAAAGAAGGGACAGGTACCAATTACGCCACAAAAGTTGTTCCGATTATCAGTATAGGAAACAGAGGTCATATCGGGGCAGCTCAGGTTATCGGCAGTGCTGAACAGGTGGCAAAAGTGGAAGCAGTCGGACAATTGGAAATCGGTTGGAATGACCGGCTCTTCCGTATTAAAGGCTTAATTCCTATGGACAGTAAAAATCCTACTAAGTTCAGCCGTGTACAAGGAGTAGGGGTTTCCGCCATCATTGATGTACGGGTGTAACAGGAGGCTTATATGAATAAAAAGATTCTTACAGCCGCAATTTCTATGTGTCTGGCGTTTCCTGCTTTCGCGGCAGAGCCGGCTACCATTAGCGGACGTATGGATAGAGTGGATCAAGTTGTTTACGGTGAAGTGAAAGACGGCTCCTTATTAGATCGTATTTCATCAGTGGACAATCTGATTTATGGAAAAGGAAATATGACAGGTGACGGTTTGGATGACAGAGTCAGCAATGCCTACCTGGATGTAGTCAACAGTGGAAATGATGCGGCACCGTCTATTTCAGCAAGAACAAATGCGCTGGAATATTATTTGACCGATGAAGTCAAAAGAGAGGCTTTGGCAGACCGTATCGGGAATTTGGAAAAAACGGTTTTCGGTAAGGAAAAAACAGGAGCCATTGATCAACGTTCGGCCGAACTGGAAAAGGCTGTATACGGAGACCAGCATTTTGAAATGAAAGAAGTATTGCTCCCGGAAAAAACAGTTTTTAAAATTGCAATTAATGACAAGGTCAGCAGTAAAACGAATATGGTGGGAGATGAGGTTACCTTTACGGTTCGTGAAGATGTGAAGGTAGGCAATAATTTGGTCCTTCCCAAAGGCTCACAGGGAAGCGGCGTGATTACCAAGGTATCTCAGCCGAAAAGTTTTGGAAGAAGCGGAAAACTGGATATTTCTTTTGACCAGGTATTTTCTTTAGACGATGAGCCGATTCCTACCGTTTTGGGACCTGAGGCAAAAGAAAAGTTAAAAATGGAGGCCGCTGCGGTAGGAGCTTCTGCAGTAGGGGCACTGGCTTTAGGACCGATCGGACTTGTCGGCGGCTTTTTTGTGAAGGGAAAAGATGTGGAAATTCCGGCGAGAACGGAGTTGTATATCCAGACACAAAGCAGTGTAACGACTAAAGGACTTGTTATGGAATCGGGTGTACCGCAGGTGACACTGCGTAAACGTGTTTCTAAAACAGCATCGGCAGAAAACCGGGAAGATACTGAAGCCACAGAAGAGGTAAATAAAAAAGCGGAAGATACGGTTGAAAAAGCAAGAAATGAACTCAAGTTTGTCAATGAGTCGGGGGAAGAAATCAATCCTGATAATTTGACTTCCTCGAAAGTAAAAGAGGTAAAAACACAAGCAGACAGTGTAAAGGAGAAAGCGGCCAATGCTGTTGATGAAGGTGATGATACCGCTTCCGTGGTTATTGTAAGAAATGAATAAAAAATTAAGCGGAGTATTGGCGATGGCAGCACTGGTGGCGGCAGGAGGATATGCCGTCAGTGCTGCACCGGCCGATATGGAAAACGGAGCAAAAGGAAATAATATCGTTTCCTCTGCGACCGGACGAACAGGCAATGAAAACACATACAGGGCAAAGCATTTTTCAAAAGAAAATGGTCGTGTATCTTTTTTTAGTGCAGAAAATAAAAAGAATCTGACCGGTACAAAGCAAAAAGAACAGGGAATCCATAAAAAGACGACAGATAAAGAAAAGACATCAGTCAGTTCTGAGGTAAATAAAAAACAAAAAGGTGATCGGGGAAACCATGTATTATCCAAAACAAAAAATAAAGGGAAAGAGCGGTCCGTATCAGCTGAAAACCCTTTACAGATTGAGGCGGATAAGATCAGATATAATGATACAACCGGCGATATCAATCTCAGAGGGCATATACTCATTAAGCACATGCTTGACCGTTATACAACCGACTATGTATATGGAAATACATTGACACAAAAATATGTTATTCCCGGGAAAATCCGATGGATTAGCCCTACATCAAAAACAGAGGCCGAAAGTGCGGAGTATGATATCTCTTCCGCAGTAGGGAAATTCAAAAAAATATCCGGATGGGATTCAGATTTATATTATTTTCAAGGCACCGATGGGATTTATCATCGTGATACCAATAAAATGGTAATAAAAAACGGATATTTTACGACCAAGCATGCGGTAGCTAAAATTCCCGACTACAGAATTGAAGCGGATAGGATAGACATTTATCCGGGAGATAAATATGTTGCCTATCAAGTTAAATTGAAATTTAAAAATACCACAGTAGTATCCCTTTCCAAATACAGAGGTAATTTGTCGTCAGACAAAGGCGGCAGTCTGTGGTCTTTACTGCCGGTACCAATGTATGACAGTGATAACGGATGGGGACTGCAAAACAGGATTGATATTCCTTTGACCCGGAATAACAATTTAAGTTTTTATACGCGGAATACATGGTACAGCAAGGTAGGATACAAGCTCGATGCAGGGGTAAAGTACGAAATGCCGGCAGGACGATTATCACTTTATTATGCGGAAAAAGAAAGTGTTACTAATGATGAAGGCGGAATTTGGATTAAGAAAAAGCCGGCTTTCGTTTTTTCTTCCCGTAACTATTACTTCGGGAAGAGTCCCATATATGCCGGCTTTCGGGGAGAAATCGGTTATTGGTCGGAGTCGTGGGCAGACTGGAAGGTAGAAGGTCCTTACAAAGGATTTGATGTGTACATATCAGGACCGTCGTTTTCCATCGGGAAATTTCTTACTTTCAACTGGAGAATAGGTCATGCAAGGGATTATTATGACTATACCTCTTATAAAGGAGAAGCAAAGAATACGACGAGGACAAGTACTTACTATTCGTTGGGATTAGAGGGAAAGTACCGTTCTTTCGGCGCATGGATTGATTATACGGAAAGAAATTTGAAGGGCCGTTCTCCGTATTTGTATGATACCTACAGCATGGAGAATCCGGTTAATACCGGTTTCCGTGTGGAATTGACACCGAGGGATGCGGTAAGCATTTCCTGGTCTGTTGATACTAAAAATGGTAATTTAAGACATCGGTATTATACCTATTACAGAGACATGCACTCTTTTTATGGCTGGATCAGGTATGACCGGGTTATGAGAGATGTACGAATCATGATCAGTCCCAAGGATTTTAAATTCTAGTTTTCGTTTAACGGCAAATAGCGGTTGCGCTCTATGAAAAACTACTGCCCGGCTATAGAAATTTATTATTAATCAAGGTGTACTGAGAAAGTGTAATGGCATGAGGACGGTAACAAAAAGGGAAATGTTGCTGGCTGTGGGAATTGCAAGTGTGATTCTCATGTTTTGGGGGATTTTTGGTACAGGAAATAAGAACCGGATATCTGCTCAAAAAGAACAAAAGAACGTAATCGAAAATGAAAATTCTTTGTCGTCTGCCGGGAGTCGCGAAGAGGAGAGCAGTGCAAAGAAATATGATGCTGCTCTTTATTTACGGGCAAAACCGCTCCGGGATCCTTTTCAGGCGGCAATGGACGATGTAAAAAAGCCTGAGCAGAATTCGAGTTCGGTAAAACAAGTGCCGCCGGGAAATACAGAAAAAGAAATAATTGCAATGCCGGTGCTTCAGGGAATCATATGCTTTAATAATACGTATCTGGCAATGATGGAATTTCACGGAGAATCATTCACAGTTCGGAGAGGAGATCGGATGGGAGAATGGGTAGTGACATCAATTCAGAAAAAATCAGTGGAATTGTCAGGAAATGGAGAAAAAAGAACACTGGCTTTAACTTCATAAAATTTATGACGGTCTTGGCAGGCACCTGTTTCTTTTTGTCTTTAGGGAATATTTCTTTTGCTGAAGAGATAACCGTGGCAGGCATCAGCGGCCCGGGCATAAAAAAAGGGGTCAGTAAGTCTGTGCCGGAAAGTACAGTCCGGAGAGAATTACGGCAAGATGCAAAAACAAAAACCTTGGAATTGCCAAATGAACAAAAAAATATCGAAAATCAGCCGTCATTCAGTCTGCATGTAAAAAATGCCCCTGTTCAGGGTGTCTTACAAAGTTTGGCAGAGCTTACTCATAAAAATATAATTTTTTCAGGCACATTGTCGTCCGTAGTGACGGCAGATATTGATCATGTCACTCCCGAAGAGGCCATGGAATTTGTGCTTGCCTCCAGCGGTCTTGCTGCAAAAATTGACGAAAGAAACATCATTATTTTTAATGAAACTACGGAGGAAAAGAAGAAACGGATTATCAGATCCTACCGTTTATCCTATGCAGATGCAGAGGAAGTGGCAGAGAGTTTAAATCATTTATCGGAAGACGGTCGTGTAAGTTATAATCGTACAGCCAATGCTATTTTTGTCAGTGGTACACCTTTAGAATTGATGCAGACCGAAGAACTGCTCCGTCATCTTGATATACCGGAAAAGCAGGTAAAAATAGAAGCGGAAGTGATTGCCGTCAATCGTTCGCAAGCGAAAGAATTGGGAATCGACTGGGAGTTTAAATCATTGACGGGAAGTGCCGGATATCATCGTGAAAACAGGCATGAAAGGCAATATGTTACTGATAAAGACGGGGAGATTTTATACGATAAAAACGGAAATCCCCGAATGAAAAATATAGAACATAACGGATGGAATGTAAGCGTACCGGAAGGATATGCGGGAATATCGTATGGTCGTTCGATTACAGGTCATCCTTACACCTTCTTTTTCCAAGCCCGTTTAAATGCACTGGTTTCCCAAGGGAAAGCACGAATTTTAGCAAAGCCCAATGTGGTAACGATGAATGGAAAAGAAGCGGAAATATTAATCGGCAATAAAATTCCCGTATTGGTAGAGCATGTAGATAATGGAGTCAGAACGACAACAACGGAATACAGAGATGCAGGAATTAAGCTTTCTTATACGTCGCGGATTAGTGAAAAAAATGAAATTACCGCTCATATCAATGCGGAGGTTTCGACCCCTTATCTCGTCCCCGAAATGAAGGCATACCGCATTATTACCAGACAGGCGGATACGATGGTCAGGCTGAAATCGGGAGATATGCTCACGATTGGCGGACTGATTGATAAAGAAGAAAGCAGAACCTTCAGGAAAATCCCCGTTTTGGGAGATATTCCTTTATTAGGAAAACTTTTCCAAAGCCGGAGCAAGTCTTTGGAAGAGTCGGAAATTGTAATTATAATAAGAGCCGATATTGTTGAATGACAGCCGGCAAGGAGAATAACAGACAGCATGGCAGTATTAAGAATCAACGGATTAGCAAAATCTTTTGGAATTGAAAAAGTATTCGAAAATGTTTCTTTTGATATAAGAAGTGGAGAACGGATCGGACTTGTCGGAGCTAACGGTGCAGGGAAAACAACACTTTTAAAGTGCATTATGGGAGCGGAGGAGCCTGACGGAGGCTCTGTAAAGGCGGAAAACGGAGCAGTCATCGGCTATCTGCGCCAGGATTTTAACTATGAAAGTGCGACCATTCGTGAAGAGATGCAAGAAGCATGGAGAGATGTTTTATTTTATAAGGAAAAAATGGAGTCTCTGGCACAAGCCCTCGAAACAGATCATGAAAATGAAGAACTTGTTGCCCAATACGGCCAGGCGGAAGCAAGATTTGAATTTTTCGGCGGATATGATTATGAGTCAACCACCCGGAAAATATTGACAGGTCTGGGATTTACGGATGAGGATTGGAACAGGGATATCCATTCGTTTTCAGGCGGACAAAAAGTAAGAATTAACCTGGCGGCCGCGTTTGTCCGGCATCCCGATTTTCTTTTGCTTGACGAACCGACCAACCATTTGGATATGGGAATGCTCGAATGGTTGGAAGAGTACTTGCGTTCTTATAAAGGCGGTATTTTGATGATTTCCCACGACCGCTATTTTTTGGATGCAGCGGCAACAGGAATTATTGATTTGGAAAATCATCGGATACGCACCTTTCGTGGCGGATATACCCGTTATCTGGCAGCAAAAGAAAGTCAGGATGAGGCTTATGAGAAAGCTTATGAGAAACAGCAGGAGCATATCAGAGAAACAGAAGAATACATTCGTAAATATAAAGCGGGTATCAAATCCAAACAGGCGAGGGGCAGACAGTCACAGCTGAACAGGTTGGAACGTCTGGAAAAGCCGGTGCAACAGGCAAGGCTGCATTTTCATTTTCCTGCCGCAGAAGAGTCGGCGGAAAAAGTACTCGATGTACTCAGGGGAGAGGCGTCTTACGGCAATCATGTCATTTTTAAGGAGCTGGAGCTTCACATAAAAAAAGGAGACCGTGTCGGTCTTATCGGGCCTAACGGTGCAGGTAAAACAACTCTTCTTAAAATGATTTTGGGAGAGCGGCCTTCTGCAGGTTCGCTCATCCGCATAGGAAATAACGTAAAAATCGGTTATTATTCGCAGGAACAGGAACGACTTCACCCGGAAATGACTGTCATTGACGAGGTAAGAAATACATTTCATTTCGGGGAGCAGGAAGCACGAAATATTTTGGGCATGTTTTTGTTCCGTGGTGATGATGTATTCAAGACAATCAGTCTTCTTTCCGGCGGAGAAAAAGCAAGGTTGTCCCTTCTCTGTCTGTTTTTAGAAAGACCGAATTTTTTAATTCTTGATGAACCGACAAACCATCTGGATATTCCGACCCGGGAAATTATGGAAGATGCATTGCAGGCCTTTGGCGGAACTTCCCTGATTGTGTCTCATGACCGGTATTTCCTTGATAAGGTAGTTACGAGAACCTTGGAGTTGGCAGACAGAAAAATTACAGAATATCTAGGAAATTATTCCTATTACAAAGAAAAGAAAAAAGATCTGGAAGCCTTTGAAAAGGATAGAAATGGAGAGCCTTCGGAAAAAATACGGGAGAGTGACGTTACAGAAAAAGTAAAGGAAGAAAAAATAAAGTCTCCGAAAAAAGAGATTTCTCCGGTACAGGTGGAAAAGCTGGACCATATAGAAATGGAAATTGCCAGACTGGAAGCAACTGTAAAAATGTACAGTACAAGGATGAATACAGAGCCTGAACATTACCTGGAACTTAGCGAAGCTTATGAAGAGGCGGAAGAAAAACTCAAAACTTTATACAGGAAATGGGATGAGTTGGCAGCTCATATGGAATAAATAAACACACACTCTGTGGAAAACCTCAGAGTGTGTGTTTATTTTCTGTGCAAAATTTTTTGGAAATCAGGATCATTCCTGAGCCAAAGAAAATGATCTTGCTTTCCGGCAGCATCTTTTACCGGTTCACCGCCGAGAGCAACTGCTTTTTCTAAATACAAAAGAGCCTGTTTCTTGTTTTTCTTATCAGCCCAATTGGTAGCCATTCCGTAGTATGACCATATATTTTTGGGATCGGCCTGCAGGACCTTTTCAAAATATGTATTGGATATATCGGGATGTCCGCCCAGTTTTTGTGCAATTGCCATATCATAGAAAGCCTGAGTATATCCGGGCGCAATGGACAGAGCTTTTTCTATGTAAGGAATGCCTTCCTTAGGAGAAATATCAAAGGATAATATAATTCCTTTAAGTGATAAAGCTTGATAGTTTTCTTTATCATTATCCAATGCTTTGTCGGCAAGCTGTAAAGCTTCCGTATGATTTCCCTTTCCGTATTCTTGTGCCGCCTTGTGGTAAAAAGAAAGAGAGGCGGGAAGAATTTCATGGGGGTTGGCGGTTGTCTCTTCTACGGTTGAGGACGCAGAAGCGGGTACGGTAGAATGCGTTTTATCCGTACCGCAGCCGAGCAGTACCAAAGGACATAAAAAAGATAATAAAATTTTTTTCATAGAGCCTCCTTCCCTTACTATAAAAGAATCCGGCAGGATAAGCAACGGCATAGTATAATAAAAGAAAAATCAAGGAGGAGAACAATGTTTGCATTTATAACAGGAGCTACGAGTGGAATCGGACTTGCCGCGACGAAAGCTTTGGCACAAAAAGGATATGATTTAGCGATAGCGGCAAGAAATGAAAGTAAATTGGAAGAAGTCAAAGCGGAAATAAAAACGGAATATCCCGTAAAGGTGGAAACCTATGTATTGGATGTCCGCGATGGAGAGGCTGTAAAAAAAGTTACAAAACAATGCTTGGAAAATTGGGGTACCCCCGATATTTTACTGAATGATGCAGGGCTTGCACGGGGACTGGAGCCTTATGGGGAAACTTTGCCGGAGGATATCGTCCAAATGATTGATACGAATATTAAGGGATTGTTTCTCGTCACCCGGGCATTTTTGCCTGAAATGGTTAAACGTAACAGCGGTCATATCGTAAATATGGGATCCACGGCAGGACTTTACGCCTATGCGGGGGCGGCTGTTTATTGTGCCACAAAAGCGGCGGTTAAAACATTTAGTGACGGCATCCGTATCGATGTCATTGACAGTGATATCAAAGTAACGACAGTGCAGCCGGGAATTGTAGAAACGCCGTTCAGTGAAGTTCGTTTCAAAGGGGATAAGAAGAGAGCGGCGGCCGTGTATGAGGGAATAGATGCATTGCAGGCAGAAGATATTGCCGATGTGATTGCTTTTATCATTGACCGGCCGAAACGGGTGCAAATCAGTGATGTGGTTATCATGGCTAACCAGCAGGCAACCGGATTTATGGTAAGCAAGAAAAAATAAACATTGACAAAACCGGACAATTTTTTATTTTACCTTTATATCACGGTGCATTTTGATTGAGTTCAATTCATAGTTAAGATATAAAAATTTTATTATCTTTATATACGCTTTCCCAATATCTCATACATAATTTCGAGAATAAAAAAGACATCTGCTAAAGGCGATGTCTTTTTTATCATTGATTCATTTTTGGCTGGAGCCAATCTCATTTTTTATTTTAAATCATTCTCCTCTTTAAGACTAATATGTTCTTCAATATTCTTTTTAATCAATTTGAACTTGCCTAAGTGGACTTCATGACTGAAGTTAGCCGTGAGAAGATCGTAAGAAGAATCAAAATAATTTTTTACACTTGCCTTGGCACTCATGCCTGCCATCATGTAAATCATATAAATTCCCTGCAAAATTGCTTTGGTCACCAATGGGTCACCACCTGAGTAGGAGATAATCTGGCTGAAAACAAGATATAATTCGTCTTCCACAGAATAACTCTGATAGATTATTTTTGTATCTTTGTCCTCTTTAAGTATAATGAACTGATTAGCGGTGGATAATAGTTTACCCAATAGAGATGAAATTTTATTTATGCACGTAATGGCGGTATTAGGGTCATTGAGTCCCGGACTCAGAGCCATGTTTGCAATCTCTGTAAGGTTGATAAGCCCACGGTGGTAGTCTTCTTCGCTGTTGTTGAAAATATTGATTACAAGGAGTTGACTTATTTTTCCCCTTAAAACTTCTTTTTGCTCATTACTTAGTTTTTTACCGCCAAAAATCTTCAAATCTCCCAGGGATTCATCTTTCGTAGTGTATTCGCCAATTTTTTTTGTAATGGTCAGCTCTGCTTTTATGCCATCAAGCTCTTTAAGAATATCATCTGATTTAATTTTGAAAAAATAACCTGTTTTTTCTGCTACAATAGGTATTTTTATTGCCATCTTATCATCTTTGTAACGCTCAGCCTTTGTTCTAAGCTCAACTTCGTCATTGATAAGTTTTTCGCATTCATTGTATACTTCCTCGATAATGTTTGAGATTTTAATGTTCTCAAGAACTTGTTTAGAAAAAATGATAAATCCAATCATAGTGATGATCGAGTAAGCAATCCCGAAACTTCCTGCAATTACATTTTGGTCCGAGTTAAGATCCTGGAGAAGTAGGATGCTGATTACTGAATAAAAAAATCCACTCACAAATATACCGTACAAGCTTAGAACGCCTGTCTTGTCTATAAAACTTTGAAGCATCCTTGGTGATATACTGCTGCTGTATTTATTCAGTACGGTGACAATGGTAGTAAAACAAAAGATACTTATTGTCAAAAAGACGCCCGATATATTCGAAAGAAAGTTGACGGACACTTCCACCGATAACAGGAGTTGTTTCGGGATGTAGACTTTCAAATCGGGGTATTGATGATCGAAAACCCATGTAATCAAAAGAAGAGATATCGTCAAAATAATAAATTTCGACATCTTCAAAAGGTTTTTTTCATTAATAAACCATAACTTTATTGCAGATAACATCATTTCATCCTTTCTGTCCGGGATAATTTATTATTTTTTAACATTTTATCATGTTCACTGTACTTTTTCATAGCTGATGGCATGGAAAAAATTAAAAGCGACATGGATTATTTTTCAAAGTAAAAAATTCTCGTAATTATGAAATGTTTCTTATAATATCCCGTATTTATGGTAAGGAAGAAAAAATAAATATTGACAAAACCGGGCAATCTAAGTAGAATAAACATGTTGATGCCGATATAGCTCAGCTGGTAGAGCGGCGCATTCGTAATGCGTAGGTCGCAGGTTCAAATCCTGTTGTCGGCTCCAGAAATCAAAATCCTGCAGACTAAATAATCGCTTTGGTCTGCAGGATTTTTTGCTGTGTTTTAAAATAATTTTTTCTTTCTGGCCGAAAAAACTATTGTGACACCCAGAAGGTATATTCATCGTTGATATTAATGCGGGAAATATCTTTCCGGCCGGCCAGTTTCTTTTGAAAATCATCTTCTTTTCGTTTTTCGTCGCTTTTTCGTGTAATTACAACTATGTTAGGCATATTCTCGACATCTTCAAGGGCGATAAAAGGCATAACATTTTTCGCATTCCAGCTCAGACTGCCCGGCTTGAGTCTGTCGATGTCTTTACCGGGGACTGCAGAATAAATCGTTTTTCCGCTGTAAAATACAGCAGATGTGCGATAGAAACCTTTGGCACAAATCACCGTATTTTCCGTATCCAATTCACGGAGTGCCATGCCCATTTCCTTGCTGGATTGTTTAAGCATGACAGGAGGTGCTGCAAATAAAGAAATGATAAGGTAAATGACAAAAGCAACGCTGCCTATTCCTTTAAAAGAAAATCTCTGTCCTTCATAAAGACGGGCAGTCAATATTGAAAGAGAAAATAGGGCGGGAAAGGTATAGGTTGTATATTTTGTGGCGACAATTTGGAAAAACAGGAAGATGACAAGTCCGTAAATGATAAGTAATTGATTAAGCGGAGAAGATTTTTTAAAGCTCCATTTTTTTCTTTGTCGGAAACATAAAACAGGAAGGACAAAACTCCAAGGGAAAAAACCTGCCAGGTAAATCAGAATATAGAAATACCATGTATTTTGTGCCGGATGTTCGGAAACAGTGGCACGGAGAACATTGTGGACGCCGATGAAATTTAAAAGAAAGTCAGAGCCGTGGAGAAAGACCATTGTGCCATACCAGGCTCCTGTAATCAATGCAAAAAGCAGTAATCCGACAGGTAAATGAACATGAAGGAATTCTTTTATGTCTTTTTTATAAATAAGGAAAATAACAGCAGCTAAGCCGGGGAGGAAAAGGCCTATAGGACCTTTTGTAAGTGTGGCCAATGCAGCAAATACATAGCAAAGGTAATAATATCTTTTATTTTCCGTGTAACCGAAATAAAAAAAGGCAATAGCTGCACTCATGAATAAAAACAGCGTTGCATCTGTTATTATAGCCTTGGAAAGGACGAAAGATTCCAAACTTGTACCTAAAATGACAGACGTAATCCACGCTGTTTTTTTACTACCAGCTTTTTTTGTGAACCAAAAAATGAAAAGAATGTTTGCCACGCCTAAAAGGGCGGAAGGCAGGCGGGCAGCAAATTCGTTAAAACCAAAAATCAAAAACGAAAGAGCAAGTTCCCAATAATAAAAAATCGGCTTATCATACCAGTATTGACCGTATATTTGTGGAGAAATCCAATCTCCGGAAAGCACCATTTCTTTAGCAGTCAGTGCATAATTGGACTCCGATGTGTCTGTAATGGCTAACAGGTTGTTCCCTGCGGTATATAAAAATAATGAAAGAAAAAATAATATTAAATAAGGATGCTTTTGTATGAATTGATTCATTGTTTATACTCATTTCTGGATAATAAGAAAAATTTCCCGGAGATAATGCTTTGCGGTGTAATCGCAAAAGCCGGGTAAGGGATACATTTTGCTGTATCCCGGCGGTTCCGTACTATTCTCCTTGTATAAAACGACATTCTGATTATACAGTATCTAATCAATACTGACCAATTTTTATTCTACCGGGATTTTTTTCATTGTTTTATATCCTTAGTAAAGGTCTCTTACTTTCTTTGCTGCTGTTGCATTGAAATATAAATATCATAAAGATATAATTATTCTATAATATAAAGTGGATTTGAATATAATTTTATGGAGAAATAAGATGATTACCACGGCGCTGGGACGGGATGGAGAAAATTATGCACTCGGATATCTTGAAAATAAGGGGATGCAGTGTATAGTCCGTAATTTTCGGTCCGGTCACGGAGAAATCGATCTTATTGTGCAGGACGGCAAAGAGCTGGTTTTTGTGGAAGTGAAAACCAGAAGAAACAGAAGATACGGAGAACCGATAGCGGCAGTTACAAAGTATAAACAGGAGCATATACGTTATACGGCCCGTGTATTTCTTTTGTCAAGGGGAATTGAGAACAGACGTATCCGTTTTGATGTGGTGGAAGTTATGATGGAAAATGGAAGAGAGAAAAAAATCCGTCATATTAAAAATGCATTTTAGGAGGAGAAAATGTTTGCACAGGTGTATGGGACTTGTACATTCGGTCTGAACGGGCATGTAATTACTGTGGAAGTAGATATCAGTCGTGCAGTTCCTTCTTTTGATATCGTAGGACTTCCGGCAGTGGCGGTAAAAGAATCCAAAGAACGGGTACAGTCGGCGATACGGAATTCCGGGTATGCATTTCCTGTGGATAAGGTTACCGTTAATTTAGCACCGGCAGACTTGAAAAAAGACGGATCGGGTCTTGATTTGCCTATTGCGGTAGGTCTTTTGGCGGCAAGCGGATTGATTTCGCAAGATGTTTTAAACAGGGTGATGTTTATCGGAGAACTTTCTTTAAAAGGAGAGATTCGTTCTGTTCCCGGCGTGCTTTCCATGGTTTTAGCCGGACAAGAAGCGGGGATAGACACCTTTTTTATGAGTCCTGATGTAGCGGGAGAGGCTCTCTTATGTGAAAATGTGAAAGTGTATGGAGTCAGAAATCTGGGAGAGCTGGTGGAATATTTATTAGGTCATGAAACACTGGAGCCGGCAAAAAGAAAAGAGGATACGAGAAGAAATATAAGTGATGTAGATTTTGCTGAAGTACAGGGGCAGATTATGGCGAAGAGAGCGATGGAGATTTCAGCAGCAGGTGCCCATAATGTGCTTATGACAGGCCCGCCCGGATCGGGAAAAACAATGTTGGCACGGAGAATTACAACAATTTTGCCACTGATGACAAGAGAAGAGGCTTTGGAAGTAACGAAAATCTATTCTGTGGCAGGTTTGTTTAAGGCAGAAGAAATTATAAGAGAAAGGCCGTTTCGCAGCCCTCATCATACAATTTCTATGGCAGGCTTAATTGGTGGAGGCTCTGTTCCCAAGCCGGGAGAAGTGACACTGGCACATAACGGAGTACTTTTTTTAGATGAGTTGCCCGAATTTCCACGGAGTGTACTTGAGGTTTTGCGACAGCCTCTTGAGGACAGAAAAGTGCACATATCACGGGTAAATGCATCTTTTGTTTATCCTGCCGATTTTGTACTTATCGCAGCTATGAATCCCTGCCCCTGCGGATATCTGGGAGATCCTGATCATCCCTGTACCTGCAGTGACGGAGAAATACGAGGTTATAAGCGGAAAATTTCAGGCCCGTTACTCGACAGAATTGATTTGCATGTGTCGGTGATGAGACCTAAGTATAGTGAGCTGACGGCGACAATAAAAGGGGAGACATCAGAAACGATAGCCTTGCGTGTATCAGAAGCAAGGAAAATACAATCGGAGCGTTTGAAAAAATGGCATATGCAAAATAATGCACAAATGGGACACCGGCAATTAAAAGAAACTTGTTCATTGAATAAAGAAGGATCCGAGTTACTCAGGGAAGTTTTTGAAAAGCTTCATTTATCTGCCCGGAGCTACGACAGGATTATCAAGGTGTCAAGAACCATTGCCGACCTGCAAGGAAGTCAGGCTATACAGCCTGAACATGTAGCTGAAGCACTGAGCTACAGAGGAAATCTTTCGGGGAGGTAGACATGGATATATATGCAGCATCATTACCGGGCTGTCCCGGTTTGGGAGCAAAGTCTATACGGAATCTGATATCCGCATTCGGAAGTGCAGAAGATGTTTGGAAAGCATCGGACGAATCGGTAAGGAAAGCACATCTGCTGTCCCCGAAAGCAGAGGATTCTTTCTTGTCTTACCGGGCGCATACATCTCCGGAAGAAATAGAGGAACTTTTATACAGACTGGAGATCCGCTGCTGTACATGGGAGGATGAAAATTATCCTCCGCTGCTGGCGGAAACATCAAATCCTCCGGCTGTTTTATTTTATAAGGGACAACCGCCAGTATGGGAGAAGACGATAGCAGTTGTCGGAATGAGAAAAGCAACGCCATATGGACTGGAAACGGCGAACCGTATTTCTTCAGATTTGGCAAAGGCCGGTGTAACGATTGTTTCCGGCGGAGCAAGAGGGATTGACAGTGCTTCCCATAAGGGGGCTCTTGCAGGACAAAATCCTACCGTCGTCGTTCTTGCCTGCGGTCTTGATAAAGTATATCCTCCGGAAAATAAAAATCTGTTTCAAGAGGTTATTAGTACAGGAGGCACCCTTATATCTGAATATCCTCCCGGTACACCGCCGTTAGGACGGCAATTTCCTGCAAGAAACAGGATTATTGCAGGCATGAGTCGCGGCATTTTGGTCGTAGAAGCGGCAGAACGGAGCGGTGCGCTTATTACGTCCGATTTCGCATTGGAGGAAGGGAGGGATGTATTTTCCGTTCCGGGAAATATATGGCTTCCTTCGAGTAAAGGGACAAACCGGTTGGTTCGGAACGGTGCGATTTGCTGTACGGAGGCAAAGGATATACTTTCTGAGTATAACTGGCTTCCCGAAGAGGAGGGAACTGAGAAAGTATCCTATGAGGAGTTGACATTGGAAGAGGAAGTAGTGTATCGTTTTTGCTGTATAGGGGATGAGGTAACGGCAGAAGAAATTTTGGTACAATCGGGTATGCCGGTCACGAAAATTTCCACACTGCTTCTTCAACTCCAGCTTAAAGGATATATAAAGGAGATTGACCCCGGCAGGTTCGTTATGACCGGAAAATAGCAGCTGTCAGGCCTTGATTTAACTATCTGGAGGGAATTGTGGCAATTACAAGAACAATAACAATCGGTGATAAAAAGAAAAAACCTTCGGTAAAAAAGGAACCGGTTTTTAAGAGAAAAAGAAACGCTGACGGTAAGACCTTGGTAATTGTAGAATCACCGGCCAAAGCGAAAACCATTGAAAGAATTTTGGGATCCGGCTATAAGGTGCTTGCTTCTATGGGACATTTGCGGGACCTCCCGGAAAAAACTTTTGGTGTGGATATTGCTCATGATTTTACTCCCGAATATGTAAATTCGGTAAAACGGGCAGATGTTATCAAGAATTTACAGAAGGAAGCAAATCGTTCAAAAGATATTCTTTTGGCAACGGACCCTGACCGTGAGGGAGAAGCGATTTCATGGCATTTATCTAAGCTGCTTGATGTGAATCCTGATGATAATGTCCGGATTGCTTTTCATGAAATTACACCACCGGCGATTAAGGATGCGGTAAAACATCCCGGCCCGGTTGATTTATCGATGGTGAATGCCCAGCAGGCACGACGTGTATTAGACCGTATTGTCGGGTATAAACTGTCACCATGGTTGTGGAAACAGATTTATCGAGGATTATCTGCCGGCCGTGTACAATCGGTTGCAACCAGACTGATTTGTGAAAGAGAAGAAGAAATTCATGCATTTACTCCTGTAGAATACTGGACTGTCGAGGGAACTTTTAAAACAGAAGAGAAAGAAAAGTTTAAGGCAAAACTGGTTCAAATCGCAGGAAAAGAAGCAGAGTTACATACAAAAGAAGAAACCGACCGTATGGTACAGGCTCTTTTAAAAAAGCCGGCCGATATTATTTCCGTAACTAAATCTAAAAAGCAGAGAAAAGCCAAGCCGCCTTATACAACGTCTACCATGCAGCAGGATGCAGTGAATCGTTTGAGCTTCGGATCCAAGAAAACAATGATGCTTGCGCAAATGCTTTATGAAGGCGTTGAAATTCCCGGACACGGGCATATAGGGCTTATTACTTATATGCGTACAGATTCTACCCGTATTTCTGCTGAAATGATACAGCAAATCCGTCCTTATATTATGAGTGTCTATGGGGAGGAATATTTGCCGGCAAAACCGAATGTATATTCAAAGAAAAAAGACGCCCAGGATGCCCATGAAGCTATCCGCCCCACCAGCTTGGAATTTCCGCCGGAAACTTTAAAAGCAATTTTATCGAGGGACCAACTTCGTTTATACACGCTTATATGGAATCGTTTTGTTGCCAGCCAGATGGCACCGCAAATTTCGCAGGCGACCACCGCAACACTACAAAATGGAGAGTACACACTCCGTGCATCGGGAAGTACCGTTCTTTTTGACGGATTTACCGTTATGCAGCCGGCGAAAGAGAAAAAGCAGGAAAACGAAGATTTTACAACTCTTCCTCCGCTGCGGAAGGGTGAATCTGTTATGAATACTAAAATGGAAGGGGAGCAGCATTTTACAACGCCTCCGCCAAGATATACGGAAGCGAGCCTGATTAAAACGTTGGAAGAAAAGGGAATTGGTCGTCCCTCTACGTATGCACCCATTTTAGATACAATCCAGAAACGAAACTACGTGGAAAAGGAAGGGAAACAGTTTGTTCCGACGGATTTGGGATTTAAGGTAACAAATCTCTTAAAGCAATATTTTGCAGGTATTATTAATGTTGACTTTACCGCTGAGTTAGAGACGTGGCTCGATAAAATTGCAGAAGGGAAAGCTACTTATGAAAATGCAATCCGTGAATTCTGGAATGTTTTCGAAAAGGAATTAAATGAAGCCAATGTAAAAGCGGCAAAAGCTAAAGAGGATAATCAGGAAGTATCGGACGTGCTTTGTGAAAAATGCGGAGCACCTATGATTGTGAAGATGAGCCGGTACGGAAAATATCTGGCCTGTCCGAATTTTCCGGAATGCAAAAATACAAAGCCTTATGGGAAAGGTGATGGAAAAGAGGAGGTTTCGGATATTCCCTGTGATGAGTGTGGAGAAAAAATGGTTTATCGTCAGGGACCGTACGGAAGATATCTGAAATGCCCGGGCTGCGGAGCCAATAAAGCGATAGTTGTTGATACGGGTATTGTATGTCCGAAGTGTCATGAAGGACATCTTGTGCGCAGACGCTCCAGAAGAGGTCGTTATTTCTACGGATGCAATCAATATCCCCGCTGCGATATGGCACTTTGGGATGAGCCGGTCGATCAATTCTGCGATACCTGCGGCGCAATTATGGTGAAGAAAACTTATAAAAACAAAGGGGAAAAAATTCTTTGTTCCAATCCGGAATGTCCGACCCATCCGAAGAAAAGGAAACCGGCAGGCGAAGACTCGGGGAAATCCGGTGCTAAAAGAAGGGGAAAGAAAACAGGAGAATCAAATTGACAGATAAAATAACGGTCATAGGTGCCGGTTTGGCAGGAAGTGAAGCAGCCTGGCAACTGGCACAAAAACAGATACCTGTCCGCCTGATAGAAATGCGACCGGTTAAACAAACACCGGCTCACCGGACGGAATATTTTGCCGAACTTGTGTGCAGTAATTCTCTTCGGGCAGCGGCATTAACGAATGCAGTCGGTCTTTTAAAAGAAGAAATGCGCCGGCTGGGCTCGGTCATTATGAGCTGTGCCGACAGCCACAGTGTACCTGCCGGAGGGGCGTTGGCAGTGGATCGTGAGGGTTTTGCCCGGGCAGTAACGGAAAAGGTAAAAAGTCATCCGCTGATTGAATTTGTGGCGGAAGAAACAGAAAATATTCCCGAAAAGGGAATAGTCATTATAGCAACAGGTCCGCTTACAGACGGAAAACTTGCAGAAGCAATAGAAAAATTTTGCGGAACTGAGGGTTTTCATTTTTATGATGCCGCTGCACCGATTGTCACAAAAGAATCTCTCGACATGAATATCGTTTACCGTATGTCCCGCTATAATAAGGGAGAGGCGGCTTATTTAAATTGTCCGATGAATGAGAGAGAGTATAAAGCCTTTTATGAAGCTCTCAGAATGGCACAGGTAGCCGACGTGCACGGATTTGAAAAGGGAGATGTTTTCGAAGGGTGTATGCCGATAGAAGTTATGGCGGCCCGCGGGGAAGATACGATGCGTTTCGGACCGATGAAACCGGTTGGACTTCCGGATCCTGCAACAGGTAAGGAGCCGTATGCAGTCGTACAGCTCCGTCAGGATAATGTAGGGGGCACCATGTATAATCTGGTTGGATTCCAAACACATTTGAAATGGGGCGAACAGAAAAGAGTTTTCCGAATGATTCCGGGATTGGAAAATGCGGAATTTATTCGTTATGGTGTGATGCATAGAAATACATATATTGATTCACCGCATCTTTTAAATGCGACAATGGAAACGAGAATAAGAGAGGGATTGTTTTTTGCCGGGCAGATGACAGGCGTGGAAGGATATGTCGAGTCGGCAGCATCAGGAATTGCAGCAGCCTTTTCGGCAGCAGAAAGATTTCACGGCAAAACACCTTCTGCCTTTCCGAGAGAATGTGCCATTGGAGCATTGTGTCACTATATTTCCCATTTTGAGGGAAAGAATTTCCAGCCGATGAATATCAATTTCGGACTCATACCTCCTTTAGAAATACGAGTACCTAAAAAAGAAAAAAATCAAAAATTGGCAGAAAGAGCACTATGTGCTCTTGAAAAATTTATCGAATCATAACAAAGACCGGCTCTGCATATGCGGACAGCCGGTCTTTTTCTTTTTAAACAGTAAAAGGTATAATAAAAAGAAAATATTTAAATATTTATATTCGGGAGGAACTATGTTTACCGCAACAACTATATTAGCTGTAAAAAAAGACGGGCATACTGCCGTGGCAGGAGATGGTCAGGTCACTATGGGTAATGCAGTAATTATGAAAAATACAGCCCGAAAAGTTCGGAGGCTGTACCACGGAAAAGTGATTGCCGGATTTGCCGGTTCGGTGGCGGATGCTTTTGCATTATTTGATAAATTTGAATCAAAAATTTCTGACTGTAACGGAAATTTAGTGAGAGCAGCGGTGGAGTTTGCCAAGGAATGGCGGAGAGACAGGGTTCTCCAAAAGCTGGAGGCTCTTTTAATTATGACTGACGGAGAGCATTTGTTTCTTGTTTCCGGCAGCGGGGAAGTCATAGAACCTGATGACGGTATTTTAGCCATCGGAAGCGGTGGTAATTACGCCCTTGCAGCGGCTCGTGCTTTAGTGGCATCGACAGATTTGCCGGCAAGAGAAATTGCGGAAAAATCTCTTCATGTAGCTGCGGATATTTGTGTATATACGAATCATAATGTAATCGTAGAGGAAATATAAATGAAAGAATTGACACCGAAAAATATAGTAGAATATTTGGATCATTACATCATCGGGCAGAAAGAAGCCAAACGTTCTGTAGCAGTAGCACTTCGGAACCGGTGGAGAAGCAGCCGGCTTCCTGCTGATATTGCCCGAGAAATAAGCCCTAAAAACATTTTAATGATGGGACCTACCGGTGTGGGAAAAACGGAAATTGCACGCCGTATTGCTACTTTAACGGAGGCTCCGTTTGTGAAAGTGGAGGCAACGAAATATACAGAGGTCGGCTATGTGGGAAGAGATGTGGAATCAATGGTTCGTGATTTGGTGGAAGAATCAGTGCGTCTCGTCAAGCAGAAAGAATCAAAAGCGCTCGGAAAAGATGCAGAAGAAGCGGCAGTAGAAAAAATTGCCGAAATCATGTGGCCGACAAAAAAACAGGAAACAAGAACCCCTATGGATATTATTTTTGGCGGCAAAACAGAAAATACGGTTCCTTTGGCGGAAGGGGAAGCAGAACGAAGAAAAGATTTAGTAGAACGAATCAAAAACGGAGACCTGGACGGGCGAGAGATTGTTATTGAAGTGAAAGAAAAAGGGAATACCGATGATATGGGAAATAATGAACAGGCCAACCAGATTTCCCAAATGCTTTCTTCCATGATGCCAAAGGAATTGAAAAAGAAAAAAGTCACCGTCCGTTCCGCTAAAAAAATTCTTATGGAAGAAGCAGCGGACGAGATGGTGGATATGGATACGGTCCGTGACAAGGCGGTCAGTCTGGCGGAGGAGAGAGGCATTATCTTTATAGATGAAATTGATAAAATTGCAGGAAAGGGACAGTCTTCGGGAGGATTAGACGTATCCCGTGAAGGTGTGCAAAGAGATATTCTTCCTATCGTGGAAGGGGCGACGGTGAAGACAAAGTACGGTTCTGTAAAAACCGACCACATATTATTTATAGCTGCCGGAGCTTTTCATGTTTCAAAACCGAGCGATTTAATTCCCGAGTTACAGGGCAGATTTCCTGTGCGCGTAGAGTTACAAAGCTTGACGGAAGAAGATTTACGCAAAATATTGACAGAACCGAAACAGGCTTTGATTCGTCAATATACAGAGCTTTTAAAGACAGAGGGACTGCAAGTTACTTTTACAGAAACCGCTCTTGATGCTATTGCCGCGGTAGCAACTGAAGTCAACAGGGAAACAGAAAATATAGGAGCACGTCGTTTATATACCGTTTTGGAAAAGGTACTGGAGGATTTGTCTTTTGAAGCACCTGATTTAGAAAATAAAGAGGTTGTTGTTGATGATGCCTATGTTAAAGAAAAACTGGGAGAAATAGCCGGAAATATGGATATATCCCATTATATTTTATAAACTCTTCGAAGTAGAGCATTGATTTGAAGCAGTATTTTAATGTCAATGCTCTTTTTTATTTTAGTTGACTAATGTTTTTAGCGAAATTATAATGAAGAAAATTGTGAAATATGAAAGGGGCAGACTTGATGAGGAATGAAATATTGGAATATTTCAGGAAAGCAAACGGCGGTTATGTATCGGGGGAGCAAATTTCAAAAGATCTGAAAGTATCGCGCACAGCGATTTGGAAACATATCAATGTGCTGAAAGAAAGAGGATATATTTTTGAGTCGAGTACCAGGAAAGGATACCGGCTGCTCTATGCACCTGATTTATTGACACCTCTTGAAATAGAAGGCGTACTTCGCACAGAGTCTTTTGGACGGAAGGTAGTCTATTTTGAAATGACGCCTTCTACCAATGAAGAAGCCAAAAAAATTGCACGGGAAGGCGCAGAAGAAGGAACAATTGTTGTGGCAGAAGAACAAACAATGGGAAAGGGCAGACTGACCCGGGGATTTTACTCGCCTTTTGCCAAAGGCATCTGGTTTTCAGTTATTTTACGACCTGATTTTTTCCCTATGGAAGCTTCTAAATGTACTCTCTTGGCCGCAGTAGGCGTATGCCGGGGAATCCGTCGTCTCGGGCTTGATGAAGCGGGAATAAAATGGCCTAATGATATATTATTCCACGGTAAAAAACTGGTAGGAATGCTTTGCGAAATGTCTGCATCTATGGAAAAAATTGATTACATCGTTATGGGAATCGGTATTAATACGGGAATAAAGAAAAATGAATTTCCCGAAGAGTTTAGAGACGGAGCGACATCATTTCTTAATGAAGGGGTCCGGGTTTCAAGAAAAGAGTTGCTTGCAGCTGTTCTGTCAGAGTTGGAGGCAGAATATAAAGTTGCTAATGAAGAAGGATTTGATAAGGTACTGGAGGATTGGCGTAAATTATCAGTGACTTTAGGGAAAGATGTGCGTGTTATTTTGGATAATGAAAATTATATAGGAAAAGCTGTAGATATTGACCGGGATGGCTGCCTTCTGGTAGAGACCGGAGAAGGAACCCGTCGTGTCATGGCCGGAGATGTTTCTATCAGACCGGTAGATGCTCCTATTCCGGAAAGACGGGAGAATGTCAATGGATAAACAAAAATTTCATTCTATGGTCGGGGCCGCTTTCATAGCTGCAGTCATGGCAATTCTCTCACAATTTACAATACCTGTCGGGGCAGTTTCAATGACATTGCAGACTTTTGTCTGTGCCTTGGCGGGAGGCCTCCTCGGATCAAGATGGGGTGCTGTTTCTATTCTGGTCTGGCTGCTGCTCGGACTCTTGGGGATTCCCGTGCTTACCATGGGAAAAGCAGGACCGGGAATATTTTTGAGTCCTGTAGGCGGATATTATATCGGATTTATCATTATGGCCGGCCTCAGCGGTTTCCGTCCTGCCGTCAAAGGTTATTTTATCCGCCAGTTTTTATTGGCACTTGCCGGTCTGTTGATTTGTTATGCCTTAGGGACGATCTGGTTTATGGGATACTTTTCTTTGGGGCTCGGAAAGGAAATGCCCTTATGGATGGCACTTACCATGACCGTATTTCCCTTTGTTATTTTTGATTTGATTAAGGTTTCGGTCGGCATATTTTGCGGAGTCAGAATCAGAAATGCATTAGTACAATCGGGACTGCTATCTGAGAAGTAGATATACTCATGAATTGAAAGAAGCGTATAATCACGCTTCTTTTTGCTTGACAGAAACCTTTCTTTATTGCATGATACACTTGTGACAAAAGATGAGGAAATAAATAGAAACACAAAGGCGATTCCGGCGCCTGATATTTATTCCGGTGAAAGCTTATTTGACAGGAGCAGAAGAATATGTTGCTTGCATTTGATGTAGGAAATACAAATATTGTTTGTGGCATTTATCATAACAGAGAGTTGGTCAGCCATTGGCGTTTTGCGACGGATACATTGCAGACAGCTGACGGGTATGCCGGTATGATAGGTAATTTATTCCGCTTAAACGGGATGTCATTTTCCGACATTGAAGACGTGATTATTTCAACGGTTGTACCACCGATTATCCCTATTTTAGAGTCTTTATCCCGACGATATTTCAAGGTTAATCCGATTTTGGTAGGACCGGGAATAAAGACGGGATTGAATATTTTATATGATAACCCGAAAGAATTGGGGGCGGACCGCATTGTCAATGCCGTAGCGGCTATTGCAGAATACCGGTGTCCTCTGATTGTTATCGATATGGGGACAGCTACCACCTTTTGTGTAATTGATGAAAAAGGAAACTATCTGGGCGGCGCCGTGGCACCGGGAATCGGTATTTCTATGGAGGCGCTTTTCAGATGTGCTTCTAAACTTCCGCGAATTGAACTTGTGAAAACAGAATCCGTGATTTGTAAAAATACGGTTTCTGCCATGCAGGCAGGTATTTACTACGGGTTTGTCGGTCAGATTGATGAAGTGGTCAGACGGATAAAGGCAGAAATGAAAAGAGACGATATTAAGGTTATTGCGACCGGCGGACTAGCATCATTATTTGCGAAAGCGGCTTCCCAGATTGATATCGTAGATCCTATGCTTACACTGAAGGGACTTTTAATCCTTTATGAAAAAAATAAAAGTGACAGGAAGCCTTGTAAAGAGGGAAATACTTGATATTTGTAAAAATACCGTTTATAATAACTGTTGTCATATGGCCGGTTAGTCAAACGGTTAAGACGCTGCGTTCTCAGCGCAGAGAGTATGGGTTCGAATCCCATACCGGTCACCAAAGATCTCATTTACTGATTTTATCGGGAATGAGATTTTTTTATCGTGATTTTCAGATGCACAAACAAAAATGTTATAATAGCAAAGAGAAAAGAGGAGATGAGTCTGTTGAATACGAGAAAGCAAAAATGGATTATTCTGATTCTTGCTGTACTTTTTATATGTGCAATAACGGCCGGATTTTTACCGGAGATGAAAGAAAATGCTAAAATGTCTTCATCAAAAGATTACATAGCAGTTATACGGATAGACGGTGCCATTTACGGCGGCCCCCAGAGCGATTCTGTTTTTACCGCATCCACAGGAGCGGCAAGTGAACAAATTATGTATGAAATGGAGCAGGCACGGAAAGATAACCGTGTAAAAGCGGTATTGCTTCGTATCAACAGTCCCGGCGGATCTACAGGGGCGACCCAGGAAATTGCGGAAGAAATGGATAAAATAAAGAGTTCAGGAAAGCCCATAATCATCTCTATGGGGGATATGTGTGCATCTGCCGGATATTGGCTGGCAAGCAAAGGCGACTATGTATTTGCAAATCCTGCTACATTGACAGGAAGCATAGGGGTTTACATGGATTACACCAATATGGAAGAGCTGATGAATAAATTAGGAATAAAAAATCAAAAAATAAAAAGTGGTGCCCATAAAGACATACTTTCCATGTACAGACCGATGACAGAAGAAGAAACTTCTATGATTCAAAAAATGGTGGATGATATTTATTTCCAGTTCATCAAAACAGTGGCTGACGGCCGGCATATGGAATTGGAAAAAGTAAAATTGTTTGCTGACGGACGGATTTTGACAGGGCAACAGGCCATGGATCTCGGACTGGTTGATGCAATGGGAAATTATTATGATGCACTGAATTATGCAGCCGGCAGGGTGGGAATAGAAGGCGAAGATATACCGGTTAAAAAGTATGCTTCTGGGAAATCTTTAAGAAATATATTGAACGGTGAAGCCGACAGCTTTTTAAAAACGATATCACAACATATCGCTCTTGAAGTTTTGGGCGTTATGAGTCAAGAACAGGTACCGACTGTCAGATAAGGAGCTTTTATGAATACAATACTGGATAATATATACGGATTAGTGGTCCGTCCGGTAAAAACACTGGAAGATGTAACGAGCGGGGAAAAAATAAAAGAAGGAATAATTATCTGGCTCTTTGTTATTCTTTTGATGACCTTATCTTCTTTTAAGGCAGGAGCCGGTATTGTCACTCAATTTATCGGAACAATCATTTTATTGGGAATTTTTCTGCTTTTCCATAGTGCGGTCACAGATTATTTTTCCGGACTTTTGGGAGGCAGAGGTACGGCCCGGGGTATTACGGCAGGATTTATGTGTGCTTCTTTACCCTATGCATTTTCCGTATTTTTTGCTTTATTGAGCCAGTTCGGCTTGGAAATCATTAACAGCATAGGGATGTTTGCTATTGTGATTTGGAGCTTTTTGTTAGATATATTGGCTATCCGGAGCAATTATGGATTCGGGAACGGGAAAGCATTCCTGATAGGGATTTCTCCTTTTTTGATAAGTGTATTTTTGATAATAGCACTTACCATATTAGGGGTTGCAGCAGCTGTTTCCGGACTAGGGGATATCCAGCAATTTGAAGGACTTATTGACTCGATTTGAGGAGTCAGAGTTGATACATGAAAATTCCGGTAAGAGAAAAGTATGCTATAATGATTTAGCATTCTTATTCAATAAATAATAAATTAAGAGAATACATAATATATAGGCTTGATCAGGAGGTTTATATGTGTGGCATAGTTGGCTATATAGGAAATAAAGATGCATCGGAATTCCTTATTGACGGTTTGCGTCGTCTGGAATACAGAGGCTACGATTCGGCAGGAATTGCGGTATATGAAAATGGAGAAATCCGGATAGAAAAAAAACAGGGCGGACTTCCCAATCTGGAAAAAGAATTGAAAGCCCATCCGTTGCACGGACATATCGGAATCGGACATACCCGTTGGGCAACACACGGGCAACCGTCAGATAATAATGCACATCCCCATGGAGACAGTCAAAATCATTTCGTGATTGTCCATAACGGTATTATCGAAAATTACATGGAACTGAAGAAAGAGTTATTAAGCAAAGGGCATACATTCAAGTCTGAAACAGACAGTGAAGTTATTCCGCACCTTGCCGAAGAATTGGATGATGGAGATTTCTTATCTACTGTCAGAAAAGTTCTTTCCCGAATTGAAGGTTCCTATTCTTTAGTGTTTTTAAACAGAGAACATCCGGATACCATTATCTGCACCAAAAAAGATAATCCTTTGATTATAGGCCTCGGAGAAGGAGAAAATTTTATTGCTTCCGACATTCCGGCGGTGATTAACCGCACCCGGCGGATTTATATTTTAAATGACGGTGAAACGGCCATTGTGAAAAAAGACAGTGTTCTTGTTTACGATGCAGAAGGACTTCCCGTCTCCAAAAAGGTACAGGAAGTGACTTGGTCTGCAGAAGCTGCCGAAAAAGGGGGATTCCCCCATTTTATGCTTAAAGAAATATATGAGCAGCCGAAAGCCGTAGAGGATACAATCCGGGTACATCTGAAAAAAGACAAAACTATCAGCTTTGAAAATCTGAACTGGACAAAAAACAGTTTGGAAAATATAGATTCTATTCTGATTACTGCTTGCGGAACTGCCTATCATGCGGGGTTGGTGGCAAAACATTATATTGAAAGATTTGCGAAAATACCGGTATCTGTTGAGATTGCTTCCGAATACAGATACAGCCGTCCGCTTACTACGGGAAGAACACTGTGCATAGTCATCAGCCAGTCGGGAGAAACAATTGATACACTTGCCGCACTGAAGGAAGCGAAGCGTCTCGGTGCGCAAAGTATCGCCGTTACAAACTCGGTAGGATCATCCATTGCCCGTGAAGCGGACACGGCAATTTACACGGTGGCAGGACCGGAGATAGCGGTTGCTTCAACGAAAGCATATACGACGCAGCTGGTTTCTTTGCTGATGCTTGCTTTATATATGGGACAGATTAAAGGGACAATCAAAGAAGAATTGGCAGAGAAAATCATAGACGGCCTTTTGAAACTCCCGAAGCAGATAGAAAAAACGTTGCAGGAAAAAGACCACATGTCAGAGGTGGCAGATACGTTGATTAAAGCTGAAGATATCTTCTATCTCGGAAGATCTATTGATTATGCCATTGCGATGGAAGGGGCATTGAAACTCAAAGAGGTATCTTATATCCATGCAGAGGCTTATGCGGCCGGCGAACTGAAGCATGGAACACTGGCACTCATCACGGAAAAAACACCGATTATTGCTGTGGCTACACAGGAAAATGTAAGTTCCAAAATGTATAGCAATATTCAGGAAGTACGGGCCCGGGGAGCAAAGGTGCTGGGTATCGGTTATGAAGATGATACGGAACTTGAGAAATATACAACAGAAATTGTAAAAATTCCAAGGGTTGATGAATTCATTGCACCGATTCTTTCTGTGATTCCTATGCAGATTTTAGCGTATTATACCAGCGTTAAGCGCGGAAACGATGTAGATAAACCGAGAAATCTGGCAAAATCGGTGACAGTAGAATAATTTATTGGGGGATATTATGGACGTTATTTTTTCAGGAATTCAGCCGAGCGGCTCGTTAACTTTAGGAAATTACCTGGGGGCGTTAAAAAATTTCATTCCATTTCAAGATAAGGCGGAGTGTTATTACTGCATTGTTAATCAGCATGCCATTACAGTACCCCAGGATCCGAAACTGCTGCATGAAAGAACAAGAAATTTAGCGGCTCTTTATATTGCGGCCGGTATGAATCCCGATAAAGCGACGATTTTTGTCCAGTCAGAAGTGCCTGAACATGCGATGCTCGGATGGATGATGATTTGCAGTGCCTATGTGGGAGAAATGGAACGGATGACCCAATATAAATCAAAGGCACAAAAAGAAGAAAAGAAAGGCGGTTTTATTCCTCTCGGCCTTTTGACATATCCGCCCCTGATGGCAGCAGATATCCTTCTTTATCAAGCCAGTCTTGTACCGGTAGGAGAAGACCAGCGCCAGCATATGGAAATCACCAGAGATTTGGCAGAACGATTTAACCGCAAATACGGAGAAGTTTTTACCATTCCTGAAATGTGGGCTCCTAAAGGCGGTGCCAGAGTCATGAGTTTGCAGGATCCGACCAGTAAAATGAGTAAATCCGATGATAATGAATGGGCTACCATTCATATGCTGGATGAACCGGATGTCATCGTAAAAAAAATTAAGAGAGCTGTGACGGATTCAATCGGACATGTCCATTATGATAAAGAAAACCAGCCGGGCGTATCAAATTTGATGAGTATCCATTCGGCAATTTCCGGAAAATCTTTTGAAGAGATTGAAACCATGTACGACGGTCAGGGATACGGAGTGTTTAAAAAAGATGTAGCGGATTTGGTGGCAGGTGAAATGGAACCTGTCCTTACCCGATATAAGGAATTGACGGGGAGTCCCGAATTGGACCGCATATTGGACCAAGGAGCGGAGAAAGCCCGTGCCAAAGCAAGTGTTACTTATCAAAATGCCATTCATGCCATGGGACTTTACAGAAAATAAAAATGCTGCGGGAAACCGCAGTTTTTTATTTTGTCCGATAAAAACGAGAGAGTTTTTACAAAAATAATAGTGCATGCTACAATACACATGTATTTGTACGGGAGGTGCAGTTGTGAAAAAAAGGCAAATCTGGTTTTTGCTGGCTTTATTTTGGTTGGGCACATTTACGGTTTCATATGCACAGACTCTTGTGGCAGGAATGACAGGAAATGCCGTGGAAAATCTGCAAAAATCTCTTGTGGCGGCAGGATATCTGGCGAGAACTGTTGATGGAGACTACGGCTCAACAACAGTAAAAGCCGTCATGGAGTTTCAAAAAAAATATGGATTACCGATAACAGGGGAGGCTGACGATGTTACCCGGGCAGAAATAAAAAAAGCCGAAAATAAAAGTTACAGAGCTGGAGGAGGAATTGTTTATGCTAAAGGGAACAGGGGCGATGTGATTGCCGATGTACAGAGGCAACTGAATGCTATCGGATATTTAGACGATGCGGCGGACGGAGTTTATGGCAGTGCTACAGAGGCTGCCGTGAAAAAGCTCCAAAACGATTATAAAATTCCGATTTCCGGAGCGGTTGATGAAGAAACATTGGCAATTTTAACGGATACGAAGAAAAGTAAAAAAAGTGATAATTCTAAGAGGGAAACAGATAAAAAGAAAAGCAAATTGCCGAAGAAGTTGGAAGTGGGAGACCGAGGGAAGAAGGTTATAGAACTTCAAAACAAGTTAATTCTTCACGGATATAACCCGGGAAGCTCTGACGGAATCTATGGAAAAGAAACGGAACAGGCTGTCCTTAAGCTGCAAAAAGAATTTAAACTTAAGGGAACGGGAAAAGCAGACTTGGAAGTATGGGACCGTCTCCAGAAAACTCCCCGGTTTACGGGAAAATATAAAAAAATATTTCATATGGCATCCACGGCGTATACACCGATGGATGGGGGCGGATCCGGAATGACTGCCTTGGGAAATTATGCAGGTAAAGGCCATGCGGCTGTCGACCCGGACGTTATCCCGCTGGGAAGTATTGTCTATATAGAAGGATACGGATATGCGATTTGCGATGATATCGGAGGAGCCATCCGGGGCAATATTATAGATGTAGGTGTAGACACCTTAGAGCAGGCATATCGGTGGGGATCGAAAGAGGATGTGACGGTTTATTTAATTTCATAAATTTTATAAGACTGTGTGATTTTTATAATCATGCAGTCTTCTTTTCTTGCGGGACATTATCCTGTTTGTTAAAATAAATGCGGTGAGTAAAACGAGATAATAATTTATTCAGGAGGAAGTATGAAAAGTTTGGTAGCGGTGATTTTGGCTGCAGGGCAAGGGACAAGAATGAAATCTGCTTTGCCCAAGGTCCTGCATAAGGTATGCGGGGTTCCGATGGTAAAACAGGTTGTTCGTGTCATCAAAGCAGCGGGATATAAAAAATGCATTGCTATTACCGGGTTTAAAGAAAAATATGTAAGAGAATGTCTGGCAGAGCAAGATGTCATTTTTGTTCATCAGGAAGAGCAATTGGGAACGGCACATGCCGTCATGCAGGCCGTGCCGGAATTTGAGAAGGAGTTGGATGGCTATGTACTGGTGGTCTGTGGGGACACACCTCTTCTCAGAGAATCTACGATACGGCAATTGACGGAAACTTGTGAAAATAATGATGCCGCTGCAACTGTCCTGACGGCGGTATTGGAAAATCCTTTTGGCTACGGCCGTATTATCCGTGACGGACAAGGCAATATGATGTCTATTGTGGAGCAAAAAGACGGAACGGAAGAACAGTTATCCGTACATGAAATTAATACGGGAACGTATGTATTTAAAATTAAAGAATTATTGGCAGCTCTGAGTTTGGTAGATAATAAAAATGCACAAGGAGAATATTACCTGACCGATGTTTTTGAAATATTAATCAAAAACGGTAAAAAAGTAATTCCTGTAGAGGCTGCCGATGCAGAAGAGACCATGGGAGTTAATTCAAGAATCCAGCTGGCCCGGGCTGATAAAGTGCTCCGTTGCCGTAAAGCTGAAGAACTGATGGAAGCAGGGATAACAATTATTGATCCGGAACATACATATATTGATCAGGATGTACAAATCGGCAGCGATACGATTCTATATCCCGGATGCGTTTTGCAAGGGAAAACGTTAATCGGACAAAATTGTGTAATCGGGCCCGATACACAGATGTCAGATGTCATTTGCGGAGATGGAAATCACCTGAACCGTGTTTATGCTCATGAATGCAAACTGGGAAATAATAATGAAATCGGTCCGTTTGTTCATTTACGGCCGGATACGGATATTCATGATCACGTAAAAATCGGAAATTTTGTGGAAGTTAAAAACTCAGTTGTTGATGACGGGACGAAATTGCCGCACCTTATTTATTGCGGTGATTCGGATTTAGGAAAGAATGTAAATTTCGGATGCGGAACGGTGACTGTCAATTTCGATGGTAAAGAAAAGCACAGATGTGTTATTGAAGACCATGCTTTTATCGGATGCAATACGAATCTGGTGGCACCTGTACAGATTGGGGAAAGAGCATTTACGGCAGCAGGTTCGACAATCACGAAAAATGTTCCTGCCAAAGCTCTGGCGATAGGAAGAGCGAAACAGACAAATATTGAAAACTGGGTTAAAGAAGATACCTACAAAGAGTAATGGTAACGACTGTTTATAAACCGAACTGGTAATACACCCGTAAAAGGGTATATAATAAAAAGAAATACCATGTATGACAGGTATGGGGGAGTTTTTCATCATAGTCCCAAACGGGAAGAAAAGGAGAGCATCATAAATGGATATGGAAGGTACGTCTAAGCTGAAAATTTTTACAGGTACGGCACATCCGGCACTGGCAAAAGAAATTTCAGATTACATCGGAGTTCCGTTAGGAAAATCTTTGTGTGGCAGGTTTAATAATGGGGAAATCCAGGTCATGATTAATGAAAGCGTCCGCGGTAAAGATTGCTTCATCATCCAACCGACCGGAGCACCTGTCAATGATAATCTTATGGAGATGCTCATTATGGTTGATGCACTTAAAAGAGCATCAGCCCGTCATATTACAGTTGTAGTGCCTTATTACGGATATGCAAGACAGGACCGGAAAACCAGAGGAAGAGAGCCGATCAGCTCAAAACTGGTAGCAGATCTCCTTTCTGCTGCAGGAGTAACACGAGTTGTAACCATGGATCTTCATGCAGGACAAATCCAGGGCTTCTTTAATGTCCCTGTAGACCACTTGGCATCAGCTGCCTTGTTGGCCGATTATGTAAAGTCTAAAAAACTGGAAAATCTGACAGTCGTTTCTCCCGATTTGGGCGGTGTCAACAGGGCAAGAGATTTGGCAGACCGCGTAGGAGCACCGATTGCAATTATTGAGAAACGTCGTCCTGAACCGGGAGTGGCGAAGGTAATGAATATTATCGGCGATGTGAAAGGAAGAAACTGTTTTATCGTAGATGATATCGTTGATACAGCCGGTTCACTTTGCGAAGGGGCTAAAGCATTAGAAAATGCAGGTGCTATCGGAGTTTATGCAGCCGTTTGCCATCCTGTACTGACCGATCCTGCGACAGAGCGTATCAAAAACTCAAATATCAAAGAATTGGTTGTAACAAATTCACTGCCGATTGGAAAGGAAAAGTTACAGGATAAATTAACAGTACTGTCAGTAGCACCACTTTTAGGAGAGGCTATTATCCGCATTTTCCATGATGCTTCCGTAAGTGCCTTGTTCAATAAATGAAACTGATTGCAGGTCTGGGCAACCCGGGCGAAAAATATGAACATACCAGGCACAATATGGGCTTTGATGTCATTGATGAGTTGGCACATCGCTGGTCTATGCAAAACTGGAAAACGGAAATGCAGGCGGAAATTGCATCGGGAGTTAAGTTCGGAGAAAAAATATGGTTAGTAAAACCTTTGACCTATATGAACTTAAGCGGTGATGCGGTAAGTGCTATTGCCAGGTATTATAAAATTGATACCGATGATATTTATATCATTTGTGATGATTTAGATTTGCCTCCCGGAAAAACGAGAATCAGGAAAAAAGGATCAGCAGGAGGTCATAATGGAATCAAGTCCCTGATTTCCTGTCTTCATACGGAAGAATTTGTCCGTTTCCGTATCGGCGTAGGCCATCCGAAGGACGGGCATACGGTTATTGAACATGTGCTCAGCCGTCCCTATGGAGAAGATGTAGCGTTGATTGAAGCGGCAAAAAAACATACGGCCGACTCAATTGAATGTGCGCTTGAGACGACTGTTGACCGGGCAATGAATCTGTTCAATCCCCAAAAAGAAAAAAAGAGCTGAGAAGCTCTTTTTTTGTGGAATATTATGATTGATGATAAAATAAAAAACAGCAAAAAGAAATTCTGAAGGAGAAGCATACGATGAACGGGAAATTGATTGTTCTTGAGGGAATAGACGGAAGCGGAAAAGCGACACAGTCTAATATTTTAAAAGAAAAACTTGAACGGGCAGGGAAAAAAGTTATGCATGTATCTTTTCCTGATTATGAGAGTCCGTCATCTGCTTTGGTAAAAATGTATTTACACGGTGATTTCGGTGAAAATCCTGATGATGTCAATCCCTATGCCGCTTCTTTATTTTATGCTTTGGACCGGTTTGCTTCTTACCGCACCTGCTGGAAATCATTTTATGAGGAGGGCGGAATTGTTATTGCCGACCGGTATACGACGAGCAATATGGTCCACCAGATGACAAAGTATGAAGAAAAAGAAAAACGGGAAAAGTTTTTAAATTGGCTTGATGATACGGAATACAAGAAATTGGAATTGCCGCGTCCCGATATAGTGATATTGTTGGACGTACCTCTGACCGTTTCAAAACAATTGGTTATTGAACGAGCAAAACAGGGCGGTTCAATGGATATTCACGAACAGCATTTGGAATATTTGGAAAGGTGTTATTCCGCCTATCAGGTTTTATGTGATAAATACGGATGGACGCGTATTTCTTGCGTGTCCGGAGAATGTATGAGAAGTGTGGAAGAGATTTCTTCCGAGGTTCTTGAGCAGGTAACAAGTCTTTTCTGAGTGACACGTTCAATATATAATTTTATTGACTTTATTTCACGATTTGCTATACTGAATAAGTCAATCAGGTATATCTTCAGGGCAGGGTGCAAATCCCGACCGGTGGTGAAAGGTTTTCCTTAAGCCCACGAGCCGCAAGGCTGATTTTGGTGAAAATCCAAAGCCGACAGTAAAGTCTGGATGAGAGAAGAACCGTTTTTTTGCATGTGACTCTTACCTCCCTGAAGAAGGGAGGATTTTTTATGCGCATGGATGATGACCGGAGATTTATGGCCCGGGCTCTCGAATTGGCAGCACTGGGGGCAGGACATACCAGACCGAATCCTTTAGTGGGTGCTGTCCTTGTAAAAGACGGAATCATTATAGGAGAAGGCTGGCATAAACGATTTGGAGATGCTCACGCGGAAGTGAATGCTTTTGCCGACTGTAAAGAAGATACATCGGGGGCAACACTTTATGTGACACTCGAGCCCTGTTGCCATTACGGGAAAACACCTCCATGTACCGATTTGATTATTTCCAAAGACGTTGAGCGTGTCGTTATTGCCATGACAGATCCGAATCCGTTGGTATCAGGTAAAGGAATTCGTGCTCTTCGTGGTGCAGGCATCTTTGTGACGACCGGTGTCTTGGAAAAAGAAGCACAGCGGCTGAATGAAATATTTGTAAAGTTCATTACCCGGAAGAAACCGTTTGTACTGTATAAAGCGGCATTATCTCTCGATGGAAAAACAGCTTGCCACACAGGAGCCTCCCAGTGGATTTCCTCAAAAGAATCAAGAGAAGAAACGCATGCACTTCGTGGTATTTATTCGGCTATTATGGCAGGGGCAGGAACTATCAAGACGGATAATCCGTTGCTTACGGCAAGGACAGAAGGTCTGTCGGATCCTGTAAGAATTATTGTGGATGGTTGTTTATCCTGTCCTCTTGAGGCCAAGGTATTTCAAAATCCCGGCCGTGTCATCGTGCTGACAACGACAAAAGCTGACCCGGATAAAATAAAAGATTTTGAAGAAGCAGGTGTGGAAATTATCTGTGCAGACAGTGATGACTCGGGAAAAGTAGATTTGGAAGCAGCCATGACAGGACTAGCCGTGAAAGGGATAGACAGTATATTGCTTGAAGGCGGAGCAGAAACGGCAGCTGCCGCTTTTGAGGCCGGCATTATAGATAAAATCCGTTTTTATCTGGCTCCTTTATTGATTGGAGGCGCTGAAGCTCCCGGCGCTGTCGGAGGAATAGGAGCAGACGTGGTTTCCGAAGCTGTTTCTTTGGAAAATATCCGTACAGAAAGGTCCGGAGAGGACTTGGTTGTGGAAGCGTACGTAAATAAAAAAAGAAAATCAGTGAAATCTGAACTTGCCAAAGAAAACGAAAAAATAATTTCTGATGATACAGGAAATAACGAAAATGACAGCTCGGATTATGTACCCGGAGAGAAGGGTACAAAAGAGCTGCCGGAGGCAGGGAAAAAAGGAAACGGATAAGATGTTTACAGGTATTGTAGAAGAGGTAGGGACTGTTGAGAAAATTATTCATTCATCGCAGTCCTGTACGCTGACTATCAGATGCAAAAAGGTATTGGAAGGAACCGCTCAAGGTGACAGCATAGCGGTTAACGGTGCCTGCCTGACGGTAACGCAATTAACAGACACTTCGTTTTGTTGTGATGTGACACCGGAGACAATGCGAAGGACGGCATTTTCTATTTTTAAGTCAGGGGCACCAGTAAATCTGGAGAGGGCACTGCGCCTTTGTGACCGCCTGGGTGGTCATATCGTGCTTGGTCACGTGGACGCTGCAGGAAAGATTCTTTCCGTCACAAGGGAAGGTAATGCCCGGAATATAAGTATAGCTGTTGATTCCCGGGGTGCAAAATATATCCTGGAAAAAGGTTCTGTTACCGTTGACGGAGTGAGTCTGACCGTAGCCGGGAAAAAAGAAGGAACCTTTACTGTTTCATTGATTCCCCATACGGGAAAAATGACAGTTCTGCTTTCTAAAAAGCCGGGAGATCTGGTCAATCTGGAATATGATTACTTAGGAAAATATGTAGAGCAATTTGTGAAAGAAAAAACTGAAAAAGGTTTGACTATAGAAAAATTAAAATCATTGCATGTGGGAGGAAACTATGGAGTGTAAATTTGATCCGATTGAAGAAGTGATTGAGGAAGTAAAAAAAGGGCATATCGTCATTATGCAAGATCCTGAATCACGAGAAAATGAGGGGGATTATATATGTGCCGCCGAATTTGCCACACCGGAAAATATCAACCGTATGGCATCAGAAGCGAGGGGACTGATTTGTATGCCTATGGCGGCAGAAGTGGCAGAACGTTTATTTCTTGCTCCTATGGTGCGACAAAATACAGAAAGCAACGAGACCGCTTTTCTTACGTCCATTGATTACAAAGATGCCGGCACAGGAATTTCGGCAAAAGCCCGTTCGATGACAGCTATGGCGGTCGTAAAAGATGGCATAAAGCCGGAAGATTTTAAACGGCCGGGCCATATGTTTCCCTTGAAAGCAAAACCGTGGGGTGTTCTTGAAAGAGAAGGACATACAGAAGCGACTGTCGATCTTGTCAAATTGGCAGGTCTGAAGCCGGTCGGTCTTTGCTGTGAAATCATGGACGTTGACGGAGGCATGTCAAGAAGAGAGCGTTTGTTTGCTTTAGCTAAAGAAAAAAATCTGAAAATCGGAAGTGTCCGTGACTTGGTAGAGTACCGTAAAAAGCATGAAAAGCTGATTGAACGCGTTTCAGAAGCCAAAATGCCTACTAAATATGGAGAGTTCCGTATTTATGGGTACGTGAACTTAATCAATCATGAGCATCATGTAGCCCTTGCTATGGGAGATGTATCTGACGGCAAGCCCGTACTTTGCCGTATTCATTCGGAGTGTCTGACAGGAGACTGCTTCGGATCACTTCGTTGTGATTGCGGACAGCAGCTTGATGCAGCTATGAAAAGAATTGCAAAAGAAGGGCGGGGCGTGCTGGTCTATCTGCGTCAGGAAGGCCGCGGAATAGGATTGATTAATAAGCTCAAAGCATATAAGTTACAGGATGAAGGATATGATACGGTAGAGGCAAATTTGAAGCTTGGCTTTGCCGCCGATCTCAGGGAATACATGACAGGTGCCCAGATTCTCCATGATCTCAGTGCAAACCGGATTCGGATTTTGACGAACAATCCGCAGAAAATCGGTGATGTCAGTGAATATGGAATTACTATTGAAGAACGGCTTCCGATTGAAATGGACCCTACGGCGGAAGATGAATTTTATTTGAAAACAAAGCAGGATAAAATGGGACATATGCTTCATATGCATAAGTAAAAGGAGGATAAAATGAATATTATTTCAGGCTTGTATAATGAAAGTGAAGTTAAGATAGGAATCGTAGCTTCCCGGTTTAATGAAATTATTACATCCAAATTGATTGACGGGGTGGCAGACGGGTTATCCCGCCACGGCGTCAATCTGGATACGGTGGATTTAGCTTGGGTGCCCGGCGCATTTGAAGTACCTGTTACAGCAAAAAAAATGGCGGAAAGCGGAAAGTATGATGCCGTCATTTGTTTGGGAGCTGTCATCCGTGGCGAGACAGATCATTATGAGCATGTAGCTACCGAAGTGACAAAAGGGATTGCTCAGGTATCTCTTTCGGCAGGAATTCCCGTGCTTTACGGAATATTGACGACCGATACGGTAGAGCAGGCCTTGAACCGTGCAGGACTCAAGTCAGGCAACAAGGGATTTGAATGTGCGTTGGATGCATTGGAATTAGCTTCTCTTTTCAAAAAGATAAAAAAATAAAATACAAGAAATTTGCTCCGCTGTAAGGGCAGGTTTTTGTATTTTAAGATTGCCGGTGTGATAAAATGATATAGTAAATGCAGGTAAATAAAATCCGAGGAGCTTATCATGAACAGTAAAGAAGAAAAATTTTTCAATAACTTGTCTCTTTTTTGCAGGGAGCTGAATAAGGCAGGCGCTGCTTTTGAAAAAGTGAACTGCGGCAAAATGGATGCAGAAGAGGGGAGAGCAATTATTTCCGACAGCAAAAAGAAGCTGCGTAACTCTATGACCCCGTTGCTTGAAAGAGTCTATAAAGTTTATAAAAAACCGGCGGAAATTGATTTTGCAAAGATTTTTCTTTTTAAAGCATACAGCATTATAAACGGAATGAATGAAGTGATTACCCGGTTGTCCGTATGTCCTTTGGATGAACCGCCCAAAAATTTTGAAAAAATCACAGAATTGGTCAGGGATGCATTGGAAGAAATCGAAAAAATTGTGAATTATACATCTGATATATCCGCGAATTATATGAAAATGGAAGCACGGTGTCGTAAAATATACGCATTTGAAGAGCGGGGCGATGAAATTTACAAAGATTTGATCCGTGACCTTTTTACGGGAGAATACAAACCGGAGTATATTATATATTGGAAAGAAATTTTATCAGAAACAGAAAAAATGCTTGATGCGACAGCAGGATCCGTTTCTTTATTACAGAGGCTTTTTACCCGTGAATAGGCAGATTTCACAGAAATAATAAAACAGATATCTGTATTAGTATTTTTAGATATTGTGCTTTCTTAACTTTTTATGTATAATATAGTTACATGGAGGAAATGCCATGGCTATGAATGCCATTCATAGAGCCAAATTGATGATTATTTCCCTGATTATCAATTCGGTCGCAGATAATTCCACACTCCTCAATGGATATTCTGCACAGGAACAGCGGTGTCAGCCGCTTTTTTTGTTGCCCTGAAAGGAACAATGGTGATACTATAAATAACATAACAGGTGTAACTGAAAATAAGGAGCGATATGTATGGAACGTAATTATAAATGGCAGGACGGTAAAAAACTTCAAGTCAGTAATAAAACTTTAATCATGGGTGTTCTGAATGTAACTCCCGATTCCTTTTCCGACGGAGGGCGGTGGAACACAGAAGAATCAGCAGTTACGCACACTCTTGATATGATCCGGCAGGGAGCAGACATAATTGATGTGGGAGCAGAATCAACAAGACCCGGTCATCAGCCGATGACGGCAGAGGAAGAAACAGACCGGCTGAAGAAATTTCTTCCTGCCGTATTAGAAAAAAGCACGGTTCCTGTATCTTTGGATACATATCACTGGGAAACGGCAGAATATGCTTTAAACCATGGGATTCATATAGGAAATGATATCTGGGGACTCCAGTATGATAAGGGTGAAATGGCAAAAGTCTTTTCCGGCTATGATGTGCCTCTTGTTCTTATGCATAACCAAGACGGCACACATTACGACCGTGATATCATAGAATCCATGAAAACATTCCTGGAAAGAACGGTAGAATTGGCATTGCAGGCAGGTATTAAAGAAAAAAATATCATTCTGGACCCGGGCATCGGATTATTTGGGAAAGACAGTAATCAAAATTTGGAAGTACTTCGCCGTCTTGATGAACTGACAAGCTATTTTCCCTATCCCTGGCTCCTGGGGGTGAGCCGGAAGCGTTTCATCGGTGATATTTTGGAAGTACCGGCGTCTGAAAGAGATGAAGGGACGGGAGCGGTTGATTTATGGGGCGTGACCAAAGGATGTTCTATTCTCCGTGTGCATAATGTAGAGATGGCCGTCCGCTTGTCTAAAGTTTGGGATGTTTTAAAAAATAATATAATTTTGTAAATCATAGGAAGTCAGGATTTGAGAAAAGATATGGATACTATTTTATTAAAAGGTATGATTTTTTACGGATATCATGGGGCCGATAAAGAAGAAAATGTTTTAGGGCAGCGTTTTGAGGTAGATGTAAAAATGGGGCTCGAACTGGCAAAGGCAGGCGAAACGGATGCACTTGAAGACTCCGTTAATTATGCAGATGTATTTGCCTGTGTAAAAATGATTGTAGAAGGAAAACCTTGCCGGCTTTTGGAACGGGTCGCAGCTCTGATTAATGAAAAAATTATGGAAACCTATCCTGCCATACAGGAAGTAACAACATCTGTGCATAAGCCGGGAGCACCGATACCCGGAGTTTTGGGAGATGTGGTGGTGACACTGAAAAAGAAAAGATGATATATATCATTTCAATGGGTTCTAATTTAGGAGAATCAGAAAAAATTATGCGAGGAGCCCTGAATGCATTAGAAACATCTCCTCAGTGGACAACAACGGGAAAGTCTTCTTTTTACAGAACCGTTCCGTGGGGGAAGAAGGACCAGCCGGATTTTTTGAATGCTGTTGTAGCCGGAAGATGGGAAAACACGCCGGAGAAGTTGCTGCAACTTTTGCAGAAGATAGAGCTTCGGTTCGGGCGTATACGGAAGATACATTGGGGCCCCAGGACACTTGATTTGGATTTGATTTATGGAGATGAAGTGGTAAAGAACACACAATTTTTAAAATTGCCGCATCCTTTTTTTTGGGATCGGCCTTTTGTGCTGGTTCCTTTGGAAGAAATTTTTCCGCAATTTGTTTTTAAAAATAAAAAAATTCATGACCGGATTAAAGAATTACAGGGATACGATGAGGTATCAAAAGAAATTATTTCTTGGGAAGGTGGTTTGTAATGGAAAAAAAGCAAATGATTGCCAATGTACAGACGACTCCTTCTGTATCCGATTTAAGTAAACGGTCCGGCGATAAATCCTTTTCGCTTGATGAAAAAGCAGGAGAAGATTTTGTCCGGTTTCTGAAAAAACAGAAAGAGACGGATAGAATAACCGGCATATTGGAAAGCGGGAAAAACGCTATGATTTCCGGTGCCGGCGATTCCCAGAAACCGTTACTTGCCGCTATGGCGGCCAATCTGGATAAGCCGATGCTTATTCTCGTCCCCGACCAGAAGGATATTATCCGCTGGGAGCAGGATTTGCATTTTTTTGCACCGCAATTACAAATCTATTCTTTTCCTGTTGTGGAGGAAGCTGATTTCAAGGTCACTTTTTCAGGCACCGAACGTTTGAGAGAGCGTATGCGGAGTCTCGGTCGATGGGTGGGAGGAAAGCCGGCGGTCGTAATAGCTACGACTGTGGAAGCAGCTCAAAAAATTATTTCTCCGACCTTTCTTGAACAAGGACAGATGTCTTTATCCGTAGGAGAAGAAATAGAAAGAGAACGATTACTTTCGGACCTTGTGACGCGTGGCTATGAACGGGTGGACCAGGTGGAACGGTGCGGACATTTTTCCGTGCGGGGAGATATTGTTGATATCTTTGCCATCAGTGAAAAACATCCGGTGAGAGCGGAATTTTTTGGCGATGAAATTGACAGTATCCGCTTGTTTGATGAGGAGACCCAGCGTTCTTTCGAGAATCTGGAAACTTTTTCATGTTTACCTGTCCGCATGGAAGGGACTGCCGATGCATCACTTTTGTCATATTTGAAAAACGGGATATTGATTTATGATGAGCCGCAGAGGGGCAAAGAAGCATTAGAGAAGTATTTCCGCGAAGAGGCGGCAAACAGGGAAAAAGCTTTCTCTTGGGATGAACTGACTGCGTTTTCCCGTAAAAAGAAAGAAAGTCATAATAAAATTCTGTTATTTTCCTTTTTGAAAAGAGATATTGACGGGATAAAAACCGAAGAGAGCGCAAGCTGGGAAGGGCGGACAATGGTCAATTACCAGCGGCAAATCGGTCTTTTTATGAATGAGCTTTCCCGATTACTTGAGGAAAACTGGAAAGTGGCAATTTTGACACCCCGTTTTTCAGAAAGGAAAGAGATAGAAAATTATCTGGCAGATTATCATATCTCCACTTCAAACAGGCTGAAAGAAGGAGCAGTAACACTTTTTAATCATATTCTTTCCGGAGGGTTTGAACTGCCCTCATTGAAAACAGCCTGGATAGCAGCAGGAGATATACTGGGTAAACAAAAGGTCCGCCGTTATAAAGCGGGCGAAAAAGGGAAACAAATCCGTTATTTTTCCGATTTACAGATAGGCGATTATGTCGTTCAGAGGGTTCATGGCATCGGAAAATATACCGGACTTAATACGATTGAGCTGGATGGTATTCACCGCGATTATATTACCATCCAATATGCGGGGTCCGACAAATTGTATTTACCGATGGAGCAAATCGCTACATTGGAAAAATATATCGGGCCGGAAGGTCAGACGCCGGCGCTCCACCGCATGGGAGGTGCCCAGTGGGACAAAGTACGGAGTAAAGCAAAAAAATCTATTGAAGAACTGGCCGAAAAATTATTAAAAGTCTATGCCGACAGAGAAGTGGCAGAGGGCATAGCATTTCTTCCCGATACGGCAGAACAAAGTGAATTTGAAGATACATTTCCTTTTGTGGAAACGGATGATCAGATAGAGGCCATTGAGGCTGTCAAGCGGGCAATGGAACGGCCGAGACCGATGGATATGCTTGTTTGCGGAGATGTAGGATTTGGAAAAACAGAAGTAGCTATGAGAGCCGTGTTTAAGTGCGTTATGAGCGGATATCAGGCAATGGTTCTTTGTCCTACCACCGTTCTTTCGAGTCAGCACTATAAGACATTTACAGATCGTATGGATGCGTTCGGAGTGAATACGGCGATTTTAAACCGCTTTACTACAGCGAAAGAGAAGAAAGAAATTTTGGAAAAACTGGCCAGCGGAGAGCTGGATGTCGTTATAGGGACACATGCGGTCCTATCTGAAAGGATTAAATGCCGGCGCTTGGGGTTGCTCGTTGTAGATGAGGAACAGCGTTTCGGAGTTATGCAGAAGGAAAAATGGAAATCTTGGTCTGAAGGATTGGATGTATTGACGCTTTCGGCGACACCCATACCAAGAACTTTGCATATGAGTCTTACCGGGGTACGCGATATGGTAACCATGACACAACCTCCGTCCAATCGTCATGCCATACAAACTTATGTGACAGAATATAATGATGAAATTGTAAAAGATGCAATAGCCAGAGAAAAAGCAAGAGGCGGACAAACTTATTTCATTTATAACCGCATAGAAAGTATCGGGGCTATGGAAAATCATTTGAGAAATATTCTTCCTGATGATGTAACTATCGCTGTTGCCTATGGGCGGATGGAAGGAAAGAAACTTGAACAGGTCATGGTGGATTTTTATGAAAAACGCTATGATGTTTTGCTGTGTACGACCTTAATCGAAAATGGAGTTGACCAGCCCAATGCAAATACGATGCTTGTCTATGATGCGGATAAATTGGGGCTGTCCCAAATTTACCAAATGAGGGGAAGGGTAGGAAGATCGGAGAAAATAGCCAGAGCCTGGTTTTTCTACCGGCAAGGGAAAGTGCTTTCTGAAGTAGCGGAAAAACGGTTAAATACGATTCGGGAGTTTACAGAACTCGGAAGCGGGTTTAAAATTGCTATGCGTGACCTGGAAATCCGGGGCGCAGGAAATCTTTTGGGATCACAACAGCATGGAAATATAGCCAGTGTGGGATTTGCCACTTATTGTAATATGCTTGAGGATACGGTAGAAAAACTGCGTTCAGAAAAAGAACACCGTCCTGTCCGCAAAAAGTTACCGGAAACAACGGTAGAGTTGCGTCAGGATGCATATCTGGATGAAGCATATATCACCGGGGAAGAACAAAAGATGGAGATTTACCGGCGTTTAGCTGTTGCGGAAACGGAAGAGGAGCTGACGGATCTCATTGATGAAGTCATAGACCGGTTCGGCAGTCCCACGCCGCCGGCAGAGCGATTGTTTACGGTAGCCCGTATTCGCACTGCCGCAAGAAGATTAGGAATAGGAAGCATTATAGATGAGGGTCAAACAATGCTGATTACATGGGCGGATGAGAAACCTATGCGACACTGGAATGTAAACCTGCTCCCTCGGTTTTATATGTCCAAACTGCATTTTTTGCCAGGTTCGCCGGCCCGTGTTAGAATAAAAAAAGCCGAAATTCAGGGGAATATGGTAAAATGGATGTCTGATTTTATAGAAGAAATAACAAAAGAAATACATTCAGGAGAAAAACGTGCGTAAAAATTCATTTATACAAGGCGCCTTGATACTGACAGTAGCAGGAATTATTGTGAAATTTATAGGCGCCTTCAGCCGCATTTATCTGTCCCGACTGCTTGGGGGAGAAGGAATAGGCTTATACCAGATGGCATATCCGATTTATATGCTTTGTCTGTCTGTTTCATCAGCAGGATTGCCTGTTGCGATTTCCATCATGGTAGCAGAGCGGAATGCACTCAATGATTATTGGGGCGGGCAACGGGTTTTCAAGATATCTATGACAGCTTTGACGCTGACAGGAGTTTTTTTTAGTGCACTCTTGTATTTTGGAGCACAGTGGCTAATCGATTCGAATATTGTTACCGATGAAAGGGCATATTGGTCACTTGTGGCACTTTCTCCGGCGGTCTTAGGTGCTACTTTGCTGGCATCTCTCCGGGGCTATTTCCAAGGCCTGCAAATGATGACGCCTACAGCAGTTTCCCAAATCATAGAACAGCTTGTCCGTGTCGTTACCATGATTGCCCTGGCAGTCATATTAATGCCTTACGGGCTCGAATACGGAGCCGCAGGGGCTACTTTTGGTGCAGCACCGGGGGCATTTGTAGGGATATTCGTACTTATTATTTTCTTTTTTATGACAAAAAGTTGGAGGCAGGAGCTGGCTGCCCGTCAGGATAAGAAAATTAAGCCCCTGGGAACGCTGTCTATTTTGAAACGATTAATGGTGCTTGCCGTTCCGGTTTCTTTGGCGAATATTATGCTTCCTATCGTATCGAATATAGATTTATTGATTGTTCCCAGAAGGCTTGGTGTTGCAGGATTTTCTATAGAAGAATCTACCACCTTGTTTGGGTATCTGACCGGAATGGCTACCGCTTTGGTTAATATGCCTACTATAGTGACGGCATCCTTGGCAGCAAGCCTGGTTCCCGTCATTTCAGAAGCAGTAACGCAAAAAAAAGAAGGAGCTGTTTTGTCCCGGACCAATACGGCGATGCGTTTGGCAAATTTGATTACAATTCCTTCCTTTGTGGGAATGTGCGTTATCGCTACACCTATTTCTGCGATGTTATATGCAATTCCCGATGCAGGTCCCTGTATAGCCGTTATGAGCTTCGGTGTTTTTCTTTTGGGAGTCCAACAAGTCACGACAGGTGTACTCCAAGGTATGGGAAAAACGGCCATTCCGTTTTTAAATATGGTGGCCAGTGCAGGGGTGAAGGTAATCCTTTCTTGGAATCTGACGGCTCTTCCTTCTTGGGGGGTTTTGGGCGCAGCTTGGGCAACGAATGCTGATTTCGGTGTAGCTGCTTTGCTTAATTTATATTTTCTTTATAAATATAAGAGATATGTGATTGATATGATGCACACCTGTAAGCTTTTTGTGGCAGCGGGAATTATGGGTGCTGTTGTCCTGGCTGTTTATCATGGTGCCGTCATGGTACTCCACAGTAACACACTTTCTACACTTGCAGCCATTCTTATCGGCGGAATAGTTTATTTAATTGCCGTCATAGGTATTCGTGCAGTAACAAGTGAGGACGTAAAAGGAATCCCGAAAATCGGAATAAAATTAGCCACTGCTATTGATAAAATTCATGGGATAAAATGATAATAAAAGCAGCACGTCTTTGAGCGTGTTGTTTTTTTTTGGAGGAAAAGCGGGAATGACAAAATTTGAAATTTTGGATTTATTTGTTAAGAACGGAGCTTTGTCTGAAAAAGAGATACTGACAATATACGGAGAAAATGACATTGAAAGCTGTACGTTTCAAAGGGAAGAGACTTTTTTGGTGGCGCCGATCTCAGATAAAAACCATAACAGAGCATGGAAGAATAAATTAGAGTCCGTTTACGAAGAAAATACAAAAATAGAATTATTAACAGCTAATGGAAAAATTCTTAAATCTATAATTAAAAAGTTTAATAGTAGAAATGAAGAAATGATAGTCGGTTTCCTTTTAAAAGCAAAAGACAGAAAACTGAAAATATTTGAAAAACAGGAATTAAATTCTCTTATTGATGTCATGAAAGAACTTCGTGAGCCCGGAGGTTGCCCTTGGGACAGGGAACAAAATCATAAAAGTCTGCGAACTTATTTCATTCAGGAAGTTTACGAAGTCATCGATGCTATCGATAAAAATGACATGAAAAATCTTTGTGAAGAATTGGGAGATGTTTTATTTCAGGTCATATTTCATGCCAGGTTGGCAGAGGAAAGAGGGGACTTTTCCATAAAAGAAGTCGTGGAAGAAGTTACCCGGAAAATGAAAAAAAGACACCCTTTTGTTTTCAAAAGAAAGGAAAATCCGGAGGAATTTGTAAATGAAATCAGCTGGGAAAAAAGGAAAAGAAAAGAAAAAAACAGAAAATATCTGCTTTCCGGCATACCCAAATGCTTGCCAAGTCTTCTTTTAGCGTGTATAATTCAGAAGAAAGTTAGTTCTGCTGGAATTCATACTCTTTCAAATCGTTCTTGGAGAAATGCCGGGCATCCGGTAAAGACAGGAAATGATGCAGGGGATGAAAGTGTGGGAGCCTTTCTTTTCGAACAAGTCCGTGTCTTGCGAGAAAAAGGAGTCCACCCGGAGCTTTCGTTACATCAGTTTTGTGTTGAATTTATGGAGCGGTTTTCTTCTTTTGAAGATGACTTGCAGAGAAAGCAGAAATCCATTGACCTGATGTCTCCTGAGACGTTAGAACAAGCTTGGATGGAATTCAACCGAAAGGGAATGTAATTGTATTCTTCAGAACTACAGCGGAATTCCCGCAAGTTATTAAAGGAGGATGTTTAGTTATGAACAAGACAGAACTCATCGGAGCAGTAGCTCAAGAAGCAGAAATGACAAAGAAAGACGCTGAAAAGGCAGTCAAAGCGGTTATTGATGTCATTTCCAAAACACTTGAAAAAGGTGAAAAGGTTCAGCTGATCGGTTTCGGCACATTTGAAGTTCGTCAGCGCAAAGCTCGTGAAGGCCATAACCCGGCTACACAGAAAGCTATTAAGATTCCGGCTTCCAAGAGCCCGGCATGGCGTGTTTCCAAACAGCTGAAAGAAAGAGTTAACGTAAAGAAAGCTGCTAAGAAATCCGGCAAAAAATAATTGAGACTGGTTTATAATAAAAGAGCTGCATCGAAAGGGTCGCAATCTCGCTTTCGATACGGCTCTTTTTGTATTTTCATACCGTGAGAGAAAGACTCTATGATATAATAAGCGAAGATAAAAAGATAGGAAGAGGGAAATCCATGATTGAGAGAAGGGCTTTACGATTTTTTATATTGACAGCCAGTATTGGAACCGGTCACAGCCAGGCGGCCAGAGCCATTGCAGAATCCATTAAGGAATTGCATCCGGAAGATTCTGTAAGGGTTTTGGATTTCGTTTCCAGAGATTCTTTGTCGGTAGATCAAATCATAAAGAAAACATATTTGGAAATGATAAAGGTGATTCCTGATATGTATGACCGCTTATACAGCAATTCACAAAAGGGCGGTTTCGGAAAAACATCTCAAAAACTTCTTTCTATGAGCTTTAAATTAAGAATGAAAAGATTGATTCAGGTGTTGCAGCCGGATGCACTGATTTTTACTCATCCTTTTCCTGCAGGAGCGGCCGATCTTTTGAAAAAAAACGGAGAAATCCGGATTCCGTTATTAGGCGTGATAACGGATTTCGATGTTCACCAGTTATGGATTAACCGTCATTTAGATGCTTATTGTGTGCCGACACCTCAAATGGCAAGGGATCTTGCCTCTTACGGTATTCCGCCGGAACGGATTTATGCGACCGGTATACCTGTAAGAAAATCTTTTTATGAGGAACAAATAAAAAATCCGATACCTGAAAAAGGAACTGTTCTGGTCATGGGCGGAGGTCTTGGCCTGGGACGGATTACTGAAGATTTGAAATTAATGGACGATGTAGAAGAAATATCTAAATTTATTGTCGTGACCGGGCAGAATATACATTTGTATGAAGATGTGGCGCTTTTATCAGAAAAAATGAAACATCCGGTGGAGCTTCACAGCTATACAAATAAGGTGGCACAACTTATGGGGCGAGCTGAATTATTAGTAACTAAGCCGGGAGCGTTGACTTGTACAGAGGCTATTATCATGAAACGCCCTATGGCACTGGTGAATACACTTCCCGGACAGGAAAGAGCCAATGCGGTATTCCTTAATAAGCTGGGGTGTGCAGAGTGGGTAAAGCGGGGTGAGCTGGCAGATACCGTCCGTGAGATTTTGAGCAATCCGGATAAAAAGAAAACGATGGAAGAAGCCTGTGAAGGATTTCAGCCGGAGAGTGCGAAAGAAGCAGTACGCATCTTATATAAAATGGTGGAACAAAATAATTTATTGGCATAAGGTTTTTATATAAAAACAAGCAGTTATGCAATACGCATTATAATGATTAGGATACTCCGAAGAAAGGGGAATTTGGTTATGAAAAAAGTCAGAAAAGCGGTTATTCCTGCAGCAGGATTTGGAACTCGTTTCCTTCCTGCGACGAAAGCCATGCCGAAAGAAATGTTACCGATTGTAGATAAACCGGCAATTCAATATATTGTAGAGGAGATTGCAGAAAGTGGAATTGATCAAATCTTAATTATAAGCGGTCATGCAAAACGGGCGATTGAAGACCATTTTGATTCTTCCCCGGAGCTGGAAAATCATTTATTCCGTCATGATAAAATGACTTTATTAAAGGAAATCAAAAAAATTGCTTCTGTCCGTATTCATTATGTCCGCCAGCAATATATGAACGGACTTGGTGATGCCATACTTTGTGCGAAAGATTTTGTTGATGGA
>OIEW01000026.1_pt1 | contig 62680 bp, 77 predicted proteins | sample 1581891 | NCBI WGS metagenome assembly OIEW01 (sample SAMN07977758, study PRJEB24534) | human gut metagenome
CGGCTAAACAGATACAATAAAAGAAGCTGTAACAGAAAACGAAAGCGATCTGTTACAGCTTTTTTGTTTTGCCGGAACAGGAAATAAAAAAAATTCCGATAATAAAGAAATAATATAATGAAGGTAGCATTTATTTTTTGAAGAATCATTTTCATGGTATTTATATAAAACAAAATATAATAGTACAGTAAAAAACAAAAATGACTGCGGCAATAAAAATAATTATTTGATTTTGGAACAGGAAATTTATACACCGGAATAAAAGCGAATGCAGACAGAAAAACGAAACGGAAAATATAATTATTTCTTTGTTCATTTTCCAAAAATTTAGAAAGTTTAGAAAGATTTGCGGGATTTCAAGTATTATTAGTACACACACGGGGGCGTGGTACGTTAATATCGAAAAAACATGTTTTAAGAAAAGTCTGATTTTATCAGTGTAAAATGAATAAAATTACAAATTATAAACTTTTTCTAAAATAGTTGCATCTCCTTATCTAAAATAGTATTATTTAAAGGCTGAACGTTTTCGAAAAAGGGTCTACGGCAAAGGCTTTTTGCAGAAATGTTCAATAAACTATGAAGTGGAAGGTGGCCTGCCATGCAGGGAAATTTCCACGGAGCAGTTCATTCGTGAAATGAACGTAGGAGGTTAAAAGTATGTCGAAACAGGAAAAAATCAGAATTCGCCTGAAAGGCTATGATCACAAAGCTGTAGATCAGAGCGCGGCGAAAATCGTGGAGACTGCCAAGAGAACAGGCTCCAGAGTCTCTGGTCCCATTCCGCTTCCCACGGAACGGAATGTGTACACCATTCTCCGTTCACCGCATGTTAATAAGGACAGCCGTGAACAGTTTGAAATGCGTATTCACAAGAGATTGATTGACATTCTCGATCCGTCCAAGAAGACGGCGGATGCGCTGATGCGTCTGGAACTCCCCGCAGGCGTCAGCATTGAAATTAAAGTGTAAGGAGGTGCAAAGATGTCTAAAGCTATTTTGGGAACGAAAGTAGGAATGTCCCAGGTGTTCGCTGAAAACGGCGACTTAGTTCCTGTGACTGTCGTTGAAGTTCTGCCGAATGTGGTTGCCGCTGTTAAAACGGTTGAATCCGACGGTTATAATGCCGTACAGATCGGCTGTGGTGCTGTCAAAGAAAAACATTTGACCAAACCTGTTAAGGGTCAGTTTGATAAAGCAGGTATTGACCCGGTTAAATATCTCCGTGAATTCAGATTGGCTGATAAGCCGGAATACACGGTTGGCCAAACTCTGGCTGTCGATATCTTCGCAGCAGGCGAGATTGTAGACGTTGTCGGAACCAGCAGAGGCAAGGGTTTTGCAGGAACTATTAAGCGTTGGAATCACCAGCGCGGGCCTGAAAGTCACGGCTCCAAAAACCATCGTCAGACCGCATCCCTCGGTGCGCGTATGTCCGGTGGTGGCGGAAAGGTGTTCAAGGGCAAGAGAATGCCCGGACAGCTCGGCGGTGAAAGAGTAACTGTCCAGAACCTGGAAGTGGTAAGAGTTGATGCCGACCGCAACATTCTGCTCGTTAAAGGCGGAATTCCCGGTGCCAAGGGAAGTCTCGTCATGGTAAAGACTGCTATTAAGTCTGCCAAATAATATTGTCCGGAACAACAGAAAATTGTTCTTATGTTAAGGGAGGAACATCTCAATGCCGAAAGTAACACTGTATAACATTGCCGGCCAGGCAGCCGGTGAGATAGAGTTGAATGACGGCGTGTTCGGAGTAGAATACAACGAAGCTGTTATTCACCAGGCAGTGGTGCGTCAGATGGCAAATGAACGCCTCGGCACCCATGCCACAAAGACCAGAGGCCTTGTCCGCGGTGGCGGCAAGAAACCATGGAAACAAAAGGGCACAGGTCGTGCCAGAGTCGGATCTATCCGCTCCCCATTGTGGGTCGGCGGTGGTACCGTCTTTGGACCGTTGCCCAGAAGCCATGCTAAAGATATGCCGAGAAAGGCACGTCAGCTGGCTGTGAAGTCTGCACTGAGCGAAAAGCTCCGCGCAGGTGAAATTATTGTTGTCGATGCTATTCAGTTTGAAGCACCGAAGACAAAGGATGTTGTGAAGATGCTTGCTGCTTTTGATGTAGCAGGAAAGGCTCTCATTGTTGACGGTGGAGAAAAATCTGCCAATACGGTCCTGAGTGCACGCAACATTCCGGGTGTGAAAGCTTATGCACCAAGCGGTCTTAATATTTATGACCTTGTTCATTACACCAAATTATTCCTGACAAAGGATGCAGTAGAGAAAATTGAGGAGGTACTCGCATAATGGAAGCACGTGATATCCTCATTCGTCCGATTGTGACAGAAAAATCTACGGCTCTGATGGAACAGGGCAAGTATACATTCCGCGTGCCGCTGGCAGCAACTAAGATTCAGATCCGCCAGGCTGTGGAACAAATTTTCAAAGTAAAAGTACAGGCTGTGAATACCATGCGTTATGAAGGTAAAATGAAACGTCTGGGTCGTACTCAGGGCCGTCGTAGTGATTGGAAGAAGGCAGTTGTTACCCTTAAGCCGGGCGAAACAATTGAACTCTTCGAAGCGTAAGGGAGGAGTAATATAAATGGCTTATAAATCATTTAAACCGTACACCCCCGGACGCCGTCAGATGACCGTATCTGCCTTTGATGAAATTACAACAGATACGCCGGAAAAATCTCTTCTGGCTCCTATTCATAACCACGGTGGTCGTAACGGCTCCGGCAAAATGACAGTCCGTCATCAGGGCGGCGGTCATAAACGTCAGTACAGAATCATTGATTTCAAGAGAGTAAAGGACAATGTACCGGCTAAGGTGGCAACGATCGAATACGATCCGAACCGTACCTGCCGTATCGCACTTCTGCATTATGCAGACGGTGAAAAGTCTTATATCCTTGCTCCTAAGGGACTTAAAGTCGGTGATGTGGTTACCAGCGGTCCCGAATCAGATATCAAGGTGGGCAATTGCCTTCCTTTCACCAATATTCCTCTCGGTACTCTCGTACATAATGTGGAATTGAAAATCGGCAAGGGTGGACAGATGGTCCGCTCCGCAGGTGCCGGCGCACAGCTGATGGCAAAAGAAGGCGATTATGCACTTCTCCGTCTTCCGAGCGGCGAGCTCCGCCGGGTGCATATCCGTTGCCGTGCTACTGTCGGTGTTGTAGGTAATGAAGATCATGAAAACATTACTATCGGTAAGGCCGGAAGAAATCGTTGGCTCGGTGTTCGTCCTGCTACCCGTGGTGTTGTCATGAACCCGAATGATCATCCTCATGGCGGTGGTGAAGGTAAGTCTCCTGTCGGACGTAAGCGTCCGGTTACACCGTGGGGCAAACCTGCTTACGGCGTGAAGACTCGCAATACGAAAAAAGCGTCCACGAAACTGATTGTTAAGAGACGTAAGTAAGATAAGGAGGAGTAAAAGTGTCCAGATCTGTAAAAAAAGGTCCGTTTGCTGCATTTTCTCTTGTAAAAAAGATTGATGCAATGAATGATGCCAATGAAAAGAAAATTGTTAAAACCTGGTCCCGTGCTTCTACCATCCTGCCGAGTTTCGTAGGTCACACAATTGCGATTCACGACGGAAGAAAACACGTACCGGTATATATTACTGAAGATATGGTTGGCCATAAGCTTGGCGAATTCGCTCCGACCCGTACGTTCAAGGGTCATAACAAGAGCGAGGCAAAATAGGGAGGATTAAGATGGAAGTACAAGCTATTGCAAAAAACGTCCGCATTTCTCCCCGTAAGGTTCGCATCGTTGCTGACCTCGTCCGCGGTAAAAATGCCGGCGAAGCACTTGCCATTCTGCGTAACACCCATAAGGCGGCATCCATTGTCGTTGAAAAGGCTTTGAGAAGCGCTATGGCTAATGCAGAAAACAATAACAATATGAACATTGATAATTTATATATTTCTACCATTTTCGTAGATGCAGGCCCGATTATGAAGCGCGTGCACCCACGTTCTCGTGGACAAGCTTTCGGGATTTTGAAACGTACCAGCACACTGACGGTAAAAGTTTCTGAAAGAGAATAATCGAAGGAGGGAAACGTTTTGGGTCAGAAAGTTAATCCGCATGGAATGCGTGTAGGCGTAATCAATGACTGGGATTCCAAATGGTTTGCAGAAAAAGATTATGCCGAACTGCTCGTGGAAGATGCCAAAATCCGCCAGTTTTTGAAAAAGCACCTGTTTGTTGCAGGTATTTCCAAAATTGGCATTAAACGTGTGGGAAGCAGAGTAAAGATTGCTATCTACACAGCTAAACCGGGTATGGTCATCGGCCGTGGCGGTACAGGCATCGAAGATATCAAAAAGGCTCTTAAAGCTGTTACTGATAAAGAAGTCGATATCGACATTCTTGAAATCAAATCAACAGATATGAGTGCCATCCTTGTTGGGGAAAATATTGCTTCCCAGCTGGAAAGACGTATTGGATTCCGCCGTGCCGTGAAACAGGCTGTAGGCAGAACAATGCGTATGGGTGCGAAGGGAATCAAGGTTGCCGTATCCGGTCGTCTCGGCGGTGCGGAAATTGCCCGTAGCGAAAGCTATCGTGAAGGTTCCATTCCGCTTCAGACACTCCGCGCCAATATTGATTATGCTGTAGCAACAGCACATACCACATATGGCGCTATTGGTATTAAGGTTTGGATTTATAAAGGCGAGCTTGCTCCCGGCCAGACCGTTGAAGAAACAGAAAACGTTCGTACAAGCAAGGATCGCGGAAACCGCCATGACAACAACAGAAGAGGCGGACGCAGAGGTGACCGTAGAGAACGGAGACCGAGAAATGCCGAACGTTCCGAAAGGAGTGATTCCTGATGTTAATTCCGAAACGTACAAAGTACCGTAAGCAGTTCCGCGGCCGTATGAAAGGCAGAGCACATCGTGGAACCACAGTGACTTACGGCGAATTCGGTTTAGTGGCATTGGAACCGTCCTGGATTACCAGCCGACAGATCGAAGCAGCACGTATCGCAATGACACGTTACACAAAACGTGGCGGTAAAGTATGGATTAAGATTTTCCCGGACAAACCGGTTACATCCAAACCGATTGGTACCCGTCAGGGATCCGGTAAGGGTTCTGTCGAATACTGGGTGGCTGTAGTAAAACCGGGCCGCGTGATGTTCGAAATGGCCGGTATTCCGGTTGAAGCAGCAAAAGAAGCCATGCGTCTTGCAGGCAACAAGCTGCCGATAAAAACAAAATTTGTAGTTAAAGGTCAAGAAGTGGCAGGTGAATAAAATGAAGGTTAATGAAATTCGTAACCTGAGCACTGCAGAAAGAACTGAAAAGGTTGCCGGCTTAAAGGAAGAACTGTTCAACCTCCGTTTTCAGCTCGCTACCGGTCAGCTTGAAAATCCGATGCGTATTCATGAAGTAAAGAAAGACATCGCAAAAATCAAGACCGTACAGCGTGAAGAAGAATTGAAGGCTGCTGCAAAGGCATAACAGTAATTCCATAAGGAGGATCTCATGGCAGAAGAAAGAAATCTGCGCAAAGTGCGCCAGGGAATTGTTGTAAGCGACAAAATGGATAAAACCGTTGTAGTTGCTGTTGAACGCAAGGTTCCCCACAAGCTTTACAAAAAAGGTATCAATACCACAACCAAGTTCAAAGCGCATGACGAAAACAACGAATGCCGTATCGGTGATACCGTTCGCATCGTCGAAACCCGCCCGCTGTCCCGTGACAAGCGTTGGAGAGTTGAGAAGATCGTTGCCCGTCAGGATTAATAATATAGATAGTTTTATAGGAGGATTGGCACGATGATTCAGCAAGAAAGCAGACTCAACGTTGCAGATAATACCGGTGCTAAGGACATTCTGGTCATCAAAGTTCTGGGAGGTTCTTTCCGCAGAAGCGGAAACATCGGCGATGTCGTAGTTGCTACAGTCAAAGATGCATCACCCGGTGGCGTTGTTAAGAAAGGCCAGGTTGTAAAGGCTGTTGTGGTTCGGTCCGTAAGCGGCATCAGCCGTGCGGACGGATCCCATATCCGTTTTGACGAAAATGCAGCTGTCCTTGTAAAGGATGACAAGAGCCCGGTAGGAACACGTATTTTTGGACCGGTAGCAAGAGAGCTCCGTGAAAGAGATTTCATGAAGATCATTTCCCTGGCTCCGGAAGTGCTCTGATAGGAGGCAAATATGAGTCAGAAATTACATGTAAAGACCGGTGATACCGTAGTTGTTATTTCCGGTAAAGACAAAGGTAAACAGGGCAAAATTAAAGAAGCTATGCCGAAAAAAGGCCGTGTGGTCATTGAAGGCGTAAATATTGTAAAAAGACATACAAAACCGACCCAGGCAAATCCCAAGGGCGGAATTATTGAAAAAGAAGCCCCAATTAATGCATCTAAGGTCATGATTCTGGACCCGGAAACAAAGAAACCGACCCGCATTAAAAAAGTACAGCAGAAAGACGGCACTTACGTCAGAGCGGCTGTAAAGAGCGGTGCTATCTTAGACAAAGCAAAGTAAGCGGGGAAGGAGGATAACAAGTGTCCAGATTAAATGATTTGTACAAAAGCGAAATAAGAAAATCTCTTCGCGAAAAGTTCGGTTACAAAAACGAAATGGAAATTCCGAAGCTTGAAAAAATCGTCATCAATATCGGTGTCGGCGAAGCTACGGAAAACTCCAAAGCAGTTGATGCGGCAGCATCCGACCTGGCAGCAATTACCGGTCAGCAGCCGATTATCTGTAAGGCCCGTAAATCTCTGGCAGCATGGAAAATCCGTGAAGGAATGCCCCTCGGCTGCAAGGTTACGCTGCGCGGTGAAAGAATGTATGAATTCTTAGACCGCCTGATCAATATTGCTCTTCCCCGTGTCCGCGACTTCCGCGGTATCAGTGCACAGAGCTTTGATGGTCGTGGCAACTATGCTTTCGGTGTAAAGGAACAGTTAATTTTCCCGGAAGTTGATTATGAAAAAATCGACAAAATCCGTGGCATGGATATTATTATAGTAACAACGGCTAAAACCGATGAGGAAGCAAGAGAAATGCTTACCCAGTTCGGAATGCCGTTTAAGAAGTAAGCAGGAGGACAATATGGCAAAGAAGTCTATGTTGGAACGCGAGAAGAAAAGAGAACTCTGCGCCCAGAAATTTGCTGCCAAACGTCAGGCTCTTAAAGAAGCCGGCGACTATGAAGCACTCAGCAAACTTCCGCGTAATGCTTCTCCCACGCGTTTGCACAACCGTTGCAAACTGACAGGCCGTCCCCACGGCTATATGCGTAAATTCGGAATCTGCCGCAATCAGTTCCGTGATCTGGCTTACCGCGGAGAAATCCCCGGTATTAGAAAAGCCAGCTGGTAATAAGATTTCGGGAGGAGGATTAAATAATGGTAACAACCGATCCGATTGCGGATATGCTTACCCGTATCCGTAATGCGAACGATGCATATCATGAAAAAGTAGATATGCCTGCTTCTAAAATTAAAGCTGCTGTGCTTGAAATTTTGAAGAATGAAGGCTTTATAAAAAATGTTGAACAGATCGAAGTGAATGGACATCAGGTATTGCGTGTAGGTTTAAAATACGGCGCAAATCGTGAAAAAGTCATCAAAGGTCTGAAAAGAATTTCTAAACCGGGTCTGCGTGTTTATGCAAATAAAGAAGAACTGCCAAAGGTATTGGGCGGACTCGGCATCGCAATCATTTCCACATCCAAGGGCGTTAAGACAGACAAGGCTGCTCGCAAAGACGGTCTTGGCGGCGAAGTCCTTGCATATGTCTGGTAATCCGTTGGAGGTATAATATGTCAAGAATTGGCAAAAAACCGATTGCGGTCCCGGCCGGTGTGGAAGTCAAGATTGACGGACATACGGTCACCGTAAAAGGTCCTAAAGGTACATTAAGCCATACAGTCAATCCGGAAATTTCTGTCAAGCTCGAAGACGGTCATGTGATCGTTTCCCGTCCGGATGATGAAATTAAAAGCCGTGCCCTTCACGGTTTAAACCGTACTCTCATTAATAACATGGTAGTCGGTGTTACAGAAGGTTTTGAAAAGAAATTGGAAATCCAGGGTGTCGGTTACAATGCCCAGATGCAGGGACAGAATCTGAAGCTTGCTCTCGGTTTCTCTCATCCGGTCATCATTACCCCGCCGCAGGGAATTTCCTTCAGCACCCCGTCTGCTGTCAATATCGTAGTATCCGGTATTGATAAAGATTTAGTCGGACAGGTTGCTTCCGAAATTCGTGGATGGCGTAAACCGGAGCCTTATAAAGGCAAGGGTATACGTTATGCCGGTGAACATGTTCGTCGTAAGGCTGGTAAGACCGGCGCAACGAAGTAAAACAGGAGGTAGAATTATATGCGTACAAATGCAAACAGAAAAGCTGTTATCCGCCGCCACCTGCGTCTTCGTCAGAAGATTTCCGGTACTGCCGATCGTCCCCGTCTGAACGTATTCCGTTCCCTGAGCAACATTTATGCCCAGGTCATTGATGATGTAGCAGGTACGACCCTTGTTTCGGCAAACAGCTTAGATAAAGAAATTAAGGCTCAATTCTCCTATGGTGGCAACATTGAAGCTGCTAAGGCAGTCGGTGAACTGGTAGCAAAAAGAGCCCTTGAAAAAGGGATTGAAACCGTAGTATTCGATCGCGGGGGTTGCATCTATCACGGCAGAGTAAAAGCTCTGGCAGAAGGTGCCCGTGAAGCTGGCTTGAAATTTTAAGGTAAAGGAGAAAACACATGCCAAGATTTGAAAAACAGGAATCCGACTTACAGGAAAACGTCGTTTTCATTAACCGCGTTGCTAAAGTCGTAAAAGGCGGCCGTCGTTTTTCCTTTGCTGCATTGGTAGTAGTCGGTGACGGAAAAGGCAGAGTCGGTGCAGGTATCGGCAAAGCAGCCGAAGTACCGGAAGCTATCCGCAAAGGTGTAGAAGCTGCTAAGAAAGATATGATCAGCGTTTCACTTAAAAATGGTACCGTTCCCCATGAATCTATAGGAATTTATGGTGCCGGCAAGGTTCTTATGAAACCTGCTGCCGAAGGTACCGGTGTCATTGCCGGAGGTCCGGTTCGTGCGGTACTCTCTCTTGTAGGTGTCCGCAATGTACTGACCAAGTCCCTCGGATCTTCCAATCCTATTAATATGGTAAAGGCAACCTTGGACGGACTCGCTAAGTTGGAAAATGTTCAGACCGTAGCTGCTCTTCGCGGTAAGACGGTTGATGAAATTTATAACTAAGAGGAGAGGGATTATGAAGGTTATTATTACACTGAAAAAGAGTGTGATCGGATCAAAACCCGCTCACATTGCTACAGTTAAAGCTCTTGGTTTGAAAAAAACCAATTCCTCTGTAGTTAAAGAACTCACACCCCAGATTCAAGGAATGGTTCATGCTGTTCGTCATCTGGTTGAATGCAAAGAAGCAAAATAATATAAGGAGGTGTACGAATGAAACTGCATGAACTGAAACCGGCAGAAGGCTCCACAAGAGCTCGTCGCCGTGTAGGCCGTGGCATCGGCTCCGGAATGGGCAAACAGTCCACCCGCGGTGCTAAAGGGCAGAATGCAAGATCCGGCGGCGGAGTACGTCCGGGATTTGAAGGCGGTCAGATGCCTCTTTATCGTCGTCTTCCTAAACGTGGTTTCAAAAATGTTCTTGCCAAGCAGTATGCTGAGGTGAATGTAGAACAGCTGAACCGCTTCGATGATAAAGCTGTTGTTGATCCGGTAGCACTTGTTGAAGCCGGTATTCTTAAAAACGTTCTTGACGGCGTACGTATTCTTGGAAACGGTGAACTGACCAAAGCTCTGGAAGTAAGAGCACAGGGATTCACAAAATCTGCACAGCAGAAAATCGAAGCAGCAGGTGGAAAAGTAGAGGTGATCTGAGATGGGGTCAGCTCTTGCCAACTTTGCTGCAAATAAGGAATTAAAGGACCGTATCATATTTACACTGATGATGTTCTTTATATTCCGCTTGGGAGTACATATTCCGGTTCCCGGTGTGGATACATCCATTCTGGAGAGCCTGTTCTCCTCAGGAAACCTTTTCGGATTCCTTGATTTGTTTTCCGGCGGTGCTTTGAGCAAATTCTCATTGTTTGCTATGAGTATTACGCCATACATCAACTCATCCATTATCATGCAGCTCCTGACTGCTGTCGTTCCGACACTGGAAGAATGGCGGAAAGACGGGCAGGAAGGGTATAAGAAAATACAGAAGGTAACAAGATACTTTACGATTTTCTTGGCTCTTGTACAAGCTTTCGGTATGACCTATGCTCTCCGTATCAATCATGCACTGGTGGATAACAGTTGGATGTATTTCATATTTGTTATTACCGTTCTCACCGCAGGCACATGCCTTTTGATGTGGATCGGTGAACAGATTACAGAACATGGTATCGGAAACGGGATTTCCTTAATCATTTTCTGTGGTATCGTAGCCCGTTTTCCGGAAGCGATTTCCACAGTGATTGATTATCTGAAAGTAGGCACAATCAGTCCGTTCCAGCTCATATTATTTATCATCATTGCTCTTGCAATGATTGTTATGGTCATTGAAGTTAATGAAGGACAGCGCAGGGTTTCCATCCAATACGCAAAACGTGTCATCGGACGGAAAATGTATGGAGGTCACTCCACATTTTTACCCCTTAAAGTCAATCAGGCAGGCGTAATTCCGATCATCTTTGCATCGTCAATTCTTATGCTGCCTGTCACTTTAGCACAGTTTGTACATATAAGCTGGGTGCAGGCGGTCGGCAATTTCTTTGCCTGGGGCTCATGGCCGAATACCATCTGCTACGGAATTCTGATTTTTATCTTTACTTATTTTTATACGGCAATTTCATTAAACATCAAAGAATTAGCAGAAAATATGAAGAAATACGGCGGTTTTATTCCCGGTATCCGTCCGGGGGAACCGACAATGATTTATATTGACAAGGTAATGAGTCGCATTACCCTGGCAGGTGCCATCTTCCTGGCATTCATTGCAATTCTTCCGAATTTTATTGGAAATATTACCGGTATCCAAGGGGTTTATTTCGGCGGTACATCATTACTGATTGTTGTCGGTGTAGCACTGGATACGATGAGACAAGCACAATCTCTGATGGTTACAAGAAACTATCAGGGCTTCATTAAATAAGGAGCAGGGTTATGTATATTTTATTAATGGGACCTCCTGGAGCCGGAAAAGGCACACAGGCAGAAAAGCTCATTCGTGAGTATGGCATCCCCCAGATTTCGACAGGCGACATGTTTCGTGCCGCTATCAAATCCGGAACCGCTCTCGGAAAAGAAGCCAAAAGCTATATGGATAAAGGAGCGCTCGTACCTGACAGCGTTACTGTAGGAATTGTCAAAGAAAGACTTGCTCAGGATGATTGCCGGAAAGGCTGGATTCTTGACGGATTCCCCAGAACGACTGCACAGGCAGCAGCTCTTGATGCCATTCTTCATGAACTTGGAATTACTCTGACTGCGGTACTTGGAATAAAAGCTGATCAGAAGGACCTGGTTAAGAGAATCAGTGGCCGAATCGTCTGCAAATCCTGCGGAGCCTCTTTCCATAGAGATTTCCGCCCGCCTAAACAGGCACATGTATGTGATAACTGCGGCGGTGAATTATATCAACGCGCGGACGATAATGAAAACACCGTAAGCGAAAGACTTGCCGTTTACGAAAATTCCACAAAACCGTTGATTGATTACTATAAAGCAAGCGGCCATTTTCATGAAATCAATGGCGACCAGCCTATGGAAAAAGTCTATGAAGACATACAGACTGTCCTGAAAAAGGTTTCTAAATGATTACCATTTATACATCCGGAGAAATAGAGAAGATTGCGGCAGCCGGCAAATTGACGGCAGACACACTTTCTATGCTTCAAAAAGCAGTTGTACCGGGAATCAGCACCGGAGAACTGGATGAAATGGCAGAAAAATTCATTCGTGACAGAGGAGGAATTCCAAGCTGCAAAGGCTATGAGGGGTTTCCCGCAACGATTTGTGCCTCTGTAAACGATGTGGTAGTCCACGGGATCCCTTCACCACGGAAGATTTTGAAAAAAGGGGATATTATTTCTCTCGATCTTGTGGTAGAATTAAATGGTTATATGGGTGATTCCTGTATTACGGTTCCCGTCGGACATATTAATAAAAAAAATGCGCAGCTTCTTAAAGTGACAGAAGAGGCGCTTTTTGCCGGAATCAGTCAGGCTGTACCGGGAAATACGGTAGGAGATATCGGCCACGCCGTAGAATCCTATGTAAAACCCTACGGCTATGACGTACTCCGGGATTATGTAGGTCACGGCATTGGCACCGATATGCATGAAGATCCGGAAATTCCTAATTATGGAACGCCAGGGCACGGACCCCGACTGGAAGAAGGTATGGTTATTTGCATTGAGCCTATGGTCACTATGGGTAAAGCAAATACGATTACTCTTCGGGATGGCTGGAGCGTATTGACGGCTGACGGGCTTCCTGCCTGCCACTTTGAACATACACTGGTCATTACCAAAACCGGTCCGAAAATTCTGACATTGCGTGATTAAGACGCATTACTGCTACCACGGGCAGTTTATCAAAAGCCAAAGGAGGCTCGAATGAGCAAGGCAGATGTTATCGAAGTGGAAGGCAAGGTTGTAGAAAAACTTCCCAATGCCATGTTTCGTGTAAAACTGGAAAATGGAGGCCATATCGTATTGGCGACAATTTCCGGCAAAATGCGTATGAATTTCATCCGTATCCTGCCCGGGGATAAAGTAACCGTTGAGCTTACGCCTTACGATCTGGAGCATGGCAGAATTACCTATCGTTACAAATAAGCAAGGAGGAATCTAGATGAAAGTCAGACCGTCCGTCAAAAAGATGTGTGACAAATGCAAAGTTATCAAACGCAAAGGCCGTGTAATGGTTATTTGTGAAAATCCAAAACATAAGCAGAGACAAGGTTAATTAAAAAGGAGGTATAAGAGTAGATGGCACGTATAGCTGGTGTAGACTTACCAAGAGATAAGCGCGTTGAGATCGGCTTAACTTACATTTTTGGAATAGGCCTTACTCTTTCCAAAGAAATTTTGAACAAGACCGGAGTGAATCCGGATGTTCGCGTTAGAGATTTGACGGAAGACGATGTTGCTAAAATCCGTAATGCTCTGGCAGATTACAAAGTAGAAGGTGACCTGCGCAGAGAAGAATCCCTCAACATTAAACGTTTAGTGGAAATCGGTTCTTACAGAGGCCGTCGTCATAGAGACGGACTTCCGACACGCGGACAACGTACAAAGACAAATGCACGTACCCGTAAAGGACCGAAGAAAACGATCGCAGGCAAGAAGACTGCGACAAAGAAATAAGGTTGAAGGAGGGATAAAATGGCTACGGTAAACAGTAAATCAAAAAGAAAAGAAAAGAAACATGTAGAATCCGGTGCAGCTCATATTCGTTCCACGTTCAACAACACGATCGTAACGATTACTGACTCTAACGGAAATACAATCGCTTGGGCATCTGCCGGCGGACTCGGATTTAAAGGCTCTCGTAAGAGTACCCCCTTTGCTGCACAGATGGCAGCAGAACAGGCTGCTAAAGCAGCTATAGACCAGGGCATGCGTTCTGCCGATGTATTTGTAAAAGGACCGGGAGCAGGTCGTGAAGCTGCTATCCGTGCTTTACAGGCAGCAGGCATTGAAGTCAGCAGCATTAAGGACGTAACCCCGATTCCTCATAACGGCTGCCGTCCTCCGAAACGCAGAAGAGTATAATTAAGGAAATATAGACGAACTTTCCATAAAAAGTGAGTCATTACTCCTTTTTCCCTTGCGTAATATATTAGCGCCGATGGCGCAGAAGGAGGATTGGATGAACGAAAATATAAGCTTCACAATAAAAACTGTGAAAATGAGTGAAGACGGACGTACCGGCGTATTCGAATGCAGCCCGCTCGAACGCGGATACGGAATCACCTTGGGAAACAGTTTAAGACGCGTGTTGCTTTCATCTTTAGATGGTGTAGCAATTACATCTATAAAAATTGATGGCGTGCTTCATGAATTTTCTACGATTGACGGCGTCAGAGAAGATGTAACGGACATGATTCTCAATTTAAAGAAAATCCGCTTTATTTCTTATGAAGAAGCAGAATTTCCACTGACTGTCCGTGTCGACATTACTAAAGAAGGTATTCTCCGTGCAGGAGACATTCAAGTCCCGCCGGAGATCGACATACTTAATGGTGATTTGGAACTTTGTACACTGGATGCAAATGCCCATCTCGGAATGGAATTGACCATAGACAAAGGTCACGGATATGTACCGTTCACCAAAAACAAACGGGAAGATGATCCGATCGGAGTAATTCCGATAGATTCCATTTATTCCCCTGTTGTGAAATGCAACTATGAAGTCAGCGATACCCGCGTAGGAAATGAAATGGACTACGACAAGCTGACCTTGGAGTTGGAAACAGACGGTTCCATCAAAGCTAATGATGCGGTTGCTACAGCAGCAACGATTCTTATCAACTGCTTTGAACTGTTCCGTCCGTTGGCGACAGGACCTATTCCGGATACCAAAAGCATGGAAGGCATGGCAGATGGTGAACAAGATCCGAATGACGAAAAGAAAGACATCGATCTTTCAAGTATTCCGATTGAAGAATTGGAACTTTCCGTCCGGGCGTTTAACTGCTTGAAGAGAGCAGACATCAATACGCTCGACCAACTGGTGGAAAAATCGGTAGACGAACTTGGACGCGTACGGAATCTCGGTAAAAAATCGATTGATGAAATTATCGAAAAACTGGCCGCATACAAAGGTTTCGGCATTCATATGAAAGATTAACCTTATACAGGTGATTTAGGAGGAAACACATGGCACGTAGTAGATTGAGAAGAGTCAGCGGCGCACGTAAAGCATTGCTCCGCAGCCTCGTTACATCTCTTTTCCAGTATGGGCGTATTACCACTACTGAAAGCAAAGCAAAAGAACTCCGCCACGTAGCAGACAAGATGATTTCTCTTGCAAAAAGAGGAGATCTTCATGCCCGCCGCCAGGCAGAAGCATTCATCATGGACAAAGCAGTAACCAAAAAGCTGTTTGATGAAATTGCTCCGAAATATACAGAACGTAACGGTGGATACACCCGCGTTCTCAAGCTTAGCTCCCGTCTCGGTGATAATGCACCGGAAGCAATTATTGAGCTTGTTGACTAAGAAATATGAAAAACGCTCCTGAATGGGGCGTTTTTTTATGAAAGAAAAAGCCGTTTTGCAAAAAGATAAGCAAACGGCTTTTTTGTGTAGTGTAAAAATTTATAAAAAATCGCTTGACAGATAAATATCGATATAGTATAATTTGTATTAACAAAAGGTTAATACGATTACTTAAGAAAAAGCAGACAGAAAGCATATTACCATGATTAATGAAATTTTACATACTTTTGTTGCCGTCGTGAAGCTGGGGAGTTTCAACCGGGCAACGGAGCGCTTATCATTATCCGCTCCGGCGATTATGAAACAAATGAACAGTCTGGAAAAAAGCGTAGGCGTTTCTTTATTTCATAGAAGCAACCGTGGGATCACCCTTACACTGGCGGGCGAGTCTTTTTACAAAGACGCTCTCACCATTCTCCGCCACACAAGAAAGGCGATGGAGAATGCACAAACAGCAGCCGGCCTGGTTCCGGACGTTACAAAACGTTGCGGAGCCGGCAGACATAGAAAAGAACAAGAGGAAGGAGGGATAAAGATGGAACATCCGAAGTTTCCGATTCCGGAAGATGAAGAAGGCAGAAAGCGTTACGAATCTGCGAAAAAGCATGCAGCTTGGGCAAAAGAACAGGGAAAATCAACAGAAGAAATTCATGAGATTTTCAAGAAAGTTATGTCCGGCACAGGCGAAGGTAAATGCCAGAAGAAAAATAAATAAGATTTCAGATAAAGAGCTTCTCATAAAGAGAGGCTTTTTATTTTGCGATTTTATTAGGTAAAAAGTATATACCATTATTGACAAATAAGAATATAAATACAATAATGGAAATGATAAGCATATTTTCTGCTTATTGTTTATTCATATATTGCAAAATAAAAGTAATGAAAAAATTCATTTTTCCTGTTTTGCAAAGTTTTTTGTTGTACGTAAGCCTGTGATGACGAAGGCGAAACACGGACAGCCTTGTCAGCGGCTTATGATATAAATTCACCTTTCTGAAAAGAAAGACATGTATTCATACGTTGTATGAGGAGGAAATGGTATGGCAAAGAAAAGTAAAATTTTGTCGTGTGCGGTAGTATTCGCTCTTACCGGGTTTGTAGGAGTCGGAGCGACTGATGTGTACCAGCTCGACCCTGTGACGGTAACGGCAGAACGTACAAATGTAACGGATTTGGACACACCCGCCGCTATTGAAGTACTGTACGCAGACCAAATAGCAGCTACAGGAGCAAACAATGTACAGGAATCCCTGAAATACTCGACCGGTATTATTGCAAGCGGACAGGGACCGAAAGGACTCTCTCAGGGTACGATGTTTGCCAAAGCGGTTATCCGCGGCGTGGAAAAAGGGACATTGGTACTTGTTGACGGCGTGCCGATGAATCAGAGTGGTATGTATCAATTACAGGACATATCGACAGATGCGGTAGAAAAAATTGAAGTCGTTCGCGGCGGCGGTGCCGTTCTGTACGGATCGGAAGCGAGCGGTGGCGTTATCAATATCATTACCAAAGGGAAAAGAGATACGAAGATTAAGGCCGGGATTGGTAACTACGGGCAGCAGAACTATGCAGTGAGTGTCCAAGGAGGAGATAATTTCGGTGTTACTTACGTTTATGACCGTTTAGGAAGTGTGGACCACATATCCGATCCTTCCGGCGGACGTCCTACAGGTATGTATTATAATGTGACACGGGGAGAACGGAATAACCTGAATTGGCGTTACAATCTGACCGATGATTTGTATTTTACCCATTCCTACTCTCACAGTAACAGTCATTATGTATACCGTTGGGACGGAAGTAACGGAAAGAATAAAGATGCCGTCGGCCAAGATGTGTTTTATAAAAATGACGAACATATGGCGGCTTTACACTATGGAAAAAATGACCTGACAGGTAATTTCTATTATCACAAAAGAAATATGACTACCGATAAATCAAAAGTGAAAAAAGAAAATGGTCCTAATACAGATGTATATGATCCGACTCAACTAGAAATTACCAAAACCGAGAATAAGGATCAAAGTATAGGTGTTGATTTTTCCAACCGCTGGCACTATGATAAAGGCTCGTTCATGATAGGTGGAGATTTCCGGCGTGATATGGCCGATATCGTTGAAACCGGTAAAAGCACAAAACATTATACTCGGAATATGTATTCTCTTTTCGGACAGCTGGGTTATGATTTCAGTGAACTGACTCGTGCAAATTTCAATTTCCGCCAGACCTGGGTAGGAAAAGACGGAGCAGGCAATAAATATGATAAATTCACACCGGAAATTATTGTGATGCATGATTTGGACGATAACACCATGATTTATGCCAAGGCAGGTAAATCCTTTATGATGCCGACATTTAAGCAACTGTATGGTGGGGGAAATGTGATTGCCTCCCCGGAACTCAAACCGCAGAGCGGTACGCATTATGAAGTCGGAGCGAAGAAAAATGTAGGAAAATCTTCATGGCGAATTGCTGCTTTCCGCTACAATATCAAAGATAGTTTAGAGGCAAAAGATATATCAAAGAAAAAAGATTTTTCAAAAATCGGATATGCCAATGAAGACATAAGGAATACCGGCCTTGAAATCGAATGGAAACGGAACCAGAGTGAAAACCTGTCCTACCGCTTGGGCGCAACATTCGGACATCCGGAGAAAAAGGAACGGAGTGCAAAGGGGAAACTCGGAAACTGGCATGATTACTACGGGAAAATACAGTTGAACGGTGGTGTCACTTATACGACAGGTAAACTGACCACTTCTTTCAATTTCAGCCATCTCGGAAAGAGAATCAGGGACAGCGACCCTTATAATTCTTTCAAGAGCCAGTTCTTTACCAGCCTGAACTTCTCTTACCGGGCCAATGAAAATTGCCGGGCGTTCCTGAATATTGATAACGTGCTGAACAGACAAGATATCATTTCCAGCTCATCATCAAGCTTCTATAATCTGGGAAGAAACTTTATGGCCGGTGTGGAATATAAATTCTGATAAATCTGTATCATAAAAAATGAAGTGTGACTTTATTTGTTGCACTTCATTTTTTTATTAAGCAGAAAATATATAGAATTGTTGACAAATAAGAATATAAATACAATAATAGAAATGATGTACATATTTTTTGCTTATTTTTTATTCATGTATTGCAAAATAAAAGTAGTGAAAAAAATTTTTTTTGTTTTGCAAATCTTTTTTTGTTGCACGTAAGCCTGTGATGACGAAGGCGAAACACGGAAAGCCTCGTCCCGGGCTGGTGATATTTCTTATAAAAAATGGTAGTTCATAAAAAAGAGAGGTGTGCAAGGGAAAGAAATTCATCGGATTTTGGGAAAATAATTTATTGTGAGGAGAAAAAGATGAAAAAGCAAAGCAAATTATTAATCAGTGCTGCACTTTTAGGGCTGACAGGTATGGTTTCTGTTTCTGCAGCCGATGTGTATGAGTTGAATCCCGTGGTTGTAACGGCCCAGAGAATTGAAAAAACGGAAATCAATACGCCGGTGACGGAAACGATTGTTACCACGAAGAAAATCGAAGAAGCAGGCTATAAAAATGCTTTTGATATCATTGAACACCAGGTGGGGTTATCCAGTACAGGCTATGGTGACGCAGGTCAGGATTTCGGTTTCAGCGCGGGTCGTACCGTCGTCCGCGGTTATGACCGCGGTACTCTTGTCATGGTAGACGGGATTCCCATCAATTTAAAAAATTACAATTCCTTAGACGGTATCCCAGTGGACATGATTGAGAAAGTGGAAATTATCAAAGGTGCTTCAGGGACACTCTACGGTGCGGAAGCCATGGGCGGCGTCATTAATATCATTACCAAACGTCCGGAAGGCATGAAGCCGGTATTTAAGGTCAAGGGGACGGTAGGCAATTATTACAAAGACTATGGTGTCAACTATTCCGATGACCGTTTCATCATCGGATTACAGAAAGAATATTCCAATAAAAATGATAATGCCAATGATTATCCCGGCTGGTCGAGTTATGACTGGAGAACTGGAAGAGGACAGAAAAACAGAGCCACCGTTGTTGCGAAAGTGACGGATGAAGTTACGGCAAACCTGATGTATCAGGACGGACATGTGACCCGTTGGGCGGAAAATAAAAAAAATGAGAACAACTACATACATAAGGATCGCCGTATGACAGCAGGACTCCACTATGCAGGCAAAGACAACGGAGTAGAAGCTACTGTAGGATATAACAACCGTAAAGTTTATGGTGATGATTTTGCAAAAAATACCATCATCAGCTCTGCCGCCAATCTGCAGAGTTATATAGGAGATATCCAGAAAACATGGGACATGGGAGAGGATACTCTGATCTTGGGATATACTTTTAAGCGTGAAAGTTATAAGGGGCTCAGTCAGAATGGTGTAAAAGGACACAGAACGAACAATGCACTTTATATGTCCTATGACCATGTATTTACCGATAAATTCAGCGCAACCCTTGGTCTCCGCGGAGAGTTTATTGATGATGTTTTGGATAATCAGCGCGTGTTTACTCCGCAGATTCAGACGTTGTATAAAATCAATGACACAACGTCATGGTATATCAATGTAGGGAAAGCTTTCCAGATGCCCACTGTAGATGATGAATTGAAATACAGTGCTGTTACAGGACTTAAGCCTGAAAAAGGCTGGACCTATGAGACGGGGATCAAAAAGCTGATTGGTAATGACAGCAGTTTGAAAATTGCCGTTTATCACATGGATTTTGATAATAAAATCGGATGGAAACAATTAAAAGATGGTGATCCCAGCAGCAATGTGGCGTATAATAAAGGAGAATTTAGAAATACGGGCATTGAAGCGGAGTATGATAAGATGGTTAACGCTCACTGGAATTATTCTCTCGGCTTAGGTTTCAGCAATCCTGAAATACGGTCGCGGGATTACTTAGGGAACCCTTCAAAATGGGAGCAAGACTCCGCACGAATCGACGGGGTGGCTTCCGTCACTTACCGGACGGATAAACTGAGAAGTACCCTTTCTTATAAATATCTGGGGGATAGAGAGTATTACAAAACCAAAAAAAAGAATTTTGGTGATGTACCGAGTCGTTCCCGCTTTACCTGGCACACCATTTATGATGTGACGGACAATGATACGGTATCTCTTACTTTGAACAATCTGTTTGATCATAAGAACTATGCGAATAAATACGGAAATCTGGAATTACCCTTTAACTGGCGTCTTTCCTATTCCCATAAATTCTAAGAGCAGTAAAAAACGGCTTTTCCTCACGGGGGAGCCGTTTTTGCTATATGTTGTATTAGGGGATTTATTTATTTTTATATTTCTACATTATATTGTATTGACGAAGAAAAAAATTCATGATACGATAGGGACACAATTTCAGAGGGTATATAGGACTGACGGACTGGTGGAAATGACCACATGGACTATATATCTTGCGTAAGCCGGCCGTCTGGGCAGGGAAACCTACTCAGGCGGCTTTGTGCTTGTCGTTTCCCTTCATTCGGAAACAGGGGGTATACGATGAAGAAAAACCGGTGGCTTATGGCTTTGGCGGCAGTAGGGATTCACTTGTGCATAGGCAGTGTTTATGCCTGGAGTGTTCTGACGAAACCTGTCATGAATGAGATGGGGCTGTCTCTTTCGGAGACAACCTGGGCTTTTTCAATTGCGATTTTATTTTTAGGTATGTCTGCCGGATTTTTGGGCGGTTTTGTAGAGAGGATAGGTCCGAGCTATTCAGGCTGTATTTCTGCCTGCTTTTTCGGGACAGGCATGATAGGAACGGCACTTGCCGTTTCATTGAAATCCCCCTTTTTACTCTATTTGTTTTACGGCTGTCTGGGCGGTGTCGGTCTGGGAACCGGCTATATCACGCCTGTCTCTGTTCTGGTGAAATGGTTTCCTGAGCACCGCGGATTTGCGACAGGACTCGCTATCATGGGATTCGGCTTCTCTGCTCTTATTGCGGGGCCGGCTATGCAGTACCTGACTTCTACGGTGGGATTAGTTTATAATTTTTTAATTTTGGGAATTATTTATTTCGCAGTCATCGTTCTTTCTGCTTCTTACCTGAGACCACCTCGGAAAGGAGAAGTGACTCCAACGTTGGAGGAAGTGCTGGAAAAACAGATGGCTCTGAAAAAATCGTCCCCGCATAAAAAACAGTCATTTACGAGAAAAGAGGCGATGCACAGCTGGAGATGGTATGCTCTCTGGTGGATTTTCTTTACGAATATTACCTGCGGCATCGGACTTCTCGCGCTGGTATCCCCGATGGCCCAAGAGGTCATTCATATGACACCGGCAGAAGCGGCATCATTTGTCGGTATTATCGGAGTCGTCAACGGGGCAGGCCGTATCATATGGTCGACGGTGTCTGACTGGATTGGGCGGGGATTTACATACATCATGTTTTTTGCTATGGAAATATTTGCGTTTTACCGCTTGTCCGTCACAGGAGAAAAGCTGTTTTTTGAAATCATTGTTCTTCTGGTTATCAGTTGCTATGGTGGCGGATTTTCCTGCATGCCTGCTTATCTGTCCGACATCTTCGGTGTGCGCCATCTGGCAGCAATTCACGGGACTATTCTCACCGCCTGGGGCATCGCAGGTATAGCGGGACCCTTGGTTTTGGCAGTGATGAAAGAAATGACCGGCGGCTATGAACTGACCCTTGATTTATTTGCAGGAATGATGGTTTTGGCTTTTGTAATAGCAACCGTTCTTTATGTATCGAACCGGAAAGGCGTTTAAATATTTTTTATAAAAGATATTAACTGCATGTCGTTATCCCTGGCAAAATGCCAAACAAAAAGCATCAAATCTGAAAAGACGGATTTGATGCTTTTTGTGTATCTATTTCCTGTTTGACATCATGAGGTGTTATTTCTTTTCTTGGAATTCCCGGTCCAGTTGTGCCAGGTATTCGTCGGAGCAGTCGCTCTTTACGTAGGATTCTTCTGCGGCGGGGAAGCTGCCGTCCTGCACGGCCGTCTGATAGCTGCTGTAGGCGTCAATCATGGCCTGTCCGATTTCTCCGAAACGGCGGACGAATTTGGGGTTGAAGTCCATATTCATTCCCAAGAGGTCCTGGCTGACGAGAACCTGACCGTCACAGTCTTTCCCCGCACCGATTCCGATGGTAACCATTTCCGTATGTTTTGTGATTAATCCGGCAAGTTTGGGAGGAACGCATTCGAGTACGCACATGAAGGCACCGGCTTTTTGTACGGCCCGGGCATCTTCAAGAATCTGCCGTGCTTTTTCTTCGCCTTTTCCCTGCACTTTGAATCCGCCGAAGGCATTCCATGACTGGGGTGTCATTCCTATATGGGCGCAAACGGGGATACCTGCTGCGGTGATGGCACGGATTTGTTCCGTAACGGAAGCACCGCCTTCCAGTTTCACTGCGTTGGCACCGGTTTCTTTGATGAGCCGGCCGGCGTTTTCTGTTGCCTGTGCCACTGATACCTGATAGCTCATGAAGGGCATGTCCATGATGATAAAGGGATTTTGGGCACCGCGGACAACGCTGCGGCCGTAGACAATCATCTCGTCCATAGTAACGGGAAGTGTGTCCGGGTATCCCTGCATGGTCATACCGAGGCTGTCGCCTACCAGAATGGTGTGGATACCTGCCGCATCAACAAGTTTTGCCATGCTGTAGTCGTAGCAGGTGACTTGTGTGATTTTTTCACTGTTTTGTTTCATTTCCAATAATTTGGGAACTGTCATTCTCATGTCCGAATCCTCCTTTGGTAGTTGTGCAAAAGATCTTCCAATGCACGATAATCTCTGTCGGGGTGTTTTTTCTTCGCCATTTCTGCCAGCTTAAGGGTGAGGCTGATATAGCCGGATTTTTCCTCATCGCACTGTAAATTGTCCAGATGTTTTTTTACCGTGGACGTGTCGCACCGCTCCGCCGCTCCCGTAAGAGCTGCTACGGGTCCGTCTTTGATGATGTGGCTGAGATTGCTTTTCATCAGTGGCGCGAGAGCTTGAATGGCATTTTTTTCCGAGAAACCGCAACATTCCAAAAGCTCCACGCTTTCTTGGGCAAGGGCACACATCAAATTGCTGGCAATGGCACAGGCGGCGTGATAGCGTACCTTATCACTGCCGGCGATAATGTGGGTCTTTACGCCTAAAAGGGTGAGCCTGTTTTTCCATTCGGAAAGATGCGGCCCGTCGCCTTCAAGGCAAAAAAAAGCATCCCCCAATTCCTGCCAGCTTTTTTTCTTACTGCTGACCGGAAAGAGCGGATGAATCGAATATCCGTAGGCACCGTATTCCTGTATTCGCGGGAACGCTTCCCCGGCAGATAAAGCACCGGAGGTATGACAGATTTGTTTGCCTGAAATGCTGCAAGTTCTCAGTTTTTCATACACTGAGGTGATTTCCCCGTCCGGAACCGTCAAAAAAAGCGCATCACTTTCTTTTACAATGGTTGCTAAAGATTCATAGCTTTTTGTGTTTGTGAATGCGGCAGCTTCCACAGCGGACTCTCGATGCCTGCTAAAATAGCCGGTCACCGTAATCCCCCCTGCGGTAAAAAATTTACCGAGAGAGAAGCCAACTTTTCCTGCTCCGATAAAACCAATTTTCATAGTATCACCTGACTTTCGTAAAAATACGTCCCAGGTGATGCGGCTTTCCATCTTTTCCCGGATGTAACGGGGGCATTTCATGCACAGTCGGTATAATTAACGTCACTACGAAATATTATCCGCTCATGCGAATCATAGCATAGAAGTTATAGCGGGTCAATCGTGGGATTCCTTGAAATATAAGATTTTATCAGGTATGGAAGATATTTTGGATAAGCTAAAAGTCTGCTTTACAGAGTTCTGTAGAAGAAGCAGACTTTTTTTGACAGAGATTCAATTGTTTATACGCCGTATGAAAAGAAAGTAATTACCGTATTTCTTTTTGTCACGCTTGGGCTTCCTGCAATTTTTCTGCATAAAGCTTCATATTGCTTGTCAAATCAGGGCCTTCGGTCTGCAAAGCACCGCCGACAAGGAAAATAGTCTCCGGGCCGTATATTTCATACATGCGTCGGAAAAGTTGCCACCTCATGCCGCCGCTCGGTACAGGGAAGATAGGTTTAAGGTCGGCCATTCTTGTTTCCGTGCCGTTGCAGATATTTTGACAAACCTCCTGTGAAAAGGGGAAACGGCCACCGAAACTGGTAAATATGACGGCGTCCGCCCCGGCAAGGCGGCTGATTTGTCCGTAGTAGCAGAAAGGAGAAATTCCGCAGTCGTCTTTGAGGACGAGGGAACCGGAAAAACAGGGGTGGAGGTAGATGGGCAGGCCGAATTCAGGGTCTTTTGAAAGTTCACGGATCATGGAAAATCCCAGAAGTCCGGGAGCCGCCATGATTCCGCCTGCACCCAGCTCTTTTGCTTTGAAAGCTCTTTCCAGAAATTGGAGACCGTCGGCGCTGCAGTTGGCAATGTACTGTGATTTCCCGCCTGTTTTTGCATTGGCCGATTCTGCGGCATCGACACAAGCTTTCACTCTTTCTTCAAAAGGAGCCGGTTTCTGGTTCAAAAGGCTGTGATCGTCTTTGATGAGTGGGCAGCCGCCGAGGGCGAGTTCATAGACCATACGGGCAAAATCTGCGGTCGGTGTTCCGAGCGGTTTGATGGCGGACATGAGAACCGGTCCGCTTTCCACGCCGCAAAGTTCACGGATACCGGTGCGGCCGAAACGGGGGCCGGGATAGTCGTTATACATTACGTCAGGAAGTTCAAAGGACATGAGGCGGATACCGGGCTGGAGACTCGTATTTCCGAAGAGCATATTTAAAAGTTCGGTAAATTCCGATTCCACCGCTTGGGGGTCATAGGAAATCGTAGCGTCATAGGTACCGGGCGCACCTTTTTTTATATCTTCGATTTGACCGACCAGTGTATCGCCGATCCATGTATTTTCCACGAGTTCATAGGGGCATTCCACCGTTTGTTCTACAGCGATACCGAAAGCAGTTTTCTTCGCTTCTTCATAGCTTCCGGCGGTGATGCGGTATGTGGCGGTGAAGCGGGAATAGTGCTTCAAATCATTGCTCAGTTCGTTAAATAATTCACTTTCAAAAAAGGATTGGGACATATATAACCTGCTTTCTCTTCAGGAAAAAAGAATTTATTTATTTTTACGGTCGTTTGTATCACCGGAAATCCAATAGAGCGGTCTGTCCTTGGTTTCTTCATAAATGCGTCCGATGTATTCGCCGATAATGCCGAGACCCACTAAATTGGCAGATCCGAAAAAAGCAATCAGTATCGTCATGGTTGCCCAGCCGGGGACTGTATTTCCCACCAAGTAGGAATAGAGAACATGAAGAATAAGGAGGATACCGATAAAGCCTGAAACGGCGCCTGCATAAAAAGCGGCTCTCAAAGGAGTCGTGGAATTGGTGAGAATTCCGTCCATGGCAAAGTGGAGCATTTTATTCATGGAAAATTTTGAAACACCGGCATGACGTGCAGGAGCTTCAAATTTTATGGTTGTCTGTTTAAATCCGAGGCCTCCTACAATGCCGCGGATAAAGCGGGCGTGTTCTCTGAAACGGAGAAAAACGTCCAGCGATTTCCTGTTCATCAGTCGGAAATCCGAACCGCCGGGGGTGACCGGGGTCTTTGAAATGGAATTGATGACTTTATAGTAACCGGCAGAGGTGATTTTTTTGATGAATCCCGAATCTTCTGTGGAAGTGCGGATCGTTTGGACGATATCATAGCCGTCTTTCCATTTTTCCAGAAGGAGAGGAATCAGTTCCGGCGGGTGCTGCATATCGCCGTCCATGGTGATGACTGCATCGCCGCGGGCAAAGTCCATACCGCAGGTGATGGCCGTCTGGTGTCCGAAATTTCTGGCAAAGGTGATAGCCCGCACATGAGGGTCTTTTTCAGCCAGTTCACGGATAAGCTCATCCGTCCTGTCTCTCGATCCGTCATTGACATAAATCAGTTCATAGTCCATACCGGTCGTTTTCATGACCTTTGTAATTTCCTCATGAAAAAAAACGACATTGTCTTCTTCATTGTAGACCGGGGTGACGATAGAAATCATAGTAAGCTCCTTTGAAATATTCTTAGCGTTTTTATTATATCACGACTCATCTTGTTTTTAGGGAAAGCAAACGACGGGGCATTTGTTTTTGTAAGTAGAATTCGCAAAAACAAAATACGGTCTTTCTCAAAGAGGAAAAACCGTATTGGCTGTATTTTTAAGAAACGGAAATCCGCTTACAGTGCATCGGAATGCGGTGCGTTCTGTTCTGTTTGCTTCTGCTCTTCCTCCGGCGGATTGGCAGTTTTATTTTCTCCGGTCTTATCCGAATCGGGAGTATCTGAAACGTTCTTTTTTTCTGTCTTACCACTTGCCGATTGTGACAGTTCCCGATTCTGTTTTTTCACGTCTCTTTTTTTATGATCCTTGTCATGGTCTTTATCGCGGAAATAAACGGAAATACTGTCCCTGTTCGTTTCAAGCCAGCGGTGGTGGGCAGAAATATCGTTGATTAAGAAAGAACCGGAAGCGATGAGAAGGGAAAAAAGAGACAATATCATACAGATAATGATTTTTTTCATAATGACTCACCGCCTTTCCGGGCAGAAAAGAAACCGGCTTTGTTTCTGTACGCATTTCTTCCCAGCAAGCCCGTGAAATAAATGGAAAGAGCGGCAAAAATTCCTGTACCGGCAAGACCGCAAAGGGTCACTATGTGAAGACCGGGAAGGGGTGTCGTTCCGGGAATCGGCGTGAAATGAACGGAGAGAAGATAAACAATGAGGGCGGTGAGTCCGAAAATCACGACGGAAATCAATAAACAGGCCCAGTAAAAAGTTTTCACCAGTACAGAAGCGGTAGCACCGGCAGCTTCGGGAAGACGGGGACTGATTTCATTCCATGCCTCTGTTGCTTTCTTTTGTGTCTTGTCTGCCAGAATTTCCGCCCGGTCAGACAATCTTTCCATATGGCCCTTTTCGTTTACCACGCCCTCTGTACGGTAGGAGAGGTAAATGTCTTCGGGACGTCCCAGTTCCTTTGTAATTTCTTCTTCCGTCATTCCCCTTTCTTTTGCATCTGCAAAATGGGAACGGTAGTCATTCAGTATTTCTTCCACATCTTCGGTTTTGACATTCCGGAAATAATACCGGAGAAGATCCAAAAATTCTTTTTCACTCATAAGTAGTTCCTCCTTCAGTAAGAAGTGTATCGACAGCTTTTGTAAAGGCCGACCATTCCCGCACCGATTCATCGTATTCGGTGTGTCCCGCTTCGGTGATGCGGTAATATTTCCGCGGCGGTCCGTTGTGGGATTCTGCCAGATACGTATCGACAAGACCGTCTTTTTTGAAACGGTTCAAGAGCGGATAAATCGTGCCTTCCGACATTTCAATGTATTTGGAAATTTCGGATACCAGTTCGTAACCGTAAAAGTCTTTTTTCCTGAGCATGGACAGAACTATAATTTCCATGACTCCTTTTTTCAGTTGAACATTCATCGTTCTTCCTTTCTCTTATTTCAAACTCATCTCCGGGATACAAATAATATATCACAAGGTACTTTTCATTGCAAGGTACTAAATTATACAAATATGGAGAAAATTTTCGAAGAAAGTAAGGGAGAAAAGAGGATTCTCTTTTTCGTCAATCATTCACTGGTTAAGAACGGAATCGGTCTTTTCTTATATGGTATACTATATAAAATTAAAAGTAAGGACACAGGAGGAACTATGAAAATAGGAAAACTACTCGGTCTTATCTTAGCAGTCTTATTTTTTTCCATGATACAGGTGCAGGCTGAAACATGGACGGCCGGTCCGGCACTTATTCCCGGAGAGAAAAGTAAATTCTATGAGAGCACGGAGCTCCGTTTCCGGACGAGCGTGGCGAAGATTCCCGTTTACAAAGGGAAGAATACGGTTTTTCAGGAACGGTTTAATGAAAAAATGAGAAAGGAAGGAAACCATTACCTTCTGGCACTTCATGGAGGAAAGATAAAAAGAGACGTGGCAGGTTGGCTTCACTGGCAAGAGGGCAGCCGCGGAAAATGGAACAGCATTATTCTGGTGGAGTCGGTTATGTATGAAGGGGCGGCTCACCCGATCAATTACGTCAAAGGAATTACTCTTGACGATACGGGAAGAGAGATAACTTTAGAAGAGTTGCAGAAACGGATGCCCCGTCTGACCGTCGAAAAGCTGCGGGAAGAAACGGAGAAACAGTGCAGGGAAAAGGGAATTATTTTATTTGATAATTACAAAATCACAGAATTTCCCGGGGAATTTTACATAGGAACGAATCATCATTTGTATTTTATTTTCCAACAATATGATATCGGTCCTTATGCGGCAGGATGGATTATGATTGATATGGGAAAATCGGCATAAAATAAGGCAAAACGGAGATATTGATTGTCAGTGAAAGAGAGATATGATAAAATTGAATTGCAGTCAATAAAATAAAAATTAGATTTTATTTCCCTTAATATATGGAACTCATCAGTGAAACGGAGGCGTTTTTTATGAAAAAATTAGCAGTGGCTTTAGCGGCAGGTCTTATTGCCTGCTCGTGCATGACGGCACAGGCGGAGGATTCCCGCCGGAGCATTACAACGACAGGAAACGGAGTGGTCATCGCCCAAAATAACAGAGCGGTCATGTATTTGGCGGTAGAAACTATGTCTTCCGATGCCAAGCAGGCGGCCCAGGACAATGCAAACATCATGACAAAAGTGAAACACGCGGTCATCGGTGCAGGAGCGGCTCCTGATAAAATCGAAACAGACAACTACACCATGTATCCTGTTTATGAATATGACAAGGGAAAAGTAAAGTCCAGAAAATATGAGGTAAATAACCGTATGAAGGTGGTTGTAGAGGATCTGACCAAAGCAGGAGCTGTGATGGACGCTGCGATTTCTGCAGGGGCGAACCGCATTGAGAATATCATGTTCACCGTAAGAAATCCGGGAAAATACAAAGATGATGCTTTGAGAGAAGCGGCTCAGGATGCAAGAAGAAAGGCAGATATCATTGCCGCCTCTTTAGGAAAAACGGTAACAAATATCATATCTGTGACGGATAACAGTGTGCGTGTAAGTCCCCGCAACTACATGATGAATGCAAGAATGGCCGGAGGAAACGATATGGCGGAAAGTGCGACAACGCCAATGGAAGGCGGAGATGCCAAAGTGGAAAGCTCTGTAACCGTTGTTTTTGAAATTGTATAAAAAGAAAGGGGAGAGAATCCCCTTTTTTCATTGACAGATTTTTATACGGCAGGTCATCAAAATACAAAAATGTGTTTTATAAAAAATATTTCAAAATTTGTACCTGTTTTGTTTTCAAGGGAGGGAAATTATGAAACAAGAAGTGGCAGACCGTGTAAGAGCGATGATTAAGGAAGAAAGTTGCTGCAAAGAGCTTAAAGCAGTAGGGCAAGAGTGGCTGGACTCGTTAGGAACGGATCGTGAAAAAGAAACGGGTAAGAAACTGGTGGCGGAACTGGAAGCCGATTTGATGCCGGTTGACCGGTTTATCGGTTTTCTTTCTACCGGGGCAGGTGTGAAGATGTTCGGACGGGAAACGGCGAAAACGTACCTGGCTCATGCAAAAGAAATCAAGGCAAAGGGTGAAAAATGGTGCGACTGCCCTGCCTGTACGGCCGCCAAATGGATTTTGGAACATAAAGAGTCCATACTTTAGTCAAAAATATAAAAAAAAAGGACCCTCTCCTCAATTGCAAGGAAAGAGTCCTTTTTATTTGCAAGTCAGCGGATAATTAAAATATCTTCCAGTTTTCTTTTCGGTACGTAATATTGTTTTTCTTCATCCAGATAATAGCGGACATCACTGCTTTCCGGCATATCGACGACTGTGCTGGTGTGATCGGGATAACCGAGAGCAATGGCAATTTTAGGAATCCATATTTCGGGAATGTCCAGGAATTTCCTGATTTGTGCAAATTGTACATGCCCCATAATGCAACTGCCGATTCCCCTCGAATAAGCATCAAGCGTAATATTTCTTGCGGCGATACCTGTATCGATATCCGCCCAAGGATTCTTTATGCCTTCCTGATAGACGATGATGAATGCGACCGGCCGTTCTCCTTTTTTCGGTTCACCCAGCTCCGGCGGGAGCGCTCCGGCAAAGTGGAAATACGGCTGAATCAAACGGACCAGTTCGGGATTTTTGACAAGAACATACCGCAGAATCTGTCCGTTCATGGCACTGCTTACAATCCGCACGTTCTCCATGATTTCCTGTAAATCTTTTTCGGGAATGGGCGTCTGTTTAAACCGGCGGTACGTACGGCATCCTTTGCAAAGCGATGAGAAATCCATGAAACCCTCCTTATTTAACGGCAATCACTTCAATTTCACAAAGCGCGCTGGCAGGAAGTGCCGTCACGGCGACGCAACTTCTGGCAGGCTTTGAAACGAAGTGCTGTGCATAAACTTCATTGAAAAGAGAAAAATTGTCCATATCTGTTAAAAAGCAGGTTGTTTTGATTACGTTTTCCATGGAGAGCCCCGCCTTTTTTAAAACGGCTTCGATATTCCGGCAAACCTGTTCGGCCTGTTCTTTCAAATCAGAAGAAATGAGAGTTCCTTTTTCGGGAACAATTCCGATTTGGCCGGATAAAAATACAAATCTGCCGGCCCGTACGGCTTGCGAATAAGGACCGATAGCAGCCGGTGCATGTTTGGTGTGAATCGTTTTCATGGGAAATCCTCCTCTGTAATATACTGTTTATACTATACCGCAAAAGCAGGGGGATTTATAGAGGACATTTCCTGTCGGTCTGATATTTTGGGAAATGATATTCTGCGAAGTCAAAAAGTGATACACTGTAATGAATACCATCGTACTGTGCTGTCGTATGAAACTTTACGTCCGCACAATGGCGGGTAAAAATGAAGCAACAAATGCTTTTTACATGTCAGGAGAGTTATGGAAAATATATTTCACATGTGGTGGCCTGTTCTTTGCATTGTGTTTTCTGATGTAATTTACCAGATTTGTGCAAAGAAGATGTCAACCCATACAGACCCTTTGGCGGCGTTGGGGATTACCTATTTGGTGAGTGCCGGAGTATGTGTTCTGCTGTATACACTTTCGGGGGGAGATCATTTACTTACCGAGCTCGGTCATGTACCTTGGCCTGCTGTGGGTATCGGTTTATCGGTGACCGGTCTTGAAGTGGGCTGTGTTTCCATGTATAAGGCCGGGTGGGCAATGAATATCGGATTTATTTTTTATACCGCTGTGATTGTCCTCGCACTTTTGGCCGTGGGGTTTTTCTTTTATGGAGAAACGCTTACTTTCCTGTCTTTCCTTGGAATTCTTACGGCATCGGCAGGTATGTTTTTGATTGTGAAGGGGTAAGTATGAATTTTTCATTTTGGTGGCCTGTGGTGCTGGTGGTTGTATCGGGTGTGGGATACCAGGTGTGCGCCAAAGAGGTTTCGAGCGGTATGCACCCTTTGGCAGCATTGGTCTTGACCTATCTGGTGGCATCGGCAGCCTCTTTTCTGATTTATGCAGGTACGGGAAAAAGAGGACGGCGGTGGAAGGAAATCACAGCGTTTAATCCGGCGGCACTGATTCTGGGTGTATCTATTGCATTTATCGAAATCGGAACAATTTACATGTACAAAGCAGGATGGACAATGAATATTTCTTTTATTGTCACGAATGCATTAATTACGCTGTGCCTGATTTTGACGGGAGCCGTACTGTATAAAGAACAACTTTCAAAGCGGCAGGCCTTGGGAATCGTGATTTCTTTTATAGGAATATGTCTGATTATTTGGTAAATGATAGAAGTTATAAATAAAAAAACGACGGTGCGAAACCGTCATTTTTTATTTTGTTATAATAATCCGATGTCGTCGTAAGCGGGTTTTACTAGCCATGTCCCGTCGGGACGGATAACGCCCCACTTTTTGCCTTTTTTAGCAGGTGCAAGGCCGTGTCTGAATTGTCCTGCCCGTGTCAGCGGATCTTTTGTGTCTTCATAGAGAATATGTCCGTCTTCATCAATGATTCCGTAATAGGTTCCTTTTTTGTACATCCATGTCACAGTTTCATCATTGAAAGGCATCAGGTCAACGCCGGCGGGAAGTGCAGTAATGACTCTGTCATTTTCGATATCAAACAAATATTGCTGCTTTCCTTTTTCTATAACGGCTCTGCCGTGACCTAAAAGGGTGATTTCGTCATGGTAAAAGCCCATGAGCTGTGTCCCCGTTTCCAAATCAAAGAGCCCTTCTTTATCGAGTCCGTCATCTTCCAATACGGCATAGCCGTCTTCCGTATCAACATCTTCTATGTCATAGCGCCCGGGAGCAATGATGACTTTTCCTTTTGGAGAAATAAAAGAAGTGAGACCGCCGTTTTTCACAAAGGCACCGTAGGGAGTCATCGGATAGACAATATCGTTTTTGCTGTCGATAACGATTTCGCCGTTCCGGTTTATGAAACCTCTTTTGGTGTCATGAGATAGACTGCCGTAAGCACCGTATTCATTCGTTGCCTTTGCGCTGGCGTTATTGGCGATAATAAGACCCAAGAAAGTGCCGCCTTTGACATGATTGACTTTTCTTCTGTATTCGGCAACACCGTACCGGAAAGGGCGGATGTCTTCAAAAGGTGTCGTAAATAAAACTCTTCCGTTTTCATCAATGCCTGCATTTTCACCGTTTGTTGTTTTTACAACGGCAATGCCTTCGCTGAAAGGGGCAAGTACATCTTTATAGCGGGGCGAGATTAAAACCGAGCCGTCGCTGTTTTTAAATCCGTACAGTCCTTTTTCTTTGTACCAAAGCGGATTCCCGCCGGAAGAGGGGGGCAGAGCAGAATTTCCCTGCTTGTCGATGAACTGTAATTCTCTTTTCTTGTTTCCTGCTTTAAAAATACCGTCCCGCTTGGGAATGAGAATTTTATAGGAAGGGGATAGGGTAACCGTGCCGTCTTTTCCGATAATGCCCCAGTTTTTACCGATTTTTACCATAGCCAGAACGCCGTTTTCGTAAAATCCCAGGTCTTTCTTTTTTACGGGACCGTCATAAGACGCGAGCTTGGGAGCCCGGCGATCGTCATCAATGAAAGGAAAGCCTTCCATGGAAGGAAATATAAGAATGCTTATGTCGGGACCCGAAACAGTTACGCCTTTCGATGTGTCCGAGGTCCGCTCTTCCCGGTGCCATGTGGTCACAGATTTCGTTTCTTTGTACTCGCTTCTCTGTATGCGGGTAGCCGTGGTTACTCCTTTTTCTGCATGAACCGTCGTCATGACAGATGCAGAAGAAACGAGCAAGGCAGAAAGAATTGCAGCTTGCCATTTTTTGATCATAGGTACCTCCGTTTTAAATATATTATTACATGAGCAGATTCAGTATAACAGGGCGGCCGAAAAAGAGAAAGTGATTTTAAAGCATACCATCTATTTTTTCCGATATTAAAATTGGCATAAATTATGCAAAGAATGAATTGTAAACGTTGAATTTAAATAAAGGTTGTTATAAAATTTATTATGTAAACCGTAATTTAAATAATAATAAACAATAGGAGGTTATGAAAATGGAAAGGGAAGAAAAATTAGTAAATACGCAAGGGAAGACCAGAGAGCTGGTCCTGTTTTCGCTGTTTACCGCATTGACGGCTATCGGGGCGTTTATCCGTGTGCCTGTACCGCTGTGTCCGTTCACACTGCAACTTTTATTTACCACTTTGGCGGGACTGATACTGGGGAGTAAAAAAGGTGCCGCTTCCGTAGCGGTTTATGTCGCTTTGGGCTTGGCCGGTGTGCCTGTATTTACCCAGGGAGGCGGACCGGGGTATATTTTCCAGCCGACGTTCGGCTATCTTTTGGGATTTATTGCCGGAGCGTGGTTAACGGGAAAAATTTGTGAAACTGCAGAAGTAAAATCTTTCGGCCGTGTTCTTTTTGCCAACCTGGCAGGACTTATGGTGGTCTATCTTTGCGGCATGATTTACGTTTATTTCATTAACAATTTTTATTTAAACACACCCATCGGTCTTTGGCCGCTTGTCTTATATTGTTTCCTCCTGGCCGTACCGGGAGATTTGGTTCTTTGCATAGTAGCAGCGATTCTGGCACGGAAATTATTCCGTATACGCCTTTAATTTTGAGAAAGAAGGATAGTTATGGGAAAGGGATTATTTATTACAGGGACGGATACAGATGTAGGGAAAACGTATGTCACGGCATTGCTGGTGAAAACGCTCCGGAAAGCAGGATTTGATGTAGGCTACTATAAAGCGGCCATCAGCGGAGCGCCGACGGTTGCGGAAAGTGATGCCGGCTTTGTCAATCGTTTTGCCGGAATTAATGAACCGGAGGATATGATACTTTCTTATTTATATCAAAATGCAGTTTCTCCGCATCTGGCAGCACGGATAGAAGGAAATCCGGTGGAAAAAGAAGTGATTCTGAAAGCCTGGGAGCGTGTCACGAAAGCTTACCCCTATGTCACGATGGAAGGAAGTGGCGGTATCATGTGTCCGATCAGGCATGATGAAAAGGCAGTGTACTATCTGGAAGATATTATTCAGTGGCTGCATTTGCCGGTACTTGTGGTTGCCAATGCGGGACTCGGAACAATCAATCATGTGGTGACGACCTGTGAGTATATCAAAAACAGACATATTCCCGTCAAAGGAATCCTTCTGAATCATTGGAAAGGCGGCATTATGGAAGAGGATAATGTCAAAATGATAGAAGAAATCACGGGAGTGAAAGTGCTTGCAAAAATCCGCGACGGTGATTCTCTTTTGGATATCGACGCCGAAGAAATCATTTCACTCTATGAATAAAAAGAGAGGAAAGAGAAAGCAAGGAGTATAAAGGGAGTATAAAGGAGATACAAATGGGAGAAACAATCAATTGGGAGTCGGAAGATAAAAAATATATATGGCACCCTGCCATGCAAATGAAAGATAATGAAGTATTTCCGCCTGTCGTCATTGACCATGGGAAAGGGGTCTATTTGTATGGGACGGACGGAAAAGAATATTTGGATATTATTTCCTCCTGGTGGTGCAATCTGCTTGGGCATTGCAATCCGGAAATTAATGAAGCACTGAAAAAACAGGTGGATGAGCTGGAACATGTCATTTTCACCAATTTTTCCCACAAACCGGCCATCGAACTTGCCCGGGAACTGGAAAAATTACTGCCTCCGGGACTTACAAAATTCACGTTTCATGACAACGGTTCCTCTGCCGTGGAAGCGGCCATGAAAATGGCGTTCCAGTATCATTATCAGACGGGACATAAAGAAAGGACAAGATTTATGTGTCTTCCCGAGTCCTACCATGGAGAAACTATCGGCGCTCTTTCTGTAGGATCGATGGATTTATATGCCAAAATTTTTCACCCCATGCTGATGGATAATATCCACTTTGACGGACTCGATTGCTATCGCTGTCCTTATCACAAAACAAGAGAAACTTGCGACGTCGATTGCTTTGAAAGTGCGGAAGAAGCCTTTGAAAAATACGGAAAAGAAACAGTGGCGGTCATTGTAGAGCCTGTACTCCAAGGGGCGGCGGGAATGCGGATATATCCGGCGGAATATTTGCGGAAACTCCGCGAGCTTTGCGATCGCTACGGCGTGCTGATGATTGACGATGAAATCGCGGCAGGATTCGGGCGGACAGGAAAATTATTTGCTATCGAGCATGCAGGAATCAGCCCCGATATCCTCTGTACCTCTAAAGGACTTACCGGGGGTTATATGCCGATGTCGCTTACAGTGACGACGGATACGATTTATAAAGCTTTTTACGATGACTTCGGAACGCACAAAGCCTTCGTCCACAGCCATACTTATGCGGGAAATCCGATGGCCTGTGCCGTAGCACTGACAGTACTTAAAATTTTAAAACGGGACCATGTTTTAGAAAAAGTCAATGAAAACGGCCGTTATCTCCATGAAGAACTGATGAAAGCTTTGGGAAATCATAAACATGTAGGAGAAATCAGGCATATCGGACTCATCAATGCGATAGAGCTTGTAGAAGATAAAAAAACAAAAAAAGCCTTCCCCGCGGAAAAGAGAGCAGGCTGGCATATTTTCCGTAAAGCCATGGACGCGGGACTCGTACTCCGTCCCATGGGAGACGTCATTTATTTCAATCCGCCCCTGACCATTGAACGAAAAGATTTGGATAAGGCGGTCAAACTTTGCAAGGAAGCCGTAATAAGCGTATTGGGAGAATAAAAAACCGGCGATATCATGACAGCCGGTAAAAAGAAATCATTTATTGAGGGAAAATCCTATAGCATTTCTGAATTCTTTGATATAGTGCCTGGAAACAGGCACTTTTTCTTTTGGATATTACTGGGAATGAGTATATAATAAATATAATTTACAAAGCATGGTTTAAAGAAAGGAAAAGAACATGCTCGAAATTAAACCCGGTAACAAAAATTGGAATACCCGCGGAGAGGATACACTAGACCGCCTTAAAGGAGCGGTTTCTTTAGAGGAAGGAAAAATTGTCAGTGCCGAAGATACGGTCAGACTTTTGGAAACGGTTCTTCGTTCCGGCGACAGGGTCAATATAGAAGGGGATAACCAGAAACAGGCGGATTTTTTGGCAGAGGAACTTTGCAAAGTGGATCCGTCAAAGGTGCATGATTTGCATATGATTCAGTCCACTCTTTCTATACCGGCCCATTTGGACGTTTTTGAAAAGGGAATTGCAAAAAAACTTGATTTTGCGTATGCAGGAAGTCAGGGCAAACGGCTTGCCCAAATGGTACAGGACGGACATATAGAACTCGGGGCGATTCATACTTATCTTGAAATGTACAGTCGTTATTTCGTGGATTTGGTGCCCCGTGTGGCTCTTTTGGCAGCTGATGAGGCGGACAGGGAAGGAAATATTTATACGGGGTTCTCTACGGAGGACACGCCTGCTATTGCGGAAGCGACAAAATTTAATCAGGGAATTGTAATTGTCCAGGTGAATAAATTGGTGGATAAGGTGTCCCGTGTGGATATTCCGTCCGGCTGGATTGATTTTGTGATTGAAAGTCCGAAACCTTATCTTTTGAACCCGTTATTTACAAGAGATCCCGCCAAAATCGGTGACGAAAGAATACTGAAAGCCATGATGGCTATTAAGGGAATTTACGGAGAGTACGGAGTGAAGGTGCTGAACCATGGTGTCGGCTATGATACGAGTGCCATCGAACTGATTCTTCCCACTTACGGGGAAGAGTTGGGACTGAAGGGAAAGATTTGCAAACACTGGGTATTGAATCCCCATCCGACCATGATACCGGCGATTGAAACGGGTTGGGCGGAAAATTTGTATCCTTTCGGCTCCGAAGTCGGCATGGAAAACTATATCAAAGCAAGGCCTGATATTTTCCCCATAGGCCCTGACGGAACGATGCGTTCAAACCGTGCTTTTGCCCAAGCGGCCGGTCATTATGCGGCAGATATATTTATCGGCTCAACCATGCAAATTGACCGTTACGGAAATTCTTCGACAGCGACAAAGAATAATGTGGCCGGTTTTGGCGGTGCTCCGAATATGGGGTGTGATGCCAAAGGCCGCCGCCATGTAACGCAAGCTTGGTTCCGGTGCGGCAATGAAGTGTCGAACCGTATGGAACTCACGGGAGAGTGCAACCGCGGGAAAAAATTAGTTGTCCAGGTGATTACGACCGTTTCAGAAAAAGGATTCCCCGGTTTTGTCGAGGAGTTGGATGCCATCAGGTTGAAGAAAAATGCAGGTCTTGATTTAGAACCGGTCATGATTTATTCAGATGACCTGACACATATCGTATCGGAAGTGGGGATTGCTTATCTCCATAAATGTGCGAATATGGAAGAACGGATGCAGGCCATCCGGGCGGTAGCAGGAAATACGGAAGTCGGAAAGCTTGAAGATCCGGCAGAAACAAGAAAGCTGAGAAAGGCGGGCATTGTTAAGCTTCCTGAAGACTTGGGTATAGATAAAGGCAGGGCAACAAGAGAGCTTTTAGCCGCGAAAAATATGAAGGACCTTGTGGATTGGTCCGGCGGGCTCTATGATCCTCCTGCGAAATTCCGGAATTGGTAACTGAAAAAGACAGTAGCAAAAGAAATCGGATTTGCTACTGTCTTTTTTAATTGTCATCGGCAGTAAAAGGATTGATGGTGCGGATAATCCATTTTTCACCGCCCGTAAATTTTGAATTGTATTTTCTTGCCGTCCGCTCATAGCGTGTTTTCAAATCAGAAACGGCTTTTTCCAATGAAGTCAGACGTTTGATGACCGTTTCCGGCCTCATATCGCCTTGGCAAAGGGGACAAAGCGGCGGCGTGATGTACGTACGGTTAATTTTAGAGTGGCAGTGCGGGCAGGAAATGAAATCGGCGGTAAATCGCTTCGTTTCCTGATTTTCTTTATACTCTTTAAGCAGATGCTCTTTATCGGCAAGCCGTTTCTGCAAAGAAATCATTTGCGGGGACGGCTCGATTCCGATTTTGTACTTCACCGCATAGGTGGTAGGAAGAGAGTTTAAGAATTCGACAGCCTGTACTTTGGTGTTGAATACTTTTTCTTTAAAGAAAAGTCCTTTGAAAACACGGTTGGCTTCCCTTTTTGAAAATCCTTCGGCAAGCATTTGTTCTTTCATATCATCTTTGATGGATTGCGAAGGTTTCGTGATATTATACTCCCAAAATTTTTCTTTCCATAACCCGGAAGGGCCTTTTATATCCGCAGATATATCACTTTCCGAAGGGGTGCCGGGAAGTACAGGTTGATTCGGTTCTTCGTTTTTTGATGCAGCAGGTACTTCTTTTTTGTCTTTAACCGGAGCGGCAGAAAGAGGTGCTTTTTTCTTTGTTTCTTTCTTTTCTTCCGGATTTACAAAATCGAATAACGAGGTTTCTTCAAAATTCGGATCTTCAGACATAATAAACTCCTATCGATGATATTATGTTAATCATATCATGAATTTTTACTTTATACAGTATTTTTCTTGGGCTTTTCAAAAAATTCTTCGGATAAGAAATTACAGGTCTGAAAAATAAAGAATTGCCGTTACGGAAATCCGGGACACAAAAACAGCCGCCCTTTTAATAGGCAGCTGTTTTTATCGAAGTCGAACTTCTTATTTCATATCCGGATGAATTTCTTTAACAAGCCGTTCCAAAGCGTCCACGGTTCTCACGCCGGGGGTGATTTCTGCAAGACGGACACGAAGGAAATGATTTTCTTTAATCGCTGTTACGGAGGAAAGCTGGGGATTATTTTTCAGTCTTTCCACTTTATTGGCAAAGTCATCATCCGTTCTGTCGCTGGCAGTGTAGTCGACAATGATAACGTAGTCCGGGTTCGCTTGAACGAAAGATTCCCAACTTGTTTTTGCCCAGGTTTTGTCAACGCCCTGACCGGCCATGACATTGTCGGCGCCGATGAGTTTCAAAACGTTGGTGGTATATCCTTCAAAAACGGTGAAAGGAGCATCGTCTTCAGAATCAAAGACGAAAACTCTGACATGAGGGATATCTTTAATTTTGTCCTGGATGGTGCCCAGTTTCTTCTTCTGGCTGTCCACCCATTTCCGAGCATTGTCTTCCAAACCGAATATTTTACCGAGTTCCAACATATCATTGAAATTGGTTTCCAAGGTGGCATTGGTATCCTGCATGGAGTCGGGAATAAAAATGGGAACACCGGCGGAAATAATTTTTTCAGCGGGAATGGCACGTTTACTGAAATCAACTTCCCAACCGATGACAAAGTCCGGCTTGACGGACATAAATTTTTCGTACGACGGCCATTTTTCAGCCAGAACGGGAACTCTTTTGTAGGCTTCGGCAATCGGTTCATAGAGTTCTTCTTCTTTGAATGAGGTGCCTGCCATTTGTTTCTCCGCTCCGATGGTGAGCAGCATTTCCGTGGGTGCAAATGACATGGTGACGGCCCGTTTCGGCGGGGCGGATACTTTCATGTCTATTTTTTTGCCATCGATAGTTTCTGTCCAAGTGGTACCGCTTGCTTTATCGGTCGGCTTGGTTGCAGGATTACATCCTGTAAGTACGAGTCCGATACTTGCAGCAGCCAGAAACAGTGTTATAGATTTCTTTAAGTGATTTTTCACAATAGAGCTCCTTTACGGCACAACGTGAAACCGGAATCGTTATATTTTATCTTTTATTTCATGTCGGGATGCATTTCTTTAGCAAGACGTTCGAGAGCATCGACGGTTCTGACACCCGGGGTGATTTCAGAGAGACGGACACGGATGAAATGATTTTCTTTGATAGCTTTTACGCCGGCAAGCTGCGGGTTGTTTTTCAGCTTTTCTACTTTCTTTTCAAAGTCACCGTCATTCCGGTCGCTGGTGGAGTAATCAACGATGATGATGTAATCGGGATTAGCCTGAACAAAGGATTCCCAGCTGGTTTTTGCCCATGTCTTGTCTACGTTTTGGCCGGACATTACATTCTTTACGCCGATAAGCTTGAGAATATTGGTGGTGTAGCCTTCAAATACGGTGAAAGGATCGCCGTCTTCAGAGTCAAATACGAAAGCGGTTACTTCCGGCAGATTCTTTAATTTGGACTGTACTTCTTCCAGTTTCTTCTTCTGGCTGTCTACCCATTTCTTAGCATTGTCTTCTTTATGGAAGATTTTTCCGTATTCCAACATATCATTGAAGTTGGTTTCCAAGGTGGCATTGGTATCCTGCATGGAATCCGGAACGAAAATAGGAATGCCTGCTGCTATAATTTTTTCGGCAGGAATGCCTCTTTTGGTAAACGGTACTTCCCAGCCGGTTACAAAATCAGGATGTACGGACATCAGTTTTTCGTAAGATGGCCATTTTTCAGCCAGAACGGGAACTTTTGAATATGCTTCAGCCAAAGGCTTGTAAATATCTTCTTCTTTGAATGCGGTTCCCGCCATTTGATCCTGGAGTCCTAAAGCAAGCATCATTTCTGTTGTTGCAAAAGACATGGATACGGCTTTTTTAGGAGCCTGTGTGACTTTCATGTCTACTTTTTTGCCATCCAGAGTTTCTACCCAGCTGACAGCAGAAGAAGCATTCTCTTTCTTAGGTGCCGTGCCGGTACCGCAACCGGATAAAATGATTCCTGAGGTCATGGTGATGACAAGTGCGGTCAATAAGGGTTTAAAACTTTTTTTCATTTTGTCCTCCTTTAGACATAAATATTGCCCACATATGATTTAACAATAGAGGAAACGTTTTTCCTCATGGACAGCATGGTAAAAAGGTACTTCAAAAAGGCGGCTCATCTTTTCGGCAGTGAGAACATTTTCCGTCAATCCTTGGTCGATGATTTCACCGGCTTTCATAATGATGGCATGATCACAATACCTGGCCGCCAGAGATAAATCATGGAGTACGATGATGACCGTTCCGTGTGCGTGGAATCGTTTCAGATGTTCCATCAGAGCCAGTTTATATTTCACGTCCAAATGGTTGGTCGGTTCATCCATGAGAAGAAGCTCGGGATTTTGTGCAAAGGCCTTGGCAATGAGAAGACGTTGTTTTTCGCCGCCTGACATATGCTTGATTTCCCGGCCGTAAAGAGGCATAGCCCCCGTTTCTTCCATGACTTTTTCAACGATTTCATGATCTTCCGCCGAATAATCGGCAAAACGTTTTTTAAAAGGATAGCGTCCTGCAAGTACGACATCTTCGGCTTTCAGTTCACCGACAATGCCGAAACCCTGCTGGACCATAACGGCCACTTCTTTTGCATATTCTCTGCGGGGAATATATTCGACGGCCTTGCCTTTATAGAAAACGGAATTTCTGCTGGGCAGACGGCGTGATATATGGGAAAGAAGAGTTGATTTTCCGCAGCCGTTGGGACCGACAATGCAAGTCATGCTGCCTTCTTCTACAGAAAAAGAAAGATTTTTCAAAATTTCTTTTTCGCCGATTTGATAGGATAAATTTTCTACAGTAATCATGATTGTTCTCCGTAACGATGGGTGACAATCCAAAGGAATATAGGAGCTCCGACAATGGAGGTAAGAACGCCTATCGGAATTTCTTCGGGCGCAAACATTGCACGGGAAAGGACATCGGCCCAAACCATGACCAAGGCACCGATAAGAGAGGAGAAGATAACGAGTTTACCGTGCGTAGGACCTGCCACGGCTCTGGCGAGATGCGGGGTAATCAATCCGGCAAATCCGATAATGCCTGCTTTCGAAACAAGGAAAGCAACGACGAGGGAAGATATGATAACGACCAAAAGCTGAAGTCGTTTTCTGTTGAGTCCCAGATATTCCGCTTCGCCTTCACCGAGAAGCATCAGATCGAGGTCGCTTCGTATGAGCCAGAGGAAAAAGGCCATAAGAAAAACCGGAATGGTAATGGAAGACAAATCGCCCCATTGCATACCGGAAAGGCTTCCCAAAAGCCAGAACATGGCACTCCGCACTTGTGCTTCATGCTTTGCTCCGTAAATAATCATCATTGTGAGGGAAGAAAATAAAGCGGAAACACCCATCCCGACAAGAATCAGCCGGACAGGGCTTGAGCTTTTTCCTGCACAAACAGTCACTATTAGCGTGGAAACAGCAGCACCGATAAAAGCGCCGGAAGAAATATTGTAGTCACCCATGAAAGAGAACCAGCCCCAGATGATGGCAATGACGGCGCCTGTACTGGCACCGGAAGATACGCCGAGGACATAAGGATCGGCCAGATCGTTTCTTGTCATGGTCTGGAGAACAAGACCGCAAAGAGAAAGACCCATTCCGCAAAGTGCCGCAAAAATGGTGCGGGGAATACGGATTTGCCAAAGAATCAAAGATGACGATGTATCTGCCGTATGTCCGTCCCGTACAAAGGAGATGACTTCGGAAATCAAATCGGCTGCCGGTATATAGACGGAACCGAAACGGACGGAAACAATCATGCTTACAACCAGTAAAAACGAGATGATTGTAAACCAAAGCGAGGCTTCCATTAAATTTGATTTTGACTGTGTTTTCATAAATACCCTATTAAGAAATAAAAATTAAAATTAAAATAAAAAATAATTCAAAAAATATTACTCTAAGATGATAATACCATAATAATCCGAAATTGTTTAGTATGCAGAAAAAGAAAGTTAAGGACGCTATATAAAAGTATCAGACTTGCTTAAAGATAAGAAATAAATGCCGGGGATATCATATCACGGTAGCGGAACCCCATATAACTAAAGCGGTATGCGCAGGTAAATAATAAGGAATATATTTTCTGACACCGAACCGGGCAAAATAAAATACCGGCTTTCCGTTTCGGATGACCGGTATTTGCTTTATATAATGTCTGCTGTTTATTTGATAAAAATTTGTAAATGCGGATTCTCTTTTGCCGCGTCCTCGAAAACCCGGAGCATTTGTTTTCCGTAAGTTCCCAAATACGGGGGATTCATGATTTCTTTCGGAATAATGATTGTCTGTTCCTCATGAATATCGGTAAGGCAATCATAGAGAGCGTCCAGATTATTTCCGTAATAAGAAGGCAGACGGAGAACCTGCTTCAGGTAGATATGAGCCTTTTCTTTTGTTTTAAAATAAGGGAGAGCAAGTTTGATTTCCATGGGAAGCCTCTTTTAATATAATCGTTCGAAGTCTTTATAATGGGACGGGGAGTAGTAAATCAAGCCGTCATCGGAATAGCAGATACGCTTGGCATTTCTGTTTCCTTTTACATAGTCAATGTCACATTCTTTCCACGTACGGCCGTTTTTTTCGGGGAGAAGTTTTTCGTAGTTTCCGAAACGGTCACCGCCGATACTTTTTCCCGGGGCTACGCGGTCAAGGGTGCCTTCTTCTTTCCAACCCAGTTTTCGAGCTTCTTTTTTTGTAATGTAATTTGAGGGAAGCGTTTTATATTTGTGAATATAAGCGGCGACATGATTTTTATCCGTATAGGTGCCGTCTTTTTTGACGGTAATTCCGCCGTCTTCTTTTTCGGAGGAATAAGCCGCACCCGCTGAGGGCGTTGTGTGAGGCTTCTGATTCGTGCCGCATGCGGTAAGGAGAAAGAAGGAAAGAAATACGGCTAAAATAAGAGACAGGAATTTTTTCATAGAGGTTTCCTTTATGTAAGTGAGCGGAGTGTTTTATTTTTTACCGGCAGCAAACTTTTTTGCAAATCCGGCAAAATTTTTAATGAAATACTGTTTTACACTTTCGGCGGGGGCAGATAAAGTGTGTCCTTTCTCCCAGGTAAGACCGATATAGCGCTGGCAATTCGGGGACGCAATGGGAACGAGTGAGACCTTGTCACCGCCGACACCGTGCCAGGTAATGCTGGGGGCGAAAGAAACGCCCAGACCGGCTTTGATAAATTCGCGGACTGTGCCGGGGTTATCACTTTCCAAAATGACATGGGGCGTGAATCCCGCCATCTGGCAGTAAAAGTCGGTAATGCTCCGGAGAACTGCGCCCTGCTGGAGCGAAATAAAATCTGATTTTTCAAAGTCTTCAAGGTTTACGGATTTTTTATCGGCCAGCGGATGGGTGTCGGGCATGGCAAGCATGATATCTTCCCGCAGAAGGGTGGCCGAGTGATCGTTGTCAATCGGATTGATACTGCTCGAAAGATATAAATCGACATGTCCGTGATGACGACGGTCTGCCTGGTCACGCTGCTGGATAATTTCAAAGCGGATTTGCGGATATTCTTTCTTAAATTCCGTAAGAAACGCAGGAATAATCATAGATGCTGCAAAAATAGAAATCGTCACCGTCATATCCTGGGCTTCTTTGGCATCTTCCAGTTCCTTTTGAGCACTCTTGAGTTCCCGCATAATCCGGTTGGTATGGCTCAGCAGAATTTCACCGTATTTTGTCAGTACGATATTTCTGCCTGCTCTGCGAAAAAGAGGGACACCCAATTCCAGTTCCAACATTTTTATGGTGTGGGAAAGAGAGGGCTGCGATATATGAAGTGCCTGTGCGGCATGGGTAAGATGCTGCATTTCCGCTGTTTTTTGGAAGTACGTCAGTGCGAGAAGTGTGAGTCTCATAAATCCTCCTTAGGTAAATACCTGTTGTTGCATAAATTATACTCTTCACTCTATCATTATTCAATGATTAAAAAGATTTTGCATGTAAAACTATGAATAAAAAAACTGATAGAAAATAAACGAGAAAAAGAAAATAAAATTGATTAAATAAGTTTTGTTTTATGAAAATAACAGATTAAAATAAAACCTTCATACATAAAAGAAATACTGTCCGGTTCGGGAAAAAGAGAAGAAGTTTGACACTTTTCGTGTTTCATGGTACAACGAAATCTGTGGAACGAATAAACTGAAATTTCTTATAAAATGAGGAAAGAAGGAACTATGGAATTTTTTATAGATACGGCAGATATAGAAGCCATCAAAGAAGCAAATGAGCTCGGTTTTATCTCGGGCGTTACGACAAATCCGTCCCTGGTAGCAAAGGAAGGAAAGGATTTTCATTCCGTAATTCAGGAAATCGCAGGAATTGTGGACGGCCCTGTTTCGGCCGAGGTTTTATCCGATAAAGCGGAAGACATGATTGAAGAAGGGAGAATTCTCGCAGCACTGGCTCCGCGGGTGGTGGTAAAAATTCCGATGACGCCGGAGGGAATGAAAGCGGTCAAAGGATTAAAAAAGCTGGGAATCCGTACCAATGTGACACTTGTATTTTCTGCCAATCAGGCACTCCTGGCAGCCCGGGCGGGAGCGTCTTATGTAAGTCCTTTTGTAGGCCGCATAGACGATATCGGTTGGGACGGCGTGGAATTGATTTCTACGATTTCAAAAATTTTTAAATTACACGAAATAGAGACAAAAATTATTGCCGCATCTATCAGGAAACCCCGCCATATCGTAGAGTGTGCATTGGCCGGGGCGGATATTGTGACAGTTCCTTATCAGGTACTTCTTGATGCGATGAAGCATCCGCTGACGGACCAGGGCATCATGAAATTCAAAGACGACTGGAAAAAAGCGAATATGTAAAAAGAGCTCTCTCCGGAGAGCTTTTTTATTGCCGCAAAGTATATTCATAAGGTGGGTTTGTTTAGTATAATAAAGAAAAAACGGGAGGGGCTATGTTTGATTTTCATTCTTACAAACAGAAATATTCCTATCCTTCAAGGCGGAGTTTGGTATACGGATCACGCGGCATGGTCTGTACGGCGTCCCATTTAGCGGCACAGGCGGGACTGGACACGCTGAAAGCAGGCGGAAATGCTGTCGATGCGGCGGTCGCGTCCGCGATTTGCCTGACCGTGGTCGAGCCGGTCTCAAACGGTATCGGAAGTGATGCTTTTGCGATTGTTTGGATAAAGAATAAGATGTACGGTCTGAATGCATCGGGGTGGTCACCTGAAAAACTGAGCGGCAGAACGGTAAAAGAGCGGGGATACAAAGAAATGCCCTTGCGCGGGTGGATTCCCGTGACCGTGCCCGGCGCTCCGCAGGCGTGGTATGAATTGTCCCGTCGTTTCGGCAAACTTCCTTTTCCGGCGCTTTTTGAGCCGGCGATTTCTTATGCGGAAGAAGGATATCCCGTATCGAATTTTGTGGCGGGAGAGTGGAAGCAGGAATTTGAGAGGCTGAAAATATATAAAAACAATCCTGCTTTTCAGGGCTGGTTTACGACCTTTGCCAAAAATGGAAATATACCCCGTCCCGGTGATATCTGCACATTGCCCGATCACAAAAAGACATTGGAAATACTGGCAAAAACGGGGTGCAGGGATTTTTATGAGGGAGAATTGGCAGAAAAAATTGTCCGTTTTTCTGATGAAACGGGAGGATTTTTGAGCAGGGAGGATTTACGGGACTGGAAACCGGAATGGACAGATCCTGTTTCCGTGTCGTACCGCGGTTACGATGTATGGGAACTTCCGCCTAACGGACATGGAATTGTGCCGTTAATGGCATTGAATATATTGGAAAATTTCCATTTTGATACAAGAGATAATGCGGACACATTGCACTTTCAAATGGAAGCGATGAAGCTGGCTTATGCAGACGGGCAAAAGTATATTACCGATCCCTCCTGTATGAAGGTTTCTGTTAAAGACTTGTTGAGCAAGACTTATGGGGTCAAGCGGAGTCTGGAAATCGGAAATACGGCGAAGTCTCCGGAAGCGGGCAATCCTTTTACAGGCGGTACGGTATATCTTTGTACGGCTGACGGAGAAGGAAATATGGTTTCATATATCCAAAGCAATTATTATCATTTCGGCAGCGGCATCGTGATTCCAGGAACAGGAATTGCTTTGCAGGACAGAGGAGCCAATTTCAGCCTTGATGACGGACATGATAATTATCTGGCACCGAGAAAGCGGACGTATCACACGATTATTCCCGGCTTTTTGACAAAAGGCGGAAGAGCGATAGGACCGTTCGGTGTCATGGGAGGATTCATGCAGCCCCAGGGACACTTGCAAGTGATTACCCATATGATAGATTTTGATAAAAATCCGCAGGAAGCCTTAGATGCACCCCGCTGGCAATGGGTGGGCGGAAAAAAATTTGAAGTGGAAGCAGCGTTTTCTCCCGAGGTGATAGAAAATTTGAGGAAAAAAGGGCATGAAATCGAAGTCAACAGTGATTTACAGGCCTTTGGAAGAGGGGAGATTATCTGCAGGGACGAAAACGGAGTTCTTGCAGGAGCGACAGAACCCAGAGCCGACGGAACGGTAGCGGCATGGTAAAGGAGAGGACATGAAAAAGAAAAAACCGGAAACGATGACAAAAAAAGAAAGAATAGAAGCAGCCATTCATGGAGCGGCGGCAGATACGATACCCTATACGCTTTGGATTTCGCCGGAGAAGGAAATGACTCCTCCTGAACATGCAGATTTCATGGAGAGCATGTTGCAGATGTATGATCCGGATTTGCTTATTGCCATGCACAGTGATAGGTACATCAAAGATTTTTGCAGCGGATGGGATTTCTTTTCCGGTCCGGAACCGGCAGACGGGGAGGAAATAAAATCTCCGTCAATGAATCAGGGGGCACCGGCGGAAGAACAGAAATATTTAAGATGTCTGCTGAAAAAAACAAAAGGGAAAGTACCTGTCGTTTATGTGATTTTCAGTCCCTTAACAACAGCGGCCCGTCTGTTTCCCGCTTTTAAAGAGTATATAAAAGACGGATACGGAAAGGAAGCAAAACAGGTTTTGGAGACCGTTACGGAATCTACCTGTGCATTTGTCCGGAGAGTTATAGAAATGGGAGCGGACGGTATCTTTTTTGTGGCAGGCGAAGCCTCCTATGCGGTTACGGAAGAAGAGATGTATAAAGAATACGGCAGACCCTATGATCTCGCCGTTTTATCCGCTTCCCCGGGATGGTGCAATATTCTTCATGCTCCCGGTGAAAATATCATGTTTCCTCTCCTCAGAAAATATCCTGCCCAGATTTTCAGCTGGCATGCCGGAGAATCTCTTCCTACAGTAGAAGAAGCAGCTGTACTGACAGAGGGCTGTCTCATGACGGGACCGGGAAGAAAAGAGCTTGCAGGGAAAAATAAAAACCATATCGAGTACCGGCTGTATGAAATCATGAAACAAACAAAAGGACGGAAAATCATTTTATTTTCCGAATGCACCGGACAGGAACAAAATGAAAAAGACATTCTCCTCTTCATGAGCCGGGCGAAAAAAGAAATAGAAAATAAATTACTAAAGAAACAGTAGTGAAATTAAAAACGACTCCCCGAAAGGAGTCGTTTTCATTTGTTCATTTTTTGGGCGGGTACGTTTGGAGAGAGGATGTATGGAATCTTGCATTCTTAATTCCATAGATACAAAGGCCGAGTACATTCGCCAACGTCCCGTAGAGGATAATCTCCCAGCCGCAGCCGTATACATCATACACACTGTATATACCGCCGATAATGGCTGCCATGTTTGTGAATTTTGCTTTGGCGGGAGAAATACCTTCCGCTTTTTGCAAATCCGGTACAGCTGCCATGGAAAGCAGATAGGGAACAAGATTAATCATAACAGCCAGATTAATCAGAATATTGAACTGCTTCAAAAGGGTGGGGCTGATTGTAGAAAGTGTCATCAGTGTCTGGATAATAACCAAAGTGCCGATGGCTACATAAGGAGCACTGAATTGATTGACTTTTTTCAAGAACCCGGGGAAAAGACCGATGGTAGAAGCTTCTCTGACCACTTCAGAAACAGTAAACTGCCAAGCCGTAAGAGAGACAAAGCAGGAGATGATGAGCATGCAGGAAACGAGATGTCCTACCGTTTCGCCAAACATCATGGAGTAAGCCAGACCGAAAGGTGCTCCTGCACTGGCAAGCTCGGCATGGGGAACAATGCCGCCGATCAGAGCCGTAGATGTGGTATAGCATACTCCTGCGAGCAGTGTACCTGCCATAACAGCGATAGGCACGTTCTTTTCAGGATTTTCTACAGTTTCGGAATTGGCACACGCAGTTTCCAGACCGAGAAAAGCCCAAAGAATCACTGCAATGGAATCACGCATGGTGATATAAAAGGGAGCGTCGGAAGGATTCCAGGCAGCCTGATAGGTGGCAAGGTTGAAATGACCTGTACCGAAGACAATCAGGCCGGCCACGGGAAGGCAGACACAGAGGACGCCCAACGTGGTGAATCTCCCGAATTTTTTCGGTCCGACCAGACTGATGGTTGCAGCTGCACAAAGCGTGAGGATGGTAGCCAGGCAAACCTGAATCGGAGATAAATCAAAACCGAAGACGTAAGAAATATAACTTACGACACCGGTCGCAATAGCTACATTAGCAATAATCAAAGAAATCGAATAGGAATAATTGGAAATAAAATTTCCGACTTTCCCGAAGCGGTATTCTGCATAACCGCCCATGCCGCCTACTTTTCTGCTGTGCATGCCGCATTTGGCAAAAGCATAGGCGAGGATGGTGGCACCTATAGAAGCCAGAATCCATGAAAAAATTGAAACAGTACCGATTTCGGCAAGTTTTGCAGGAAGAAGAATAATTCCTGAGCCCATCATATTGATGGCAGTGACGGTGGTAAGTTGTACCACTCCCATTTTTCTGTTATCAGACAAGGCCGTTCCCTTCTTTCTTTACCAATTTCCGAAATAAACCGGAATGGGGGAATAGTTGTCCGGGTTTTCACCGGAATGCTCTGATGCCTCAAAGCATACGCAAACCCTATTTGCTTTCGTTATGGTGAAAGAAACAGGGAAAAAAGAAAACCGTACACTTGAGAAAGTGTTTCGCTGCTCAACTGACAATTATGCAGGGCGCGAATCTTTTGCTGACTGAAATATAACATAGAAAGACAAGAAGTACAAGACCAAAAATCAAAAAAATAAAATATTTTTTTCCATGAGGAAATCAAAGGAGTCTAAAGGAGAAAAAAGAAAAAATGAGATAAATGGAGAAAAAGCAATGCCATTCAGAATAGAAAGGAAAGGCAATGATACATCATGATACATTATATTTTTTGACGGGGTAAAAATACGAACCTGAAATTAACCTGTTTATCGGACTTTCGGGGATACCGAAATAAAATATAGAGAAAAATAAATAAAGAAAATATACATAAATATGAAATAAAATACAAAACATATATTGCAATTCAAATAGTGTATCGGATGAAACCCCCGGAAATTACTCATTTTGACCTGAAAAGAGTCAGAACGGACAAAAATGATTTCAAAAATGAGAATAGAAAAGTAATAATGAGAATAAAATAATTTTCCTTTTCATCGTTAGAAAAAATTTTTATATGGAAAAAGCGAATAAGAAGTCGGAAAAATATAAGCGAATAAGAAGTCGGAAAAATATAAAGGTACAGTAATTTTAAAAAGTAAAATGAAATAAAAAGAAGGCGGGAAAATTTGATGTACCGTAATTGCCGTGAAATTTGTTGTAAATCATGGTCGGTAGTGTATAATATATGAATAAACGGATAAAAAATATTATTTTTTCATTAATAGGAAAAGGAGTAGTTGTTATGGCAGAATTGCAGCGCACGCTGATAACCAAAGAAGGCCTTGAAAAATTAGAAAAAGAGTTGGATGAGCTGCGGACTAAAACGCGTGCCGAGGTGGCTCAAAGGCTGAAAGAAGCCATTGCAATGGGCGACCTTTCGGAAAACTCCGAATATGACGATGCGAAAAACCAGCAGTCTTTTGTGGAAGGACGTATTAAAGAACTGGAACAGCAAATCCGGACGGCAGAAGTTATCAGCAGTAAAAAGCGGGGCAGAAAAAGCCGCGTGGATTTGGGTGTGACGGTTGTCATCCAGGATATGAGTGATGAAACGGAAGAAACGGTTACCATTGTGGGAAGCACGGAATCAGATCCTTTTGAAGGAAAAATCTCGAACGAGTCCCCGGTAGGACGGGCCCTGATGGGAGCCAAGGCAGGCGATATTGTAGAATCCGATTCTCCTGTGGGTGTTATAAAATATAAAATAGTAAAAATTAAATAAAGAAAACAAAGCGAAAGGATTTAAAATGACAGAAAAATTAAATGACCAGATGTTGATTCGTCGCGGTAAATTGGAAAAAATTGCCGAATTGGGATTTGAGCCTTACGGCGGACGTTTTGATTGGACACATCATACGAATGATATCCTTGCCGATGCAGAAGCTTTAGAAAAAAGTGAAGAGCATGTAAAAGTGGCAGGCCGTATTATGATTATCCGCGGACACGGCAAGACCGCTTTCTGCAAACTCCGTGATGAAAAAGGAGATATCCAGCTGTATTTCCGTAAAGATGCTCTTGACGAGAAAGAATGGAATCTCTTTAAGCTTGTAGATATGGGAGATATTCTTGGTGTAGAGGGTACAGTATTTACGACCCATACCGGGGAAGTTACCGTTCGTGTTCTTTCTTTTACTATGCTTTCCAAATCACTCCGTCCGCTTCCTGAAAAGTGGCATGGTCTCACCGATGTGGAACAACGTTACCGTCAGAGATATTTGGATTTGATTTCGAATCCGGAAGTCCGGACCACCTTTATCAAAAGAGCAAATATGCTCCAGGCCATCCGTAACTGGTACACAAGCCACGGCTTTTTGGAAGTGGAAACCCCGGTTCTCCAGCCTTTATACGGCGGTGCCAATGCCAGACCTTTTATCACCCACTTTAATGCACTGGATATGACCATGTACATGCGTATCGCTCCCGAATTGTATCTGAAACGACTTCTTGTGGGCGGCTATGAACGCATTTTTGAAATTACCCGTAACTTCCGTAACGAAGGTATGGATACCCGTCATAATCCGGAATTTACCGCGATTGAAACATATCAGGCCTATGGGGACATCGAAGACGTCATCGATCAGACCGAGCAGATTGTCATGGCCTGTGCAATGGCATCCTACGGCACAACGAAATTTACCTATGAGGATACGGAAATCGATGTCAAAGCTCCGTGGCCGAGACTGACAATGGCCGAAGCAGTCAAAAAATATACAGGAGAAGACTTTGATGCCTGCAAGACTGTGGAAGAAGCACGTGCTATTTGTGACAAACTCCATGTAGAATATGGGGAATTTGACGGATTCGGTAAATTATTGTCCGCCGTATTTGATGAATATGTAGAAAAGAATCTGATTCAGCCTGTTCATATCACCCAACACCCCATCGAAGTTTCGCCTTTATCCAAGCTTGATCCCGAGGATCCGAGATATACGATACGCTTTGAGTCTTATATTTACGGAAGAGAACTGGCAAACGGCTTCTCCGAATTAAACGATCCTCTTGACCAGCGTGCCCGTTTTGAAATGCAGGCGCAGGAAAGAGCGAACGGTGATGACGAAGCGCATCCGGTCGATGAAGACTTCCTGACAGCGCTTGAGTACGGTATGCCTCCGACAGGCGGACTGGGTATCGGCCTTGACCGTCTCTTCATGCTCATGACAAATTCATCCAGTATCCGCGATATTCTTCTCTTCCCGGCTATGAAACCGGAAGGCGGCGAAGAACATGCGGAACAGCATACACCGAAAACGGCAGAAACCGTTCCCGAAAAAATTGATTTCGCCAAAGTCAAAATTGAACCGCTTTTTGAAGAAACGGTTGATTTTGAAACCTTCAGCAAGTCTGATTTCCGTGCCGTGAAAGTCAAAGATTGTGTCGCTGTAAAAAAGAGCAAAAAATTACTTCAATTCACATTAGATGACGGAACGGGAACCGACCGCATTATTTTGAGCGGTATCCACGCTTTCTATGAACCGGAAGAATTGATTGGGAAAACGGTGATTGCTATCGTCAATCTGCCGCCAAGAAGCATGATGGGCATCGATTCCTGCGGAATGCTTCTTTCTGCAATTCATGAGGAAGAGGGAGAAGAAAAACTTCACTTACTTATTGTGGATGACCATATTCCGGCAGGCGCTAAATTATATTAAAAGAAAAGCACTTACGGGAATTTCCGTGAGTGCTTTTTTTGTGGAAACAGAGGATAGAAATGTTAGAAATACGAACGGGAACTCCCGGTGATGTAAATGCTTTGGCAGCGGTAGAAAAAGAATGTTTTCCTCCGGCGGAAGCGGCGACAAAGGAAATATTACAAAAACGGCTTGCCTGTTACGGCAATCATTTCTGGCTTTTAATGAAAGATGGGAAGCTCATTTCTTTTGTTGACGGTATGGTGACTGATGAGTCCGATTTAAAAGATGAAATGTATGAAAAGGCGGAAATGCATAAGGAAAGCGGACAATGGCAGATGATTTTCGGAGTGAATACAATTCCTGCCGAAAGAAGACGGGGATATGCGGCAAAAGTACTGCACCGTGTCATAGCCGATGCAAAAGCACAGGGAAGAAAAGGGCTTGTTTTGACCTGCAAAAAAGCACTGATACCGTATTACGGCAAATTCGGATTTGAAGAAGAAGGAAAATCAGAATCTGTGCACGGGCATGTCACGTGGTATCAGATGCGCCTTACTTTTTAAAGAGCAATAAAAAAGAGCGGAGAAAAGTTTCCGTTCTTTTTTTATGCGTGAGATGGAACTGTTTCCTCGCCGGCCATAGAGGCGGACATTTCAAAGACTTTACCTTTCATATCCGTCATCATTAAAGCATCCAGAAGACCGCCGATTTGATGAGATTCGGAAATACCTGTTTTGCACCAGAGGGCAAAATGCTCACAATTGTTGGTAATCAGGTTATAGTCGGTTTCGCCGAGCCTGCTTTTTGCCCGCGCAACGGTTTCCTCCGGAGTATATAAATGATAGTCTACCGCCTTTAAATATTTCCAAAGCCGGTCTGCCCGTTCGGGGTGTTCGGAGAGCTTTTTGAAAGCCGAGTATTCCATATTTTCCGTAGGGGCCCCGTAGGTTTCGGGAAAGCAGCAGGTGTAATAAATATCCATACCGTTCAAAAATGCATCCAGGGAAGCCTCATGGATACAGATTTTAAAATCTTGTGAAGGGTCCATATCATAATGAATGACCCGGTCATTTCCGATGTAGACGGCAAAATGTTCAAATCCGATGCGGTGTACACAAATAATATCGCCCGGTCTGGCAGGAATGAGATCTTCTTTTTCAGGCTCTAAGTCAAAAAGATCCCGTATTTTTGAAATGATAAAGTTAAATACAATGAAAAAAGGATACAGGAGCATTGAAAAAATGCGGATAATCCGGGAGAAAACAGGATTTTCTTTACCGGAAAAGAAGCTTGTCAGGAAAGAAAAAATATTCTTTTTCATCAGATTCGGATTCACCTCACAGAATAGGGTAGATAACGGAACGGAAATAAGAATCCAGTTCTTCCGGAGTTTGTTTCATCCGCTGGCGGACCCACCACTGTACCATACCGACAAAGCTGCTGGAAATGTGGTTGAGAAGAAATTCATCGGGAAGATTTTTATTTTTACGATCGGGAGCGGAAAGAAGGAAAGTTTCTACAATCTGGTCGAAGCTGTGTTTGAAATATTTCAAAAAAATGCCGCTGCTTTCGGAAGTAAGCAATTCCCTGACATGGTAGGAGTCGGCCTGTATATGCTGGAGAATATGGCAAAAAACAGGATCGGGAACGCCCGGATTCATGTGACGGTCGCTCGGGAAATCATGGTTTAAGGCGCCGTCCATGATATGGTCGAAAAGCTCGGTGCACATGACATTAAGAAGGTCCTCTTTTGTCCGGAAGTGGGAATAAAATGTGCTCCGCCCTATATTTGCTTTATCAATAATGGCTTGTATAGTAATTTGTGAATACGGTTTTCGGGATAAAAGCAAACTGAAGGCCTCAAAAATCGCTGCCCGTGTTTTTTTCTGCCGCCTGTCCATATCATACCCCTTGTTTGAAAATACCGTCCTATCCGGAGAGTAGACGGTGTAAATAATATATTCCTTATGGACTATATTAGCATGATTTATCATTTTGTTAAACTGTTTTTAAGGACTGCCTTTCTCATGGGGCACAAGGCCGGCGGAGAACATTCATATTTCGGAAAATAAGACAAAATAAAAAGCGGACTCCCGATAAAAGGAATCCGCTATTTTTATTCGAAGAAATAGGAAACGGCTTTGACCAGATATTCGGTATCTTTGGCACCGGCAGTTTCGTAGGAAGAGTGCATCGCCAGTTGGGGTAAACCTATATCTACCGTAGGAACGGCTACTTTGGTGTTGGAAATATTTCCCAAGGTAGAGCCGCCGGGAATATCACTTCTGTTCGTATAGGTTTGGACCGGTACATCCGCTTTAAGGCATAAGTCGCGGAATACGGCGGCAGAATACCCGTCAGTCGAATATTTTTGTGAAGCATTAAATTTGATGATGATACCGCCGTTCAAGACAGGTGCATTGACAGGATCGGCATATTCACCGTGGTTCGGGTGAACGGCATGACCGTTATCTGCAGAAATCATGAAACTTTTGGCAAGCATGGCCTGTATTTCATCGTAGCTGCGGCCCAAAGAAAGAGCAAGGCGGGAAATTGTATTTGCAAGGAATGTAGAGCCTGCACCCTGGGCGGTTCCGCTGCCCACTTCTTCGTTATCAAAGAGGGCATAGACGGAAATGTCTTTTTGTTTTTTGCCGTTGGTAAATCCGCGGAATGTGGCAAAAGCACATTGCAAATCATCAAGACGGGGCGATGAGATAAATTCGTGCTGCGGCCCCCAAAGAATACCGGGTGCGCAGGAATAAAGAAATATATCATGCCCGAGAATATCGGCAGCTTTGACTTTTGCCGCCTGGGCAAGAGTTTCCATGAAATCTGCCGCTCCGTCCGTGGAGTAAAGGGGCAATAAATCATTCTGTATATTCCAGGCATGTCCGCTGTTGACAGCCCTGTCCATGTGAATGGCCACGGAAGGAATCAAAAGCGTCGGATGGTCAAGAGATACCAGCTTGGAAATAATTTGCCCGTTATCTTTTACAAACAGACGTCCTGCTGCGGAAAGAGGGCGGTCAAGCCAGGTACTCATAATCATTCCGCCGTAGCCTTCTACATTGAGACGGGTATATTTGCCGTCCCGTATCTCAGGATTTTCTTTAATCTTGAAAGTAGGCGAATCACAGTGGGCGGCAGTGATTTTAAAAGCATTGCCGCCGTCTTCGGGAACGGAAAAGGCAATCAGGGCGGAACCGTTTCTTGTGACTACATATTTTCCGCCCCGCTTAATTTGCCAGGAATCTTCTTCACGGATTTCCGTGAATCCCGCATAGAGAAGGGCTGCTTTGATATGACGGACCACATGAAAAACGGAAGGGGATTTACTGATAAAGTGCAGTAAATCCCGATTGGTTTCTTCAAAAGATATATCCATATTATTTTACTTTATTGACTTTTCTCTGGTAAACAGCTTCTGCCATGCGGGCCCGTTCGCGAATGACGGGGTTCGTGGAATTGACGGAAGCGGGCGAGAAGTTACTCTTGTAATGCAGTTTTTTGGTGGATTTTTCCATTTCCTTTACCTGGATAGTGCCTGCGGTTCTGTCATATACATAGGTATAGGTGCAGGTGCCGTCCGCTAATTTTTCAACCGCTACAAATTCAAGAATTTCATGGCCGTCAGTGGTCTTTTTGTAACTGGTCTCGTCCAAGTCTATCGTAAGAACGTCATTATATTTCCATATTTTTTCTGCGGAGACGGATAATGTCATCGAAGAAAATGCGGCAGCAAGGCCGAGGGCAATAAGTAATTTTCGCATAAGTTTCACTCTCTTTCTTAGTTCCGAACGGATAGAAATAATGAATTTTAAAACTGTCTGTATTATATCACATTTTTAAAACCGGCCGTGTCCGCCGTTTGACGGTGCGGAAAGCAGACAGTAGAATGAAAACAAAAACGAAAGAGCAGGAATTTATATGAATTACAGATGTATTATTCAGTATGACGGAACAAATTATGAAGGTTGGCAAAAACAAAACCGTACAGAGGAAACCGTTCAGGGAAAACTTGAAAAAGCTCTTCTGAAAGTGACGGGTGAGGAAGTGGCCGTAATCGGCGCGGGAAGAACGGACAGCGGCGTGCATTCATCGGGACAGACTGCCAATTTTCATTTAAAAACATCGTGGGAATGTCATGATTTGGAAACGGCATTGAATGAAGAACTTCCCGATACCGTCAATATAGAAAAACTGGAAAAAACGGATGACAGATTTCACAGTCGTTTTGATGCGGTGCGAAAGGAATACCGTTACCGTATACGCACAGGTCCGCACAAAAATGTTTTCGACCGCCGTTTTGTCTGGCAATACGGAAAGCCCCTCGATACGGAGGCAATGAAAAAAGGGGCCACTTATCTGGTCGGCAGGCATGACTTTACTGCTTTTTGCGGAAACAAGAAAATGAAGAAGTCAAAGGTAAGAACGGTTGAGTCGGTAACCATAGAAATAAAGGGTGACGAAATGTCGGTTATTTTTGTGGGGGACGGTTTTTTGCTGGGAATGGTGAGAATCATGACAGGCACTCTTGTCGAAATCGGTGAGGGAAAAAGAAAGGCGGAAGACATTCCTCTTATTTTTACATCTTTAAGTAGAGAACGGGCAGGCTTTACGGCACCGCCGCAGGGATTGATTTTAGAATCTGTTTCGTATGACAAGTGAAAAAACGCCCGGGTTCAAGTGGTTTACACGGATTCGGGCGTTTCATTCGTATGATATAATTAAGGCGTAAAATAAAAGAAAAGCAGGTCTTAAAATGACTTGTCCGAGAAAAATAAAACGGGAGGAAAATTGATGAGTCCCATCCGAATGATTGCCATTGATCTTGATGATACATTACTTCATGATGATATTTCCGTTTCTTCCTACACGAAAGATACACTCCGCCGTGTCATGGAAAAGGGGATTCCCGTCGTGATTGCCACGGGCCGTATGTTTCAGGCGGCAAAGCCGTGGGGAAAAGAAATCGGTCTGGGTGATGTGCCCTTGATTTGTTATACCGGAGCCCTTGTGGGAATGTGCCGGAGCGGCCGGATTTTGGAGCATGTGACAATGGATCTCGAGCTGGCACGGGATATATTGGAAACAGGCCGCACCCACGGCTGGTATATGCATACCTATATCGATGATGAAGTCTATATGCCGTTCCGTGATGAGCGGACGGATATTTATGAAAAACAATGCGGCATTACCGCCCATATTGCAGGAGGAAAATTTTGGAAACCGGAAAAGGCGCCCACAAAAATTCTTGTCTTTGATTACGATACGGCGGTAATGAAAGAAGCAGAGGAAATTCTGAAAAAGAAATACGGGGAAGTAACGAATCAGGTAAAATCCAAGCCGGAATTTTTTGAAATGAATACCCGGGGAATTTCAAAAGGCACGGCCTTAAAAGAGCTTTGCCGGAAATGGAATATTCCCACGGAAACATTGATGACTATCGGGAACGGCCATAATGATATTTCCATGTTTGATTTGACACCTTGGTCCTTTGCCGTTGCAAATGCTCATGAATCGGCAAAAGAAGCGGCCCGGTTTATGACCGACTCCAACAATGATGACGGAGCTGCAAGAGCTATTGAAAAATATGTATTGGAGGGATAACCGTTGGAACGATTTCGTTTTGTCATTATCACAGGAATGAGCGGCGCAGGGAAGACAAACTTTTTACAAAAGCTGGAAGATATGGGGTATTATTGTGTGGACAATCTGCCCCCTGTTTTGATTGCCCGGTTTGCCGACCTTTGCTGGAAGAGTACATCGAATACCCGTTATGTCGCAGTGGTTACGGATATACGGGGCGGATCGTTTTTTGACGCTCTGCCGCAGGCATTAAATGAATTAAAAAGAAGGGGAATTCCCCACGAAGTCGTATTTCTTGAGGCCTCCGACGAAGCTTTGGTCAGACGTTATATGGAAACACGGCGGCAACATCCTCTGGCGAAAACGATGCGTATTCAAGAGGGTATACAGGCAGAACGGAAAGTTTTGGCCGGCGTGCGCACACAGTCGGATATTATCATTGACACGACAGCCATGAAAACGGAGGAGCTGCAGGAATATCTTACCAGCCGTTTCGGTGCGGTCGATAAAAAGCGGGAAATGCAGATTACCCTGTTTTCGTTCGGTTTTAAATACGGAATTCCTATCGATGCCGATATGGTCATAGATGTCCGCTTTTTAAAAAATCCCTTTTATATAGAAAAATATAAACATTGGACAGGCCGTGTTCCCGAAGTGGCCCGGTATATTTCCGAATCGCCGGTAACTGAAAAATTTTTGGATAAACTTTATGATTTTATGGATTTTACGGTCGATCATTTCCGTGATGCCGGAAAAACCCAATTTACCATTGCTATCGGATGTACAGGCGGAATGCACCGTTCGGTTTTTGTGACGGAAACATTGGGGAATCATCTGAAGGAACAACATACCCATGTCAATGTGGAACACAGAGATTTGCACAGAAACCGTATCGAAAAAGACGTGGATGACCTGGCGGAGGATAAAAAATGAAATTACTTCTCCAATGGCTGTATCCCGGACTGAATATAAAAAGATGGCTTCTTCTCTTTTCTTTAGGTCTTATGGTGGTTGCTTTCGGCGTTGCGCTGATTATGAACTATCAGGTTTTCGGACAGGTGGAAGAGGAAATATTACGTCTTCTCTACGTGTTTACCGGAACCTACGATTACGCTTTTCTGGCAACGGCAGGAATCGGTCTGATTATTGCCGGGATTATAGTCATGCTTTATGCTCTCCGAAAACTGGTGAAACGGTTCTTTGCGCTTGTGGCACCAGATGAAGAGGAAGTATCCAAACAAATTGCTTCCCGTATAGAATTATCCCGCGGCGTTCGCATTGTGGCTATCGGCGGCGGTCACGGACTGTCCATGCTTTTGAAGGGATTAAAGCAGAAAACGTCCAATATTTCTGCCATTGTTACCGTTGCCGATGACGGCGGTTCTTCCGGCCGTTTGAGGGAGGAAATGGATATCATAGCTCCCGGCGATTTGCGGAATTGCCTTGTAGCTCTGGCGGATAAGGATACTGCACTGGAGCAGCTGTTCCAGTACCGCTTCGGCGGAGAGGGGGAGCTTTCGGGTCATAGCTTGGGAAATCTTTTTCTCGCCGCTTTAATTAAAGAATTCGGTAATGCCCAAAATGCCTTGGAAGCAGCAAGCACGGTTTTAAATATTCGCGGTAAGGTCATGCCTGCCACAGCGGAACGGATCCGTCTTCTTGCAAAAATGTCGGACGGTAAAGAAATTGAAGGGGAATCGGAAATTGCAGCTTATGGAGAAAGCAGAAAAGCAAAAATTCTCCATATGTCTATGATTCCTGCAGCACCGATTGCGGTGGGAGATGCATTAGAAGCGATTCGTCATGCCGATTTAATTACTTTGGGACCGGGAAGCTTGTACACCAGTGTTTTGCCCGATTTGCTTGTACCTGAAATTTTACAGGCCATTAAAGAAAGTAATGCACCTTGTCTTTATATTTGCAACATCATGACCCAGCCGGGAGAAACAGAAGGATATACCGTTTCCGACCACGTGAAGGCATTGATTGAGCATGTCGGTAAAAATGTAATTGATTATGTCTTGGTCAATAATGCCCGTCCGTCACGGGAAATCCTGAAAAAGTATGAAGAGGTGGGAGAATTTCCCGTAAAAATCGACGCGAAGCAAGTGGAAGAGACAGGTGTCATTATGATAAAATCCAATCTTTTGGGAGAAGAACGGGGAGCTTCCCACAACAGCCTTGTTTTGGCTGAGAATATTATCCGTATATCCAATTTATTGAAAACAAATATAAATCCCGAAGCATTGGCGGAATATTTGAGGAGGAAACAGTAATGTCTTTTACGGAACAAGTCAAGAATGAGCTGGCTCGTGTTCCCAGAGAAGATAAAGAGAGCCGGACAGGAGAATTGCTTGCCTTACTCCGCATGAGCAGTTCTCTGATTACCGGCGGAAAAGGGAAAAGGGGACTTGAATTTTCTACGGGGAACAGTGCTGTTGCCAGAAGAGTTCTCGTATGTCTGAAAAAAGATTTCGGACTGGACCTTTCCGCCATGGTCAGGCAGGGACGGCAGCTCAGAAAGAAAAATGTATATACCCTTGTGGTCCGCCCGTCTGAAAAAGGACTGCAATTCCTGTCGGATATGGATATGGATCCTCTGGCGGATATCAGAGATGCAGAACGGCTGGCATCCAAAGAGGCAAAGAGGGCATATTTGGCAGGTGCTTTTTTAGGAGGCGGAACGGTCAGTCGTCCCCAAGGGGATTACCATCTGGAAATGGTGACACGATCAATCCGGTTTGCCCGGGAAATCATTAAAATTATGCGCGGTTTCGGTATGAATGCCCGTATGACAGAACGGAAAAATGACTATATCGTGTATGTCAAGGACGGCGATGATGTCAGTTCTTTCCTGCAAATTTCCGGTGCCTCACAAAGTTATATGGATTTTGAAAGTGTCCGGGTCGTAAAAGAAATGAGAAACCGGGTCAACCGCCAGGTTAATTGTGAAACCGCGAATCTGCAGAAATCCGTAAATGCTGCCGTTCGTCAGACTCAACATGTACAGTCACTGTTGCAACTGAAGACATTATCCCAGTTGTCCCCGGCCATTCGTGAAGCCTGCGAGGTACGTCTTAAATATCCCAATGCGTCTTTGTCGGAATTGGCGGAAATTTGCGGAATTACCAAGTCGGGACTTGCGCACAGATACAAAAAAATTGCTGATATGGTCGATGTTTCTCACGGAAAGAAAAAGAGGAGAAAATAAATGAATATAAAAAAATGGCTGACCGTTGCGATGTCGGCTGTAGGGGCGGTCGGTACGGCATCGGCTTCACCTCTGGAACTCAATTATGAAGAAATGGCACTCAACCGGATTAAAGAAGAAGGAACTCTGATTTTATCGGATTGTCCCGAATATGCCGGCGTCTATGGAATTTTGGCAGAGGGGACGGTTACCAAAGGACAGGGGAGAATTTATTATTACCATGTCAATGAAACGGGTAAACCGGC
>OIEW01000058.1_pt1 | contig 40204 bp, 36 predicted proteins | sample 1581891 | NCBI WGS metagenome assembly OIEW01 (sample SAMN07977758, study PRJEB24534) | human gut metagenome
TGCTGCTGCAAATAGTTCATGAACAGCGCATCGAAGTTAACCGGCGCAAGGTTCAGTTGCGGGAATGTACCGCGGGATACCATGCTGGTGATGCACTCACGAGCATACGGGAACAGAATGTTCGGGCAGTATGCGCCCAGGCAATGTGCCATCTGGGTGCCTTCGATACCCGCGATGGAGAAAATACCGCCCTGCTGAACTTCACACAGGAACGCGGTTTCTTCGCCCAGGGAGGCCGTTACGGTAACACGCAGTACCACTTCGTAAACGTCATCTGCCAGTTGAGTAGATGCCGTATCCAGATCAAGTTTAACTTCTGGCTGCCAATCTTTCTGGAAAACGTGCGGCGCGTTCGGCGCTTCGAAAGAAATATCCTTGGTATAAATACGTTGGATCTGGAAAGTCATTTCGGTGTTGTTTTGTTCTGACATGTGTAGAAAACCCTTAAGTGTTGTCCTTAAATACTGCGCAATGTAATGCCAACGTTCACACGTTATTTCAGCAGGGGATCCAGTCCACCACGTGCATCCAATGCATACAAGTCATCACAGCCGCCAATGTGCTGTGCGTCAATAAAAATCTGGGGAACCGTGGTGCGACCGCTGCGTTTGATCATCTCTTCACGCTTGGCGGCATTGCCATCGATCGGCAACTCCTGAAAACTCACGCCCTTGCTGCTCAGCAGTGCTTTTGCACGATGGCAATACGGGCAGGTTTCTTTGGTATAGATTTCAACATTGGCCATAATTTAGCTCCTGTTTTTTTACCCTGAAATTTCATGTTGCAGGGCGGCTGCAAAATGGAGTGTCCCCAGAAGCTTATAACAATAAGTCGCTGGGGGCCTAATTGCAGCTAACGGCCTGCATCATGAAAGACGACAGGTAAATTATTTGCCGCGCACCAAAGGCAAGTTTTCGCCAGCCCAGCCAGCGACGCCTTCTTTCAGCACGAATACTTGCGCAAAACCAGCTTTCGTCAGTGCGTTTGCAGGCTCCTGGCACTGCATGCCAGAACCGTCTACCACGATAACCGGTTTGTCTTTGTGCTTCTCAAGCTCACCAACATTGTTGGCTTTGATTTCGCTCGGCAACAGATTGATAGAACCTGCGATATGGCCTTTACGGAAGTCATCACGCTGACGTAAATCCACAACCACAGCGTCTTCTTTGTTGATCAGACGCGTAGCTTCACCACGAGTAATCACCTTCACTTTCGAGGTCAGGCTCTTAAACGTAGTCACAAGAACCGCCACCAGTAACGCGATCCAGGCGATACTCAGTATGGGATGACGGCCAACAAATTGCATAATTTCTTGCATGGGGGGTAACAACTCCCGACGTAGTGATTAAAAAAACCAGGAAAGGAGTATACCTGCGCGGTGCGGCAAATACAGCCAGCGCGTTAACTGGAATGCAATTTTGCGGGGCACGACGAAAAAAAAGCGCAAATCTGGCATCGGCTTGCCGCGAGCGGTCGTATATTTTGATCTTCAGAGGCTATTTTATCGATTCAGCTGTAGTAAAATTACGCAAATTTTGACTCTTGAGTATGAGGTTGTCGCAATGTCGGTTTCTAAAAAACCTATGGTACTGGTGATTCTGGATGGCTATGGCTATCGTGAAGAACAGCAGGATAACGCCATTTTTAGTGCTAAAACCCCGGTAATGGATGCACTGTGGGCCAATCGTCCGCATACCCTGATCGACGCTTCCGGTCTGGAAGTCGGTCTGCCTGACCGTCAGATGGGTAACTCCGAAGTAGGCCACGTTAACCTGGGTGCCGGCCGCATCGTGTATCAGGACCTGACTCGTCTGGACGTTGAAATCAAAGATCGCGCTTTCTTTGCTAATCCAGTGCTGACTGGCGCGGTAGATAAAGCGAAAAACGCAGGTAAAGCAGTACACATTATGGGTCTGCTCTCCGCAGGCGGCGTACACAGCCACGAAGATCACATCATGGCGATGGTAGAACTGGCAGCTGAACGCGGCGCAGAAAAAATCTACCTGCACGCATTCCTTGACGGTCGCGACACCCCGCCGCGCAGTGCTGAATCCTCGCTGAAAAAATTTGAAGAGAAATTTGCTGCGCTGGGTAAAGGCCGCGTAGCGTCCATCATTGGTCGTTACTACGCGATGGACCGCGATAACCGTTGGGATCGCGTTGAAAAAGCCTATGACCTGCTGACTCTGGCGCAGGGTGAGTTCCAGGCCGATACTGCCGTTGCTGGTTTGCAGGCAGCTTATGCTCGCGACGAAAACGACGAGTTCGTGAAAGCGACCGTTATTCGTGCAGAAGGTCAGCCAGATGCGGCAATGGAAGACGGCGATGCGCTGATTTTCATGAACTTCCGTGCTGACCGCGCGCGCGAAATCACTCGTGCATTCGTAAACGCAGATTTCGACGGCTTCGCGCGTAAGAAAGTGGTTAACGTCGATTTCGTGATGCTGACCGAATACGCCGCTGACATCAAAACTGCGGTTGCTTACCCACCCGCTTCCCTGGTTAACACCTTCGGCGAGTGGATGGCGAAAAACGACAAAACTCAGTTGCGTATTTCCGAAACCGAAAAATATGCCCACGTTACTTTCTTCTTCAACGGTGGCGTAGAAGAGTCGTTCAAAGGCGAAGATCGCATTCTGATCAACTCACCGAAAGTGGCTACCTACGATCTGCAACCGGAAATGAGCTCCGCAGAGCTGACCGAAAAACTGGTTGCGGCCATCAAGAGCGGCAAATACGACACCATTATCTGTAACTATCCGAACGGTGACATGGTAGGTCACACCGGGGTGATGGAAGCGGCGGTTAAAGCGGTTGAAGCACTGGATCACTGCGTGGAAGAAGTCGCGAAAGCGGTTGAGTCCGTGGGTGGACAACTGCTGATCACCGCTGACCACGGTAACGCTGAACAGATGCGCGATCCGGCAACGGGTCAGGCACACACGGCACACACCAACCTGCCAGTTCCGCTGATTTACGTTGGTGATAAGAACGTGAAAGCGGTTGCAGGCGGCAAACTTTCTGACATCGCGCCGACCATGTTGTCGCTGATGGGTATGGAAATCCCGCAAGAGATGACTGGTAAGCCGCTGTTCATCGTGGAATAATCCCTCCCCATGAGGGGAAAGGCGATTAATACCATGACACGGGCCGTGAAACCGCGCAGGTTTGCAATCAGGCCCATCATCTACGCCAGCGTTCTTAGCGCTGGCGTATTGTTGTGCGCCTTTTCCGCCCATGCGGATGAGCGTGACCAACTCAAATCTATTCAGGCCGATATCGCCGCGAAAGAGCGCGCGGTACGCCAAAAGCAACAACAACGCGCAAGCCTGCTCGCACAATTGAAAAAGCAGGAAGAAGCGATCTCTGAAGCCACCCGTAAGCTGCGCGAAACGCAAAACACGCTCAATCAACTCAATAAACAGATTGATGAGATGAACGCGTCGATTGCCAAACTGGAGCAGCAAAAAGCCGCCCAGGAGCGCAGCCTCGCCGCACAACTGGATGCCGCATTCCGTCAGGGCGAGCATACCGGTATTCAGCTGATTCTCAGCGGTGAAGAAAGCCAGCGTGGACAGCGTTTACAGGCTTATTTCGGCTATCTCAACCAGGCGCGACAAGAAACCATTGCCCAGTTGAAGCAAACGCGTGAAGAAGTCTCCATGCAGCGTGCTGAACTGGAAGAGAAACAAAGCGAGCAACAAACGCTGTTATATGAACAGCGCGCCCAACAGGCGAAACTGACTCAGGCTCTGAATGAGCGTAAAAAGACGCTGGCGGGGCTGGAATCTTCCATCCAGCAAGGTCAGCAGCAGCTAAGTGAACTGCGTGCCAACGAATCCCGTCTGCGTAACAGCATTGCCCGTGCGGAAGCCGCGGCGAAAGCGCGTGCAGAACGAGAAGCACGTGAGGCCCAGGCGGTTCGCGACCGCCAGAAAGAAGCGACGCGCAAAGGCACCACCTACAAACCGACCGAAAGCGAAAAATCGCTGATGTCCCGAACTGGTGGCCTGGGTGCGCCGCGTGGTCAGGCATTCTGGCCGGTTCGCGGGCCGACGCTGCATCGCTATGGCGAGCAGCTACAGGGTGAATTACGCTGGAAAGGGATGGTGATTGGTGCCTCTGAAGGTACTGAAGTTAAAGCGATTGCCGACGGTCGGGTGATTCTGGCTGACTGGCTGCAAGGCTACGGTCTGGTGGTGGTGGTTGAGCATGGTAAAGGCGACATGAGTCTTTACGGCTATAATCAGAGCGCACTGGTGAGCGTTGGTTCGCAGGTTCGCGCGGGCCAGCCAATTGCACTGGTGGGCAGCAGTGGCGGTCAGGGTCGGCCTTCACTCTATTTCGAAATTCGCCGCCAGGGTCAGGCGGTCAATCCACAGCCGTGGTTGGGAAGATAAGTTTTGTTTCCATTTCGTCGTAACGTTCTTGCATTTGCCGCTCTGTTGGCGCTCTCCTCCCCCGTACTTGCTGGCAAACTTGCCATCGTCATTGATGATTTTGGGTATCGCCCGCACAACGAAAACCAGGTGCTGGCGATGCCCTCCGCTATCTCCGTCGCTGTATTACCCGATTCACCGCACGCCAGAGAGATGGCGACCAAAGCGCATAACAGCGGGCACGAAGTGTTGATTCATCTCCCGATGGCACCACTGAGTAAACAGCCGCTGGAGAAAAATACGCTGCGCCCGGAGATGAGCAGCGACGAAATTGAGCGCATTATTCGTAGTGCGGTCAATAACGTGCCCTATGCCGTGGGGATCAACAACCACATGGGTAGCAAGATGACCTCTAACCTGTTTGGTATGCAGAAAGTGATGCAGGCACTGGAGCGTTACAATCTTTACTTCCTCGACAGCGTAACCATCGGTAATACCCAGGCGATGCGCGCCGCGCAAGGTACTGGCGTGAAGGTGATCAAACGGAAGGTGTTCCTCGACGATTCGCAGAACGAAGCGGACATCCGTGTGCAATTTAATCGCGCAATTGATCTGGCGCGTCGCAACGGTTCAACCATTGCCATTGGGCATCCTCACCCTTCAACGGTACGCGTGCTACAACAGATGGTTTATAACCTGCCGCCAGACATTACGCTGGTGAAAGCCAGCAGCTTGCTGAATGAACCGCAGGTTGATACTTCTACACCGCCGAAAAACGCTGTGCCTGATGCACCGCGTAATCCGTTCCGTGGCGTGAAGCTGTGCAAACCGAAGAAACCGATAGAACCTGTTTATGCTAATCGCTTCTTTGAAGTATTAAGCGAAAGCATCAGCCAGAGCACGCTGATCGTTTACTTCCAGCATCAGTGGCAAGGCTGGGGCAAACAGCCCGAAGCGGCGAAGTTTAACGCTAGCGCAAATTAAAGGCGCTACGCGTAATGCGATGGTGCGACCGCGTTTTGTCGCGCCATTGCCATAAGCGGAAAGACCACAGTAACGCCTGGTAACCGACCTTCACGCTGCGCACATTGGTAATCAGGCGCTTATACATACCGGAAGTAAATATCTCGGCAATCATCCGTTGGCGGGTAAGAATATCCGGCTCTTTGCGCACCGCATGGCAAACACGCAATGCCTCGTAAGTTATTTGCTGATGAAATTCCGGATAAATCATAATTTTGTCGGCATAATTTCGATTTAATTTCTCCAGCAGGCGGGTAATCTTAATATAGTGACGTTGATAATTAAGGTTTTTATTCCCTTGTCTATGCAACCGACTCACTGACGTATTATGCAGATAATATTTATATAATGATTGCTCGGTATATCGCGCACGCAGCGCGTTAAACATGAATTCTGTTGTCCAGACAATATCCTGATGATGTAATCCGGCAATAAATTTAATGTTATTTTTAACAATAACATCACGGCGATAAACCCCCATCCAGACAACGTGAGTCCAACGGCGCGAAGAAAGCCCCATCCGCAGCCAGTCCGGGCCGGTTAAGACGCCGGTTGAGCGAAGGCGATCGGTGGGGATGGATTGCCAGGTTTCTCCCGTTTCACGAAAACACCAGTCAGCGTTGCACTGCGCCACGTCGAGGTCGTCCTCTAACGCCATGGTCATCAGCGTTTCGTACATGGTGGGATAGACTTCATCGTCAGCATCGACAAAAGCGACATATTTGCCCGTTGCAACTTCAATCCCACGATTACGCGCCACCGATGCGCCAGCATTCGCCTGATGCAACAAACGAACGTGCGGATAGTTTTCTGCGTAATACTTTGCTATTTCAACAGAATTATCCGTTGAACCATCGTTAATAATAATGATTTCCAGAGCAGTCCAGGTTTGCGTAATTAAAGATTCCATACAAGTGCGGAAATCATCGCCCGCATTATATAACGGAATAATAACACTAAGTTTATTGGTGCTGTTCATCATAAATTACCGACGACCTCTGAAGTCATCCTGACGTTTTACAGGCTTTGTATTAAGAAACTATTAAGCCTGTGAGATATTATTTTTACAGGTGAGAGAGTCACTTCAGGGTAGAGAGATAATGAGAGCAGCTATATAAGAGATCAGCACAATTACGAACTCTTTATTACACTGACAGGATTTTACATATTTAACAGATTATCCTCAGATAAAAGGGCTGGAATACCAGCCCTTGTTCGTGTTAATCCCAGCTCAGAATAACTTTCCCGGACTGGCCCGAACGCATAGCGTCAAAGCCCTTCTGGAAATCATCGATAGAGAAACGATGGGTAATGATCGGCGAAAGATCGAGGCCAGACTGAATCAGCGCCGCCATCTTGTACCAGGTTTCAAACATCTCACGACCGTAAATACCTTTAATGAACAAGCCTTTAAAGATCACTTTGGTCCAGTCGATAGACATATCAGACGGCGGAATACCCAGCATCGCAATACGGCCGCCGTGGTTCATGGTGTCAAGCATGGTACGAAACGCTGGCGGCGCACCGGACATTTCCAGACCGACATCAAAACCTTCGGTCATGCCTAACTCCGCCATCACGTCATTGAGATTTTCTTTGGCGACGTTAACCGCACGGGTGATACCCATTTTACGCGCCAGTTCGAGACGATATTCATTAACATCAGTGATCACCACATTGCGTGCACCAACGTGTTTCGCCACCGCCGCAGCCATAATACCTATCGGACCTGCACCAGAGACCAGCACATCCTCGCCAACCAGATCGAACGACAGCGCGGTATGCACGGCGTTACCGAAGGGATCAAAAATGGAAGCCAGGTCGTCGGAGATATTGTCTGGGATTTTGAAGGCGTTGAACGCCGGGATCACCAGATATTCGGCGAAGCAGCCCGGACGGTTAACGCCGACGCCGATCGTGTTGCGGCACAGATGGGTACGACCGCCACGACAGTTGCGACAGTGACCGCAAGTGATATGGCCTTCGCCAGAAACGCGATCGCCAATCTTGAAGCCTTTCACTTCCTGACCAATACCTACCACTTCACCGACATATTCATGGCCCACGACCATCGGCACCGGGATGGTTTTTTGCGACCACTCATCCCAGTTATAGATGTGAACGTCAGTCCCGCAGATGGCTGTTTTACGGATTTTAATCAGCAGATCGTTATGACCCAGTTCCGGTACAGGAACGTCGGTCATCCAGATGCCCTCTTCCGCTTTCAGTTTGGATAACGCTTTCATCTCACATCCTCAGGCAATAACGCCCAGTTGTTTACCAATACGCGTGAATGCTTCTACTGCACGCGTAATTTGCTCAGGGGTATGCGCCGCAGACATCTGGGTACGAATACGCGCCTGACCTTTCGGAACGACCGGATAGAAGAAACCGGTGACGTAAATGCCCTCTTTTTGCAGCTCACGGGCAAATTTCTGCGCCACTACCGCATCGCCAAGCATGACCGGAATAATGGCATGATCGGCTCCCGCCAGGGTAAAGCCCGCCGCCGACATTTGCTCACGGAACTGACGCGCGTTCGCCCACAGACGGTCACGCAGCTCGCTACCCGCTTCAACCATCTCCAGCACTTTGATAGAAGCGGCAACAATGGCCGGAGCCAGCGAGTTGGAGAACAGGTACGGACGAGAACGCTGGCGCAGCCACTCAATCACTTCTTTGCGCGCCGCGGTATAACCACCAGAAGCCCCGCCCAGCGCTTTACCGAGCGTGCCGGTGATGATGTCGACACGCCCCATCACATCGCAGTATTCATGGGAACCACGACCATTTTCACCGACAAAACCGACCGCGTGGGAGTCGTCTACCATCACCAGGGCATCGTATTTATCTGCCAGATCGCAAACGCCCTTCAGGTTGGCAATCACGCCGTCCATCGAGAACACACCATCGGTGGCAATCAGCACATGACGCGCACCGGCTTCACGCGCTTCTTTCAGACGAGCTTCAAGCTCCTGCATATCGTTGTTGGCATAGCGATAGCGTTTAGCTTTACACAGACGCACACCATCAATAATAGACGCGTGGTTCAGTGCGTCGGAGATAATGGCGTCTTCCGCACCCAGCAGCGTTTCAAACAGGCCACCGTTAGCATCAAAGCAGGAAGAGTAGAGAATCGCATCTTCCATCCCCAGGAAAGCCGCCAGTTTTTGTTCAAGCTCTTTATGGCTGTCCTGAGTGCCGCAAATAAAACGCACCGAAGCCATGCCGAAACCGTGAGAATCCATTCCCGCCTTTGCTGCCGCAATCAGATCCGGATGATTCGCCAGCCCGAGATAGTTGTTGGCACAAAAGTTAATGACGTGGCTTCCATCAGCCACAGTGATATCTGCTTGCTGCGCAGACGTAATAATGCGCTCTTCTTTAAACAACCCTTCCGCCCGTGCGGTTTCCAGATCGTTGGTTAACTGCTGATAAAATTCTCCACGCATTGCGATTCTCCAGACAGGGCAAATTCCAGCACATATTACCCAAACTTATAGGTCGCGACGAGATGACGCGTTAACACTTCTGCAAAATTCAGGATAAATAACGTCCATCAATCTCACTTTTGGCGAATGGCTGAAGCCAACGCCGTGTAGTGATATGATAGAAGCATTCGTGTCTGAGATTGTCTCTGACTCCATAATTCGAAGGTTACAGTTATGATCATCGTTACCGGCGGCGCGGGCTTTATCGGCAGCAACATCGTTAAGGCCCTGAATGATAAAGGCATCACCGATATTCTGGTGGTGGACAACCTGAAAGACGGCACCAAGTTTGTGAACCTGGTGGATCTGGATATCGCGGACTATATGGATAAGGAAGACTTCCTGATCCAGATTATGGCTGGCGAAGAGTTCGGCGATGTCGAAGCAATTTTCCACGAAGGCGCATGCTCTTCCACCACCGAGTGGGACGGCAAGTATATGATGGATAACAACTATCAATACTCCAAGGAGCTGCTGCACTACTGCCTGGAGCGCGAAATCCCGTTCCTGTACGCTTCTTCCGCAGCCACCTACGGCGGACGCACCTCCGACTTTATTGAATCCCGCGAGTACGAAAAACCGTTGAACGTCTACGGTTACTCAAAATTCCTGTTTGATGAATATGTTCGCCAAATCCTGCCTGAAGCGAACTCGCAGATTGTTGGCTTCCGCTATTTCAACGTTTATGGACCGCGTGAAGGCCATAAAGGCAGCATGGCGAGCGTCGCTTTCCATCTCAACACTCAGCTTAACAAAGGTGAATCACCGAAGCTGTTTGAAGGTAGCGAGAACTTCAAACGTGACTTCGTCTATGTGGGCGACGTGGCAGATGTAAACCTGTGGTTCCTGGAAAATGGCGTTTCCGGTATCTTCAACCTCGGTACTGGTCGTGCGGAATCCTTCCAGGCCGTAGCAGATGCTACTCTGGCTTATCACAAGAAAGGCCAGATCGAATACATTCCGTTCCCGGATAAGCTGAAAGGCCGCTACCAGGCGTTCACTCAGGCAGATCTGACAAATCTGCGCGCGGCGGGTTACGACAAACCGTTCAAAACCGTTGCTGAAGGTGTAATGGAATACATGGCCTGGCTGAATCGCGACGCATAAGAGCTCTGCATGAAAATACTGGTGATCGGCCCGTCTTGGGTTGGCGACATGATGATGTCGCAAAGTCTCTATCGCACGCTCCAGGCGCGCTATCCCCAGGCGATAATCGATGTGATGGCACCGGCATGGTGCCGTCCATTATTATCGCGGATGCCGGAAGTTAACGAAGCTATCCCTATGCCTCTCGGTCACGGAGCGCTGGAAATCGGCGAACGCCGCAAACTGGGTCATAGCCTGCGTGAAAAGCGCTACGACCGCGCCTACGTCTTACCAAACTCCTTCAAATCTGCATTAGTGCCTTTCTTCGCGGGTATTCCTCATCGCACTGGCTGGCGCGGCGAGATGCGCTACGGTTTACTCAACGATGTACGCGTGCTCGATAAAGAAGCCTGGCCGCTAATGGTGGAACGCTATGTCGCGCTGGCCTATGACAAAGGCATTATGCGTACCGCACAAGATCTGCCGCAGCCATTGTTATGGCCGCAGTTGCAGGTGAGCGAAGGTGAAAAATCATATACCTGTAATCAATTTTCGCTTTCATCAGAACGTCCGATGATTGGCTTTTGCCCGGGTGCGGAGTTTGGTCCGGCAAAACGCTGGCCACACTACCACTATGCGGAGCTGGCAAAGCAGCTGATTGATGAAGGTTATCAGGTGGTTCTGTTTGGCTCTGCGAAAGATCATGAAGCGGGCAATGAGATTCTTGCCGCTTTGAATACCGAGCAGCAGGCATGGTGTCGGAACCTGGCGGGGGAAACACAGCTTGATCAAGCGGTTATCCTGATTGCAGCCTGTAAAGCCATTGTCACTAACGATTCTGGCCTAATGCACGTTGCGGCGGCGCTCAATCGTCCGCTGGTTGCCCTGTATGGTCCGAGTAGCCCGGACTTCACACCGCCGCTATCCCATAAAGCGCGCGTGATCCGTCTGATTACCGGCTATCACAAAGTGCGTAAAGGTAACGCTGCGGAGGGTTATCACCAGAGCTTGATCGACATTACTCCCCAGCGCGTACTGGAAGAACTCAACGCGCTATTGTTACAAGAGGAAGCCTGACGGATGCGGGTTTTGATCGTTAAAACATCGTCGATGGGCGATGTTCTCCATACGTTGCCCGCACTCACTGATGCCCAGCAGGCAATCCCAGGGATTAAGTTTGACTGGGTGGTGGAAGAAGGGTTCGCACAGATTCCTTCCTGGCACGCTGCCGTTGAGCGAGTTATTCCTGTGGCAATACGTCGCTGGCGTAAAGCCTGGTTCTCGGCCCCCATAAAAGCTGAACGCAAAGCGTTTCGTGAAGCGCTACAAGCAGAGAACTATGACGCAGTTATCGATGCTCAGGGGCTGGTAAAAAGCGCGGCGCTGGTGACGCGTCTGGCGCATGGCGTAAAGCATGGATTGGACTGGCAAACCGCTCGCGAACCGTTAGCCAGCCTGTTTTACAATCGTAAGCATCATATTGCAAAACAGCAGCACGCCGTAGAACGCACCCGCGAACTGTTTGCCAAAAGTCTGGGCTATAGCAAACCGCAAACCCAGGGCGATTATGCTATTGCACAGCATTTCCTGACGAACCTGCCTACAGATGCTGGCGAATATGCCGTATTTCTTCATGCGACGACCCGTGATGATAAACACTGGCCGGAAGAACACTGGCGAGAATTGATTGGTTTACTGGCTGATTCAGGAATACGGATTAAACTTCCGTGGGGCGCGCCGCATGAGGAAGAACGGGCGAAACGACTGGCGGAAGGATTTGCTTATGTTGAAGTATTGCCGAAGATGAGTCTGGAAGGCGTTGCCCGCGTGCTGGCCGGGGCTAAATTTGTAGTGTCAGTGGATACGGGGTTAAGCCATTTAACAGCGGCACTGGATAGACCCAATATCACGGTTTATGGACCTACCGATCCGGGATTAATTGGTGGGTATGGGAAGAATCAGATGGTTTGTAGGGCTCCGGGGAATGAGTTGTCTCAATTGACAGCAAATGCTGTTAAGCGGTTCATTGAAGAAAACGCTGCCATGATTTAAATTACAACTCTTTAATAGATAATTTTGAAATAAAATCAGCTTCCTTGCTGATTTTATTTCACATATTCATTACTTCTCTAATAAACATTGGTCCGATTGTGCTTTAAAATAAGCACAAAGCAATATTATGGTGATAAACACAGCAGTCGGAACCGGTTTAGAAAAGAGTATTACATCACTTAGTCCTACTACCAGTAGTGAAAAAAGCAAGATTAAAATATAAGGTTCTTTAGCAGTTCTTAAGGCATATATGAGTATTGCTGAAAATGCTAAAATTGTTAATACAACTCCAGGAATACCACGCGTTGATAACGTATCTATGAGATCGTTATGCAAATGAGAATCTACATAGGGTAAAGCGCCACTCAATCTAGGCTCTTTTTCTTCTAGTTCATGTATTTTTTCCGCACGTTTTTCCAGTGATTGTCCTATTGGAGAATATGTTTTTAAGCCAACTTCATACATTGCCAGACGGGCACCGACTGAAGTTCTGGTGTTATCATGCGAATAATTAACTAAATCGTTATTTAAGTCATTCATTCTCATAAGCAATGTATCTTTAAAAGAAAATACACCTGCTAATAATGCAATCGTAATAAAACAATATAACTTATAATTAATTCGCTTATTAATATAACTATCCATTACGATTAATATTAACGCAAAGAATGGAAACACTAATATGGCTGCACGCGTCTCAGTTACTATGACAGCACATAAGCTAAGCATGAAGTTAATTGTATATAATGTTGTTTTATGTCTAAAGTCGGATTTTAAAATGAGAATTGATGCCAGTAAAGAAGGAAAAAGGATGATGTAGCCTGCTGTTGTAGCGTGGGAAGCTGATAATGCAACACGGTCGACGTTTAAATAGAAATGTTGCCACATGGCATGCGCAAAAAAAAGTAACTGCGTTGCCAGGGATGCGAACAGAATTAGTTTCCCAAATTTTATTTTTGTTCTCATCTCATTTTTAGCAAAAAGAACTAAGAAAATAAAAGCGCTACACAAGGCAATTTTTCCAGTTTCCATTGGGCCACGATATGCATTGGTATAAACAGAGCCTGAAATTTTATAATTTGAATACCAGATGATATTTACGATACCCAAAAGACATAATGAGATGAAAATTAACAAAGTAGGATTATTAGTTATTGTTTTTTTTGGTGTCACAAGAAAATACAATGCAGATATAATTCCAGCTGCATGAAGAAACTTTGTTGCAACATCATCCCATAAAGACAAAGTCATTAAAGAAAAAATACATAATATGAGAATTAAAGACTTTATACCAGAATTAATTTCATTCCAACAAAACGACATATAGTTTCAACCTATGCTACGAGGATGGGTTATTTAATGCAAGATCTAACGTTTATTCTTTTTTCTATTTACCAGTCTTACCATCCTCCAGATAATATAATTTTTTGATGCTAATATTTTTGCTCGTCTCTTATCTCTCTTGCCAGGAAGATTACAATCTTTTAATTCTTTTTCATTGCTTTCAACTAATTGATTCAATTGTTTAAAATCACCATTAAGTAGAACATTCCACAAATAACGAGTTTTATGATAAGCTCTATTTTGACTCAATAATGTATGAATTTCTTCTTTCCGGTTACCTTTGTATAACTGCATCACAGAAGAGTAGATTTTTTCGTGCGCAAATGACTCATGTCGATAATGAGTGATGGTTCTACATGAGTTCATTAAGGAATTTTCTCTATAGTTATGCTTATACATATAATATGGAACCGCATACATATCGCATGTAATTAGCAGTCGATAGATAAAATCCAGATCTTCTCCTAGTCGTAAATCTTCATCAAAAAAAAGATTATTCTCTTCCAGAAGTTGTTTTCTTATAAACAAGCACCCTATATGGAATCTAACCTTTTTATAAAAAAAGTCGAAAAGTAAAGATCCTTCATTAAACTCTGTATTTATAGGTGAGTAAGTAACACCATTTTTTATATGATGGCCATAAAGCCCACAATAAATGGCATCTCCTCCCGTCTCATGTTGTCTGGAATACATCTTCAGCAGATAGTTAGGATCTATCTCATCATCATCATCCATAAAACATATAAACTGTCCTTGCGCCTTGCGGATACCTGTATTCCTGGCAGACGAAACACCGCCATTTTCTTTATTGATAATAATTAATCGAGAGTGGGTTAACCCATACTCTCTCAAAACGTTTGATGTGTTGTCTTTAGAACCATCATTAACAATAACAATTTCAAAATTTGGGTAAGTTTGTTTTTCTAATTTCGTTAGAGTTTCAGTAATGTAATCAGATGAATTATACGTCGGTATTATTATGGATACTAAAGGGTAATCATTGCTCATCGTGTTCTCTTGCCTGAACTAATAAAATATGATAGTACTCATCCTTAATTATTATTGTAACTCAGACATCCATGATTTTTATTATTACCCAAATAGTTTTCTTTTATACTTATTTAATTTAAATTTAATGAAGTAAATAAAAGCGTTAAACGTATCACCATTTTTCTTTGCATGTTGATATTTCACTTGATACTGCTTTTCATTCGTGGCTGGAATAAACGCCACATCATTCCAGCAAGAAGCCTGATAAGCCTCATTAAAATAGTTCTGGCAGGGATAATTCGTCCAGTCGTTCCAGGGCTTCGTTACGCCAACATAATGAATCAGCTTAGTATCATCGGTAATGGTCTTTTTATAATCTTCATCGCTTTTATTTTTTAACTCATAATCGATGCCATAAAAGCAATCATAATCGCCGCTAATAAAAATACAATGACCAAAAAACAGAATATTTAAAATATCCTGATCAAGGCATTTATACTTCGTGTGCTGCGGGTCACTTGCCAGCATAGCAATGGCTTTATTCATAAAATCATTTTTCGCCCATGCTTCAAGCTGCAGATATACTACACCGGCGTTGAAATAATTCCCTGGAAGTCCCTCTATAGCCAGACGCTTCGCTGGTTTTTCCTGCATAAAAGGCACATCTTTAATAACAGCTGCAAACTTATCCCCATCAAAATTAATATCAAGCAATCCAGCTAATGAGCCTTTACAGATGACATCAGCATCGATATATAACAGATTTTCAATAGTTTCACTCAGATACTGGAACGCAACTAAACGGAAGAATGTTGCATAAGACCACTGTTTCAGGCTGGGGAAGATATCAATAAAGGCATTGGAGACTTTATAAATTCTTACTTCAACGTTAGCATTTTTGCTGGTAAAAGCATTAACACGTTGTAGATAATCTTCATCAATGTAGTCGGTAAAGAGATGAAACTTAACCGCAAGGTCCGGGTTATGCATAACAACTGATTGCATAGATACTGCCGCACCAAATAAAAAGTTACGGTCAATACCGTAAGCGATATTTAACACACGATCGGTGTTAGCAATTTCCCCAGAGACAGCGACTTCAGTAATACTCTCAGCTAATAAATCCATGTTGGTTCCGTTTTGACTGTGTGGTTTACGCTTTGCCTTTTAATTTTTTAATAAATTTGCGTAGTTTGGTTCTGTAGATTACTGAATAGTAGCCATAATCTTTTATTTCGTTGGCAATACCCAGGTGACGTTCCATGGCCAGACGATCACGAGCTTTACGCTCTGCCGTACAGCTTTTACCGGATAGGTCAATTATCCTGACACCATCTTTACTAACGATAAAATTACCCCGGTGTGGGTCGCCCGATAGCATATTTAAGGCATGCAATTTTTCCATTGAAGCCTTAATTTCTGCTTTAACATTTTCTGGAATAATCGGCATATCATTGAGCTCTACGCCCTCGACATACTCGATAAGCATGATAAAAACACTGGCATAGTTGAAAATTTTACGCTCAGCCAGAAAATAAAAATCATTAGGAAAAGTAAGACCTGCACTTCTGACACGATCGGTTTCAACGATCAAATTCTGATAGTAGTCACCTTTTACAAAAGATTTTAAAAAACGTTCATTCCTTTTCGTTTTCGGAGCAAAGACTTTAAAAACATAGCGACCATATTTCGTATCAATCAACGATACTTTGGTATCATCAATATTACGTAATACTTTTACTGTTTTAAAATTATAGGCCAGTATTTCATCAAAGATTTCTTTATATTTATTATCATTATCTTTGTAATAAAATGAGAAGCCGCGATAACGTATACTTGTAATCATAAGAGTAATTTATTTCTTAAGCTTGTACTTAATTAATGAAGTTATGCCTTTTATATACTCACCATGGGCAAACAGATGCTTATATTGTTTCTGCATTTCTGCAACAGTCCGCGCCTCTTTAAGAGGATATTTCTTCCAGGGAGATTGTTCACGCGCGATATTAAAGTATGATGCAGACGGATATCCAGCCCAGCTATGCCATGGTTTAGTTATCCCTGTATAGTGAATCAATACTGTTTTATCGGTAATGGTTTGCTGAAACTTTCGATGACTACGATCATGAAGTTCATTTTTCAGGGTATAAATAGTATCAAAATCCTTCCCGAGGTAGATATTATTCATATTAAATGCGATATTCAACGCATCCTGATCTAAATATTTAAGAGAGCCATATTTAGTTTCCCCTCGTAAAAGCTTGAGTAAATACGGTGTCAAATTTGCTTCATGCCATTTTTTAAGATTGACATAGATAACGCCTGCATTGAAATAACGTCCATTCATTTCGGGAATGTTGAGGCGTTTTGCACATGCCGCCTGCGTACTATCATTGTCAGGAATGACCGCAGCAAACTCATCTTTAAATATAATTTCTGTGAGAGGTTTCAGGCTTCCTTTACAAACAACATCGGCATCCAGATACAGCAGTGTGGAAATACTTTCACTCAGATATTCAAAAGACAATACCCTAAAGTATGTCGCGTACGACCAAAACTGTGACGTCGGCAGATCAGCAAAGTATTTGGGGTCAATTAAATATACAATAATTGAGGTATTAAATTGTTTTGCTGTTTCATTAAATGACTTTAAATAATCATCATCCACATAATCAGTGAAAACATGAAAGACAAAATTAATATCTGAATTATTAATCAAAACGGAAGAAATTGAAACGCCAGCACCATACAAAAAATTCTTATCGATACCGTAGGAAACATTTAGCTCTGGGGCGTTTTCTTTTTTATTATCTGCTAAATACGAAAACCGTTCTTTTATAAATTCATTCATTTAACTTTTCTCAATTTCATTTTATTATCTTTAAATAAAAATAATAAATATAATTCATTATCCCGTTAATTGGTTTATTTTGTTTAAAATTATGCTTGGCGCAATAACGAGCATAGTTTGAGTTAACTGGCCGCATTAACGGTTCATTTTTCCAGGGCGATGCCTCTTTGGCTTTGATAAAAGGTCGCGCACTTGGATAACCGGCCCAGTAATGCCAGGGTTTTGTCGGGCCGACATAATGAATTAATACGGTTTCATCATTAATTGGACAAACAAATGATTTTTTTAATTCATAATTTAAACTAAATTGCGTATTGTATTTAGCATCAATGAATTTAACTTTCCCTGACAGGATAAGATTAAGTATATCTTGATCCATATAGGTTAAACGGGAAACGACGGCTTTATCAGCAAGCATCGACATCGCTTTAGCAGAAACGGACTCCTGCGCCCACGCTAGTGTATTAATTAACAGGACACCTGAATTAAAGTAACCCTTTTCAAGTTCATTACACTGCAGACTTTGACCCCGTAACGACCACCAGTTAGCATCGCGTTCAGTAACAACAGCAGCAATGTTATTGGCAAGATCCATTGTTATCAGCGGCTTTAAGTTTCCCTGACAGGCGATATCAGCATCCAGGTAAAGAACCTTATCTTGTTGATCAATAAAGTAATCTGCAATTACAAAACGGAAATACATGGCAATAGACCAATTTTTGGTCGTCGGTAATGCCTTAAGCCGTTCACAATTTACCAGATGGATCTGGATACAGGTACGATAGCTTTTCGCCAATTGGGCTAAACGCTGGATATCGGCTTCAGGGATATCATCAATAAAAACGTGGAAAACAAAACTCACGTCGTTGTTATGTAACAAAACTGACGTGATTGAAACACCACAACCAAAAAGAAAGTTTTTATCAATGCCATAAGCAACATGGAATGATGATGCCACTGACGCCGCTGGCCTTTCATCGAAGATGATTGTCTTAGTGATCATCTCTTGTGGATTAAAATAGTGGGCACTCATATTTCTCTCCGGAAATTACAACGATTTTCGAATCGTTCTTTCCCTGATTTTTGTGGCTTTTGCTTCTGCTTGCGACAGCAGTCCTTGTTCCTGCTTGAGAATGTCTTTAAGCGGGGCGGCAAAATACACTTTCATAAACCGCCAGATATCCCGCTGAGTCAGGTCGATATTCATCGAAGAAAAATAAAGCCCAATAAGATCTTTATCCCGCCAACGACGTGGAACGCGCGTGCGAAGCTGCGCCCGGTGCAGGTCAATTACCGAAATTTTTAACTCCTCTTCCTTACCGGAAAAAGGCAAGTGCAGCAGGAAATGACAGATATAACAGTCACGGTGGTTAATGCCCGCAGCATGCATATCGCGCACCATCGTCGCGACACGCTTAATAAGCATACGCTTTACGCGAACATCTGGAGGGTTAGTCGCCCAGTCAGCACAGTAATCTTCCAGACTTATGGTTGGTGTCAGATCTTCGGTAATAATAAATGAAGTTCTGGTCAGCGGATTCATGCCTTTTTCGCCAAATGCCACCCCATACATAGTATCAACGCCGACATCCCGCAGTCGATGAATCGCATTCCATTCGCGGTCAGCGCCTAATACTGGCATCCGCAATGAGAGTAAATTTTTGATTATCTCTTTCAGGGTCGTGCCGCGATGCCATTTGAGAAAATAGCTTTTGCCCGCCATTTCAAAGCGCAGAGTACGGCGAGTTTCCAGTTCACGAAATACCTCACCCTGCAAGGTTTTAACTTCCTCAAAAGGATCTTTGCCGCGCCATAACGTGGCAAACGGCTCTTTAAGTTCAACCATCCAGACCACCCGTTATGATATCCGCCGCTTTCTCTGGCAGACTGTATAAATCTTGTGTATCAGCATAATGTCGCGCATTTTCCGCCCAGGCCTGGCGCAATGAAGATTGCGTTAACGCTTTGCGTAAAATCTCATTCAATGTTTCCTGGCGGAATGGCTCAACAATAGCCTCGCCGCAATTGGCCTCGACAATATAATGCGCATAGCCACAAACGGCTGTTGTTAGTACCGGTAATCCTGCAGTAATCGCTTCCAGCAGCACAATTCCCGCCGCTTCCTGGTAGGCAGGATGCAGTAATAAATCCGCCGCCGCCATTAATTCCGAGACATCGTTGCGCCCCGAGAAGAAGTGAACATTACTGCGCACGCCGCGTTTTTCTGCCAGTGCCTCAAATTTTCGCGGTTTATCCTGCCCAACAACATATAGCAATGTGTTGTGGCGCAGCGAATCCGGTAACGAAGCAAGTGCTTCAATGGAACGATCGACACCTTTACGCGTGAAGTCTGAACCGACCTGCAACAATAAATATTGTTGTTCGGTTATTCCATTCTTCTTACGGAAGATTTCACGGCTATTGGCTGGCTGCTGGCTATATTTACGATCAGGATAAATCCCCGGTGGCAGAATATGAAAACGCTCCGCTTCAGTCTGATAATGTTTCTGGAAATCGGCGATTTGCTTATCTGTCAGCATCAGCAGCTGTGTCGGCTTACCCTGTTCGAAGGTTGCCCGCTCAAAGGCGGCATAATGGCGATAACGTGACGTCAGGCGATAGAAAAAGCCTTTCTCCTGCGCTACTTTCTCGGCATAACAAACATCAGCGGCATAATAAACGTCCAGCCCCGGCATTTTGTTGAATCCAACGACTTTATCGACGGGATGTTCGCGTAAATGTTTTTGCACCCAGGCAAAATACTCCGCATTGCGCCCGTGATTGGTATGCGATTTAACCGGTACTTTGATCAGTTCAAATACATCAGGGCATTCGCCTTCCCACGACTGGGTATAAACCCGAACATGATGACCTCGGGCGGCGACTGTCTGAGCAATACGCATAAAATCGCGCTGCAAACCGCCAAAGGGAAAATATTTATATAAACAAAAAGCAACGATCATAACGACGTACCTGTCGTGGAGGAGGGCAGTAATTTATCGACAGCAGCAATGACATCTGCCGCCGGAATAACCGAAAGATACATCTCATTTCGGTCACGCTGATCGCGCGTTGGCATTTCCCGGTAATCTCCCGCCCAGAATTGAATCATGTTATTTGACCAGGGACGCCAGAAAATATGGTCTGTCGCACCAAACAGCGATATCAGCGGCGTATTAACTGCTGCGGCAATATGCGCCGGTGCGGAATCAACGCCAATAAATAGCTGCGCATGATCGATTAACGCACCAAGTTCCGGGAAGGTCACCTTTCCAGCCAGCGCCGTTACTGGTGGCGTCTGGCATCCCTGCGCAATTTCATTGACGCAGGCCAGATCGTCTTTATCTGGGCCGGACGTCAGAACGACTTCATAACCACGAGCATGTAAGGCATCAATCACAGCGGAAAACTTGGCGTTGTCCCAGCATTTGAAGATTTGCCGCGCCGTAGGTTGGATAACCACATAATTTTGTCCAACACCAGCGTGATCAAGTTCGCGACGCATACGTTTCCAGCTTGCAGGCGGGTAACTCATGGTTGTCTGCTTCACCAACGAATCAAGTCCCAATGGTGTCAGCACGGATAAGTTACTTTCCACCACATTTCCACCCTGCAACGGCACCAAATGGGTGAAACTTTTACGCCAAAAAGCAGACTGCCGATGATGATAATCCTGGGAAATTTTCACACGGGCATTTAATAAGCGAACCAGTATAGCAACCATCCATTGATCGGTAAGATTGACGATAAGGTCATACTTATTGGCACGTAATACCTTGATGAGATGAAAAAAGTTGGCAATTTTTTCTGAGGCTTTTGCTTTTTTATTTTTTATGCCGTAGAGCGCGTTAATCTCTGGATTTTCAGACAGGATCGGGATGGTGTCCTGATAAAGCAGCACATCGATTTTTGCGTCAGGGTAATTTTTTTTCAGCGAACTAATGACGGGAGTAGTTAATAACATATCCCCATGAAAACGCATCTTAATGAGCAAAATTCTTCGAAATGGCTTATCCACAATTAACTCTTTTTGTTGAGATTATCCGATTAAGGTGAAGCAGAAAAAGCACGCTACCGCCCCAGGCTCAACAGCTACCTGAATACTGATACCGCACTGATATTGACGCGCTAGTGTATCACTTCTTTCGCGGCAATCCGACCCGAATGATTTTTAAGCACATTGTTGATTTTCAATAAAGAAATCAATCAAATAAAATCATTAGCAACCATATTCTTTCACTGTTGCTCTGCGATTCCTTCCTGCACGTACAGCAGAAATCAATGAATCGCATAAAAATACAAAAAAAGTATAGATGTTCAGCAAGAATTGGCGGGTAAATTGCTATTTAAGTCAAAAACGGGAAAAGTAATGGTAAAGCCACAGCTAAATACATAGAATCCCCAGCACATCCATAAGTCAGCTATTTACTATGCTCGAATTGCTTTACACCGCCCTTCTCTACCTTATTCAGCCGCTGATCTGGATACGGCTCTGGGTGCGCGGACGTAAGGCTCCGGCCTATCGAAAACGCTGGGGTGAACGTTACGGTTTTTACCGCCATCCGCTAAAACCAGGCGGCATTATGCTGCACTCCGTCTCCGTCGGTGAAACTCTGGCGGCGATCCCGTTGGTGCGCGCGCTGCGTCATCGTTATCCTGATTTACCGATTACCGTTACAACCATGACGCCAACCGGTTCGGAGCGCGTACAATCGGCTTTCGGGAAGGATGTTCAGCACGTTTATCTGCCGTATGACCTGCCCGATGCGCTCAACCGTTTCCTGAATAAAGTCGACCCTAAACTGGTGTTGATTATGGAAACCGAACTATGGCCTAACCTGATTGCGGCGCTACATAAACGTAAAATTCCGCTGGTGATCGCTAACGCGCGACTCTCTGCCCGCTCGGCCGCAGGTTATGCCAAACTGGGTAAATTCGTCCGTCGCTTGCTGCGTCGTATTACGCTGATTGCCGCCCAAAATGAAGAAGATGGTGCACGTTTTGTGGCGCTGGGCGCAAAAAATAACCAGGTAACCGTTACCGGTAGCCTGAAATTCGATATTTCTGTAACGCCGCAGTTGGCTGCTAAAGCCGTGACGCTGCGCCGCCAGTGGGCACCACACCGCCCGGTATGGATTGCCACCAGCACTCACGAAGGCGAAGAGAGTGTGGTGATCGCCGCACATCAGGCATTGTTACAGCAATTCCCGAATTTATTGCTCATCCTGGTACCCCGTCATCCAGAACGCTTCCCGGATGCGATTAATCTTGTCCGCCAGGCTGGACTAAGCTATATCACACGCTCTTCAGGGGAAGTCCCCTCCACCAGCACGCAGGTTGTGGTGGGCGATACGATGGGCGAGTTGATGTTACTGTACGGCATTGCCGATCTCGCCTTTGTTGGCGGTTCACTGGTTGAACGTGGTGGGCATAATCCGCTGGAAGCTGCCGCACACGCTATTCCGGTATTGATGGGGCCGCATACTTTTAACTTTAAAGACATTTGCGCGCGGCTGGAGCAGGCAAGCGGGCTGATTACCGTTACCGATGCCACGTCGCTTGCAAAAGAGGTTTCCTCTTTACTCACCGACGCCGATTACCGTAGTTTCTATGGCCGTCATGCCGTTGAAGTACTGTATCAAAACCAGGGCGCGCTACAGCGTCTGCTTCAACTGCTGGAACCTTACCTGCCACCGAAAACGCATTGAGGTTGTTATGCAAAAACGGGCGATTTATCCGGGTACTTTCGATCCCATTACCAATGGTCATATCGATATCGTGACGCGCGCCACGCAAATGTTCGATCACGTTATTCTGGCGATTGCCGCCAGCCCCAGTAAAAAACCGATGTTTACCCTGGAAGAGCGTGTGGAGCTGGCACAGCAGGCAACCGCGCATCTGGGGAACGTGGAAGTGGTCGGGTTTAGTGATTTGATGGCGAACTTCGCCCGTAATCAACACGCTACGGTGCTGATTCGTGGCCTGCGTGCGGTGGCGGATTTTGAATATGAAATGCAGCTGGCGCATATGAATCGCCACTTAATGCCGGAACTGGAAAGTGTGTTTCTGATGCCGTCGAAAGAGTGGTCGTTTATCTCTTCATCGTTGGTGAAAGAGGTGGCGCGCCATCAGGGCGATGTCACCCATTTCCTGCCGGAGAATGTCCATCAGGCGCTGATGGCGAAGTTAGCGTAGCGTTTATGCCGGATGGTATGCCATCCGGCGCGCATGAATTACTTCTGGCACTGCCGACAATAAAACGTTGCCCGCTGCGCATGTTTAATCGCCACAATCGGCGTACCGCACACCCGACACGGCTCGCCTTTTCGCCCGTAAACCTGCAATTCCTGCGCGAAATAGCCCGGTTTACCATCACTTTGCAGAAAATCTTTCAGAGTTGTACCACCCTGCTCAATCGAACGCAGCAACACCGCTTTAATCACCCGAGCCAGCAATTCGCACTCCGCCAGCGACAGTGATGACGCCAGCCGATCCGGATGGATCCCCGCCGCAAACAGAGATTCGCTGGCATAGATATTCCCTACGCCTACCACCAGCTTGTTATCCATCAGCCACGGTTTGATCGCCGTTTTTTTCTTCGCGCACTTCTGATGCAGGTACTCACCGTTGAAATCGTCGCTAAGCGGCTCCGGTCCAAGATGGGCCAGCACATTATGCCCTTCCAGCTCTTTGGTCCACAGCCAGGCACCAAAGCGGCGCGGATCGGTGTAGCGCAGCACTTTGCCGTTGTTCATCACCAAATCCACATGGTCATGCTTTTCAGGGGGAAGTTCTTCTGGAAGGATGCGCAGGCTGCCAGACATCCCCAAATGAATGATAATCCAGCCCTCAGGCAGCTCCAGCAGCAAATATTTAGCCCGCCGCTGCACGCTAAGCACTGGTTGGTCGCTTAAACGGTAGATCTCTTCTGAAACCGGCCAGCGCAAGCGTCCGTTGCGCACCACTGCATGAAGAATGGTTGCACCAACGAGATGCGGTTCTATGCCGCGACGGCTGGTTTCAACTTCGGGTAATTCAGGCATAGCATCTCCAGGAATGAACAGATGCAATCAATATGGGGGCAAGCAGATAACAAAAAACCCCGCCGGAGCGAGGTTTTTTGTTACATCAAAGCGAGAATTATTTGATTTTCGCTTCTTTGTAGATCACGTGCTGACGAACAACTGGATCGAATTTTTTCAGTTCCAGTTTTTCCGGCTTAGTACGTTTGTTCTTCGTAGTGGTATAGAAGTGACCAGTACCAGCAGAAGAAACCAGCTTGATTTTCTCACGAATACCTTTAGCCATGATTTATTTCCTCTAAGTACTTAGTACTTTTCGCCACGGGCACGCAGTTCAGCCAGAACTGTATCGATGCCTTTCTTATCGATTACACGCATACCTTTAGCAGATACGCGCAGGGTGACAAAACGCTTCTCGCTCTCAACCCAGAAACGGTGAGAGTGCAGGTTCGGCAGGAAACGGCGTTTAGTCGCGTTCAGTGCGTGGGAACGGTTGTTACCGGTCACCGGACGCTTGCCAGTAACTTGGCAGACTCGGGACATGTCTATTCTCCAAAAATCAAATTAGCTCGAGCTTCGTATGGGGTATTGGCGCCTCGTCAGGCTTTACAGCCCGGTCATCGCAGTTCTATGTGAACTCTCGATTGCCAGGCCCAAATGCCAAACCCGAGATTCTCAAAGGTGGCGTAGTATACGCTGACTCAGCGATGTGCTCAAGTCCCGAACAGACAAAGATCCCGAAGGATCGCGCATAGCGGGTTAAATCCAGCCGCGTTCGGCAAAAGAAACATACTCTCCACGCCCAATCACGATATGGTCGAGCACGCGTAAATCCATGAACTGACAACTCTTTATTATCCGTTCAGTAATGAGTTTATCCGCTTTACTGGGTTCAGCACAACCCGAAGGGTGATTATGTGCAAGGATCAGCGCCGAGGCGTTTATTTTTATCGCTTCGCGGATAATTTCCCGAGGATGGACTTCAACATGGTTTAGCGTGCCGGAAAAAAGACGGCTATGCGTTATAACCCGGTGTTGTGAGTCGAGAAAGATCACCATAAAGATCTCCCGCTCCTCACCCGTGAGCTGGCTTTGTAAAAATTCCCGCGTCATCTCCGGGCTGAGTAAAGGGCTTTCTGCACGCATCCGCACGTTGTAGTAACGCCGCGCCAGTTCAGCAATCCCCTTTAACTGGGCAAATTTCGCTACGCCAATTCCATGAACACCACTAAATTGTTCATATTCAGAGGTTAACAAGCCATAAAGAGAGCCGAAATTCTCCAGCATCTCTTTTGCCAGGGTTAATACATCTTTACCGCGCGTTCCGGTACGCAGAAATAGCGCCAGCAGCTCGACATCCGTTAAGGCGCTAATACCAAACTTCAGCATTTTTTCGCGCGGCATCAACAGCTGTGCATTATTTTTCACCTTCACCTCCTTTGTGGTGCTCGCATCCTGTCATAGCCGTTCCGTTAAATCGACGGCCAGTTTTCAATCCTGGAAAGCGCCTCGCAAAGTGAATCTCAGGTGAAGGCACGACAACAAAAGTATTGTGATAAAATCGCCAACTTCTGGTGTCACCCTACAGGAAAAATCATCATGAGCCTGGCCGGTAAAAAAATCGTTCTCGGCGTTAGCGGCGGTATTGCTGCCTATAAAATCCCTGAACTGGTGCGTCGTTTGCGCGATCGCGGGGCCGACGTCCGCGTAGCCATGACCGAAGCGGCAAAAGCCTTTATCACCCCACTTAGCTTGCAGGCGGTTTCTGGGTATCCCGTTTCCGACAGTCTGCTTGACCCGGCAGCCGAAGCCGCTATGGGCCATATTGAGCTGGGTAAATGGGCTGATTTAGTGATTCTCGCCCCTGCCACGGCAGATTTGATTGCCCGTGTTGCTGCCGGAATGGCGAATGACCTGGTATCGACGATTTGTCTGGCTACACCTGCGCCTGTAGCCGTGCTCCCCGCCATGAACCAGCAGATGTACCGTGCCGCTGCCACGCAGCATAATTTAGAGGTGCTTGCCTCCCGTGGTTTGCTCATCTGGGGGCCAGACAGTGGCAGTCAGGCTTGTGGTGATATCGGTCCTGGGCGAATGCTCGATCCGTTAACCATTGTGGATATGGCGGTAGCGCATTTTTCGCCCGTCAACGACCTGAAACATCTGAACATTATGATTACCGCCGGTCCGACGCGTGAACCGCTCGATCCCGTGCGTTATATCTCTAATCACAGCTCCGGCAAGATGGGTTTTGCAATCGCCGCCGCCGCTGCCCGTCGTGGCGCGAACGTCACGCTGGTATCAGGTCCGGTTTCACTACCGACGCCACCGTTTGTTAAACGTGTTGATGTGATGACCGCGCTGGAAATGGAAGCCGCCGTGAATGCTTCTGTACAGCAGCAAAATATTTTTATCGGCTGCGCCGCCGTGGCGGATTATCGCGCAGCTACCGTGGCCCCAGAAAAAATCAAAAAGCAGGCCACGCAGGGTGATGAATTAACAATAAAAATGGTTAAAAACCCCGATATCGTCGCAGGCGTTGCCGCACTAAAAGACCATCGACCCTACGTCGTTGGATTTGCCGCCGAAACAAATAATGTGGAAGAATACGCCCGGCAAAAACGTATCCGTAAAAACCTTGATCTGATCTGCGCGAACGATGTTTCCCAGCCAACTCAAGGATTTAACAGCGACAACAACGCATTACACCTTTTCTGGCAGGACGGAGATAAAGTCTTACCGCTTGAGCGCAAAGAGCTCCTTGGCCAATTATTACTCGACGAGATCGTGACCCGTTATGATGAAAAAAATCGACGTTAAGATTCTGGACCCGCGCGTTGGGAAGGAATTTCCGCTCCCGACTTATGCCACCTCTGGCTCTGCCGGACTTGACCTGCGTGCCTGTCTCGACGACGCCGTAGAACTGGCTCCGGGTGACACTACGCTGGTTCCGACCGGGCTGGCGATTCATATTGCCGATCCTTCACTGGCGGCAATGATGCTGCCGCGCTCCGGATTGGGACATAAGCACGGTATCGTGCTTGGTAACCTGGTAGGATTGATCGATTCTGACTATCAGGGCCAGTTGATGATTTCCGTTTGGAACCGTGGTCAGGACAGCTTCACCATTCAACCTGGCGAACGCATCGCCCAGATGATTTTTGTTCCGGTAGTACAGGCTGAATTTAATCTGGTGGAAGATTTCGACGCCACCGACCGCGGTGAAGGCGGCTTTGGTCACTCTGGTCGTCAGTAACACATACGCATCCGAATAACGTCATAACATAGCCGCAAACATTTCGTTTGCGGTCATAGCGTGGGTGCCGCCTGGCAAGTGCTTATTTTCAGGGGTATTTTGTAACATGGCAGAAAAACAAACTGCGAAAAGGAACCGTCGCGAGGAAATACTTCAGTCTCTGGCGCTGATGCTGGAATCCAGCGATGGAAGCCAACGTATCACGACGGCAAAACTGGCCGCCTCTGTCGGCGTTTCCGAAGCGGCACTGTATCGCCACTTCCCCAGTAAGACCCGCATGTTCGATAGCCTGATTGAGTTTATCGAAGATAGCCTGATTACTCGCATCAACCTGATTCTGAAAGATGAGAAAGACACCACAGCGCGCCTGCGTCTGATTGTGTTGCTGCTTCTCGGTTTTGGTGAGCGTAATCCTGGCCTGACCCGCATCCTCACTGGTCATGCGCTGATGTTTGAACAGGATCGCCTGCAAGGGCGTATCAACCAGCTGTTCGAGCGTATTGAAGCGCAGCTGCGTCAGGTATTGCGTGAAAAGAGAATGCGTGAGGGTGAAGGTTACACCACCGATGAAACCCTGCTGGCAAGCCAGATCCTGGCCTTCTGTGAAGGTATGCTGTCACGTTTTGTCCGCAGCGAATTTAAATACCGCCCGACGGATGATTTTGACGCCCGCTGGCCGCTAATTGCCGCGCAGTTGCAGTAATATGACGCCGGATGACTTTTCATCCGGCGAGTTTCTTTAAACGCCAAACTCTTCGCGATAGGCCTTAACCGCCGCCAGATGTTCCGCCATTTCCGGCTTCTCTTCCAGATAGGCAATCAGATCTTTCAGGGTGATGATAGAGATCACTTTGCAGTTGTAATCACGCTCAACTTCCTGAATCGCCGAAATCTCGCCGCGCCCCCGTTCCTGACGATCAAGCGAAATCAATACGCCAGCAAGCGTCGCGCCATTAGCCTGAATAATCTCCATCGATTCGCGAATCGCCGTTCCGGCGGTGATCACATCATCTACCAGCATTACGCGTCCTTGTAACGCGCTACCAACCAGATTGCCGCCTTCACCGTGGTCTTTTGCCTCTTTGCGGTTAAAGCAGTACGGCAGGTCAAGGTCATGATGCTCCGCCAGCGCCACGGCGGTAGTGGTCGCAATCGGGATCCCTTTGTAAGCAGGGCCAAACAGCAGATCGAACTCAATGCCAGAATCCACCAATGCTTCAGCGTAAAAACGGCCTAACAGTGCCAGGTCGCGCCCGGTATTAAACAGCCCGGCGTTGAAGAAATAGGGGCTTTTGCGCCCGGATTTCAGCGTAAACTCGCCAAACTTTAACACCTGCTTGCTAAGCGCAAATTCAATAAACTGGCGCTGATATGGTTTCATGCCTTCGCTCCTCATCTTACTTTTCTACAGACAAAAAAAAGGCGACTCATCAGTCGCCTTAAAAATCAGTTTGCCAGCGCCGCCTTCTGCGTCGCTACAATGGATTCGATTCCCCCTCGGGCCAGCGCCAACAAGGTGAGTAGCTCTTCATGGGTGAACGGCTCGCCTTCTGCCGTCCCCTGCACTTCAATGATGCGCCCGTCTTCGGTCATCACTACGTTCATGTCGGTCTCTGCGGCTGAGTCTTCAACGTATTCCAGATCGCAAATTGCTTCACCGTTTACAATACCGACAGAAACTGCGGCTACCATCCCTTTCATCGGGTTGGTTTTCAGCTTGCCGTTTTCCACCAGCTTCTGTAGCGCATCTGCCAGCGCCACGCAGGCACCCGTAATCGACGCGGTACGCGTGCCACCATCAGCCTGAAGCACGTCGCAGTCCAGCGTAATGGTGAACTCACCCAGCGCTTTCAAATCTACTGCCGCGCGAAGAGCACGGGCGATCAGACGCTGGATTTCCATTGTGCGTCCACCCTGCTTACCTTTCGCCGCTTCACGAGCGTTACGGGTGTGGGTAGAACGTGGCAGCATGCCGTACTCTGCGGTGATCCAGCCCTGGCCCTGACCTTTCAGGAAGCGCGGCACGCCTTCTTCAATAGAGGCGGTACACAACACTTTGGTATCGCCAAATTCGACCAGCACCGAGCCTTCTGCATGTTTTGTATAGTTACGAGTCAGGGTAACGGGACGCACCTGATTATTGCTACGGCCTGCTGGACGCATATTGAAATCTCCGGCTTGAAACAAATGTGGCTGCGCATTATACGGACTTCCGGCGGTTATTCCTATCCTGACAAGGCATCGATGGCTATAATCCTTCCACCTCTCCTTTTATAAACAGGAACGTCTATGATCCGCAGTATGACCGCCTACGCCCGGCGTGAAATCAAGGGTGAATGGGGGAGCGCAACCTGGGAAATGCGCTCGGTAAACCAGCGTTATCTGGAAACTTACTTTCGTCTGCCGGAGCAGTTCCGTAGCCTTGAACCTGTCGTTCGCGAGCGTATTCGTTCTCGCCTGACGCGCGGTAAAGTGGAATGTACCCTGCGCTATGAGCCAGATGTTAGCGCACAAGGTGAGCTGATCCTCAATGAAAAACTGGCTAAACAGCTGGTAACTGCCGCGAACTGGGTAAAAATGCAGAGTGACGAAGGGGAAATCAACCCGGTTGATATTCTGCGCTGGCCGGGCGTGATGGCAGCCCAGGAGCAGGATCTCGACGCCATTGCCGCTGAAATTCTCGCGGCGCTGGATGGTACGCTGGACGACTTTATTGTCGCGCGCGAAACCGAAGGTCAGGCACTGAAAGCATTGATCGAGCAGCGTCTGGAAGGCGTCACCGCCGAAGTGGTCAAAGTCCGCGCCCATATGCCGGAAATCCTGCAATGGCAGCGTGAGCGTCTGGTCGCGAAGCTGGAAGATGCTCAGGTTCAGTTGGAAAACAACCGTCTGGAGCAGGAGTTGGTTCTGCTGGCACAACGAATTGACGTTGCCGAAGAACTGGACCGCCTGGAAGCGCATGTCAAAGAGACCTACAACATTCTGAAGAAAAAAGAAGCCGTTGGTCGTCGTCTGGACTTTATGATGCAGGAATTCAACCGCGAGTCGAACACTCTTGCGTCGAAATCTATCAATGCCGAAGTGACAAACTCCGCCATCGAGCTGAAAGTGTTGATTGAGCAGATGCGCGAGCAGATTCAGAATATCGAGTAAAGTTTCACGCGATCTCGCATAGTCTCACTAAGTCGCATCAGGACAAAAAGGCCATTGTAAATAATGGCCTTTTTTGTTTTATATAGTCTCATGACATATCACTACAGCGCGTGTTTTATGTGTACATAGACGTGTACATATCAGCATTTATGACACGCGGTTTATGTACACATAAATGAGACAAGTTAAGCATGGCAAAACTGACAGATATACAAATCAGAACATGGATAAAGTCGGGCGAACATTTTGATGGGCGATCTGATGGAGGTGGGCTGTATTTATGCTTCCCTAAGAACTATGCAATCCCGTTTTGGCGTTTTCGCTATCGCTTTGCAGGCAAACAGCGGGCAATGGTTATAGGGACGTACTCTGAGCTATCACTCGCTAAAGCGCGTGAGACAGCTAGAGAGCAGTCGGCTCGCGTCGCTTTGGGATATGACGTTGCGGGAGAAAAACAAGAACGCAAAGCAGAAGCATTGAAGAAGATGGAGGAAGAAAAACATGCGCTGCGTGTTTCAGAATTAGCTGCTGAATACTTCGAGCGTCAAATCCTCAATCGCTGGAAGCATCCAGACATTCTGCGTCGCCGTATAGACAAAGACATCAATCCGGCAATAGGACATCTCAGAATTGAAGATGTCCGCCCCAGACACATTGACGACATGCTGCAAAAAATCGTCCAGCGTGGTGCGCCTACAGTCGCTAATGATGTATTGAGATGGACTCGCCGTATCTTTGATTACGGAATAAGACGCCATATGCTGGAGACGAACCCTACTGGCGCTTTTGAAATTGATGATGCTGGTGGGCAGGAAAAAAGCAGAGAGCGCTGGTTAAGCCGTGATGAGCTTGTACGGTTCTTACAAGCAATGCCAATGACAAAAGGTTTCTCACGTCAAAACGAGCTGACAATGAAGCTTCTGCTGGTGTTCTGTTGCCGTAAGATGGAGCTTTGCGGTGCACGCTGGGAGGAGTTCGATCTTGATGAAGCTGTCTGGCACTTACCCGCAGAACGAGTTAAGAATGGTGATGCGATCGATGTCCCTATTCCCACACCAGCGCTTGTATGGCTAAAAGAACTGCATCAAATGTCGTGTAATAGTCAGTGGGTGCTTCCTGCAAGAAAAATGCAGCACCGGATGATCCCCCACATTCAGGAAAGTACACTCCCTGTAGCATTGAGCAAGGTGAAAGGTAACCTCCCCGACGTACCTAATTTTACTATTCATGATTTTCGACGTACTGCGCGATCGCATCTGGCGGCGTTAGGGGTTGATCCCGTAGTTGCAGAGCGCTGTCTGAATCACAGAATCAAAGGCGTTGAAGGGATTTATAACCGTTATCAGTATTTCGATGAGAGGAAACAAGCGTTGGAATTGTGGGCTGGCTTGCTTGTTTCTTTAGAAAGAAAGGAGGCCTATAACGTGACGCCACTGCGGAAGCAAACAGCATGATGGTAATTCACCTACTCACCATGAAAGCCCCAAAGATGACGAAAAATGATTGGATGTGCGGTACTTTATTTGCTGGAGATAGATATTTTTCAGACAAATGCTATGGTAAAACTGCAACATAGCTGATTGTAACAGGGATTTCCGAACCAGTGCCTTTGAAAGGTAGGGGTACCAGTTAGATCCACACACTCGTTCCGAGAGTAGTACAGCTCTTTCTTTACTCTAGCCTAAGAGAATTTGTTTTGTGATGGATTACGTTATTTTATCAATGCAATGAAACACAGACATTAACAAAAAAATGGATTTAAATCATATGTTTATAAAAAAACTCACTTTGGTAAACTATCGAAATTTCAAAAAAGCCAATTTTTACTTTGATAAAGGCATAAACACGATTATTGGTGAGAATGCTTCTGGGAAAACAAATTTATTTAGAGCGATAAGGTTATTACTTGATAGCTCAATGCCTAGGTATTCTCTGAAATTAAATGAAGGGGATTTTAATCGTTCGATAGGAAACTGGCGGGGACATTGGATAATAATCAGTGTCGAATTTGACGATATAGCCGCAGATGAAACTAGTCAATCCTTATTTCTTCATGGTATTGGTAATGCTGAGGATGAAATTGTTAGTAGGGCAACATATAGTTTAATATTCAGGCCTAAATCTTTTATTAGGCAGGATTTGTCAAAAATAAATCCTGGTGATATAAATGCTCTTAACGAAGTACTTAATAACATAACAATTGATGATTATGAAACTATTCTAGTTGGTAAAGGTGCCCTTAATCTAAGCGATAGTTCCAATTATAAAAAAATAGTAGGTGATTTTGATGGTGTTTCATTCCCTAAAATTTTAAACCATCCTGAACTTGGAGTTAAATTACCCAATATACTTAATATCCCAAATGAAGTTTCTTTGACTTTCATTAAAGCTCTTAGGGATGTGGTATCTGACTTTCATAATAATAAAACAAATCCTTTACTAACCCTCCTAAAACGAAAATCCGGTGAAATAAGCTCAACTGACTTTAAACCGATTGCTGACCTAGTGCGAAATTTAAATTCTGAAATAGAGCAATTCCCAGATATCTGTACTGTAAGTAGTGATATAGCAACGACTATCAAAGATGCTGTCGGGGATACCTATTCTCCAAAGGGGATGTCGATTAAATCAAGTTTAAGTGATGAGTCTGACGAACTATTTCAGTCACTAAAACTCTTTGTTGCAGAATCTGTTGATGGCTATGAGGGGGCGATACATGAAATGAGTCTTGGAGGAGCCAACTTACTATATCTTACATTAAAATTATTAGAGTTTAAGTACCAGCACGCGAATCAATCAATAGCCAACTTTCTATTAATAGAAGAACCAGAAGCACATATTCATACACATATTCAAAAATCATTATTCGAAAACATAAAGTATGACAATACTCAAATAATATACTCAACACACTCATCTAATATCTCTGAAATTAGCAACATAAAAAACATGAATATAATTGGATTCGTTAACGGTAACTGCGAAGTTTTTCAACCTTCAACAAGGTTGGCTGATGAACAGTGTGAATTTATCCAACGATATTTGGATGCAATAAGAAGTAATTTATTATTTGCTCGTAGTGTTGTTTTAGTTGAAGGTGATGCAGAAGAACTATTGATTCCAACATTAATCAAGAAGGTCACGGGGTTAAGTTTAGATGAGATTGGTATAAGCCTAATAAATATAAGAAGTACTGGATTTGAGAATGTAGCATTGTTATTTAGTGATGAGCGGATAAAAAAGAAGTGTAGCATAATAACTGACCTCGATGAGGCTTTTTTTGATATTACTATTCCTGAAGATGCCGATAATGATGATGTTGAAATAAAGGCCAAGAAAAAGGCAGCTGCATCTCAAAAGTCTGGAGCAGAAAGAAAAAAAAGGCTGCAAGATTTTTGTAATAACAATAATTGGGTTGAGGTATTTTTCGCAGACCATACATTTGAAGTGGACTTCATAAAATCAGGTAATAGCAATTATCTAGAAAAAATCGTTAGAGATATTTACAAACAAGAAGCAATAATCACCAACTCCATAAAAGAATTAAATTCTGGAGATATAAAAATATCAGGAGTCAGAGCTTTGGCCATGGCTAATTATCAGGGTAAAGGATGGTTCGCACTTACACTGGGGAAAGTGATAGATTTCAAAACAGCTATCCCAGATTATATATTAAATGCGATCCAATTTGCTCACGGTGATTTTAATAGACAGCTTAAATATAAAGTTTTAGAACATCGTTACAATTCTGTTATTAAACATGTGGCTTATGCACAACTACAGATAAGTAAGCTTAATGAAGCTAAAGATTTAGCCTTAAAAAATAGTTGGATTAAGTATATAAAAGCATATGAGGATGGGCTACGTATTTTCAGCCCTAAGTGGAATTTATTTGATATATCAAAAGATGATATTGATATTCTGAAAGCGGAAATGATGAAAGATCTACCCATCGAAAATAATGATATTTTGGGGAGATTATAAATGTTTGTATGGGAAAAGGAAGAAATAAATAAAGATCAAGAAGATGCAATCAATGCGCATGGTAGTGTATTATTGATCGCATGTCCGGGAAGTGGTAAAACGAGAACATTGACTTATAAAATAGCTTTAGAGCTATCAAAGCTTAATGATGATAAAAAGTATGTACTAGCGATCACTTATACCCATAAAGCTGCTGATGAAATTAAAGAGCGAATTGAGTTATTAGGAGTAGATACATCACGTTTATGGATTGGAACAATCCATTCATTTTGTTATGAATGGCTGCTAAAACCTTACTCTATTTATCATGAAAATCTTAGGGACGGTTTCAAAATACTGAACACCTATGATTCTGAAACGTTAATTACAACAATTTGTTCAAATTACAAAACTGAAAAAGTTAATTATTATGACTGCAATCATTACTACACATCGAAAGGCTTAAAGTTATCTGGTTATATCAAAAAGCATGGAGCAATCAAGAATATCCTTGACGAATATCACATTCAACTAAAAAAAAACAACCAAATTGATTTTGAGCAAATGCTATACTTCTCATACCAATTGATAAGTAAAGATGCCATATCGAAAATATTAAGTGGTATTTTTTCCTACATTTTCATAGATGAGTTTCAGGACACTAAAGAAATTCAATATGCTATAGTTGCCAAAATAATTCAATCTAGCGAAGGTACAATTAATGCATTTGTAGTTGGCGATCCAAACCAAGCCATTTACGGTTCATTAGGAGGGTATGCAATCTCGCAAGCTGAGTTGGAGAAAATAACTAATTCTCGATTTTCATATATGACTTTAGATAAGAATTATAGAAGCTCAAAGAGAATAATAGATTTCTATATCAATTTCAATGTATTAGCTAGCAAAACAACTTCGGAAAGTAAGTTCAAGAATTACCAAAGTGTTGTAACGTATAATCAAAAAGTTTATAAAGATAATTTAGTTGAACACATAAGCAAGTATATTGAATATAATGTTAATCAACTAGGAATTGAGCAGAAAGAAATTTGCATTCTGGCCCCATGGTGGATGCATCTTGCAGCTTTAACAAGGACTTTAGTTACAAGATTACCAAATTTCAGTTTTGATGGTCCAGGTCTTGTTCCCTTTTCCAGAGATATTGACAATTTCTGGTATAAAATCACTCAGGTAATTCTTACCGAACCATCTCCAAATATGTATGTCAAACGAATGCGTTGGGTTTCTGATATATTGTCAGAAATGCATTTTTGCCATGTTGATATTCAAAGATTAAACCCTCGACTATTTTTAAATATTATTAACGATATCAAAATTGATGAGGCAGACGGTTTGATTTATCTAAGAAATTTTTTTGATGACCTATTCAGAAGAATCAATGTAGATATTTCCTCATACCCTCAACTACAAGAGCACTATGACTCTTTTTTCAAAAGCTCACAAGATAGAATTCATCGCCTAAAAAAAGATAATGAACATTTTGCCACAGACATAAATGCATTTCGTAATGCATTTAAACCAAGAACAGGTATCAAAGTGTCAACGATACATGGAGTAAAAGGGGGAGAGTATGACACTGTTATATCATTCGGATTATTACAAGATATGGTTCCAAACTTTAATGACTCAAGTGATGAAAGTGCAAAAAAACTGTTATATGTCATCGGTTCGAGGGCCAGAAAAAACCTACATCTTATTTCTGAAAGGGGGAGAAGAAGCAAATATAAAGATTATGAGTCTACAAAGGTTCTATCTGGAACAAAATTTACCTACGACGAAGACCCTTTTTAAGTGAAAATGGTAAATAATGAACATAGGCAAGAATCATTGGTATCTGTGATACTTGCCTATTAATCATTACGTCATATATCCCTTACCATGTAATCATCATATGTTTACAAAGTACCGCCAATAAATCATTAGCTGATTCATTATAGAATCAGCATGGTACGTTGCTCTGCAGGAGGGAGTCATAGTCGGTAATAACTCTCATCTCACAATACCTAGATGTATTATTATAGGGGGGAATGAACCACATTTTGCCCTAATACCATGTTTTTTGAATGCTATATCAATCCCTAACGTTATTATTATCCAGTACATAGTTTGTATAGCTCAAGAATATACGAGCAAGCTCTCGCATGTCATTTTCAGTAGTAGCCTCTATAATTTTATCGCCTGATACTAGACCGGTTAAATAAATCTCACCTTCTTCTTCTCTAAAAATAAATCCAGAGTAAGGTCGTCCGGATGTTTTTATTCTAAATCCAGCATAACCTTTATAATCGATTTTCTCTAATAGGGTTAAATCAGGTAATTCAAAAATCAATGACAAACATTCCTTAAGAGTATGATATTCAAAGTAACTACCAAACCCATCTAAAAATAAAGTTGATTCTATTTGTTTATTATTAAATCCTAATTTTTGAACTTTTTTAATGTTCTTAGTTGTTAATTCCCTGATAACTTCATCAGGTGTCTTATGAGTTTTATTATATTCTTGAGATGCTAGATCCCTCTTTATCTTATCTGTTGCTTCGGAGAATTTAATATATTCAATTTTGCCACTAAGATGGTCAAAGCATTCGTTCCAAAGATAATCCATCTGCTTAGAATACATTCGCTCAATGCATTGAGTATCAGTACAAGTATTTCTCTTATTAAGCCAATCTATTTGCGATTTTCTAATTTTATATTTTTCTTCTTCTGGCATATCAGGCCCCATAGCTATTTTATAGTTCTGAGATAGATAATCGTCCAAACGACTTAACTTATGATCTGAACAAATCATTTTTTCAACACCTGAAGTTACTGTATTACAATCAAAAGAAGCAGCATAACTTGTACTGCAAGCCATCATTGAAAGAATAAATAAAGATTTTTTGTTTATGATATTTACCATGAGACACCCTTATTTTAAGAACCTAATAAACATATTTTAGAGAACCATCAATTGTGTAGGTAGATGATATATATGGTGATTCTATGAGCCTGAACGTTCCCGCGCCAACGATGTGATTCATTACCCGAACATCCTGGAAGGATGATTTCTCATGCGATTGAGCTCGGTGGTAAAATGCTGAATATGCAACAAGCCCCTCTCCCCAAGTAATATCTCTTGTGGGACCAACAATTGCGTTACAAAAAGACTTATGAAAATCAAATAATTGTTCCGCCCCCCTACCGACTGAACAACTAGAAAAGCATATACATTTGCCTCTTAATATAGGCCACGCTATACGATCAAAATCCCTCCATGTAATAAACCCATCATCTGTTAAAATAAAACCATCACATGAGCCGTGGGCACTAATATGTACATATTTTATGTGTTCTCGTTGCGCTATCTTTAATGCTTTTACTAGCATTCCCTCATTAACTACCTCAGTACATTTTGCAGCTACTCCTTGTAACTCCAAAACCTTCCTTAGTGTATTTCCCTCGTATCTTTCATCGTAAATATCCAGATCGCTGCGTGATTCAATAATAAGTATTTTTTGTTTTTTCATTACTTTCGCCCACAAAGACCTTCAATAATGGCCTTTTAACCGATGTTTCAACATGGACCAACCTTGATAAGCATGGTTACTGTAAAAGCAATATGAATTATCACATCTCGATTCAGTACTTCGTCCAATCTCCATAGAAGATCAAAAATACATTTATAATCTATAGATGATGTTCATACAAGAGCAAATAGCCCACAAACTTCCATCTATAGACATTCAGGGGAGTGGTGGTATATGGCTCAGCTATCATCAGATAGTGCAGATAAACAGGTAGGTCAGCGCATTCAGATGCGACGCAAAGAGCTAGGGATAACAGCTCAGTACCTCGCTGAACTTGTCGATATCTCTCATCAGCAACTCTCGCGCTATGAACGTGGCACAAACAAGATCAATGTGGCGCATCTTGTTAACATCGCTATTAAATTGAATACACCTATTAGTTGGTTTTTTATTGACTGCTTTTCGACATTAGACAATGAATCTAAGAGTCAGCAAGATTTTGTGCCAGTCAAGGATACCGATTTGAAAAATCGTTTTGACCAGATATGGCCTCGATTAACCCATGAGCAAAGACGTGTACTGATTATGCTCTTAGATGAATATACGAAATGAGACTTAAAAGTAAAGTCTCATTTCTTCCAAAAATATGACTATCTTCCGATATTCACACCTCATCATCCATTGCTTTAAGTAGTTTAAAAATTTTATTTTTATCAAAAAATCGCTCAAGAAATTTTTCGTTACCTGATAGGCCTCGTTTTACCCCAATTTTCTTTATAGGAATTTTAGTTCCCTTATTTTTGAGTTCTGCGAGGATAACATCCTTCGACAATTGTTGTTCATTGCTAAGATGATCAACATACTTATAGACACCTAATATCTTGATTGATCGACTAGTGGTCGGATTATATCCAAAACTTTCGTCGCTAGTTCTTAGTAAGTATTTAAAAATAGCAGAATACATTTCTATAAGATTGTGCATTTTAGGCTTAGGTCTTCTATACCCTAACACCTCACATAAATCGCATAATCGTTCAAAAGTTTCATCATCAAGCCGGATTTGAATATGATGTTCACCTAGTTTTTTAAGTTGTTTTTTGCGGGTATTCTGATAAGCAACATTAGCTTCTCGACGAACTGCTTTATCCTCATCTACCTCCTCAGCGTCATCAAAATCAAAATCATCGCTCACATCAAGCTCATCAAATTCTCTGTGTTTTAACGCCATAACTGTTTCCTCAGGTTTATCTGATCCTCAGATTACGAATAGGTTTCAACCTGTCAAGCCTCAGTCTGATCGTCAGATGAGAAATGCCAAAATCTGATGATCAGAACTAATCTGATCGTCAGATCAGAAATGACAAAATCTGATGTTCAGAATTAATCTGGTCAGCAAGCTTTACTCCATATAATTCATTTAAAAACATATAGTTAACATAAAATATGTCCGAAATTTTTAAATTATATGACCGTTTTTTCGAAAAAAAATCATCAATTCTCAAAATCTGTAAAGGCAGAGGACATCAATTGGATGTGTAAACCAAACAGGTTATTGCAATGCATAACTCACGCCTGATCAAACTGAAAACAGTCCTTGAATACTGCGCTTTCTCACGGGCTACGCTCTATCGCCAAATCAAAGCAGGCCATTTCCCTGAACCTGTTCGCCTAACTGGCAGCTTAGGTGGTGTAGACACTTCTTCTCGTTCCGTCGCGTGGAGGGAGGAAGAAATACTGCAATGGATTGGCAGCCGCCAGAAAGTACCACTATCAGAAACAAGAAAAATTGAGTGACAAAGTTCATCGCTCTAATAGCACGTTATATGCACATCTAATAGGGATAGTGATTATCTAACTCAATACTCACTATCCCTTACTAATAGCTATTTCTATAAGGGATATAAATGCTACTAAACAAACACAACATAGATTCTTGTCGTTCAATTGATATTGGCAGGAACATCAGAGGTCAAAAGCAAAAAATGAGAGTGGGGCTTTGTTGAATAAATCAGATTTCGGGTAAGTCTCCCCCGTAGCGGGTTGTGTTTTCAGGCAATACGCACGCTT
>OIEW01000059.1_pt1 | contig 40157 bp, 30 predicted proteins | sample 1581891 | NCBI WGS metagenome assembly OIEW01 (sample SAMN07977758, study PRJEB24534) | human gut metagenome
GGCGTGTCTTCCGTGAGATATCCCTCTTCCACCCCTTGCATCAGGATCGACGATAAACGTTTATAGCTGTCATGGAAATGGGCAGTGCTGTCGGAAACCTTTTTCGGATCGCAGATGGACCGCAGCCACTGGCGGACCAGATTGACCCCTGTGATTTGTGCATCTTTCAGAAGGCAACCGAAATAGAAAGCCAGCTTTTTTTCCGTCGGACCGTCCATTTTAAGGGTTTTTGCAAACAAATCCTGAATTTGTGAAAAAGCCAAATTACGGATTAAATCTTCCTTGCTCTTGAAATAATGATAAAAAGTTCCCTTGGCGACACCGGCATCAGAGGTGATATTTTCTACCGATACCCTATCAAAACCTCTTTCGGTAATCAGCTTTCTTGCCGATGCCAAAAGAGAGGCTTTCGTTCTTATCGCTTTCTTTGTGAGTGCCATGCCGATCCTCCCGTGCTTTTGTATATTTTAAGTATAAACGATTTTAATAAGTAAAGCAATGACCGGCGGTCGGTTTAGAAAACGGAAGAAACCGCTCTTTGAAGAAAGAAATAGAAAATTTTCAGCCTATTTTTTATTTTTTTGATATAATCAAATCAGATAAAGGAAGTTCAGGGAACGATTTATTTTGGGAGGAATATGCATGGACGATGACTCTATATGGCTTGAGCTCATCATAATTATATTACTTGTCATTGCCAACGGTATCTGCTCGCTTGCAGAAATTTCCATTGTCGGCGCAAGAAAAACAAAATTACAGAAAATGGCGGAAGAAGGCAGACGGGGCGCTTATCAGGCGCTGGAGCTTTCGGAACGGAAAGAGGAGCTTTTTTCTACCATTCAAGTCGGGATCACGACCATCAGCATCGTGACGGGTATGTTTTCCGGAGCATCACTTGCAGGGCCGCTTGCGGGATTACTGGCGGATATTCCCCATGTAGGAGTTTATCTTGCCCCTTTGAGCATGGTCATTGTCATGGCGCTTGTTACTTATTTCACGCTCATTATCGGAGAACTGGCTCCGAAATGGATTGCCATTGCAAAGCCTGAAGAGTCGGCGTGCTATATTGCGCGGATTATGATTCTCTTTGCCACGATTTGTAAGCCTCTCGTCCTTTTAAGCACCTGGTCGACAAAAATCGTCGTAGAAATGCTGGGCATACACATGGGCGGCGAGCAGCCTGTTTCCGAAGAAGAAATCAGAGTACTTCTCCAGCAGGGTGCGCAGCTCGGCACGATCGACAAAGAAGAACCGGGTATCATCAATAACGTATTCCAGCTGAATGACCTGACCGCCGCCGATAGTATGACGCCGCGGACACAGCTTGACTGGATTGATTTGGAAGATACGGAAGAAAATATCTGGAACGATATCAGCAGCTCGTCCCATTTCCGTCTTCCCGTAGGCAGCGACTCGCTCGATGATTTCAAAGGACTCGCCGATGTGAGCAAGGTGCTTTTAGACCAGAAAAACAATCCCGGAAAATCAATCAAAGCATCGGTGATGGATACGGTTTACAAGCCGCTTCTCATACCGGAAACACTGATTCTTACCAGAGTGCTTACCTTTTTCAAAACAAAAGGTGTCCATGAAGCGGTGGTGATAGACGAATACGGCACACTGTCGGGACTTGTCACACTTCATGACGTTCTTGAAGAAATCGTAGGCGACATGCCGGGGGACATCGAAGATATTTTAGAAGAACAAAATAAATTCATACCCCGCTCCGATCATTCGTGGCTCGTGGAAGGACTTTGCACGATTGACGAATTCCGTGCGTATTTCCACATTGAAGAAGAACTGCCCGGCGAGGCGGAAGACTATTATAAAACACTGGCAGGCTTTATTACCTACCTCTTGGGATATATACCGAAGGAAACGGAAAAGGCCCGGTACGGCCGCTTTATCTTTGAAGTTGTGGACTGCGATAACCGCAGAATAGATAAAGTCTTGGTAACGGAAGTGAATGCTTCCGGGAAGGAGTAAAGTATGGAAAAGCAGGAAATGAATGAAGGCATGTCTTTGAAAGAGGCACTGGAAGCGATCAGGAAAGGACTTGAAGAAGATAAAGCATTTCTCCGTCTTTCCATGCTCGATCCCGATCCCGATGCCCGTCAGGCAGAGGAAGGAAGAATACAAAATGTCCTTGCCCTTGCCGGCGTCATGGAAGAAATACTGAGCCGCTTTGCCGAAGGCGATGAGATTGTGGTAGAAACGGCAAAAGAAGAAAACCGGCGGTTTGACGAAAATCTGGAAAAGAAAGAAACGGAAATCCGGGAAGCCTGCGAAGAGGCGGAAAATATCTATAAGGAAGAGGAAGACGGCGATATGTCCGATACAGATGACCGGGAACTTTCTCTCCGGTATGAAACCCATACGCTGGGATGCCCCGGTGACGGCGACAATATCGAATATGACTGGACCGTAGAAAGCGGAAAAGAATGTTTCACCGAAGGAAAAGGAAAGACAAAAAAGAAAAGTAAGAAAAACAAGAAAAATAAAAAAGATAAAAAGAGCAAAAAAGACAAAAAGAAAGATAAAAAATAAAGAGCGGAAAAGCCTTCCCGGAAAGGGGGGCTTTTTTTGACGGAAAAATAAAAAAATCTATAAAAAATTTCTTTACAAAAAAATAAACTAAAAGTTTAAAAAGCGGAATATTTTTTGACTGATACGGGAAAAAGTAATATAAATATTCTTTTTTACATGGTATAATTACGAGTATTGTGCAGGCGGAAAAAATCTCCGTCTATGCTATAATTAGGTATATATATTTATGGGGCCGGGGCTGTTTATCAAGAGAACCCCCGTTTTGCCCTGTTATTTTGGGAAAGCGGGATTTTTTTGGAAAAGAAGGTTGTAATCCGCTGCACATCATCACAGCGGGACGAAACGGGACGGGCAGAAACAATCACATTGGATACGCTCGGCGTTTACGGAGAAGCGGAAAATCACCGCTATATTTCCTATGAAGAAACTTCTTTATCCGGTCTGGAGGGGACGACGACGACCATCCGCCTCTTCGGCGACAAAGTGACACTTTCCCGGCGGGGCACTTTCGTGCAGGAAACGGAATATATCCCCGGCAAAGAATCGGAGTCGGAGTATATGACACCGGCAGGACCGATGAAAATCCTGACGACACCCCGTGAAATTTACGATACGGTCAAAGACGGTATAGGGGAAATCAGACTGATTTATGATATTGAAATGAAAGGGCTTTTTAAGCACTTGAATGAAATTGTTATCGAAGTGAGGGAGGAACAGGACGCTTCATGGAAGTCAGAGAAGAACTGAAAGAACTTATTGAAAAGGCCCGGGCAAGGGCGGTAGAAGCGGGAGACCTTCCCGAAGGAGAGTATGCGCCTGTCCAGACACTGGAAATTCCGAAATCAAAGGAATTCGGCGACTATTCCACAAATGCGGCGATGCAGTGGGCAAGAACGGCCCGCAAAGCACCGCGCATGATTGCCGAAGCCGTTGTGAAACATATGGATTCCCCTCTCATATCCCATACGGATATTGCGGGAGCAGGATTTATCAATTTCTTCCTTGCCAAAGGGACGGTGTACCGCGAACTGGAGGAAATACTTGCCAAAGGAGAATCCTACGGAAATCTTCCCGGCGGCCATAAAGATAAAATCCTCGTCGAGTATGTATCGGCAAATCCGACAGGACCGCTCCATATCGGTCACGCCAGAGGCGCGGCTTACGGTTCCGCTCTGGTGAACCTTTTCCGTGCGGCAGGCTATGAAGTTTGTGCCGAATACTATGTGAATGATGCGGGTAACCAGATCGAGCATCTGGCCGAATCGGTAGACGCCCGGTATCTCCAACTTCTCGGAAAAGACGCGGAAGTGCCTGAAGACGGATACCACGGTTATGATATTGTGGAAACCGCACAATCCATTATTGACAGAGAAGGGGATAAATACCTCGCTCTTCCCGAAGAAGAAAGAAGAAATATTTTTAAAACGGTGGCGCTGGAAGAAAAATTGACAATTCTCAAAAAAGACCTGGCCGATTTCCGTGTTACCTTTGACAATTGGTTTTCCGAAAAATCTCTTTATCCCGGTGAAGTGGATAAAGCACTGGAAAAACTGAAAGAAAGCGGTCATCTCTACGAAAAAGACGGCGCCCTGTGGCTGAAAACGACGGACAACGGTGATGATAAAGACCGTGTCGTTATCCGCACCAACGGCGTTCCCACCTATTTCTGTTCCGATATCGCCTACATTCCCAATAAAATAGGGAGAGGCTTCAATAAACTGATTGATATCTGGGGTGCCGACCACCACGGATACATTATCCGTATTCATTCGGCCATGAAATTCCTCGGATATAACCCTGATGATTTTGAAATCATGCTGCTCCAGATGGTCACGCTCCTCCGGAACGGACAGCCCGTCAAAATGTCGAAACGGACAGGACAGGCCGTCACCTTAAGAGAACTCATGGACGAAGTCGGAAGTGATGCGGCCCGCTATTTCTTCTGCAGCCGTACTTTGGACAGCCAGATGGACTTTGACATCGACCTTGCGAAAAAACAGTCCAGCGACAATCCCGTCTACTATATCCAGTATGCCAATGCAAGAATCCACAGCCTCTATAAACAGGCAAAAGAAGCGGGCATCTCATGGGGAGACTGGGAACATACCGATTTCACCTGCCTCACGGAAGAATGTGAACTTGATTTGGTCAAGAAAATGGAAAACTACCGCATGCTCATTGCAGGAGCGGCAGCCGAAAGAGCACCCCAGCGCATTGCCAAATATGCCTATGAGCTGGCAGGACTTTTCCACCATTTCTATAGAGAATGCAGAATACTCGGCGTAGAAAAAGAAGTGACGGAGGCAAGACTGGGACTCATCACCGCCGTGAAATACGTACTCACCCACGCACTCGCAATTCTTGGTGTTTCCGCTCCGGAACACATGTAAAAGGAGGACACATGACAAAGTATATTTTCGTAACCGGCGGCGTTGTATCATCTTTGGGAAAGGGCATTACTGCCGCTTCCCTGGGACGCCTTTTGAAAAACAGAGGATACAAAGTCACAATCCAGAAATTTGACCCGTACATCAATATAGACCCCGGTACCATGAGTCCTTACCAGCACGGCGAAGTATTTGTCACCGACGACGGTGCGGAAACGGACCTCGACCTCGGTCACTACGAACGCTTTATCGACGAAAACCTTTCCAAAGCGTCCAGTGTCACCACCGGTAAAATTTACCAGTCCGTCATCAACAAAGAAAGAAAAGGGGAATATTTAGGCTCTACCATTCAAGTCATTCCCCACATCACCAATGAAATCAAAGACCGGGTACTCCGGGTCGGCAAAAATGATAATGCCGATATCGTTATTACGGAAATCGGCGGCACTGTCGGGGACATCGAATCACTCCCGTTCCTCGAAGCCATCCGCCAGGTCAGAAAAGACCTGCCCCACAGAAATGACGTCACCTATATCCACGTCACCCTCGTTCCCTACATCGAGGCGGCAGGCGAACTGAAAACGAAACCGACACAGCACAGCGTCAAAGAACTCCGCTCTATCGGTATCCAGCCCGATATCATTGTCTGCAGAACCGTGCAGGAGCTGTCCCCGGAAATGAAAAAGAAAATCGGCATGTTCTGCGACGTAGAACCGGAAGCTGTCATCAATAACCTTACCGCTTCGAGTATTTACGAAGTGCCGCTCCTCATGGAAAAAGAAGGCCTCGACCATATCGTTCTCCAAAAACTCGGCCTTGAAGACCGTCCTGTCGATTTAGAAGACTGGAAAGCCATGGTAGACCGCATGACCCATACAGAACGTGAAGTGGAAATTGCCCTCGTCGGGAAATACACAAAACTCCACGACGCCTACCTCTCCGTCGTAGAAGCACTCTACCACGCAGGCTTTGAACTCGGCACAAAAGTCAATATCCGTTGGATCAATGCGGAAGAACTGGAAGAAAGAAAACAAAACTGGGATAAAGTTTTCAAGGGGATAGACGGCATCGTCGTTCCCGGCGGATTCGGATACCGCGGTGTAGAAGGAAAAATAGACACCATCCGTTACGCAAGAGAACACAAAATTCCCTTCCTCGGCCTTTGCCTCGGCATGCAGGCGGCAGTCATTGAATTTGCAAGAAACGTATGCGGCATGAAAGAAGCGAACTCCTCCGAATTTATTCCCGAAGGAAAATGCCCGGTCATCGACCTTATGCCCGACCAGGAAGACGTCACGGAAAAAGGCGGCACCATGCGCCTCGGGATTTACCCGTGCAAACTCAAAGAAGGAACGAAAGCCAGAGCCCTTTACGGCAATCAGGAAATCGTCTACGAACGTCACCGTCACAGATACGAAGTGTCTAACGAATTCCGTCCGCAAATGGAAAAAGCGGGCCTCATTATCGCAGGTACCAGCCCTGACGGCCGCCTTGTAGAAACCATAGAACTGAGCGACCACCCCTACTTCGAAGCCACACAGGCGCACCCGGAATTCAAAAGCCGGCCGAACAGACCGCACCCCCTCTTCCACGGCTTCATAGAAGCGGCATTGAAAGAGAAAAATAAATAAACCGGTAAAAATATCCGCCCTACAAACAGGGCGGATATTTTAGTGTGCAAAAAATAAAAAACAAGGCACGAACAGATCTTCTTTTATCTTTATCAAAGCTGCTATAATAAGGCCAAAGTGTATTTTTGTGAGGAGAAAAAATGGCAGACGATGTAAGAAAACTGCAAGACGGGTTATATGAAAAAGTAATCTCTGAAGAGTTTTCCAAAAAATTAATAGAGGCTCTGGAGGAAAAAAGAATTTGGGTGGAGCGGGAAGAAGTAGATGCCCATGAAGCTACAAGATATTTATCGGCCTATTTGCAGGAAGTTGTTGCATTGTGTTTGAGGGATATAGCCGATGAGAACGGGGAAGATGTACTTTCTGATGAAGTGACGTTCATCAACGGGCTGATTGATCGGATAAAGGAACGCATTCCTGTCGTAGGAGAAGGACATAAGGTAGTTCCTCATGAATTCCTTTTAAAATCTTTGGAACATAGAGCCAATAAAATAGAACAAAAGAAATGGGAACGACCGGTCACTTCTTTGACAAACAGTTATCTTTTTACCAATAGCCAAAAGGACAGTTCTATCGGTTCGGAATTAAAAAAGGAAATCATGTCGGCTGATCGGATTGATTTTTTGGTATCTTTTATCAAATGCTCAGGTCTTAATTTGCTACTCCCTTTCTTACGTGAATTCACAGATAAAGGGGGAAAATTAAGAGTCATTACAACGACATATATGGGCGCAACGGATCCTAAAGCGATTGAAGCATTGTCATCTCTTGCCAATACGGAAATTCGTATTTCTTATGATGTCAAGGCGACAAGGCTTCATGCAAAATCTTATATTTTTCATAGAAACAGCGGGTATTCGACGGCCTATGTGGGGTCATCAAATTTATCCCATGCTGCGATTGCAGACGGGCTTGAATGGAATATGAAGGTGACGGCAAAAGATATGCCGCGCATCATGGAAAAAATAAACGCGACTTTCGAAATCTACTGGAATGCAGAGGAGTTTGAGAAGTTTCATCCAAATGATGTATCCCGCCTGCAGGAAGAAATCGATCGTCAAAGAGGACGCGGTCAGGATGACAAAAAGGTTACCTATTTGTTTGATATACGCCCTTATCCGTACCAGCAAATTATTTTAGATGCACTGGAAACGGAAAGAAAACAAAAAGGGTATTGGCAAAATTTAGTGGTAGCAGCGACGGGAACGGGAAAAACAGCAATTGCTGCCTTTGACTATCGTCGTTTTGCGAGGGAACGACTGCCTAAACCGACAAAGCTCTTATTCGTTGCCCATCGAGAAGAAATATTAAAACAAAGTCAGGCCTGCTTCAGACAGGTGATGAAGAATGCCGATTTTGGAGAATTAGCGGTTGGCGGTTCTTCCTTTGACAAAACAGAACATCTTTTCATGTCGATACAGACATTAAACAACCAACGGCTCTGGGAAAAAATGGATCCGAATTACTATGACATGATTGTTGTCGATGAATTCCACCATGCTGCCGCAAAATCCTATCAAAAACTGCTTGAGCACTTTAAACCGGCTGTTCTTTTAGGACTTACGGCAACGCCGGAGCGTATGGACGGGAAATCTGTTCTGACTTACTTTAAGGATCGTATCTCTGCAGAAATACGCCTGCCTGATGCGATTGAAAGACGACTTCTGTGTCCGTTTCATTATTTTGGGGTGGCCGATTCAATCAGTCTGAAAGATGTAACTTGGAAAGCAGGCCATTATGATACCGAAGAATTAACCAATTTATATACTTTGGAATCCTATGGCGCGAATAAACGGGCAGATATTATCTTAGATGCCGTAGAGCGCTATACCGCTGATATGCGAGATGTAAAGGGATTGGGATTCTGTGTGTCTCAACGGCATGCCGCTTTTATGGCGGACTATATGAACAGCAGGAATATTCCGTCAATGGCGCTTGATGCGAATTCATCCAAAGAAGACAGAGATATGGCAAAGCACCGACTGGAAACAGGAAAACTGACGTTTCTTTTTACGGTAGATTTGTTTAACGAAGGCGTTGATATTCCTGCCGTAAATACCGTGCTTTTCCTTCGTCCGACCAACAGCATGACTGTATTTATCCAACAGCTCGGACGAGGTTTGCGCCTGCATAAAGATAAAGATTGTCTCACCGTTCTTGATTTTGTGGCACAGGCTAATAAGAAATATAATTTTACCGATCGGTTTACTGCCATGCTCGGAAAATCAGATGTTTCAATAAAAAAAGAAATAGAAATGGCCTTTCCTCATGTTCCTAAAGGCTGTTCCATTCAGTTGGAAAAAGTAGCACAAGAAAATATATTAGAGAATATAAGGCAACAACTGAGTCGCTATGATTATTATAAAGAGTGTCTTAAAGACTTATGGGCTATATCGGGAGAAGTTCCGACGATTGCTGAATTTCTGAAAGCTGCGCATGTACAGCCTTCCGTTTTTTACAATGGAAAACGAACGTACGCCAGACTTTGTGCCGATGCGGGAATTATACCGTCGTTTGAGGAAACAGAAGAAGAAATTATTTTGCAAAAGGCGATTCCCCGTATGTTGTCCATTGATTCCGTGGACTGGATTTCTTTTTTAGAACGACTTTTCAATAATGATCGGGTACAAACAGAACCCATGACAACCATAGAAAAGAAATATCTTCGCATGTGGCAATGGACGGTATGGGGGAAAGATTTTCAAGAGGCGGAAATGAAAACACCGACAGAGGCGATTTCTCGATTCAAGAAAATAAAAGGTTTTCAAAAAGAGCTGACAGATTTACTTCGCTGGCAAAAAGACCGAGTCGAAATTATTTCACAAAAAGTAAAAGTTCCCTATGTATGCCCTTTAGATGTGTATTGTAATTATTCAAGAGATCAGATTTTTGCGGGATTAGGCTTCGAAAAACCCAGCAGTATTCGAGAAGGCGTAAAGTTTCTTGATAAAAAGAACAGTGATGTGACAAAAGAAACAGATGTATTTTTGGTAACTCTCAATAAATCAGAGAAGGAATTCTCCGATACGACTTTGTATGAAGATTATTCTATCAATAAAGAGCTGTTTCATTGGCAATCACAGAGTACGACTTCTGATACGTCTAAAACAGGAATCAGATATAGAAAACAAAATGAAACGGGAGGAATAGTACTTCTCTTTGTCAGAAAAAGTAAAAAAGATGCCTTTGGAAAATCGCTGCCCTACACATTTTTGGGGACGGCCCATTTTATGAGCTATGAAGGATCACAGCCGATGTCAATTGTTTACAAACTTGATCACCCCATTCCTGCAAAATATATCCAAACGACAGATACGTCAGGCGTATTATAAAAGTAGAAATGGCACGAATATAACAGCACGCAAAAAGCACGGTACCGTAATGGAAACCGTGCTTTTTTATTTTTACTCTTCCGGCGGGATATCTTTGAAGTGGAAGGATTTTTTTCCTTCCGCATAGTCGCCTGCGGTGTGTCCGTCTCCAAAGAGTTTGTATTTGTAGGACATGAGTCCTTCCAGACCTACTGGGCCGCGGGCGTGGAGTTTGCTTGTGGAGATGCCTACTTCCGCACCGAAGCCGTAGCGGAATCCGTCGGCAAAGCGGGTGGATGCATTTCTGTAGACTCCGGCGGAATCGACGAGGGCCATGAAAGTTTGTGCCGCTGTATCGTCTTCCGTGAGTATGCTGTCCGTGTGGTGGGAGCCGTAACGGTTGATGTGGCGGACGGCTTCTTCTGTGCTGCCGACGAGTTTTACGGCGAGAATCAGGTCGGTATATTCTTTGTGGAAATCATCATCGGAAATGACTTCGACAGGTATAATCCGGGCGACTTCTTCCGTTCCCTTGAGAGTCACCTTTTTTTCGGCAAGAGCGGCGGCCAGCGGGGGAAGGAATTCTCCGGCAATATCTCTGTGAACGAGGAGTGTTTCCACGGCGTTGCAGGCGGCAGGGTACTGTGTTTTTGCATCAATAATAACGGGAATGGCTTTTTCCTTGTCACATGCTTTATCGGCGTAGATATGGCAGATGCCTTCCGCATGGCCCATGACGGGGATTTTCGTGTGGTCCATGATGTAGCGTACAAATTCGTTGGAGCCCCGGGGAATGAGCAGGTCGACGAGTCCGTCGCATTGGAGTAATTCATCTATTTCACTGTGCTGTTCCGCCTGGAGCCATGCTTTTTCGGGAAGTCCGGCGGAAACGGCGGCTTCATGAATGAGGGAAAAGAGAATGCGGTTTGTTTCTTTTGTTTCTTTTCCGCCTTTCAAAATGGCGCAATTGGCACTTTTGATGCACAGGGCAGAAATCTGGACGAGCGCATCGGGGCGAGCTTCAAATATGATTCCGATGACACCGATGGGACAGGTGACACGGTAGAGTTTCAGGTGCGTATCGAGTTCTCTTGCCAGTGTGATGTGTCCGACCGGATCGGGAAGGCGGATCAGCTGTTCCAAGCCGCTTACGAGGGACGCCAGTTTTTCTTCGTCGAAGAGGAGACGTTTCATGACGGCAGGGGCGATATGGTCGCGGCGGGCCGCTTCCCTGTCTTTGCGGTTGGCCTCAAAAATTTCTTCTTTGCGCGATTTAAGGGTTTCTATGATACGGCGGAGCGCTTCGTTTCTTATTTCCTCTTTTGATGAGGCGAGAAGCGGTGCCGTTTCTTTCATTTGGGTGACTTCATTCCGTACAGACATGGTATCTCCTTTCGGTTTCATTATTTACTATGATAATTGTCTTTTCCGAGGGGGTCAAGAAATTGTATTCCCGTTTTATTTTCCTTATAATAACAGTATCATTTCACGCGGAAGGAGCAGGGGGATATTTTGGATAAATTGCGGATGAAAGGATTCATTCTTGCCGCGGCAGGTTCTGTTTTGTGGGCAACTTCGGGAATTGCGGGGCAATATCTTTTGGGGTATGCCCGGGTGTCTCCGGAATGGTTGACGCTTTGCCGGTTATTTCTGGCAGGATTGCTGCTGCTCTTTTATGATGCCCTGACTCACAAAGGTGACATTTTTTCTATCTGGAAGAATAAAAAGGACGGCATCGAGCTTTTTTTATTCGGTGCTTTAGGTATGCTTTTTACCCAATACGGCTATTTCGTGGCCATTAAGTACAGCAATGCCGCGACGGCGACAGTGTTGGAATATCTGATGCCGATTCTTATCGTGGCGTGGTATTGTCTGAAATATAGGCGCCTGCCTTATAAAAAAGAATTATTTTGTTCTCTTTTTGCTGTGGCAGGAACGGCACTGATTGCCACGCACGGAAATTTCCAAAGTCTTGCGATTTCCCCGAAAGCTCTTTTCTGGGGACTTTTGGCGGCACTGGCCTGTGCCTTTTATACGGTGGAACCGAAACGGATTATACAGAAATGGCGGGCCACTCTTGTGATAGGTTGGGGCATGCTTGTGGCAAGTATCATGATAGCGCCTGTTACGTTTTACGTGCCTGTGACGGGAAATTTGGGATGGGAAACGGCGGCGGCTTTTCTCTATGTCGTCATTTTCGGTACGGTCCTGTCTTTTTCCATGTATCTGGGAAGTGTGAAATATATCGATCCCGGGGAAACAAGTATTATCGCCGCTTTGGAGCCGCTTGCGTCCATTTTGTTCTCTGTTGTCATTTTCAACATGACTTTCGGATTTTTCGAGCTTACGGGCATGCTCTTTATTATCGTGGCGGTTATGGTTGTCACCAAGTGAAATTTGATTCATGAAAGAGGAAACATAAAGCGGGCAGATTTTTCTGCTCACTTTTTTATTGCGTTAAGCAGACAGAAAAACCTCTCTTTTCAGCCTCTGCGTTTCTGCTCCAACTTGCCCCTTCCGTCAACCTGACGGTTGACACCTTAGCCAAGGCAAAGCGTCTCACACACTTTTACAGCATTGCTCCGCTCCTCGAAAAGTGGTTCGCTTGCTTCCCGACAAGCGGGGACGGCTTGTGTCTTGTATTCTTTCTCTTTGATTTAGAGCAGCAAGAATAGCTTTTCTATGTGAGTCATTTCGCTATTTAGGGTTTTGACATATATAAAAAACTATGAATTCTTTCTTCCTTAGTGTCAGCTGTCCCCGACTTCGGGGAAAGTGCCGAGCAAAGCGAGGCGAAAGGGGTAAGGGTGCGTACACAGGTCAGAATCCGGCAAGGGATAAGCATAAATGCACATAGGCGAGGGGAATTTTTCCTATGTGAAAAAATTTTATTTTACATAAAAAAATTTATGGTTAAGTTCTTAACAAGAAATATATATAGTGATATAATACTTTCTATACTATCTACAAGAGTTAAATGCATACAAGCCGGTGTATTTTATCTAAAGAATCAGATGGTAGAAATTGACAGCCTGCCAATCTTATGCAGGCAACCCCATACCTGTGGTATGGAAAATAAAAAAGGAGGCGTTCCTATGAAAAAATCTAACAATGCATTTTTTGCGATAGGGCTGATGTTGTTTGCTCTGTTCTTCGGTGCCGGAAACCTGATTTTTCCCGTATTTATGGGTCAGAATTCCGGATTAAATACCATTCCTGCTACTATCGGATTCCTAATTACCGGCGTGGGACTTCCTCTTTTGGGCGTACTCGCTATTTGTTATTCCGGTGTGAATTTGAGAGAGCTGGCTTCCCGCATTCATCCTATTTACAGCTTATTCTTTTGTACCGCTCTCTATATGACAATCGGACCGTGTTTTGCGGCTCCCCGTACGGCGACTGTGGCTTATGAAATCGCAGTGGCACAGAGTCTTCCGCCGGAGATGAGAACGATTGGCCTTTATGTATTTGCTGCCGTGTTCTTCATCATTACCTGGTGGCTTGCTATTTCCCCGTCAAAAATGGTTGACCGTGTCGGGAAATTTATGACACCTGTACTTTTGCTCTTTTTATTCCTTTTGATTATCAGTGCGATTGTTTCTCCTATGGGAACCTGGCAGGTTCCTACTCCCGCATATGACACCGGAGTCAAGGCGTTTACCCAGGCAATCGTTGACGGATATAATACCATGGACGGTTTGGCGGCTCTGGTATTCGGCATCATTGTCGTCGAGTCAGTGAAAATGTACGGAGCCCAAACGAATGAGGAAATTACAAGGGATACACTTCGTTCCGGCTTAGTTTCCACATTTTTCATGGCTCTTATTTATGCGGCACTCTGCTATTTGGGCGCCAATTCCGTACCGGTTATCGGAATTCAGGAAAACGGAGCTCCCGTCTTGGTAAAAACGGCTATGTATTATTTCGGCGGGGCAGGAAGTGCAGTTCTCGGCGTTATCGTTATTTTTGCATGCCTGACCACCAGTGTCGGTCTCGGTGCGGCTTGTGCGGCTTATTTCAATCTGCTTTTCCCCAAAATTTCGGCTAAGGTTTTTGTGACTATTTATGCAGTGCTTTGTTTCTTTATTGCCCTTTTCGGCTTGACAACAATCATCAAAAACTCGATTCCTGTTCTGCTCCTGCTCTATCCGTTGGCGATTTCTTTAATCATTCTGGCGTTCCTTGATCCCTATTTCAAAGGACGTCATTGTGTATATGCCTGGGCGACAGGACTTACGGGATTGCCCGCTCTTTGCGACGGTCTTCACGGCTTCGGACTGAAGCTCGGGCCGGTCGATGATATCTTGGCATCTTTACCGCTGGCAGAATACAGCATGGCATGGGTATCTTTCTTTGTAGCCGGTCTTGTCATCGGTTTCATCTGGATGTCTGTTACCGGAGAGAAAAAAGAAGTGGAAAGCGTTTAAAAGTAAAAACGGTCAATGAAAATCCGCCTTTGTAAAGAGGGCGGATTTTTTATGCGTTGTGAAATATATTTTTGCGTTGTGAAAAGGCGGAATCCCGAGGATTTTCCTTTTTCTTGTTGACATATTTCTCGTGAATAACTATATTAGATAAGGATACTGTGCGTGAAAGGAGGGGCAGAAGATGCTTGTCGCTTATAAACATGATGAAAATCACGAGCTTCTTGAAGTGGCTTTGGATGCCGTCGATAAGGGATCCTGGCTGAATTGTGCTGCTCCTGACGCAGCGGAATTGGGGAAACTCCATGAATTGACGGGGATACCTATCGATGCACTCCAGACGGCTCTTGACCGGGAAGAACGTTCCCACGTGGAGCTGGAAGATGATTTTATATTTGTCGTTGTCAATACGCCGGTCGTTTTGGAAACGGATGCGTATGATGCGTTGCCGCTGGGTATTTTCATTACAAGGGAATACTTTGTCACCGTGTGCCTGGAAGAAAATTCGGTGATCCGCAAATTTGTGAGAAACAGTTTTCTTTCGTTCCACACCTATAAGAAAACAAGGTTCCTCTTCCAGATTTTATCGGCTTCGTCGTCTTCTTTCCTGTATTTCCTGCAGCAAATTTACAAAAAGACGGACTCCATTGAAACGCAGGTCCGTAAATCTTTGCAGAATAAAGAACTGTTCCGCCTTTTGGAACTCCAAAAATCTCTGACGTACTTCAACTTCGCTCTTCATGCCAATGAAAGTGTGATGGAGCGTCTGATGCGTCTCCGTAACAGTCCGGTTCATTCGCTTCTCAAAATGTATGAGGAAGATGAAGATTTACTGGAAGACGTAATCATTGAAAATAAGCAGGCTTTGGAAATGGTGGAAATCTACACGAACATTCTGATGTCCATGATGGATTCTTTTTCTTCGATTATTTCCAACCGTCTGTCGCAAATCATGAAATTCCTTACGTCGGTGACGATTCTTTTGGCAGTTCCCACTTTGATTTTCAGCCTTTGGGGAATCAATGTGCCCGTTCCGTGGGAAGGTGTGGAACTCGGATTCTCCGCGGTCATTATGCTCGGCACGGTGGTTACGATTATTACGGCTTTGATTTTGTGGAAACGGGATATGCTGTAGAATTCATATCAGGATTTACCGCCCCTTGCGGGGCGTTTTTTTACCGGATTTTTGGCAATATAAAAGGACAGTGATTTGAAACTGTCCTTTTTTCATTTATTTCAGGAACGGTACGACCGCACTTCCGTGGGGAATCAGATTGACGGTATAGCCGGTTTTTCCTTCTTTTTCCAGTTGTTTTTGTGCGAGCGCCCAGGCCTCTTCCAGTGTAGCCACGGGAATTTGGTGCGTTTTTTCACGAATGACATCAAAGTTTTCTTTTTTCGTCACGAAATATACGGTGTGGTTAAGCGCGGTCTGCAAATTACAGAAAGCGACGAAAAAGGGAATGGTAAAGCAGGCACGGAGCGCTTTTTCCATAGACTCTACATCAGGATACTTAAAGCTGTCCAGATAGGCCGGCGGTTCGTTCACGTCATCCGCTTCCATGAGGGTGATGATGATGCCGCCTTTTTTTGTTGCTATTTCCGCTGCGGTATAGCATTTTGTTCCCTGGTAGAGATTCGTGTCTTTCGGGTAGCCTCCGGCACTTACGATAGTGACGTCTGCTTTTTGTTTCATCGGCACTTTCTGCATTCTGTAAATTTCTTCCGTTCCTTTACGCCATGCTTTGTAAGGATCGCCGCCGACCATGCCGGACACTTCACCGTCCGCATTGATGAGGGAGTGGATAAGGAAACAGGGGGCCACCATATCACAGCCTTCCTGCATATCTTCGCTTACAGGGTTTCCTTCAATTTTTAAAACATGGGAGTCGGGATTGAGGCCGGAGCCGACTTCATCGCCCAGCGCATGGCAGTGGTTCTGCTGTATCGTGTCCCACCCTGCCACGCCGGGAAGAATAAGTTTGCGGCCGCCACCGAAACCTGCCATATCGTGAGTGGAAACGGCATTGACCAAAATCACTTTGTCCGCTCCGGCAACTCTTTTATTGATAAAAACTTCCGTTCCGCGGCTTGTCGTTCCCATATAAGTGAGGCCGTTCTTATCCCTGCAGTCGTGCTGGTACAGTTTGATACGCTTTGCCGCTTCTTCGCCTACGCATTCTATATTTTCCTCTTCCGTGTGGGCCCTGTGGGTTCCTTGGGCAAAAACGACACAGATATCTTCATCGGGAACGCCGGCACCGTTCAATTCATTGATGATATGGATGATGAAATCCCTTGCGTGGTTCCAGGCACGGGTGATATCGGCAACGACAAGGCAGACTTTATCGCCGGGACGAACCTTCTCAGCCAGCGGAGCCGATCCTATCGGGTGGCGCATGCATGCAAGCGTAGCTTCTTTGATATCGCACGATTTGGTCGGAACGCCTTCCAGGATATCCGAAATTTTTTCCTCCGGAAGCATTACCTTCTGAAATCCCCGTCCGTAAGGGAAAGAGTATTCTTTTAAAGCCATAAAGTTCTCTCCGTTCGTATAAAAAAATCCTGCCGTACAGGAAAATAAATGTTTGTATTTCTTTCATTATATATGTTTTTTCCGTGAAATAAAATAATAAACGGCGAAAATACGGAGAAAACACTCCGTCCATGAAAGAAAGCTTGCACCGTTTATGACATTTCGTTATAATAGGTCTTGTTTTTCCGTGCATGGTGGAAGGAATGGAGTATAAAGTGATTGAAGAAATAAGGAAACGCCGCAGTACAAGGCGGTTTATACGGAAAATTGTACCGGAAGAGGAAATAAATGCCGTTATAGAGGCGGCCACGTGGGCACCGTCGGAGCATAATGAGCAGCCTTGGAAATTTATCGTCATCCGCGGTGATGAAAGAAAAGAAATGGTCCGCGCATTAAAAGCGGGGATACAAAGAAACAGAAATAACGAGTCCGCAGAATTCGGGAAAGGGTATGAAAAGCTGATTCCCGCAGCGATTTACACCGCCCGTATCCTTGAACAGGCACCGGTCACCGTTTTTGTCATGAATACAAGAGGAAGGGACTACAGAAAAGAAAGAACGACCGCAGAAAGACTGGTGGAACTGGCAGACATACAGTCGGTGAGCGCGGCCGTCCAGAATATGTGCCTTGAAGCGACGGCAAGAGGGATCGGAACGCTTTGGACCTGTAATATTTTCTTTGCTTATGAAGAATTGAAGGAATGGCTGGACACGGAAGGAGAAATGGTGGCCGCAGTCGCTCTCGGGTATACCGATAAAGACGGGAAAGCCCTGCCGAGAAAACCGTGGGAAGAAACGGTTTTTTACAGAGGAAATGAAAGAGAAGAATAAAATCACCGCCGTCACAGGCGGTTTTTTATACCCTTTTGCAGATAATGTATAATAATAAAAAAGAAAGGAGAAGGTCATGAGAGTAACGAAAGAAGCCCGCGTAGGAATTATCACCGTCGTTATACTTGCTGCGGCGGCACTCTTTTATTTCTCCGCTTCCTTTTTGCCCTTCTCCCACGCTCACGTTATGCACATCAATGCCGTATTTTCTTCCGTGCAGGGCATTAAAAAGGGAAATGAAGTCCGTTATGCCGGTGTCCATGTAGGAAACGTGGAAAAAATTACCGTAGAAAAGGGGAAAGGAATTTTACGCCTCGGCCTCGATAAAAAAGTAAATATCCCGAAAGATGCGGAATTTTCTATTTCCCAAGACAGTCTGGTAGGCGACTATTATGTACGGATCAGGGGCGGCGCGCAGGACGGAAACTATCTCACTGATGGCATGACCGCCGAAGAAACGAAATCCGGCCGTATGGAAAAGCTGGAAGAAAAAGCAGAAACACTCGTGAAAACAGTAAATGAAACAAAGGAAAATTTCCAAAAAATGAAAGGAACTCCGAAAAAATAAACGGCATATTATAAAAAAAGAAAAAGACTTCTTTGAGAGGTCTTTTTTGATTTCTGAGTAGTTCCTTAGAAAAAATATGGTAAAATGAGGGAAGGAATTTACAGATATCTGCTGTAAATTCCATGGACCGGAAAGGACGGTCTGTTATTTCATGGAAGGAGATTCCATGGTTTTGAGGGAGATTTCCCGAAAGAAATATTTCTTTCACATTGAATCCCGAGGGATTCTTTTCAGCACAGGAATGTGCGTGTTTATTTAGAAAAGAGGAATGAGTATGCCTTATTTTAATGTGCAAAATTCTGCTTCCGACAATTCTTTTTCTCTCCGCCAGGCAGAGGGAAAAGTTTTGGGACGTATACGTCCCATGGTTAAGGTGTCGACGCCGCAGCCGGGGGTAAGGGACTACCGCTTTTTTGCCGATCCCCTGTCACCGCTCCCGCCGGAATTTGATGAAGAGACACCGTTCGGATTTACCGGTTTCATGAGCCGTTGCGGTTACGGATACAACGCTTTTGAAACGGAAGATGCGGCGCTTGCGGCACTGCAAAAAGATTTCGGTGATTTTTTTGTAACGTTTACGCCGGCGCTGAGAAATAATAAATTTTATGTTCTTGATGATATAAAAAAAGAGGGACGTACCTTTTATATGGATCAGGACGAGGACTATATCCCCGTACCGGCTTTCGGAAAAAGCGGAAGTCCGGCATTTCACGGGGATATCAACAAGTTTTGCCGTCATATCCTGACGGGAAAACCGATTCCCGGACTTTCCAAGAAATATTGGAATCATACGTCCGTTCCCTTTTTTGTCGCTGCAGCAACGGATAATTATGACGGTAAGCTCGGCGATTTCATTATTTTTGCGCCTCTGGAGGCGGACAGTTTCGGACACAATGTCATCGATGCAGGGGGTGCGTATTTCCATATCCCCGACTATGACCGTCTCGGTTACAAAGTGATTTCTTCAGATAATCCCATTCTGGAGAAACATATTTTAAAGTGCCGTCATACGCCGCTTTGGTTCATTCCGGCGGAATGGTTGGAGGAATTTAAGGAAGATTTGCAGCCTGTACCGGAAGACGGAAATATTTTGGGTGCTTACGGCATTGATGATGAAGATGTCATTTTTATAAACGCTGCGGATCAGGACACGGAGGCGCCCGGTTTTGATGACGGAGAAGACAGCGGGGCGGAAACGGCTGCGGAGTTTGACGGGGCGGAAGACAAGGAATCCCTTTCGGGAGAAACGGCATTTCTTGAACGGCTTTCCGCATTAGCGGAAGCAAAAGGACTTCTTTATGATGAAAAGGACCTTGTGAATTTCCATATTTCTTTGAAATCCTCAAGGCTTACTATTTTATCCGGTTTGAGCGGTACGGGGAAATCAGGACTGGTCCGTCTTTACGGGGAGGCACTGGGACTTCCCGAAGACCGTGTCGCCATCATTCCCGTGCGGCCGTCTTGGATGGACGACAGCGATATTCTCGGCTATGCGGATATGAAAAATATGATTTACCGCCCTTCCGATACGGGCCTTACGGAACTTCTTCTTTCGGCGGAAAAGAATCAGGACAAGATGTATATCGTCTGCTTTGATGAAATGAATTTGGCAAGAGCAGAGCATTATTTTGCCCAATTTATTTCCGTTTTGGAAAAAGAGGACCGGCCCGTCATCCGTTTGTACAATCCGTCGCTCGAAAACCGTTTGTATAACGGTGACAAGTATCCGGCGGAAATTACGGTCGGGAAAAATATTCTTTTTGCAGGCACGGTGAATGTCGATGAATCGACCTACCATTTCTCCGATAAAATTTTGGATCGTGCCAATGTATTGACTCTTTGCCAAAGGAAATTCCAGGAATGGAAAAAACGGGACGGTGCGCCTTATCCGACGGTAATCGAAATCGGCAGGGAAGAATTCTGCGGTTTTTGCGGAACCGGCGGCCTGACAGACCGTGAATTGGCACTTCTTGACGACTTGAATGAAGCCTTCCGCAGCAGCGGTGTTCCCTGTGGTATCGGTTTCCGTGTGGCACGGCAGATGGGAGACTATTTGGGAAATATTCCGGGCGGCTATGATTTTGACAGAGAAGAAGGACTGGACTACCAGATGGTCCAGCGGATTCTTACGAAACTCCGCGGTTCGGCACGCCAGCTGGAAAGTTTGATTTCCTTATCCGATAAAGGCGAACTTGGCGGAAAACTGATTGACATACTGAATGCATACAAAGATTTATCGGACTTTGAAAAAGCCGGGAAAGCACTGGCCGCAAAAGCACAGGAATTGAAGCTCTATGACTACACGATCTGATAAAATGCGGCCCCGCTACAGAAAAGGGAACCGAAAAAATACATTTCCTTTTTCCGTGTTTTTCGTAACCCCCAATGACGGGGGGAAGACGCACTCGTTTACACGATTTACGGAAAACAGGGAAGAATTGCGGGAAGGAATGAAAGCAGGACTGAGTCTTACGGAAAACCAGGACGTGGGACTGTATTTCAAGGCGCCTCCCGATTTCCGTTTCACCATGGACGGGCTTGACGTGGTATCCCTTCCGGGAACGGAAAAAATCAACGGCCAGGTGTATATCAGACCGGGCGGAAAATACGGGGACCCGGTGTCTCTTTTTGAGGGGAAGGACTTTCCTCTCGTTCCGGGCTACTATGTAGTCACCGTTTCGGGAAACGGACGGAACTGGTACGGAATTCTTGAAATCACGCCCAAATTTATGGGCAAACAAAGCTGGCAGGAAATGCGTGACGAGCTTGTCGGGGAAATCAGGGATCTTTCTTTTGATTTCATGAAGAGGAGCATGAACATTTCCAAGTCGCTGGAAAGCCGTCTCAGACTGAATGCGGAAATGCTTCTCCGTTTTTACACAATCAGTGACGAGTCGGAGCGGGTTCTTAAGGTACTTGGCGAGCTTTCACGGACCGCCAATGCACGGCTTACGATGAAAAGGGAAATACTTCCGCGTTCGGAGACGGGCAAAGAGGCGCATTTACAATCTGAAAACGGAAAAATAAGACAGGGCGCTTCGTCTTTTCAGGTGAAGTGTAAAAAAATGACCTGGGACGTGGCGGAAAACCGTTTTGCCAAGGCGATTTTGAAAAAGCTTGATGAAAATCTCGGCGATTTTATCCGCGAAACGGAGCATCACTCGGGAGAACTTTTAAAGCAGCAGGAAGAGTTGCGTCCTTATGCATGGACAAGAGATTTCAAAACAGGGAAAAAAGCACTTGTCCGTTTCCGTGACTATAAGGAGCGGGCGGTAAAAATCAGGAATGCCATCCGTGCCGTGACGGGTGCACCGTGGTTCAGGGAGGCGGGAGACAGGATGCCCCAGATTCTTCCCATGACCGTTTTCCGTGATGCCCGCTATGCCGTGCTTTATAATTTGTACAGAAATTTAAGAAATCCTCTGGACAGTGTTTCCGTCTCTTCCTTTTACCAATTCCAATGGAAACGGACGGATAAATTATATGAACTCTGGTGTTTCCTTCAATTTATCAAAGCCTTGGAGAAAAAAGACTGGGAAATTGAAACGGGACCGGCGGTTATCAAAGAAGAAGGGCGGTACAGACTGTCTTCCCTCGAAGGCGGTGCCGCGATTATTCTCACGAGAGGAGAAGAAAAGGTCCGCCTTGTTTATGACGGTTCTGTGCCGCAAAGTTCGGCGGAAACAGACCGGGCCGGTGCGCCGCTTTATACGAATAACAGTCACCGCCGTCCCGACTTCCGCATGGACTGCTATAAAGGCGACGAATATTTCGGATCCCTTGCCGCCGATTTCAAATACAGAGATATTTTCTTTCTCTGGCGTGATCCCGAAAGAAGTGCAGGTATCCGCAGCCAGTTCAATGCGTATAGGGATATGAATACGAAATTTTACAGGGACATGACGGAAGCGGAATCGTTAAGAAACAGCCGTCCTGTCAAGGAAGTATGGGCGGTCTTTCCCAAAGAAATTCCCGAAGGAAGTGACGATGATTTCAATCTCCGCTTCATTTCCCTTGCTCCCGGCCTCAAAGCAAACGAAAAGTTGGCGGATATGCTGGAAAATTACATAGAATCTCTCCATTAAAAAAGGTCCTCCCGCAGGTGTATCGGGAGGATTTTTGCGTGAAAGATAAAAACGCGGAACCATTAAAATCCGAATGACAGCCGTATTTTGAAATTTCTTACCAAAAAAGAACGATTTTATAGGTCAAGTATGACTATTTGAGATATATTTTTGTGTTTTCTATACATTATATTCATAAAGTATAGACATCAGATTCAATAATGGTACAATATATATGATTGAAATATAAATGATTGTTGTCAAAGGGGGATACTATGAAACACTTAAAAAAAGCGGCACTGGCACTGGCATGTGCTTCGATTCTCTGCATGGGACTTTCCGGTTGCGGCGGCGATAAAAAAGCAGATGCGCCGAAAGGAAATGCCGGCAATGACAAGGTTCTGACCGTCTATACCGCACGGAGTGAAAGTTTGAATAACCTCGTGATTCCTGCTTTTGAAAAGGAAACGGGAATTAAAGTCAATGTGATTGTGGCAGGGACAGGCCCGCTGGTAAAGAGAGTCGCTTCCGAAAAGGATAATCCCCAGGGGGACGTACTTTGGGCAGCTGACCAGACCATGTTGGAATCGCAAAAAGAATTATTTGAAAAATATGTATCTCCCGAAGATGCAAATATGCTGGAAGCCGCTAAAAATAAGACGGGTTATTTCTCTCCCGCTTTTGCGGATCCCACCGTATTTATCGTCAATAAAAAATTGGCAGGCGATATAAAAATTACAAGCTTTGCCGATTTGCTGAATCCTGCATTGAAAGGAAAAATCGCTTTCGGCGATCCCGCCAACTCCAGCTCTGCTTTCCAGTGCCTGATGGCTATGCTTTACAGCAACGGGAAAAACGGAGATCCCATGTCTCCCCAGGCTTGGGCTTATGTAGACAACTTCATTAAAAATCTGGACGGCAAATTACTGAACAGTTCCGGTGCAGTCCACAAAGGCGCAGCTGACGGAGAATATACGGTCGGCCTTACCTGGGAGGACCCGGCAGCAACTTATGTGAAGAACGGAGCGGATGTAGCTGTCGTATTCCCTGCAGAGGGCGCTATTTTCCCCGGTGAATCCGTACAGATTATCAAAGGGGCCAAGCATATGGAAAATGCAAAGAAATTTGTAGATTTCATGCTGTCGAAGAAAATCCAGGAAGAAGCGGGCAAGACACTTACGGTTCGTCCGCTCCGCAAAGGCGTTGCTTTGGCAGATTATATGACACCCCAGGATACCATCAAGATGTTCCCGAATTATGATGAAGGCTGGGTATCCGAACATAAAAAGGAAATCGTTGCCGAATGGAATAAGCATCTCGAAAATTCCAGACAGTAATCAAAAGAACATAAAAACAAAGGGGCGTGGGGCGTTTAACGCTCCACCCTTTTTGGGTAGGAGAGTATGATGAGCGTTTCTATTAAAATTGACAAAGTGGTTAAAAAATATGGCGACCATGCCGTTGTAAACGGGTTGTCGCTGGATATACGGCCGGGAGAGTTTTTCACGCTTTTAGGACCGTCAGGTTGCGGAAAAACGACGCTTCTCCGCATGATTATCGGTTTCAACTCCGTCGAGGGGGGAACGATTTATGTGGATGAAAATGCAGTGAACGGAATTCCGCCGGACAAGAGAAATATGGGAATGGTGTTCCAGAACTATGCGATTTTCCCTCATATGTCGGTGAAAGATAATGTGGCTTTCGGTCTCCGCATGCGTCATGTGCCTGAAAATGAAATCGCCGAAAGGGTAGATCATATCCTGAAAGTAGTCAAAATCGATCATTTAAAGGACCGTATGCCTACTGCTCTTTCCGGCGGACAGCAGCAGCGTGTGGCACTGGCAAGAGCGATTGTCATACGCCCCCAGGTGCTTTTAATGGACGAGCCGCTTTCCAATTTGGACGCGAAGCTCCGCATAGAAATGCGGAATGCCATCAAAGAAATCCAAAGACAGGTAGATATCACCACCGTCTATGTAACCCATGACCAGGAAGAAGCACTGGCCGTATCCGACAGGATTGCCGTTATGAACGGCGGTGTCATCCAGCAAATCGGAGAGCCTCAGGAAATTTATAAACGGCCGGCCAATGTTTTTGTTTCCACCTTTATCGGTCTTTCCAATTTGCTCAAAGCTTCTTACAAAGCCGGAAAAGTTTCTTTTGACGGAACGGAATATTCCGTTTCCGTGGATCATCTGTCCGATGATTTGCAGGAAGGGGAAAAGCTGATTGTTTCTGTCCGTCCCGAAGAATTTATTATGAAACCGGGAACGGGCGAAGGTCTGCACGGTAAAATCAAGTCCTCCGTTTTTTTGGGACTTGCAACCCATTATTTCCTGGAATCTGAGCAGGGCGAAGAATGGGAAATTCTGCAAACCGATACAAAGGAAATTTTGCCGGACGGCACGAATGTCACGCTCACGGTGAAGGAAGATTGCATTAATGTATTCCGCAAGGAAACAGAGCATACGGTCATCCAAAGGGAGTCATTATGAAAAAGAAACTGACAGTCTGGAATGTACTGAGCCTCTTGATTCTGTCCGCGTTTGCTCTTTTTGTGATGTATCCTCTTTTTCTGATTTTATATAAGAGCGGAATCAACGGGGACACGGGGGCATTCACAATTGACAACTTTGCCCACTTTTTTGCCAAAAAATTCTATTGGGGAACAATGATCAATTCTCTCAAAGTGACCGTTGTATCCACTATTTTATCGGCAGTCGTGGGACTTCCTCTTGCCTATCTCATGCGGAGTGTAAAAATCAGGGGCGGTAGCTTTTTAAATATTTTAATTGTGATTTCCTATTTATCCCCGCCTTTTATCGGTGCTTATGCATGGATACAGATGCTCGGAAGAAACGGAGTGGTAACCCACTTCATCAATGACCTTTTCGGGATACACTACGGCGGTGTTTACGGATTTGCCGGTATCGTCCTTGTCTTTACTTTGCAATCCTTTCCTCTCGTCTATATTTATGTATCCGGTGCTTTAAAAAATCTGGATAATTCACTGAATGAAGCGGCGGAAAGTCTCGGGTGCAGCCGTATGGGACGGATATGGAAAATCATCGTGCCCCTTGTGATGCCTACACTTCTTGCAAGTTCCATGCTGGTCTTTATGCGTGTCTTTGCCGATTTCGGGACACCGATGCTGATAGGCGAAGGCTACCAGACACTTCCGGTACTCATTTACAACCAGTTTATGGGCGAGGTTTCCGGGGATGACGGGTTTGCGGCAGCCATCTGCTGTATCGTCATCGGACTTACGATTGTTATGTTTTTTGTCCAACGCTTTCTGGCAACGAGAAATACGTATGCCATGACTGCGTTAAAGCCGATGGTGGCGGAAAAAGCGAAGGGACTCAGAAATATACTGGCCCACCTTGCCGTTTATCTCACGGTAGGGCTTGCGGTACTTCCCCAGTTTGTTGTTATTTATACTTCTTTCCTTGCTACTAACGGCGGGCAGGTATTTACCGGCGGATTTGCTTTACAAAGCTATGAGGCGACACTCTTTGCCAAGGATAATGATGTCATCTGGCATACGTATTTCCTCGGCCTCTGTGCCATTGCCATTGTTCTTGTCGTCGGCGTTTTGATTGCTTATTTATCGATGAGAAAGAAAAATGCTTTGAACAGTGTCCTCGATGTGGTCACTATGTTTCCTTTTATCATTCCCGGATCGGTACTCGGTATCGCTTTTGTCTTTGCCTTTAACAAGTCGCCCGTCATTTTGACCGGAACGGCACTCATCATGATTATTTCCTTTGCGGTACGGCGTATGCCTTATACGGTCCGCTCTTCGGCGGCGGTTTTGGGAAATATCAGTCCCAGTATTGAAGAGGCCGCTGTTTCTCTGGGGGCGTCGGAAATGACGACCTTCCGCAAAATTACGATTCCCATGATGGCGCCGGGCGTTCTGTCGGGGGCAATTATGAGTTGGGTGACCATTATCAGTGAATTGTCATCGTCAATCATCTTGTATACCAATTCCACACAGACACTGACGGTATCCATATATACGGAGGTTATTCGAGGAAACTACGGAAATGCCTCTGCTTATGCGACGATTCTTACTCTCACGTCCGTTCTTTCTCTTCTCATTTTCTATAAAGTGACGGGAAAGAGAGATGTATCGGTGTAGTATCAGGCGGTCATATCATATTTTGCAATAGAAAAAAGCGTTCCTTCCCGTTTGGGGAGAAACGCTTTTTTTATCAGCGGTGCAGGTTTTTTCTGTAAAAGATATTGTGAGCCCTGCCCTGCTCGGTCGGAATGAGGAGATCTCCTTCTTGGGAGACGTATTTATCTTCCAGGAGAGAACGGTATACTTTCCTCGTAAACCGTTCCGGCCATTTCATGTGAATTGCCAGATTGGGAATCGCATTTTCCCGTGCAGCCGCTTCTGTACCGTCATGGAAGAGAAGATGCTGGAGAAGGGTTTCCCGTCCGAAGGAAAATCTCTGCTGTTTTCTTCTTCTGAAAGCGGCTACAAGGCCCGTCGAAGGAGCGGTGCAGAGAGAGAAGACAAATAAAAGGCCCAGCACTGATGCCATCATGCCTGCCAGCGACGTGTCGAGCCAGATGGCGCCGACAATACCTGCGACGGAGCCGAAGGAACCGATGAGACAACTCAGTAAAAGCCGGGACGCCATTGTTTTCGTCCAAAGGGAAGCGGTCATGGCAGGAATAATCATGAAAGCAATGACCAGAATGGAACCGATGGATTGGAAAGCGGTGACGGCGGTAAGAGATACAAGTCCCATAAGTCCGTAGTGAATCAGTGCAGGCGAGAAGCCGAGTATTTTAGACAGAACGGGATCGAAGGTGGCAAGCTTCAGTTCTTTATAGAAAAGAGTAATGATTGCCGCGACGATGATAAAAACAATACCGCTCGTGTATATGCCCCTTGCACCGTAATCCGTGCCGTCGATGATCAGGCGGTCGAAGGGGGCAAAAGCGAGTTCGCCGAGAAGTACGCAGTCCGTGTCTATGTGGACGTTGCCGGCGTAGCGGGTGATAAGAATAACGGCGATACTGAAGAGGAAGGGAAATATAAGTCCGATGGCCGCATCAGAAGCGACAAGACGGCTTCTGTACAGCGATTCCACAAGCCAGACGGTGAGTACGCCCATGAGCGTTGCGCCGACGATAAGAAACGGGGAATCCAGACTTCCGGTGAGAAGAAAGGCGAGAATAATCCCCAAAAGTACGGTGTGGCTGATTGCGTCGGTGAGCATGGACATTCGCCGGAGGACAAGGAAGTTCCCCGGTAAAGCACAGCTGATTGCCGTAAAAAGGGCAATAACAAGTATTTCAGCAAAAGAATTCATAGGACGCCTCCTTTTTTAGCAGGAGCAGCCAGTCTTTTGTGATGTAAATACTGACTTACCAAACCTCTTCGCGGAGCAAAAAGCAGACTGGTGATAACGATGATTGAGGCGGCGACGACGATAGCGGGCCCTGTCGGCATTTTGGAAATGGACGAGCTTGCTATCGTGCCTGTTGCCGATGAAACGGCCCCGAAGAGGGCAGATAAAAGAACCATCGGTTCAAGCCGTCTTGTCCATTGGCGGGCCGCCACAGAGGGTGCAATCAGCATGGCACTCATGAGAATGATACCTACCGCCTGGATAGACAGTAAAACGGTCATCATCGTCAGGAAAGAAAGGAGGACATTTAATTTTCCTCCCGGCAATCCGAGCGCTCCCGCATAGTCGGGATCAAAGGCCATGAGTTTCAATTCTTTCCAGAAAAGTACGACCAGTAAAAGAACAATCAAGGAAAGGCTCGTCGTGAGAATGACGTCTCTGTAGAGAATGGTAGAGGCCTGTCCGAAAATAAACTGGTTCAGACCTGCCTGGTTTGCATTTCCTGAATGCTGGATGATAGCGGCCAGTACAAGACCGGCTCCGAAGAAACCGGAAAGAACGGAAGCAAGGACACCGTCAAAAGGAAGACGGGTGTATTGCCGTGCCATAAGAATCAGTCCTGTCGCTACCAGTGCGGAAATAAAAGCACCGAGAAGAAGTCCGTCCAGACTTTTTACGCCGAGAAACATAAAAGCAAGCATGATGCCGGGATACGATGAGTGGGCAATCCCGTCACCCAAAAGCGCTTCTCTGCGGAGAACGATGAAAGAACCGAGGACACCGCAAAGAATGCCCAGTATGGTTGTTCCTGCAAGGACTACCCGGAAGGTATAGTCGCTCCAAAGGGGAGAACTAAGTATTTCCATCAGACTCACTCTCCTTAGACAGGGGAGAAAATGTTTTTTCTATATTTTCCCGGGTAAAAATATCTGCGACCGGTCCTTCGGCAACCAGTTGCCGGTTAATCATGGCAACTCTGTCGAAATACTGTGATACGGTCTGGAGAGCATGGTGGACGACGACAATCGTTTTTCCTTGGGACTGCATTTCTTTCAAAAGAGTGACGATGACTTTTTCCGTCTGGGCATCGACTCCTTTAAAAGGTTCGTCCAAAAGATAGACACTTGCTTTTTGTGCCAGTGCCCGGGCAAGGAATACACGCTGCTGCTGTCCGCCGGAAAGCTCGTTGATTTGGCGGGTCTGATACTCTCCCATACCGACACGGAAAATCATTTCCTCGGCAATCAGTTTATCGCTTCTGCCCGGCCGGCGGCACCAGCCTGCATGGCCGTAGCGTCCCATGAGGACGATGTCGGAAACAGTAGCCGGGAAATCCCAGTTCACGGAACCGTTTTGGGGGACATAGGCGATTTTCTTTCTCGCCTTTTTGGGAGATTCTTCCCCGTCGATAGAAAAACGGAGCCGTCCCGAAACGGGAACCAGTAAATTCAGAATAATTTTTAAAAGTGTAGATTTACCTGCACCGTTAGGACCTACAATACCCATCAGAGTGCCTTTCGGGATGTTTAAATCCAGATCCCAGAGAACAGGCTGCCGGTTATAGGCGGCCGTAATATCTTCCAGTTCAATAACGTTCTGCATGGATGTAATCACCTCTTTCTCAAGCTGAAATGTATAAAAGGCAGGACCGACAAAAAAGAAATCGCCCGGCGTATAAAAAGGGAAGAGGGACCCTCCCATTTAAGATGTTTCTTCTTTGAAGGGGCCCTCCGGTCAGTATACAGTTTTACCGGCATTAACGGAGTGCTCCGGTAATGGTTTTTATATTGTGTTCATACATGCCGATATATGTACCTTCTTTTGTCGATTCATCGCCGAGAGAGTCGGAGTAGAGTTCGCCGCCGATGGAAACATCAAATCCGATGGCTTTAACGGCCGCCTGGAGAGATTCGATTGTTTTGTGCGGAACGGAAGATTCTACAAAGACCGCTTTGATTTTGTGGTCTGCAATGAAGCGGGCCAGTTCGCTGATGTCGGAAGTACCGGCTTCGCTGGCGGTGCTGATGCCTTGGATACCCTTAACTTCGAAACCGTAATCTCTTGCGAAATAAGCAAATGCATCGTGAGCGGTTACAAGGACACGGGCACTTTCAGGAACGGTAGCGACTTCTTTTTTGATTTCCTTGTCCAAATCGTCCAGTTTGGCAAGGTAAGCTTTCAAATTGGCTTCATAATAGGATTTATTCTGCGGATCCTTGGCGGAAAATCCTTTGCAAACTTCACCGGCTGCTTTTTTCCAGTTATTTACAGAGAACCAGATATGAGGATCCTTCGTTTTTTCACCGTCTTGTTCAAAATCAAGAAGTGTAGATTTATCAAGACCGTCGCTGACACGAATCATCGGTTTTTTATTTTTGGCAAGATTATCAAAAATAGCACCCATCTTTCCTTCCAAATGAACGCCGTTGTAAACAACGGTGTCAGCTTTATTCATGGCATCCACGTCACCGGCACTGGCCTGATAGAGATGGGGATCGACTCCGGCTTTCATAAGGCCCGATACTTCGACTTTATCTCCTCCGATTTGTTTTGATAAATCAGAGAGCATTGTCGTGGTGGCAACAACTTTCATTTTTCCCGATTCTTTCGGTGCGGCTTCCTGGCTTTTTCCGCAACCGGAAGACATACAAACGGCCCCGAGAAGTGCCAGGGGCAGGCAAATCCATAACAATATTTTTTTGAACATAACAGTCTCCTTTATAAAATATTACAACAAAAATTACCGAAAACTTTCGTTGCTTTGGATATATTAACACAATAATTAGATAATGTAAATATTTAAAATCGGTAAACCTAAAATATTTAATTATGCATGCAATATGAAATAGAAACGGCATACCACTTAATTATAATTAAAGGATTTAAGAAGTTCTTATTTACGTGATAAGAAAGGACGTTTTGAAAAAGAGATGAAAATTTTATATAATGAGTAGACTAAAAAGAAAAGACAGTATAAATCTCTGTGATAAAAGGAATTTAAAGGAAAGAAGGATTTAAATTGTATCTTATAGATACGTATGATGTCATTGTTGTCGGTGCGGGCCATGCAGGCTGTGAAGCGGCGCTTGCGGCGGCGCGGATGGGATGTAAGACACTCCTGACGACGATTTCTCTCGATAATGTAGCGATGATGCCCTGCAATCCCGCTATCGGCGGACCGGGAAAAAGTCATCTCGTAAAAGAAATAGATGCTCTCGGCGGCGAAATGGGAATCGCAGCAGATAAGACGGCGATCCAGATGCGCATGCTGAACCGCGGAAAAGGACCGGCGGTCTATTCTCTCCGTGCCCAGTCGGATAAGGGGGCGTACCACCGTTACATGAAACAGGTGGTAGAAAATACGGAAAATCTCGATTTGCGCCAGATGCAGGTGACGGATATCCTCGTAGAAAACGGACGGTGCGTCGGAATTACTACGGAACTTCACGAGGAATACAGAGCGAAAGCGGTCATTCTTTGCACAGGCACATATTTGGAAAGCATGATTATTATAGGAGACGTCATGTATTCCGGCGGACCGAACGGAATGCGTCCGTCCCACGGACTTTCGGATAACTTAAAAAAACACGGAATTTCTATGCTTCGTTTCAAGACAGGAACGCCGAGCCGTGTCGATATACGGAGTCTTCATAAGGAAAAAATGATTCCCGAAGAAGGCGATCCGGAAAACCACGCTTTTTCTTTCTTGAGCGAAAGAGAAGACAGAAATGAAAGAATTTGCTGGCTCACCTATACCAATGAAGAAACCCATACCATTATCAGGGACAACATCATGCGAGCCCCGAAATATGCAGGGAAAACGCATGGTGTAGGAGCCAGATATTGTCCGTCCATCGAAGATAAAGTCATCCGGTTTGCCGATAAAGACAGGCACCAGCTTTTTGTGGAACCTGAAGGACTCGATACGACGGAAATGTACGTTCAGGGCATGTCCACATCCCTTCCCATGGATGTGCAGTATGCTTTTTTAAGAACCATACCCGGCCTTGAAGATGTGAAACTCATGCGGCCCGCTTACGCCATCGAATATGATCTCATCGACCCGTTGCAGCTCTATCCCACACTGGAACTGATTCACCTGGAAGGACTTTATTCGGCAGGGCAATCGAACGGAACGAGCGGCTATGAAGAAGCGGCGGCACAGGGACTCATGGCAGGCATTAATGCGGCGCTGAAAATCAAAGGGAAAGACCCGTTCATTCTGGCCCGTCATGAAGCGTATATCGGAACGCTCATTGATGACCTTGTAACCAAAGGAACAGACGAGCCGTACCGTATGATGACAAGCAGGAGCGAATACCGTCTCATTCTCCGCCAGGACAATGCCGACCTCAGGCTCACGCCGAAAGGATATGAAATCGGACTCGTCACGGAAGAGAGATACAAGCACTTCACAGAGCGGAAAGAAAAACTGGAAGAAGCACTTTCTTATATCAGGACAAAGCGGTTTACTCCGAGAAAAGAAATCAATGAAGCACTGGAACGAATCGGCACGGCACCGCTGACTACGGGAACGGGGGCCGATCAGATTCTCAAACGGCCCGAAATGACTTACCGGAAAATGGTGGAAGCCCTCGGCTGTCCCGTCTTTGATGCGGAAGCGACGGAAGAAATGGAAATCACCGTGAAATATGAAGGCTATATTGCCCGCCAGGAATCGGCTATCCGCAAAGCGGCCCGTATGGAAAGTGAAAAAATGCCCGCCGATATGGATTATTTAAATCTGGAAGGAATTTCTATAGAAGCCCGGCAAAAATTGGATAAAATCCGTCCCGTATCACTGGGGCAGGCATCACGTATTTCCGGCGTATCTCCGGCGGATATGTCGGTCCTCATGGTATATCTGAAACAGAAAAAAGGAAATACCATAACAAAAGAATAAAAATCAAAAAAACTCTGTCTGAAAAAAGGCGGAGTTTTTTGTTTCTGCTCACTTGTATTATTTTATTCTTTCGTATCTGCTCACTCTTGCCCCTTCCGACGGCTGACGCCGCCACCTTAGCCAAGGCAAAGCGTCTCACTCACTTTTACAGCGTCGCTTCGCTCCTCGAAAAGTGGTTCGCTTGCTTCCCGACAAGCGGGGACGGCTTTCGGTTCGTATTTTTTCTTCTTAGGCAAAAGTCATTTACTGCTTTTCGAAAGCGAATTCACCCGTGCCGTCATTCTTGAGCGACGGGCAATGTCGGAATGATGATGGACGGAAAAATATAATCTGACTCTTAGCGAAGAATCCGGCATAGGATATCGTTAAATGCGTATGTGTAAAAATTTTAAAAACTATAATTTCTTTCTTCCTTGGTCGTTTGCTGTCCCCGACTTCGGGGAAAGTGCCGAGCTTTGCGAGGCGATAGGGGCATGCGTGCGTACACGGGTCAGAACATTTAAATCTTGTATCCTCTGCCAGATTCTTACCGCTTCCGTTGGTCGGGTATGGCGTTTCACACACTTTTACAGCGTCGCTCTGCTCCTCGAAAAGTGGTTCACTTGCCATCACTTCGTTCAAGAATGACGGCAAGTATTTAATACCGTTCTGTAAGAAACTTTCTTTCGTTTCTGCTCCAACTTGCCCCTTCCGTCAACCTGACGGTTGACACCTTCCCCGACAAGCGGGGACGGCTTACGGTTTGTATCCTATTCTTTTGTGGCAACTTCCATTCAATTTCATTTATAAAAACTTGATTGCTTTCTTCCTTAGTCGTTCGCTTCCCCCGCATACGGAGGGAAGTGCCGAGCCACGCGAGGCGATAGGGGCAAGTTGGCGTACACAAGTCAGAATCATTCTTTTGTGTTTTATTGACAGTATTCGCATTTCAATTTATAAAAGAAATATATATTAGTCAGCGTGAGGTTTTTTATGGACAAGCTATTGGTTTTGGCTCGGGCTATGAGAAAAAATATGACTCCTTATGAAAGAAAGCTTTGGTATGATTTTTTATCCAAATATTCTGTTCGTATTGTCAGACAAAAAATATTCGGTCATTATATCTTGGATTTTTATTGTAAGCAGGCAAAGGTTGCTATTGAGTTAGACGGTTCACAGCATTACAGGGACGTCGGGAAGAGAAACGATGCCGTCCGCACAAAATTTTTGGAAAAGCAGGGAATTCTTGTTTTGCGGTATTCCAATAAGAAGATACATGATAATTTTAAAGGCGTTTGCATGGATATAGACCGCGTGATATCAAGCAGAATCAATCGTTAAGCCGTTTTTTATTTTTGTTCTTTTGTGTCTGCTCCAACTTGCCCCTTTCGACGGCTTCGCCGCCACCTTCCCCATGTCCGGGGACGGCTTAAGGACTTGTATTCTTTTCTTTATACACTAAATTAGCATCAGAACGTCATGCAAGGACGGCTTTTTTTATTTGATCTGTTTCTTTATTTTTTGGCTTGGCTCATATAAAATTGTGATTTTTCCGAGCAAATTAAAATGACCCGCATTTGCGAGTCACTTCATAAAGGATATTCACATAGATATTACAACTCCCGGAAGGTGAGTTAAGGGGTTTGTATTATCTTGCTGCGAAAGACATTTTTGCTTTTGCTGTGTGTTTTGCTATTTCATCTTTAGAAGCCGGTGCTCCCTGGATGAAATCGGTGAATTCTTTTCCTTTTTCTCCCATGTGGGGGAATACTTTTGCAGAATCGATACGATGTTGCATGATTCTTCCGAATAACTGGTGTCTTTTAACTGTCATGATAACCACTCCTCTCTGTTGTTTCAACAGCAAACTCATTAATTTTTGGTCGGCATCTTTGCTTAGCTATACTGTACATCACTTTCGCCTAGATTAAAAATACCTGATTGGAATTTAAAATATTTCTTATTAGAAAAATATCTCCATTTTCATATCTTAAATTGACTTTTTTGTAATTATATATTAATCTATAAAACAATAGAACTCGGTAAGCTCTGCAATTGTATCCGGCCGGCATCGGAAAGTATTGCAAAGGAGTCTTTTATGGAAATAGATAATTATAGGAATTTTCTGGCTATTGTAGAGGCGGGAAGTATGACTGCCGCTTCGGAGTTTGTCCATATCGCCCAGCCTGCATTGAGTAAGCAGCTGAAGTCGTTGGAGAATTATTTCGGTACGAAGCTGATTATCACGACGCGGGGCAGCAAGCATCTGATTCTTACGGATGCGGGGAAAATTTTGTATCACAAGGCTAAGTATATTTGTTCTTTGGAGGATATGGCAAAGAATGAGATTGATGATGTCAGTGACGGTAACCGCGGTACGCTCCGTATCAGTGCGGCCAATTCACGGTCGTCGGTTTTTATAAAGACTTGTCTTGAGCCGTTTCATGATTTGTTCCCCAATGTGATTTATGAGATTTATGAGGGCAGCGTGAATGAGCAGTCGCAGCAGCTTTTGAGCGGTGTGACGGAGCTCGGTATTTTGAGTGTGCCTTTGATTCATCAGAATGATTTTGAGGTTTTGTTCCAGCGCAAGGAAGAGGTTTGTGCGATTTTCGCCAAGGATTCGAAGTTCCTGACGGAGGAAATGCGGAATTCCGATATGGTGTCGCTCGAGGATATTGCAGGGTTGCCGCTTTGTCCTTCTGCCGGGTGTCATCTGATTATCAGCAAGGCGTGCAAGGCGCATAATATCAAGCCGAGGATTCTGAGTATTTGTACGACCAGAACGGCGGCTCTCCAGTGGGCTTCCGATGATTACGGGGTCAGCATCGTTCCTATCGAATTGACGGAAGAGATTGACGATCAGCTGGTATATAAACAGATTAAGGATGTGGATCCGGATTTGCATAAGACGGTGGTCAAGGTGAAGGGGCGTCCTTTGTCTGTGATTGCCAAGAAGTTCTTGAAGTTTTATTCCGAGGTCCGTCATTCGGAACGGGTACGCAAGTTAAATGAAATGGAATAAGAAAGCAGGCACTGTCGTTTTTTGACGGTGCTTTTCTTTTTTTGGTTTTTTATTTCTTTTTTTATTTACGGTGTATGCCGTGAATTTTCCTTTCTTTGGCTTGTATAGCTATGTTTTTTGTCTTGTATGATTGCGGTTCTCATGTTATTATTAATTTGAATTTATATTTCTATTTGTTTTGCTTTTTTTATTTGCTAAAATAATATTGTACTATCTCTGTGATAAGGGGGAACTTGTATGATAAACAGCGGTAAGCGTTATATTGCCGGAGTGATGCTGATAGCCGCTCTGGCCGTTTCGGGCTGCGGTAAGAAGGATAATCCGGATGCTTCGGCGGTCTGGGGTCAGGCAGATGCTACGGAAGTATCTATCAATACTAAAATTCCGGGGCGTTTGGTCGATTTGTATGTGCAGGAGGGCGTCCGTGTCCATAAGGGGGACGTGCTGGCACAGGTCGATGCCCGGGAAGTGAGTGCCATGAATGCGGCGGCTAAAGCAAAAATCAGTGCCGCAAAGGCAGGCCAACTTCAGGCGGAGGCCAATCTGGATCAGGCACGCCGGGATTTGGCACGTTATGAGGAATTGTACCGGGCCGGGGCTATTTCAAAGTCTATGTATGAAAATTTCCAAAGCAAGTGTGAAATTCTCGCTGCTGTTTGTGAGCAGGCAGAGGCTAATGTAGAGGCCAGTACGGAGGCTTTCAACCAGTCGGCGGTCAATGTGGGTGAGACGGTCATTACCGCGCCTTTTGACGGAATTGTGACGACGAAATATGTGGATGCCGGTGCTATGGTTTCTACCGGTATGCCGATTGTGGGTCTTCAGGATCCTTCGAAGAATTGGGTCAATTTCAAGGTGAAGGAAACGGATTTGGATAAGTATGAGCTGAACAGTGAAGTCACTTTGTACGGGCGCAATAAGAATCTCCAAGTGAAGGGTACGATTGTCGATATTTCCCAAAAGCCCAGTTTTGCCACTTACAGAGCCACGAGTGAACGGGGCGATGATCAGGATATTATTACTTATAATGTAAAGGTGCAGGTGAACGATCCCCGTATACGGCCGGGTATGCGTTTCAGAATGTAATGATGGTGGGACTATGTTAAAAGGATGGTTTCATGAATCAGGGCTTGCTTTCAGGCAGGAATTTTATGGTGCAGGGCGTTTTAATAAGACCCTGCTTTTTCTGCTTGTTTTGCTTCCTCTTGTGTATACTCTTCTTTTCGGTGCGGCTTACAGTGCAAATGTATTGAATCACATTCCCGTCGTTGTCTGTGATTTGGAGCAAAGCAGTATTTCCCGCACGCTGGTTCTGAATTATGATACGTCGGACCGTTTCCGTGTGGTCAAGCAGGTATCGAGTTATGAGGAAATGCAGGCGGCTTTGAAAAACGGCGAGGCCAAGGTCGGTCTTTATGTCCCGTCCGGGGTGGATAGAAATCTCCGTACGGCGGCTCCTGCCGAGGTGGGCGTTTATATCGAGGCTTCGAATATGGTGTACGGCAGTGCCGCTCTGGTAGCTTCCGAGGAAATCAATTTGAATCTTTTGGTCGGCGGAAGTCAGAAAATACTGGAGCATATGACGATTTATCCCGACCGTGCTTTACGGATGGCGTATCCTGCGGCCATGAGTGTGCGTATCCTGAATAACCCGACGAACAGTTATTGCAATTTTATGCTTTTAGGGCTTGTGTGCAACGGTATCCAGATTTCTCTTTTCCTTTATGCGGTCGATATGTTTGTCAAAAATAAAGCGCAGAAATGGCGTTATAAAACAGCTTTGCTCTGGGGAAAACTTTGTGCCGTGGAATTGGTATCTGTTGCTGTTTTCAGTATCTGCCTTTTGATTTCCCAATACGTATTTGCCGTCCCTTTGCGGGCTCCGTGGTATGAATTTTTATTCCTGGAGGCTGTGTTTGTCTTTTTCTTTACCGGTCTGGGAATGTTCTTATCCATCATTTTCAATGCTCCCGTGCTGGCGCTTCAGGAAACACTGCTTTTCATTATGCCCGGTTTATTGTACAGCGGTCTGAGCTGGCCGCAGGAATGGCTCGGGCAGCTTCCCGCCATTATACGGGCGATTTTCCCGATTACCTATCTGGCTCTGCCGATGCGGGACTTGTCGCTTGCAGGTGCATCGAATCTTTTGGACAAGGATATCGGTATCATGGCAGCGGCAGGTGTCATTCTTATGATTCTCACTTTCTTCCTTGTGAAGTATCGTAAATGGCAGGAGGTGTCTTGATGAAAAAGTATCTCCGCCTTATCAAAAATGAGCTGGCTCATATCTTTTATCATGATTTACGCCGCGGCGTTCTTCTCTTGGGAGCGGCGCCTGCGTATTTACTCCTTTTTGCCTGGTTATATGCGTTCGGTATAGTCAATCAGATTCCTCTTCTCGTTGTCGATCAGGATAATACATATCTCAGCCGTGAACTGACCCGTTCTTTTACCGACAGTGACGGTTTCCGTGCCGTGGCCCGGGGCAGCAGTCTTCAAGACGTGGAAGACTGGTTCGGTCATGACGGCCGGCATACCGCCGCTTTGGTCATTCCGAAAAATTTCACCAAAGATATCGAGCATGAACGGCAAAGCACGGTTTCTCTCATCGTTGAGGGAAGCAATATGATGATTACAAGCAACAGCAATATTGCGGCGTTTGAGATTATCCAGCATTTCAATCAGGAAACCGGAAAAAAACTCGTCGCAAGAGATCTCCGCCAAATTCCTTATCTGGCAGAACGAAGAATGGCGCCCGTCGATTTCAATTACCGGATATTGGGAAATCCGAAGCTTGATTATATGCGTTTCTTCGTCTACGGACTTGCCCTGATTGCCATGCAGCAAGGGTTGCTCCTGTCCGTATCCAGCGGTATTTTATGGAAAGGAAACAAACCGGTTCCCGAAGAATTTGCTTTATCCCGTTGGAAACGCTGGATGGTCAAGACATTTGTTTACTGGTCGCTCGGTATGTTTTCTTATGCCGTCTTCCTCGGTATAAGCAACCACTTTTTCATGCTTCCCGTAAACGGCAATTTTGCGGAGCATTTCATGCTTGCCGGAAGTTTCCTGTTCTGCATCGTACAACTTGGCGGCATTGTTGCCTCCCTGTGCAAAGACGAGCTTCTCTTCAGCAGGGTTTCCGTTTGCTATACCGTGCCTGCCTTTATTCTTTCCGGCTTCACCTGGCCTCTCGAGGCTATGCCTTTCTGGGTGCGCTGTCTGGCTTATCTGTCACCGTATACATACGTCGCAGATACGGCGAGAAATTTATACATCTACGGGAGCGACAGCAGACTGGCAATAAATTGTGCCGTCCTTTTCATAACAGGTCTCGTGGCTTTCCCCATTGCCTCAAAACTATACAGCAAGATTATAGAGAAAAAGAACAGCAAATAATAAAAAAGAGACACCTTCTCCATGAGGGTGTCTTTTTTCGTGCCGCCATGTAAAAACATATCAATTAAAAAATTTCTATGTCAATTTAGCGGAACACTCTTATTCTATTCTTCCTTTTTGTATATAATAAGAATCATGTGAAAATATTTATATTTCTTTACAGGAGGATAGTTATGAGATTAAATTTCACTAAAAAACTTGCTTTATCAACAACTTTTTTATCTGCACTCATCACCACAGGTATCAGTGCCCACACTTTATGGATCAATATGAGTGACTACACCCCTGCCTATCATCCGAATCGTGGTGCAGTGACCCATTTATATATGGGGTGGGGTCATGACTATCCTGTCGACGGATTTATTAATGCTGATGATTTCACCGATGTTTCCTTGATTTCTCCATCCGGAAAAAAAGAAGCCCTTACAAAAGTAGCCCTTACTTTGAGAAAAGACGGTTATGGCGAAACAGAGCTGACGCTTAGTGAAGAAGGTCTTTATCTCACTGCCATTACAATACGAACTGCCTTGAATACAACGTACAGAGAAAACGGCAAGGAAATCGCCGTCAAAGGTCAAAAAACGGGACATAACGATATTGTGAGCAGCGTTTATTCCCAACAGTTTGCCAAATCTATTTTCCTTTCCGGCAACAGCTTCACCGGAAATATCAGTCGTCCTATCGGCCATACCTTGGAAATTGTCCCTCTGACCAATCCTTTTGCTCTGGAAAACAACCGGGGCGGCCGCATGAAAGTCAAGGTACTCTATAAAGGAAAGCCGCTGGCATTCCAAAAACTTCAGGCTATGTATGAAGGCTATTCCAAAAATGATGAATCATCTGCTTATGTGTCCACAAATAGAGACGGTATAGCGGACATCCGCATCGATCACTGGGGCGCATGGGTCATCAAAACAAGACTTGACACCACGCCTTCAGATGAATTAAAAGATAAGGTAAATACAGAAAGATATTTTGCATCCTTGACATTCTTCGTTCCTTAAACTCACCGGTGTTCCGTTGCTAAACAATAAACCGTTTATCATTTAACAATTTATAATACAATAAAAAAAGGACACTCCTTTGAGTGTCCTTTTTCATATCTATCAGCAGCTTCCTATCAGCTCCGCCGTTGCTCTCTATATTTTGTTCGTCGTTTCTCTCCTTCAAAATATGTTCGC
>OIEW01000067.1_pt1 | contig 38933 bp, 45 predicted proteins | sample 1581891 | NCBI WGS metagenome assembly OIEW01 (sample SAMN07977758, study PRJEB24534) | human gut metagenome
TGGCGATAGCTGTGAGGATCCACCCGTACCCATGCCGAACACGGAAGTTAAGCTCACAAACGCCGAAAGTACTTGGCCGGAGGCGGCCCGGGAGGATAGGAAGCTGCTGATAAACATGAAAAAGGACACTCAAAGGAGTGTCTTTTTTTGTTGTGTAAATGATGATGTTTTATGTACAGGTAGAGGTTTTATGGATAACATCTTTCAAAAATAATCTTGATACATACCTGATGATATCAATTTATAATATTTCATTGCATTTCAATTATTGAATATGTAAAATTTAAATGAGATTAGATTTTATTTATTTTGAACTACTGAGAGGAAAAAATGAATAATAAGCTTTCTTTAGTAATAAAGGGCGGATTGTTACATGATGATGGGAAAATATGTCAAAGAGCAACCCGTGAACGAGAAAAACATTCGGTATTAGGGAAAAATTTTCTTGCACAATTTTTATCCGATACATCTTCTGATAAGCAATTGCTGAGATGTATTGCTTATCATCATCACGCAGAACTTTCTCATGCTAATTTGCAAAATGATGACCTTGCTTATGTAGTATACGAGGCAGATAATATTGCAGCCGGTCTTGACCGCCGTGAAAATCAAGATTCAACTGATACAGAATTCGGATTTGATGCAAATGCTTGCCTTGAAAATATATTTAATGTATTTGCTAAGCAAGGAAAATCATCTTATTTTCCGCTAAAACCTTTTGATGCTGACAAAAAATATCATTATCCGAATTCATTAAGTAAATCTGCGACAGCAGGACAATATAATTCTATTATGCAGTACCTTTCTGAAAATTTTAAGAAAAAAAGTCCGCTGGAAATGGAAGATAATGAACTTCTCCGTATTTTAGAGGATACGACGGCATATATACCTTCAACGACAAAGATTTCTGAATATAGAGATATTTCATTATTTGATCATCTTAAACTCACCGGTGCGATTGCGGGGGCGATGATAAAATATTTTGATGCGAACGGAGTGACAGATTATAAAAAAAGCTGCCTTCTGTCAAACAAAGAATACAGAGAAAAAGAAATGTTCTTGATGATATCAGGCGACTTTTCAGGGATTCAGAAATTTATTTATCGGATTCAATCGAAAGGAGCAATGAGGATGCTCCGCGGCAGATCTTTTTATCTGGATATGGTACTGGAAAATATAGTGGATGATATCTTGGAAGAAATACAACTTTCGCGTGCCAATTTGATTTATTGCAGTGGGGGGCATTTCTATATTTTAGCGGATAATACGGATGAAACCCGTCAAATGATAAAAGAAGTATCGGATAAGGTCAATAGGGATTTAACAGATATGTTTTCCGGTTCATTGTATTTAGGCATGGGGTGTATTTCTCTTTGTGCAAATGATTTAATGGGGGCATCTTCTCAGGAGAAGAGAAAAAATATATTTAAGGATATCAATAAGAAGGTTTCCGAATCAAAACAAAAAAGGTACAATTCAGAGATGCTGGCAGGGTTGTTTGATGAGCAGAGTACAATCAATGTGGTGGAAGCAAATGAGAGAGAATGTGCTTTTTGTCATACTGTATCCGGGCATGTAACCCCATATCGTGCCGGACAATATGACAGTGAAGAAGAAAATGAAGAAGAGGTAGAGGTTTGTGATATTTGTAACGGATTATATGGATTAGGGAAATCAATTCTTGAAGATAAGAAAACATTATTCGGAGTACTCAATAAAAAGCCGGAAGCAGAAATGTATGTGCCGATACCGTCATTACATGAAAAGCATTGGCTGGTTGCAGAAACTTTAGAATCACTGGAAAAATTGGAAAAAGAGGGCAGTTTGGTAAGAATTTATGCCAAAAACGGATCTAATACATCTTCACTGATGTCTGCCCGGATTTGGGTGGCTGATTATGCAGCAAGGGATTCCTGTAACCGGGTTATGAATTTTAATGAGTTGGCAGAAAAAACGGGAGATGAAATTCAAAAAGGAATTAAGAGACTCGGTGTACTCAGGGCTGATGTGGATAATTTAGGATCTGCTTTTATAGCCGGATTTGTGAGAAAAGAGCTTGAAAATCCAAATGAATATGCCACATTATCAAGATATGCCACTTTGTCAAGGAGTATGGAGCAATTTTTTAAACACATCATTATTGATATATGCAATAAAAAATTGCCGGCAGATATTTCTCCTTTTTATTTATTTGGAGAAAAAGAGGAAAGTCCAAGAAAAATACATGTAGTTTATTCAGGAGGAGACGATCTATTTATTGTAGGGGCTTGGGATGATTTGCTTGAGTTTGCTGTTGATCTGAAAAACACTTTTGATGTATATACGAATGGTAAATTGACCTTTTCGGCCGGACTCGGTTTGTATTCACCCCGTTACCCGGTTAGTCTCATGGCAGAACTTACCGGAGATTTAGAATCATTAGCGAAAGAAAATCCGGGAAAAGACAACATTGCACTTTTTGGAAATGATACTAAATATGGAATAGGAGGCAAGAAACAGAAGGCATCCGTTTACCACTGGTCAGATTTTACGGACAGGGTATACGGTGAAAAAATAGTTTTTCTTAAGGACCATCTGTTGTTAAATGGAATTAATGAGAAAGACAAAAGCAAGAATCGCATATATGCAGGCAAATCTTTACTGTACCGGATTATGAAACTGCTTAGCGGAAGTGAAAACAGTAAAATGGATTTGGCACGATTTGCCTATACACTGGCAAGACTAAAACCTCAGAATAAGCAACTACTGCCTTGCTATGAAGAGGTAAAAAATGCATTTTATAAATGGGCATTGTATGAGAACTCAAGGAAAGAGTTAATAACAGCACTTCAAATTATTATTTATCGCATGCGGGATAAGGAGGAAGCATAATGCTGGAAGAGAATCAAATTGTAGATCGTGCGGAAGAGGTCATGAGGACACTGTCCCAAAGCAAAAAGATGGTGACAACTTCACAAATCAGGAAGTTTTTGACCGCAGTCAATACGGTAAAAGAGAAAATAAGTATGTACCGGATGGATAATAAGGAGCAAAATGATTTGTTACCGGTAAGTTTACAGGCACAAATTAAATATCTGAAAGTGAAACTGGCTTATCAAATCGGAAGAAATAAAGGGAAATACGGAAATCCCGTTGAAGCATTTGAGAAAGAAGCCGGCCTGATGAAGTGGATTGACGAGATTAAAGGCAGCGCGAAAGAATATGATAAATTTTCCAACTATATAGAAGCTTTGGTAGCATATCATAAATTTTATGGAGGAAGAGATTAATTATGGCACAAATACAATTAAAAGGAAAATTGCTTATCCGGGCAGTACTTACCGTAAAAACAGGCCTTCATATCGGAGAATCAAGTGATTTTGCGCCGATTGGAGGCGTGGACAGTCCGTTTATCCGTGATCCGCTGACAAAAAATCCGATTATACCCGGGAGCTCATTAAAAGGGAAGATGAGAACACTCCTGGCAAAAGTACGTGACGGAAGAATCGAATTACCTGATCCGTCAGCGGATGAACCGGTGGTTGCCCGCCTTTTTGGTGTTGCTCCTACAGATGGAAATAAAGACATCAAACCGGCCCGCCTGCAGTTTTTTGATGTATTTGTCAAGAGTGAAACGGTGCAAAAGTTTAAAAATCTGGACACGGATACTTACTTAGGAGAAATAAAAGCGGAAAACACTATCAACAGAGCTACCGGCATAGCCAATCCGAGAATGATTGAACGTGTACCGGCAGGCATGACCTTTGATTTCCGGTTGGTATATAACATAGAAAATGAAGAAGAACTCGAAGAAGATTTACAGGTTTTAATCAGAGGATTCCGTCTGCTACAGCTTGACTACATAGGTGGGCACGGTTCCAGAGGCTATGGACGTATTGCATTTTCAAATTTCAATGTCAAAAAGATGGATCCGGGAACGGCAGAACTGTCGGAGGAAGTTATATTAACTGAAAAGTTTAAGGAAACAGAATTATGAAAGCTTTTGAAATTATTCTTCTGAAGTTCATTACTCCTGTGCATTTTGGTGATGCGGCAGAAGGCGGTGGCTTAGGGACGGTATTATCCTATGCCAGGGCGGATACATTTTTCAGTGCTTTGTGCAGGGAGGCGGCAGATATTTCGCCCGAGCTGTTAGGATGGCTTATCAGGAAGGCGAATGCCGGAGAAATACATATTTCTGATTTACTACCATGGAAAGAATACATGTCCTGTTATCAATTGTATATACCTCGCCCCGTGATGCCACTTCTGTCAGTAGAAGGTAGTGAAACAGAAATATTATCATTTGAAGAAGTGCAAGAAAAATCCCAGGAGCGGAAACAACTGAAAAAACGATCTTTTATCCGTACCGGCGATATAGATAAATATTTGCATAATGAAACGATAGAAAAAGAACCTGTGTTCGGTGAAAAGATACTCCGCGCACAGTTCAACGGAAGGGAAAATATGCCCTATCATGTGGCGGCATACCAATTTGAAGAAAAAGCAGGATTGTATATCATAGTTTCCGGAGAAGAAACGGATCTTGCAAAGATAAACCGGCTTATTTCATTGACCGGACTTTCCGGCATAGGCGGAAAACGTAGCAGCGGATACGGAAAATATATATTTGAAGATGATCCTTTAATTCTCGGTACGGATGACATCTATGGTGGTGATGACTCTGTTTTGTATCAAATGCTTATAGCTAAAAACGCAGACTGTTACATGGCACTTTCTTCTTTTTTACCCGGGAAAACAGAAGTGGAATTTGCAGGAAACGGTACCGGGAAAATTATTAAGCGGGGAGGATTTGCCTGGTCAAGGCAAATGAAAGAACCGTTTAAGACAAATACTGTGTATATGATGAGTGCAGGATCCTGCTTTTCTAAACGTCTGGAGGGCAGAATGGCGGATGTTAATAACGGTTCGTCACCGCATCCTGTTTATAAATATGGTAAAGGACTGTTTGCGGGGCTGTCATTATGATGAAATACTGGGAAATAAAATTAACTTGCTCTTCTCCCGTACATATAGGGAGCGGACATATCTACAAAAAGAGTGAATATATCTGCTATACCAAAAATAAAAAGGCCTACGTCCATTTTCTGAATGAAACCAAATGGGCAGAGTATCTATTGAAAGAAAATCTTTTAGAGACCTTTGTTTCCGAGTTGGAAAGAAATCCTCTGAGATTGTCTATTTATGAATTCCTGAAGAAAAATGCAGATCATCAATTCATTCATCATGTGATAGAAGATATGATAAAAAAGGGGATTTGCTCACATCCTGTGACAGCAGATATGGAAAATACAGATGATCAAAGAAATACACTTAATGATATACACGGCTGTATAAAAGATGAAAACGGGCACATGTATATTCCCGGATCAAGCCTGAAAGGGGCATTCCGCACGGCTATCTTTGTGAAGTGGCTGCAAGAACATAAAGAAAGATATAGAAAAGAATGGGAAAAAATAGTACAGGAAATAGAAAACGGCATGTATGGTGAGAACACATCTTACGTAATGAGAAAAATAGGAAAAATAATGGAAGATATGGAAAGGGAAATTTTCATAATTCCTGATAAAGAGAAAAAACGGAATATGACAAACAGCCTGCTTAGAGGTTTGTCGGTAAGTGATACAGGACCTGCCTTGAAACCCGGTAAAATCGTACAAAAAGCAGATGCCGGAGAAAATGGCGGTCGTCATACCATTTCCCTTTGGCGGGAATGTATGATGCGTGGTGAGGAAATCTTTTTTACCCTCGGGATAGATGAGAAAATCATGGCAAACTTAGGAGTGACCGATGCAGAATCACTGATTAAGTGCACACAAAACTTTGTTGATCATCAATGTGATTTACTTTGGGACTCTCTTTCAGGACATGATGAAATTGAATCCATGCAGGATGCAGATCTCATATTAGGCGGAGGAGCCGGGTTCCTGAGTAAAACTGTCATGTATGCACTGGCTCCGACACCCCAGGAAGGAGTCCGGGCAGTGCAAAAAATCATGAAAAAGAAATTCCCGAGAGGACGGCATGGCAAGGGTGAACAAATATCTCCCCATACGCTGAAACTGGCCAAAATGGGAAGAGATTATCAGGTGATGGGAATGTGTCAGTTAAGCGTGGTAAAAGAATTATGATAACTTTAGTGGAGAGAGAACTGCAATTACCGGCGGAGATGACCTTTACTCCATCCCTGGGCTCTATATTTCAAGGAGCATTGATAGAACATATGAGTAAAGATTGGGCAGAAAAAATGCATGAAACCGGTGTCAGACCGTATGCCCAGTATCTCCATAAGAAAGAAGAAAAAATCTTTTGGCGTATAGCGACATTGAATGATGAAAGTTTTGAAAATATTGTCTGTCCCATTATGGATAAAAATAAACTTTGGCTGAAACAAAAAGGTTGTGAGATTGGTCTGGAAACGCTTAATGTGATAAAAGAAACATCTTTTTCGTCGCTGGAAGAAAAGTTTTGGGCAGGAACAGACCGGATTCATCACATAGACGTGAACTTCCTGACAACCACATCCTTTAAGAAAAACGGGACCTATTGTCTCTTCCCGGAAACGATTCTCATTTTTAATACGCTTCTTCGTAAGTGGAATACTTATTCAGATAGCATGATTTTAGGAGAAAGCCATTTAGAAAACAAATTATCCGATGGAATGAATATTACCGGATATCGTCTTCAATCCCGTCCGTTTTCTCTGGAAGGACGTCGTATCTACGGCTTTTCCGGGAATCTGAGAACTGGGCTTTTTAAAAATGACATAGTAGCCCGTATGGCCGGTATGCTGCTTGCTTTTTCAGAATATGCAGGCATCGGAATCAAGACTGCCCTTGGGATGGGAGCCGTAAAAACATATATTTCTTACTATACAAAGGAGGGAATATCATGAAAATTTTATTTTCTCCTGCAGGAGATACAGACCCTGTCAGAGGATTCTATGACGGGGCAATGTTGCATATCATTCGTCATCATGGCCCTATGGATAAGGGCATCATATTCCTTACAAAGGATATGGAAATGAAAGAAGAAGAAACAAATTGCTACACCGCCGGTATCCGATCGGTTAATCCGGACTGCAATATCGAGTTTATTAAAAGCGCAATTACCGATCCCCATCAATTTGAATCATTGACGGCACTTCAAGATGCCTATGCCGATGCAAGAAAAAGATATCCCGAAGCAGAATGGTACCTTAATTTATCCTCAGGCACGCCCCAAATCAAAGCGGTCATGGCACTTCTTGCTCTCGACTATCCTGATGCGAAAGCAATCCAGGTGTCAACGCCTGAAAAGAAATCAAACCGCGGAAATGAACCGTGGCAAAATAAAGAAGATTTGGAGCAAATGCTGGAATTAAATGAAGACAATAGATCTTTATCGGCAAACCGTTGCAATATATCGAATTTAACACTATTAAAAAAGCATAGTCTCAAGCTGCAAATCAAATCACTGGTGCAGAACTATGAATATGAGGGAGCATTCCGGCTCATTAAACAAAACAAAGTACTGTTTTCAGAAATCACAGAGAAGCTTCTCCGACATGCTGTATACAGGGAAAACCTGATGTGGAGAGAGGCAAATAAAATCATTTCCCGGTATCAGAATACTCCGCTTATCAGTAAAGCAGGAGATTTTGAAGAGTTTTTCCGGGTTATGGAATTGAGACAAAAGAAAAAGCAGCTACCGGAATTCATCATGAAAATCTCCCCGGTACTTAAAGAGTTAGGCGAGACATATCTGGATAAAATTAAAGAACTTGATATCAGCCACTGCGGATACCAAAGTAAAAAAGGGTTCATAATAGACCGGAAAAAGATGAATGTATTTGATCCATACCTGGTTCAATTCCTGGAACGTGAATTGGGAGCCACTCTGAAAAGTGGACCGTTATATTTCAATATAATAACTTATATCTGTCAATACTACAGTGAAAACAGTGAAAAAAACAATGAAGAACATCAAGAAATCACCAAAGCCTTTTTGCAACTCAGAAAAGTAGAAGAAAAAGTCAGAAATCGGGTAGCTCATGAAATTACCAATATTGACGAGTTGGAAATACAAAAATTTACACAAAGCACCATAGATAAAGGCCTCAAGTCCGCCCAAATTTTATATCTTCTCCACCGGACTATTAAGCTTATCCGTGGAGAAGATGTGTATTGGGATTATGACCAGTTGAATGAAAAAATAATAGAAAGCCTGTAAAAAATGGAGTTGTTATGAGTTGGATCTAAGTGACTGAACCTGGAGCAAAGTTTTCTAAATGTGGCGGACGATATATTATCAATGGAAAAAAGAAAATATAAATCAGCGCCGATACCAGATGACGTCGTATCAAACCTTGAATAATGACGGTCCAGACTTATTAAAACTTCCGTGTGGAAAGATTCCGCCGCAAATATTAAAATATAACCGGACAGGATAGACATTTTCAACTATGGGAAATAAAAAACATCCTCGAAAGAGGGGACGGAAACTGTGCTACATAAGCCACTCCGTCTATTAATTCATTCATTGTTAATAAAAAACATCCCCGAAAGAGGGGACGGAAACTGCATATCCCCACTCGCACATGCAACCCTTGCTGTTCTGGAATAAAAAACATCCCCGAAAGAGGGGACGGAAACTTTTGACCGCCTATGATACCCGATTTGACGACTGCATTGAATAAAAAACATCCTCGAAAGAGGGGACGGAAACATGATAAGTGTTTCATAGGGACTGTTTTCCAAATAAGCAAAGGAATAAAAAATATCCCCGAAAGAGGGGACGGAAACTCTTTTATTTCCTCCATTGTCATGGGGACGGTCGTTGTAAACAAATAAAAAACATCCCCGAAAGAGGGGACGGAAACCTGACTTCGTTCATGCTTTCTTCGCTCATTTCATAAGTTGAAATAAAAAACATCCCCAAAAGAGGGGACGGAAACAGTGCTTCTTTTCCACTTCTGAATACGTTTCCAAGTGCAAATAAAAAACATCCCCGGAAGAGGGGACGGAAACACGGCGACGGCTTGATATTCGTTTCTTTCCATCGCTTCGAATAAAAAACATCCCCGAAAGAGGGGACGGAAACGAGCCAATTTATGCTAAAATATCAGATGACAAGGATTATTTAAGTTTGATTTTAGGTTTATTAGCAAAGGCGTGATAAAAAATGCAAGATGCGGAAGTTAAGATTTGGAACGATACGATTTCTGAACTTATTGCGGCACAAGAACGATATATGGCGAAGTTTGGTGCAAATTCTTTGGATTATGCGACCATATGCGATCCGTTAAATATCGACATCGAAGAAATGAAAAAGGCCATCAAACGGCTAAACCGGGCAATAGATACAGGCAAGCCATATCCAAATACCCCGCCGATGCCGGGATTGGTTTATTGACAAAAACCGCAACGATAAAAGTCGCGGTTTTAATGAAAATAAAAAAGAACCCCGAAAGAGGGGACGGAAACTCGTCATCTTAAAAACTCAATCTGTTTAAATATGTCCATGAATAAAAAAGAACCCCGAAAGAGGGGACGGAAACTATCTAATTTCTCTTAATTCATCAAGGACATCAGAGAATACCTAAAATAAAAAACATCCCCGAAAGAGGGGACGGAAACATTTTAATCCAACAGGGTCTTACCCCCGACAGCAAGAGAGAAGAATAAAAAATATCCCCGAAAGAGGGGACGGAAACTCATGAAGATTTCTCCCATACCATTCGAATATCTGCATTGAATAAAAAACATCCCCGAAAGAGGGGACGGAAACTTTTGCACATACAGCTTTCTCCCATCAGGTTTAATCACAAGAATAAAAAACATCCCCGAAAGAGGGGACGGAGTTTTCAAAGGCTGTCTTTTCAGGCAGCTTTTTTATTGAATAAAGTTATCCGCCTTGCTATGATAAGGTACGAATGATTATATAAAAGAGGATTCTATGCGTTTGGAATTTATTGTGCCTGTTTCGCAGGACGGGCGGAAATTGAAATCTTGTATCCGCTCTTATAAGGGGATTTCCGCTTCACTTTGGAAACGAATCAAGTGGGATGGAAGGGTTACGATTAACGGTGTGGAAAACAGGAATGCCAATGTAATTCTTCGTAAGGGAAATGTTGTGGTTTGTGAATGGGACGAGAATTCCGATATTATTCCTTCCGACAGACCTGTTGATATTTTGTATGAGGATTCGTTTCTTCTTGTGGTGAATAAGCCGGTGCAGATGTTGATTCATCCCACGAGCCGCAGTGTGCAGGATACGCTGGTGAATGCGGTGGCCGGTTATTACCGCAGGGTGAAAACGGAGGCAGGTATCCACCCGCTGTATCGTTTGGACAGAAATACAACGGGCGTGGTAGTTGTTGCTAAATCGGCGAGAATCCAGCACGCTCTTTCTAAAAGTCATGATTTGATGTACAGGGAATATATCGCATTGGCAGAAGGAAATATCAGGGACTCTTCGGGACTTATTGATGAGCCTATCGGCCGCAAACCCGGAAGCATTGTGGAATGGATGGTCAGGGATGACGGTAAACCGGCGCAGACCGAATTTACGGTGCTGGAGCGGAAGGAAGATTTCACGGTCCTCCGGTTACATCTTTTGACGGGGCGGACACATCAGATTCGTGTCCATCTTTCGCATGCAGGGCATCCTTTACTGGGAGATGATTTATACGGTGGCGATACCCGCTTGATAGACAGGCAGGCACTTCATGCTTTTTCCGTACGGTTTACTCATCCCGAAACGGGAGAAGCTCTTCATTTTGAGGCACCGCTGCCTGAAGATATGCAGAAACTTATCATTTCTAAGGAGAAATCATAAAAATGGCACAGATTATCCAAAAAAATAATGTATCTGTTCTTACTTTTTCCGTTTTTGAAAAGGAACCTTTGATTGCTGCCGTATCAGGACGTCCCGGCGGAGTGAGTGAAGGTCCTTTTTCGAGTTTGAATATGGGTTTTTCTGTCGGAGATGATGAAAGTCATGTGATAGAAAACAGGAAACGTTTTTTTGATGTGCTGGGAGCGGAAGCATCACAACTTATCAACTGCAGACAGGTACACGGAGTCCGTATGGAGCAGGCGGGAAGAAAAGATTGCGGCCGCGGAGCGTTATCACCGGACACGGCGATTGCCGATTGTGACGGGCTGTACACAAATGAACCGGGCGTTCCTCTGACAATGAATTTTGCCGATTGCGTGCCTCTTCTTTTGTATGATCCTGTGACGCATTCTATTGCACTTGCGCATGGAGGCTGGCGGGGAAGCGCAGGAAATATCGGCGGTTTGGCAGTGCAGGCCTTGCAGCGGAATTTTGGAGCGATGCCGGAAAATATAAAAGCGGCCATAGGGCCGGCGATACAATTCAAAAGTTTTGAGGTCGGAGAAGATGTGATACAAGCTTTTCGTCTTTTATTTTCAGAGGAGGAAATGCAGACACTTTGTCTGGAAAAGGGAAACGGGAAATATTTTTTTGATTTGCCCGGAGCCAACCGTGCGTTATTTATAAAGGCAGGCGTTTTGCCTTCCCATATAGAAGACTGCCATATATGTACGTATGGCGAAAATGATTTATTTTATTCTTATCGTAAAGCAGGAGGCATCACAGGTCGTCACATGGCCGTCATGATGCTCAAGTAAAAAGACTGCGGTTCCGCTAAAAACGGCCGCAGTCTTTTTCTATAAAGTTCGTTTTCCGAAAATCGGGTGGGACGTCAATCGGAGACTTCGTTTTTCGATGAGCTCCAATGCATTTTCTATGGAAATGTCTTGCCGCTTTTTTTCACATTCGTAAATCAATACGGGATTATCGGTGCCGACCTCACTTCCCGGGAGATAGACATATTCTTCCGTTGCGGGATCGCCGTAAATAAATCCGGCCATTAATTTACTTTCAGCTAATTTGTGCATACCGGTTCCTCCAAATCACAAATCAGGAGCGGCTTAAAGTCCAGATAATCCGCAGAGGTCAGGTGAAGTTTGATACCTTCCAGTTCGTCAGGCAGGTTCATAAAATTCGGTCTGCCGTGGATATGTCCGTAAATGCAGTCGGTCACACCGTATTTTTTCATGACAGACAGCATACGGGTCGGCTCTTTTTTTTCGTCAAACGGAGGGTAGTGAAGGACGGCAAATATTTTACTTCCTTTTAATTTTTGGGCTTCTTGGAGTGAACGCTCCAGCCGACCTTCCTCACGAAGAATAATCGGTATATCCGTTTCGGTCAGTTTTTTAGAGGTTTCGGCAATCCAGCCTCGTGTGCCTGCAAGGGCAATGTGACCGGTAAGCAGGGCGGAGTTGAATAAAAATTCAAAGGCATGATCGGTCATCCTTTGCATTTTCGACACGGTACTCCACCAGAAATCATGATTTCCGCGGACAATAATTTTTCTTCCCGGCAAAGAACCGATGGTTTTTAAATCCGACAGGGCATCTTCCAGATGGAGCGCCCAGGAAACATCACCGGCAATGATGACCGTATCATCTTCATGAATCGTATCGAGCCAGGAGCGGATAATTTTCTCCCTGTGATTTTTCCAATGGTCACCGAAAATATCCATCGGTTTCGTGGGAGGATTTCCGGAAAGATGAAAGTCACTGAAAGCATAAAGTTTCATTTAACAGATACTCCTCAGTCCCCGAAATACGCACCGGATTTTAAAATCCGCAGCATGGCATCACTGCTTTTTTCGTCGAGTACATGGGTAATTCTGTATCCCATATAAAGCGGACTTGCGGTGTACCGGGGAAATATTTTTACATGAATGTTTTTTAAATGGTAAAAAAATAAATTGTAACTTGTACAAGGAATCGGAAAATCTTTCAAGACAAAGCGGGCCACTTTTTGCAGTGTATCGGCAAAGGTGTCAGGTTGTCCGTCGGCTTTCAAGGTAACGTTCAGTTCTCCCATTCCGCAAACAGGATAGGAGGAAAGAGAAGCGTAGCAGTTGCTGTCTTCATGAAAAACAGGACCTAAGAAATTTTCATTAGAGATGTTTTCCCGATAGTCATATTCTTTGAGACCGATAATTTGTGAATGCGGATGACGCTGCGATCCGCCGGATTCGGGACCGTAATTTCTGAAATAAAGAACGGACTTGAAATTTGGATTTTTCTCCATGGCCGCCCATTTTTCCAAGCTGAAAGAAATGACTTCGTGCAGCTTATCGGGGGCATACCGTGTCAATCCCGTATCATGTTTTTTCGTTTCAATAATCAGGGTCGGACAGGTTTTCTCGAAGACGGGATACTTATTCATCAGCCAGAGTATATCTTCTTTTTCGTCCAGAATATCTGTCAATGTACGCCAATCACAAAACGGACAAGATTTCTGTTTTCCCGAGTGGGGCTTTTCTTTTCCGATAGACATATCAAATATAATAGGTGTTTTCATAATAAACCTTCTTTCTTTTTTATTATATCATGGTCACTGAAAACGCTTCTCGACAGGTAGTACAGTAGTATAAAAAGAATTTATTTTTTGATTTTAAAAATAAAATAGAAAAACAGTTGACAAAAGAAAACAGATAGGGTAGTATAGTGACATAGTAATACTTTAGCAAGATAAAGGATTAAAGAAAAAAGGAGAAGAATTATGAATTGGAAAAAATTAGCAATTGTCGGGGCATTAGCTATAGGAGCTGTCGGATTTATGACCGGCTGCGGTGGAGATAAGAAAGCAGCGGCACCGGCACCGGACAAAAATGGCAAGCCGGCCAAAATTGTAGCAGGTATGGATGATACCTTTGCACCGATGGGATTCCGTAATGACAAGGGCGAACTCGTAGGATTTGATATTGACATGGCAAAAGCAATTTCTAAGGAAATCGGAGTGCCCATCGAATTTAAGCCGATTGACTGGGCCAGCAAGGAATCAGAACTCGAATCAGGACGGATAGACTGCATCTGGAACGGCTTTACCATGACAGATGAACGTAAAAAGGTATTGGCATTCACAAAACCTTATATGGATAATGTACAGGGCTATGTGGTATTAAATGACAGTGCTGTGAAGACTCCGGAGGATTTGAAAGGGAAAAGATTATCTATCCAGGAATCCAGTACAGCTGAGATTGCACTGGACAGAGACGAAAATCTGAAGAAATCTTTCGGTGAAATTAAAGCGTATCCCGATTTCAGTGCCTGCTTCATGGATTTAGAATCCGGACGTGCCGATGCAGTTCTTGGTGATACGGTTCTGATTGAATACTATATGACAAAGAAACCGGGCATGTTCCGTGAATTACCCGGTGAAGTTGCAAGAGATACATTTGCTATCGGTATTAAAAAAGACAATCAGGCTCTTGTGGATTTACTGAACAAAGGCATCGATAAAATCATTGCGAATGGCGAAGGCGCCAAAGTTTCCCAAAAATGGTTCGGAAAAGATGTCATGCTGAAATAATGGCAGGATAAAAGGGCAGGCCTCAAACAGGGTCTGCCCCTGATTTTTGATAGTGACGGGAAATTATTGTATGTTCATTTTAAAGAAGATGAAGTATAATATATATCAGTTTACTATTGCACTGTGATAAAGAATACAAAGGGGTTTGTGATGGATTATATTCTCCGTATATTACCGAATATGTTTGTGGGACTGGGCGTTTCCGCAAAAATATTTTTACTGACAATTATACTTTCTCTTCCCATCGGGGTACTTCTCGCGCTGGTACGAATCTCAAAGGTGGGGCTCTTCCGCCGCCTGGCAGGTGCCTACATCTATTTGATGCGCGGTACTCCGCTGATGCTCCAGATCATGTTTATTTATTATGGTCTGCCGCTTATGCTGAATATACAAATCAATGATTTTCCGGCGGCCATTCTTGCTTTTGTCGCCAACTATGCCGCCTATTTTGCCGAAATATTCCGCGGCGGTATCCAGTCAATCAGCAAAGGGCAGTATGAAGGAGCCAAAGTGCTCGGGTTCACTTATAAGCAGACCATGTGGCATATTATCTTGCCGCAGGTGATAAAAAGAGTCATTCCTCCGCTGGGCAATGAAACGATTACCCTTTTAAAAGACACATCCCTTGTTTATATACTTGCCATGAACGATTTGATGCGTGTGACCCGTGCTTTTGTACAGCGTGATTTCGATACGACACCGTTCCTTGTGGCTGCTGTATTTTACCTCGCCTGCACCGCAGTTTTGACGAAAATTCTGGCTTACGTAGAAAATCGTTATGCCGTCTATGAGGAGTAAGAATATGAGCTTTATAGAAATGAAAAATATCCGGAAAGATTTCGGAAAAAATACCATTCTTCATAGCGTGAATATGAATCTTGATAAAGGACAGGTGATTTCTATCATCGGCCCTTCAGGTGCAGGAAAAAGTACACTGCTCCGCTGTCTGAATCATTTGGAAATCATCCAGGGCGGTTCCATTTGTGTAGACGGGGAGTATCTGGCAAAAGAAGAAAACGGAAAAGTAGTTTATGCTCCCGAAAACGAAATCCGGGGAATTCTTTTGCGGATGGGCATGGTATTCCAATCTTTTAATTTGTTTCCCCATATGACGGTACTGGACAATATTTTGGCAGCTCCCATCTATGTAAAAGGGAAAAAGCGGGCAGAATTACTTCCGCTGGCAGAAACACTTTTGGAAAAAGTCGGACTTTCAAATAAAAAAGATGTTTACCCCGGGCGTCTGTCAGGCGGGCAGAAGCAGCGTGTGGCAATAGCCAGAGCTTTGGCAATGAATCCCGATATTATGCTCTTTGACGAGCCGACATCCGCTCTTGATCCCGAACTGACTGGAGAAGTTCTCAAGACCATCCAACGACTTGCCGATGAAAATATGACCATGGCAATTGTGACGCATGAAATGGCCTTTGCCAAATCCGTTTCCGACAAAATTCTCTTTATGGTAGACGGAAAAGTAGAAGAAGAAGGGACGAGTGAGCAAATCTTTGAAAATCCGCAAAGTGAGAGAACAAAAGCATTTTTAAAATCTATCCTGCGATAAAATTGCAGAGTAATACGCATATAAAAGTACAAGCCGTTAATTTTGCAGCCTGTACTTTTTTCATTGAGTGTCTGCTTTTTCAGAGTAGAGAGAGGCAGGTAATTATAAAAAAATTTAATTAAAAATAGAATAAAATTTCTTAGAAAAAATAAAGACAAAGTGATATAGTTACAATGTATTACAAATAGAGCAGAAGAAACTGTTCACTTGAGGAGGCGTAGCATGGAAGAAATTTTTCATGTCATAGATATCATTGTAGCCATTATCGGCCCGATATCTGATTTCTGCTGGGAATTTCCTACCAACTTTGAATGGTACAGCAGCATTCCCGTTTTAGGAGAATTTTCTTTTTCCACCATACTTTTGGTAGGCTCGGGAATTTACTTTACATTCAGGCTCAGTGCTATCCAGGTCAGAATGTTCAAAAAAGGGCTTTATATTCTTGCCCACAGTCAACAAAAGGAACTCGGAATCTCCCCGCTGGCGGCATTTCTTTTGAGTTCCGGTATCCGTGTAGGTCCGGGAAATATTATGGGCGTTACCGGAGCTATTGCAGCAGGCGGCCCGGGAGCACTTTTCTGGATGTGGGTTTCCGCTTTTTTCGGAATGGCGACGGCCTATACAGAAAGTACGTTGGCACAGATTTTTAAGGAAAGACAGGACAATGAATATGTAGGTGGTCTTCCTTACTATGCAAAAACACTTTGCAATAATAAAATATGGGTCGGTGCTATTGCTTCTGCTGCTTATATCATGTACAGCATGTGCGGTATTCCTGTAGACAGTTTTAATACCGTTACGGGAATTGCCGCTATGGGGCGTATCGTGACGGGTATCGACTATCCTGTCCAGTCTGATTTTTATTACTATGTATCCGCCTTTGTCATAACCCTTGTCGCTTTCATGTCCTTTGGCGGTGTAAAACGCGTTACCAAAGCTTGCGAGTTTATGGTACCGATTATGGCAGGTATTTATTTCCTGACCGTCATTGCTCTCATTCTTTATAATTCAGGCAGTATAGGTTACTTTTTCAATGCCGTATTCAGCGGTGCTTTTACCCCGCAGGCCATGTTCGGCGGTGCTTTCGGCATTACCCTTGTCCAGGGGGTTAAACGGGGACTCATGTCCAATGAAGCCGGACAAGGTACGATTACCATGGCAGCCGGTGCCGCTCATGCAAAACACCCTTGCGAACAGGGACTTGTAGGAGCAGTCGGCGTATTTCTTGATACCCATGTTATTTGTACACTGACCGGATTTATTATCATCATGGCTCATCAATGGGTACAGAATCCGGAAGTCTGGCAAGAAACGGAAACCTATAACCGTTTTCTTATGTCCGTCAGCTCCATGACCCCCGGCGGTATTGAGACAATTATACTTTTCCTGCTCTCCATGTGTTTTGCCCTTTTTGCGTACACCTGCGTTATCGGTATGGTAGCATTTACGGAAGTCTCGGCCCGTCAGATCAGCAGCAACAAAATATTTATCAATATAGTCAGAATATTCTGTATTTCCGTATCCGCTTTCGGGATACTCAGCAGTATAGCAGGTTACGATTTGGACCGTATATGGGCCTTTGAAGACTTGGGGAATATAACAATCGTTTATGTTAATATCCTGATGCTTCATATAGGCTTTAAATATGTAAAAAAAGCGACTGCCCATTTCAGGAAGGGAGAAGAAGCTTTTACTTCCGATGTTATCGGCATTGATACACCGTGTTGGAATAAAGAAACAGATAAATAAGGCAATAAAAAAATCCGGAACCGAAAGGAACCGGATTTTTTGTTGTAAAAATTTTATTTGCTGTACAGTTCGACGATAAGTGTTTCGTTGACTTCGTCTTTGTAGGGAAGTTCTTCGCGAAGCGGTGTGCGTACTAAGGTAGCAGACCATTTGTCGAAGCTCTTTTCAATGTAGGGCAGATCAAAGGTTTTTGTCTGCTGGAAAGACTGCTTGAACATTTCATTGGCTCTGTAAGCTTCTTTCAGCACGATGACCTGGCCGGGACGTACGGGATAAGAAGGAATGTCCACTTTCTTTCCGTCGACGAGAACCAGTCCGTGGGTTACCATCTGACGGGCCTGGCGTATCGAACGGGCAAAGCCTGCACGGTAAACCAGATTATCCAGTCTTGTTTCAAGAAGGAATAACAGGTTTTCACCTACGACGCCGGACATTCTTCTTGCTTTATCATAATAGCGATAGAATTGTCTTTCAAGAAGATTGTATAACGCTTTAACTTTCTGTTTTTCTGCCAACTGCATACCGTATTCAGACATTTTCTTCTGGCGGGTTTCAGCGGGCTGCCGTTTTAACGCTTTCGGATGGCCGTAGATATTCATGCCGAAACGTCTGCTTGTCTTAAAACGGAGATTCTTGTTTGTTGCCATTGTGTATATCACCTCTCTAAAAATATAGCTATAAATAAAATAGCTTAATAATTATAACTAAATAAATAAAAACTGTCAAATCATGGGAAGGACAGATTGTAAATCAACATTGACGGTTTAAAAGGCCCTTCTTTTTAGGTAAAACCCAAGCGTATAATTTTTTTCGCCTTTTTTTCTCTTTTATGTGAAGGCCTACACATTCGGGGGCAAAGTCGGGAAAGGCATTTATATATTCCTCGATAAAGGCAAAGTAGGAAACAGCCGTGCCTGTCCATTTTTCGCCGGCAGCAACGCCGCAAATTCCCGGTGGATAAACCATGGCGCATTCGAGAGCAATTCTGCCTTTGAGTTGTTTCAGCGGAACGAGCTTTCTTTCTCCCTTTACAAAGCAGTCGGTCGCCTGTTTTCCGCTGATTCCCGTTGTTTTATCGGAAAGGATAAACATTTTTTCTTCTAAATTTCCGGCGTTATATGTGTCGAGCAGCTTTTCGATGGAGGTACACAGCTCGCCGACGGTCATATCATAGGTACGGGAAAGGGAGGGGAAAATTTCTTTGACCGGTTTATCCATACAGGCTGTTTCAAATTGTCGTAAGGCAGTAATGAGATAGTCAGCTTTTTCTTTTGTATCTCCCGGCTGGGCCAAAAATAAAATCGAATGGAGTCCGCATTTTTCGGGTGTGATATGACGGTTTTGCAAGTACATCGAAAGAAGCGCGGCAGGAATTTTTTTCTCTCCTAAATGAGTGGTGAGTAAGATTTTACAAGGATCGATGAGGTAGTGGGGAGATATGTTGCGTGTTCCCATTTCTTTTGACATTTGCCGGTAATTCCAGAAACGGCGGTCAGTCATAATATTTTCTGTATCATAAGAGTCCCAGGGGCGGCCGTCGACTTCCTTGGGAAGTAAAGGGTGTACAGACCGGCAGTGTCTCATAATTTCTTTTCTCGTTTCTGTCCCGAAACGGAGAGATTTTTCCCACAGCTCTTTCCCCTGCTTTTTATGGATACAGGCATTCATCTCCAAGGATGCAAAAAGGGGAAAGTAAGGGCTTGTGGAAATATGCATCAGGAAAGAGTTATCCAGCACATCGTCGGGAAGATATTGTTTTTTATGCTTAATATGGCTGTCTTTTTTGTGAATTTGCGAAGTTTGTGAAAATCCGGCGAGTTGTTTATGAACAGATTGGGTGACTAAAATACCGGCGTGGGATTTCTTAAGAGGTTGCGTAAGGGGGCTGAAGGATTCAAGTAAGGGAATAAATGACTCATAGCCTGCCCAGGCCGCATCAAAAATAATATAGTCACAAAGAGGGGAGAGTAAGTCAATGAAATACCGGGCATCGGCAATGAATCCGTCATAGGTGGCCAGTTGGAGGCAGGCAAGACGGTAAGGATGCTTTTTTTTCATTTTTGCAGGATCAATTTGTCCGGCTTTTTCACGGAGTGTTTTTCTTTGCAACCCTTTGGATGAAAGTCCGCCGATAATTCCGCCGCGGAAGCGGACGGTTTCCAAATAGACCGGTGTCACATCAGATTGCAGCAAGGCACCCTGATACATGGATTTATGATTATTTCTGTCGAATAAAACCAAATCTCCCGGCGAAAGCAGAGCGTCGCAGCAGATACGATTTGAAACGGAGGTGCCGTGGAGAACAAACCATGTTTTATCGGCGTTAAACGTTTCAGCTGCCAGTTTTTCTGCCATACCTGCCAGACCTTCATGGGATGAGGGATCGCCCAACTCTGCATCAGAATCGGACACATCACCTTCAAACATGGAATTTCCCCAGAATTGAGTGAATATTTTTCCTTCCTCAGTCAGATTATAAAACTCACCGCCATGGTGGCCGGGCGTATCAAAGGGATATTGTTTTTTTATGGCATGATGAGTCAGAGCGGCCGTAAAAGGCGGAAGTTTTTTGATTTCGTTTTCGTCCATTTTATGAAATTACTCCTGTATTTATTTTTTATTTCATTATAACAAAACAATAAAATAAAAAATAAAAGACATGATTTGTGAATGTGTTTTCCCTATGGTAATATGGAATTCAGAAAGTCTCATCTTTTATGAGAAAGACACGGCTGGAGGATTTATGGATGAGTTAGAAGGTCATTATGAGGTCAGTATTCCTGTATATGAAGGACCTATGGATTTATTACTTCACCTGGTCACCAAAAACAGAATTGAAATCCATGATATTCCTATCCATGAAATTACTGACCAGTATCTGGATTATTTGCGGCAGGCTCAAGAATTTAATCTGGAACTGGGCAGTAGTTTTTTTGCTATGGCAGCCACTCTGATATATATCAAATCAAGAATGTTGCTCCCTAAGCGAAGACAGGAAGAAGACAGCGAGGCGGAGGATCCCCGTCAGGAGCTTGCCCGGTCTTTGGAAGAGTTTAAGCGCATGAAAGAAATCAGTGCCAGAATAGGGGCTTTGATAGATGAGGAAGACGTATACCGGACCAAAATGCCGTCTGAGGTAAAAGGCGGACAATATACGGGGAAGATTTCTTTACAGAAATTATCGGCCGCTTTTTTTTCTCTTTATGATGCCATAAAAGAGCCGGAGGAAAAAATACTGGAGCACGATACTGCATCTCTTGAAGATGAAATAGAGGATCTGAGATACATTTTGCAGAGCCGCAGACAAGTAGGACTTATGGATTTCTTCGGAAAAAGAAAAACGAGACTCCGCCTGGCGGTGGCATTAATGGCCGTTTTGGAGCTGATTCGTCTGGGAGAGGTTTTATTGAAGGATACGGTGTCGGGACTTGTGCTGGAAGGAGGCAGGTCATGAAAGGAACGGAACGGCTGGCGGCACTTTTGGAAGCTTTTCTTTTTGTCAAAGGCGATCCTGTGTCAATGAAGGAAATGACAGAGATTCTTGATGAAAGTTCTGTAGAAATAGAAAAGGCATTGACCCTGTTGGAGAAAAAATATGAAAAAAATGATGCAGGGATTATGCTCCGCGAAACAGGGGCAGGGTGGGCGCTTACTACCAAAAAAGAATATGATGCATGGCTGACGGAAACGCTGGGGAAGCAAACACCTCTTTCGGCGGCAGCTTTGGAAACACTGGCAGTTATTGCCGTGAAAGAACCGGTGACACGGGCGGAAATAGAAAAAATCCGCGGTGTTTCGGCAGGGCGTATATTAGCGACTCTTCTTGAAAAAGAACTGGTAGAAGAAAGAGGGCGTCTTGATGTTCCGGGAAGACCTATCTTATACGGTACGACGAAACGTTTCTTGAAATGTACAGGCTTATCGAGTGTGAGCGAACTTAAAATGCGTTGGGTAGAAAAACCTGATGAAGGAGATTTATTTTGAAAGAAAGATTACAGAAAATATTAAGCAGAGCAGGTGTCTGCTCCCGCAGAAAAGCGGAAGAGCTGATTAAGGCAGGAAAAGTCCGCGTGAACGGACGGACAGTTACGGAATTGGGGAGTGAAGCAGATCCGAGAAAAGATAAAATCGAAGCACTCGGTAAAGTGGTTAAGCCCGAGCCGCTCCGCTATTTCCTTTTTAATAAACCTGACAATGTCATCACTTCGGTTTCCGATCCCGCAGGCCGCCGCACGGTGATGGACTATTTCAGACGTATCAGGGAAAGGATTTTTCCCGTCGGCCGTTTGGACTACCATTCGGAAGGTCTGCTCCTTATGACCAATGACGGAAATTTGGATTATATTCTTACTCATCCGAGTCATGAGGTTTTAAAGGAGTATGAGGTGGTTGTCCGCGGGAAATATTCGGAAAAGTTAGCTTCCCGAATGGCAAAAGGCGTGAAAATTGACAGCGGAATAACTGCTCCTTGCGAAATTGAAGTGCTTGCTTATGATAAGGAAAAAAATAAGACCTATGTCAGGATGGTTCTCCATGAAGGAAAAAACAGGGAAATCCGCAAGATGATGGAAGCCTATCATTATCCCGTCTTTGGTCTTAAACGCGTCAAATACAGCTTTCTTTCTTTAGATGTAACTCGGGGAAGTTACCGAAGGCTCACAACGGCAGAGGTCAAAAAATTATATGAACTCCACAAATAAGAAAATCGCTGTTATCGGCGGCGGTGTAGCAGGACTTTTGGCGGCAGTGACTGCTGCAGATGCAGGGGCGGAAGTATTTCTGTTTGAAAAAATGAACAGGGTCGGGTTGAAGATGGGAATCACCGGCAAAGGGCGGTGTAATATTACCAATTCGGCACCGATTACGGAGTTTATTTCTAAAACGCCGGGAAATGGGAAGTTTCTTTTCAGTGCATACCATAAATTTTCCAATACAGACTTACTGGACCTCTTTCATACGTGGGGGCTGGAAACAAAGGTGGAACGGGGCGGCCGTGTATTTCCTGCAAGCGATAGTGCCCAAGAGGTACGGCGGTTATTTATGCAACTTCTTGAAGAAAAGCATGTAAAGCTCCACTTGTCTGAACCGGTTTTGCATATATTGACAGAAAATAAAAAAGTCATTGCCGTGCAAACGGAAAAAGGAAGATATTCTGTTGATGCGGTGATTCTTTGCACAGGCGGTAAATCCTATCCGCGGACAGGTTCTACGGGAGACGGATACGCTATGGCAGCCGAATTGGGACATACGATTGTTCCCGTGAGACCGGCTCTTGTTCCTTTGGTATGTAAGGAACCCTATTGCAAGGAACTTCAAGGATTGTCCCTTAAAAACGTGACGCTTTCTCTTTCGGCAGGGGGACGGAGAAAAACGGAGGCTTTCGGAGAAATGCTTTTTACACATCTCGGAGTTTCCGGCCCGATAGTTCTTACCCAAAGTGATGCGGTTTCATTGTGGCTTTCCCGGGGCTACCAGGTTACCGGCAGGATTGATTTAAAGCCCGCATTGACAGAAGAGGTGTTGGACAAACGACTGCTCCGGGATTTCAAGGAATATCATTTAAAACAGATGGCCAATGCCATGCAGGGACTTCTTCCCCAAAGAATGATTCATGTCGTATTGGCGGTGGCGGAAATCCCCGATAATTTACCGGTGGCAGAACTTACAAAAGCGCAGAGGGCAAAGTTGAGACAGGTAATCAAAAATCTGCCGCTGACAATTTCTGCGACCCGTCCCATAGAGGAAGCTATTGTGACAGCCGGGGGGATTGCTACTAAAGAAATTGATTCCTCTACCATGGAATCGAAATTAATAAAAAATTTATATCTTGCCGGTGAAGTGATTGATATCCATGCGTTTACCGGCGGATATAATATCCAGGCGGCTTTTTCTACCGGAAGATTGGCTGCCGTTTCTGCCGTAGGAGATGATACAGATGCGTAAGATATCAATTGCTGTTGACGGCCCTGCCGGTGCAGGGAAAAGCAGCGTTTCTAAAATTGTGGCCCGCCGTTTGGGTTATGCTTATCTGGATACGGGAGCTATGTACAGAGCTGTCACGTATGAGGTGATGAAACAGGGCGTTACAGAAACGCAAGATATTATAAATTTAGTGGAAAATCTCCATATGACCGTGAGTCCCTCGGAGGAGGGGATACGGATTTCCGTGAATGGAGAAGATGTGACTCCTTTTATCAGAGAACCGGAGGTTTCTGCCAAAGTATCTGCAGTGGCTGCAATCGGTAAGGTCAGAGAAGCCATGGTGGTGATACAGAGGAAACAGGCGGCTTTGGGCGGCATTGTTCTTGACGGGAGAGATATAGGAACGACCGTGCTTCCTGATGCGGACGTAAAAATATTTCTAACTGCATCAGTCCAAACAAGAGCACTCCGCCGTTATAAGGAGCTTCATGAACTACATCCTGAAATTACTCTGGCGGAAATTGAAAAAGATATAGAAAACAGGGATTGGCAGGACAGTCACAGAGAAGTATCACCTCTCCGAAAGGCAGCGGATGCAATTCTTCTTGATAACAGCAAAATGTCTCTGGAGGAAACGGCAGAGGCGATAATCCGGATTTGTCATGAAAAATGGAAATAGAAAATATAATGGTGGGGGTATAGATGATCAAGCAAATTTTTTATACCATTGTAAGATTTGTGCTTAACGCTTTGTTTTTTGGAGCTTACCGTCTTCATGTGGAGGGGCAGGAACATATTCCCTCTGCAGGGAGGGTAATTATAGCACCGAATCACAAAAGTTATTTCGATCCGCCTCTGGTCGGGGTGGCTATTACAAACCGTGTTGTCCATTACATGGCGAAAGAAGAACTGTTTAAAAATCCGTTATTCGGTTGGATTCTAAAACAATTCGGTACATTTCCCGTCAAACGGGGCTCTGTCGACAGAACGGCAATTCGCCGGGCGGTTAAAGAACTGAAGGAAGGAAATGCTTTGGGCATATTTCCTGAAGGGACACGAATCAAAAAAAACGGGCTGGGACGTTTTCATTCGGGTATGGCATCGCTGGCTCTGATGACAGGGACACCGGTGATTCCCGTGGCAGTTGTGGGATCTGCAGATATGCCCCGTAAAAAAGGGCCTCTGGCCGTTTTAATAGGTTCGCCGATAAATGTAGAAAAGCAAAAGGCGGACAACGAAGCTGTTGAAATATTGAATGATATTGTAAAAAAAGAAATCCAAAAGCTTACAGATGCATATCAGGCAAAAATGAAAATGCACGGGTAATGATTTTTTTTATAACAAGCTTGTTCTATCATTTATATAAAATAAAAAAGATGGAAAAAATGACAGATGAAAATATATAAATCTAAAGTGATGGGCTTTTGTTATGGAGTCCGGAAAGCAATGAAAATTGCGGAAAAAGCAGCTGTTTCTGGCAAGAAAACAGTTACGCTCGGACCTATTATCCATAACCCCCAAGTGGTAAAAAAATTAGCAGACCGCGGAGTGGCTGCCGTAAAAAGTGTGAATGAAATAACAAATGAAGCGGTCATTATCCGCTCGCACGGGATAGGTCCTTCATGTTATAATGACCTTAAGTGCAAAAATTCGGTTTTACTTGATGCCACCTGTCCGTTTGTGAAACGAAATCAAAAAATCGTTAAAGATTTGGCGGCAGAAGGTAAAACAATTGTACTTATCGGTGAAAAAAAGCACCCTGAAATGCTGAGTGTAGCTGAATGGGCAGGAGAGCATCCGGTCATTGTGGAGACAATGAAAGATGTAGATTTACTTCCGCCCATGAAAGAAGCCCATATCGTTATACAAACCACATTTTTTTTAGCACTGGCAGAACGACTGATAGAAGCGATTTCCCATAAGGCGGAATCTCTGATCGTTCATAAAACCATTTGCAATGCCACTGCCGAAAGACAGCAGGCAGCCGCTGAGTTGGCAAAAAATGTAGATGTGATGATTGTTATAGGCGGCCGCAACAGCGCCAATACCGGCAGACTTGTGGAAGTCTGTCAGGCGGAAGGAGCCGTTACCCATCACATCGAAACGGCTGAGGAACTGGACCTGAAATGGTTCCACAGTCATGACAAGGTTGGCATCACCGCCGGTGCATCCACACCGGACTGGATCATAGAGGAGGTAGTTTTTATTATGGAAGACATGAATGAAATGCTGGAACAGGAGGAAATGAATCTGGACGTGCACAAAGGTAGCGTTGTAGACGGTACCGTTGTGGACTTAAGTGACGACAAAGCCTGGATATCTTTTGGATATAAGACAGAAGCCGTACTTCCGATTCATGAATACTCTTATCCGGAACCCGCATCCCTTAAAGATGTATTGCAGGTAGGCGATACACTTCGGGTACAGGTAGTCAGCGGTATCAAGGAGGACAGCACGATTTTCGTTTCCAAGATTAAGGTGGACCGTCTGGCAGACTGGGACGTTGCCCAGGAAGCTTTTGACAAAGACGAGACTGTGGAATGCGAAGGTGTTGAGGCAATTAAAGTCGGCCTGCTTGTACAGTTGAAATCTCTGCGTGGGTTTATCCCGCTTTCACAGGGGGATCTCCGTTTCGTTCACTCCCTTCAGAATTTAGTGGGACAAAAGTTTGAAGCAAAAATTCTTGAAGTGGACCGCACGAAGAATCGTTTGGTTCTTTCCCGTAAAGCCGTGTTGGAAGAACAGCGTACCGACGAATTGGATGCTATTGAAGCTGCTTACGAAAAGGGCGAAATCCTTAAAGGAACTGTCAAGAAAATTATGCCTTACGGTGCCTTTGTTGCACTTCAAGGTGTAGAAGGACTGCTTCATATTTCAGATATTTCCTGGAAGAAAATTGCAAAGGTGGAAGATGTACTCCAGCCTGATCAGGAAATCGATGTAAAAATCAAATCTTTTGACAGAGAAAAACAGAGAATTTCTTTCAGCCACAAGGACTGCATGCCGAATCCGTGGGAAAGTGCCGTTAATAATCACGAGGTTGATGATGTAGTAGAAGTTAAGGTTGTTAAGGTTCTTGAATTTGGTGTTATTGTTGAAATGGAAGACGGTTTAACAGGCCTTCTCCATATCAATGAAATGACCCAGGATCACAATAAAAAGCCCGGGGATCTCTGCCATCTGGGAGATGTTCTCCAGGTACGCATCATCGGAATTGATGAAGCACGGAAGAGAATCAGTTTCTCACTTGTCGAAGGTCCTGCACACGAACCGGCAGAAGCGGAAGCTGAAACTGAACCGGCAGAAGAAGAATAACAGACAGACCAGATTCATCTGTATAAAAAAACTCCGGATAATCATGTTGTCCGGAGTTTTATCTTGTCCGGAAAGGCGGTTCTGACTTGACAGTAAGGGTATATCAGCATACAATTTTTAGAATAGTATTAAATGGGTAAATATGCCCGTCTGAGGATTAATAATTAAAGGAGGAGAAATGAACAAGCCTCTTGTTGCTATAGTAGGAAGGCCGAATGTGGGGAAATCCACTATTATTAACGGTCTGGCGCAAAAACGTGTTTCTATTGTTGAGGATATTCCCGGTGTGACCAGAGACAGGATTTATTGTGATGTACGATGGCTCAATAGAGAATTTACACTGATTGATACAGGCGGTATCGAATTCAGGGACAGCAAAGATCATATTTCCAACGGTATCAGACAGCAAGCGGAATTAGCCATGGAAGAAGCGGATGTCATTCTTTTTGTGGTTGATGCCCGTGCCGGAGCGGCAGCTGATGATGAAATAATTGCAGGCATGTTGAGAAAAACAGGGAAACCTGTCGTTCTTTGTGTTAATAAAGTGGATAGTACAAACCAGGAAATGGATGTCTATGAATTTTATTCTTTGGGACTTGGTGATCCCGTTCCCGTTTCTGCAGTTAACCGCTTAGGGTTTGGCGATTTGCTGGACAAGATTTCCGAAGGGTTTCCTGAGATAGAAGTTGATGATTCCCCTGATATTATCCGGACCGCTATTGTAGGAAGACCGAATGTGGGAAAATCAACATTGATTAATTCATTATTGGGATATGAAAGATCTCTCGTTGCGGATGAAATGGGGACGACCCGTGATGCCGTGGATTCGGTTTGGAAATATAAGGGTAAAACCTTTATACTCGTAGATACGGCAGGAATGAGGCGAAAGAGCAAAATTGATGAGCCTTTGGAAAAATACAGTGTAATCCGATCTATCCGGGCTATTGATAATTGCGATGTTGCTATTTTTGTTTTAGATGCCAATGATTTACTGACAGAGCAGGACAAAAAAATCATCGGATATATCCATGAAGCCGGTAAAGGTCTCATTTTGATGGTAAACAAATGGGATATGATAGAAAAGGAAACAAACACAATCCTTTCCTTTGAAAAAGAAATACGAAACGGTCTTCCATTTGCACCTTATGCGCCTATGCTATTCGGTTCTGCAATGACAAAGCAAAGAATCCAAAAACTGGGAGATATGATTTATAACGTAGCCGAACAGCAATCCATGCGTGTCTCCACGTCGGTATTGAATGATCTTTTGGAAGATGCAAAAATCATGAATCCGCCGCCTGCCCATGCAGGCAGAGTTGCGAAAATTTACTATATAACACAGGTGGGAATCCGTCCCCCTACATTTGTCATGTTTGTTAATGATGCCAATTTGATTCATTTTTCGTATATACGGTTTATCGAGAACCGTTTAAGAGAAGCTTTTTCTTTTGAAGGAACGCCCATCCGCATTGTTGTGAGGAGTAAAAAAGACGGTGATGAATTGTGACAGGTGATATATTTATCGTTATTCTCGCATATCTTATCGGAGCGGTTCCTACAGGCTATTTGATTGGGAAAATCGGCTATGGTGTAGATTTAAAAAAGACAGGAAGCGGAAATATCGGGGCAACGAATGCGTACCGTACCTTAGGCGCTAAAGCGGGACTTCTGGTATTTTTGGCAGATTTTCTTAAGGGAATGATTGCCGTTTATTTAGGAATGCCTGAGCCTATGCTGGTTCTCGCCTGTGCTTTGTTTGCTATTATAGGAAATGACTGGTCTGTATTTTTGAAATTTAAAAGCGGGAAAGGTGTTGCCTGCGGTGTAGGCGCTTTCACCTTTATTTGTCCTCCTGCCACTTTGGCTGCTTTTATCGTTTGGCTTGTTGTCTTCCGGTATAAAAAAATTGTATCACTTGCTTCCATTATTTCTGCACCGGTGGTGCCGTTGGTGATTATACTTATGCGGCAGTCGGCAGAATATCAGGTGTTCAGCGCACTGGCAGCATTGATTGTTATAGCTAAGCATAAAGAAAATATCGGAAGACTCCTCAGGGGAGAAGAAAAACCGATTACCCGTGGAAAGAAGGGATAAAATGAAGGTAACCATGATTGGTGCCGGAGGCTGGGGGACGGCAATGGTTGTCTGTCTTGCAGGCAGGCATGATGATCTTGTTTTATATTGCAGAAAAGAAGAAACGGCAGAGCAATTAAGAAAGTCGGGAGAGAATAAAGAATATCTTCCGGGAGTACGGATTCCCCGCTCTGTGAAAATTACAAGTTGTCTGGAAACGGCTGCAGATGGGGCAGACGTAGTTATTCTTGCCACACCGTCAAAAGCAGTGAAGGAAACAACGGAAAAGCTTTTACCGTATTTAAAAAAAGAGGCGGTAGTCGTTTGTGCCGCTAAAGGACTTGCTGATAAAGAGGGACATCGCCTTTCTGAGGTGATTAAAGATATTTTGCACGATGTAACGGATCGTATTGTTGTACTTTCCGGGCCGAATCATGCAGAAGAAGTAGGAAAGGGACTTCCTGCCGCAACAGTGGCCGCATCAGAAGTACCGGAAGCGGTAGAAATTGTGCAGGATTTATTTATGAGTCCTGTTTTTCGTGTATACCGGAGTCATGATATCCGTGGGGTCGAATACGGAGGAGCTTTAAAAAATATTATTGCTCTTGCCTGCGGAGTGTTAGATGGTCTGGGACTGGGAGATAATTCAAAAGCGGCACTTATAACAAGAGGGCTTGTGGAAATGACCCGGTTTGGTGTTTATTTCGGCGCCAGAAAAGAAACGTTTTCCGGCTTGTCCGGAATGGGCGATCTCGTTGCTACCTGTAGCAGTACACACAGCAGAAATCATGCGGCCGGTATTTTACTCGGCAAAGGTAAAACGGCACAGGAAATTACGGAAGGTACACATATGGTGGTGGAAGGAATGCGTACTGCTGTTCTTGTGAATGAAATTGCTCATAGGGAACATATTGAAATGCCGGTTACGGAAGAGGTATGCAAGTTATTAGAAGGCGAGCATACAGTTGCAGAGTCTCTGGACAATTTAATGAATCGTGCTAAAAAAGCGGAAATCGAAACGTATCTTGAACCGGGAGAATCAGAGCTGTAATATATAAAATTTTATTTAGTTCTTATCTATGTTATAATCTGAATTGGATATTTTGATATGAGAATCATTGCCGGAAATGCCAAAGGAACCATTCTTACAGCACCGGCCGGGCGAAATACAAGGCCGACCCTAGGGCGTATCAGGGAAAGTATTTTCAATGTACTTTCCAATGTGGGACTTCTAGATACGCAGGTTTTGGATATATTTGCAGGCACAGGTGCCATGGGAATTGAAGCATTAAGCAGGGGCGCAGAACAAGCCACCTTTCTTGATAGAGCAACGACGGGAATCATTTATGAAAACCTGAAAAAATGTCATGTTTTAGAAAAAGGGAAAGTCATGAAGGGCGATATACAGGCTTCCTTACAGGCACTTACAGGAAATCACTATGATTATATCTTTATGGATCCGCCTTATAAAAAAGGGTATATTGATGAAGTCCTAAACACAGTATTTGCTTGCAGGCTTCCTGCGAACAATGCTATTATTATTGCAGAGCATTCTGTGGAAGAGCCGCCGGATATGATCCGGTGGAAAGGAAATTGCAGAGTTTGGAAAGAAAAAAAGGTAGGCGGTATAGTAGTAAGCTACCTGCTCTGTGAAAATTCTGGGGGTTAAAATTGATGAAAACAGCCATTTGCCCGGGAAGTTATGACCCGGTTACATATGGACACCTGGATATTATCAGAAGAAGTGCGGTTCTTGTTGACAAGCTGATTGTCACCGTCTTTGTCAATCCTAATAAAAAAGGATCTATGTTTACTATAGAAGAACGACTGGACATGCTCCGGGAAACAACAAAAGATATTCCCAATATAGAAGTGGATACGTCTACAGGCTTATTGAATGTCTATGCTGCTAAAAAGGATTGTCATCTTTTAATCCGGGGGCTCAGAGCGTTCAGTGACTTCGAGTACGAATTCCAAAGAGCACTCATGATTAAGAAAATCGACCCGACACTGGAAACAGCATTTTTTATGACAGACGGAAGATATTCCTATTTATCCTCCACCGGTGTCAGGGAACTGGCATATTTTGATGGAGATGTATCGCATATGGTACCCCCTTATGTAGCAGATATGATTAAAAAGAAAATGAGTTCTATAAAGAAATGAGGCTGTGAAATGGACACAAGAAAATTATTGGAAGAATTGGAAAATGTCATTGGAAATGCAAATGATGTACCTTTTACCAACAAAAAAATGGTAGATAAAGATGAAATTGAAAGATTGATAGATGCCATTAACCAGTCACTTCCGAATGAATTGGAAAGTGCAAGACGTATCGTTGCCGATAAGGAACGGATACTTTTAGATGCAGAGAAAAAAGCAGATGATACTATTGCACAGGCAAAGGACTATATTGCCCGTATCACTGAAGAAAGTGAGCTGGTCAAGCAGGCACAGGAAAGAGCCGATGAAGTAGTTACGGCGGCAAACCGTTCTGCCGAAGAATTACGAAACAGCTCTGTCACTTATGCGACAGATGTTTTGAAGTATGTGGAAACCAATATGGAGAACATGCTTGATACATTGAAAAAAAACCGGCAGAGCCTGATTGATTCTAATGCAGCTGCTGCACAGCCGGAAGAACATAAATAAAACCATAACGATAAAAATAAGAGGAGTCACATAAAGGCTCCTCTTTTGGATATTTTTTATTTATCAGGGGAAATAAATAGAAAAGAGGTCCGTACATGGAAACAAATAACAGGAAATATATTTTACTATGTCTCATTGTTTTTGTTATTCTTTCCGTGGCCGGACTTTTTTCGTGTGCACTCGGCGGAGAATCAGGCAATAAAGAAGAGATTTCGGAAATTATTGAGTCAGACAGGGAAGAAGGAAATCATAAAAACGGGTCTGTTTTGGTCTATGTGACCGGTGCCGTCAAAGAACCGGGCGTATATGAATTGCCCCGGGGCAGTCACTGCTATGAAGCTGTCCAAAAGGCGGGAGACGTTTTGCCTTATGCGGATTTAGATGCAATTAATTTGGCGGCCGAAGTAGAAGACGAGAGCCATATTTATATTCCGATTAATCCCGAAAAGACGAATACGATGCTTCCAGGGAAAATTAATATCAATACAGCAGAGGCGGCAGAGCTCGTAACGCTACCCGGAATCGGGCCTAAAACAGCAGATATTACAATAATATAGAAGTTTAGCCGACAAACACTAATTACTTTTCAAATCCGTCAAAAATTCGTCAAAAAAATACACGAGGAGAAAATTCCTCGTGTTTATTATTATCCGAATAGTCTTTGAATGTCGTTTTTTGCTTTTTCCCTCATATCATCGGTATAGGAAACATAGGTATCAATAACCGTGGCTACCGTATCACCAAGCAGAGCTGCCACTGTTTTTATATCCGTTCCGGATGCAAGAAGTCTTGTTGCGTAGGTATGGCGCAAACAGTGAATGCCATGACCAGTATATTTTTTTACGATTGCTGAAATTTTGTTTGAAAATTTCCGGCTGAATAGCCTGTTGTCAATCTGTGCCGGATAGAGTTTTCGATAGAGTTCAATGTCCTTGACGAGTGAGGGCGGAATGGGGATTGTGCGGTTACTGTTATGGGTCTTGCACGGGGTCAACGTACGTCCGCCTTTGCTTGATAATCCCATTTGCTTATTTATCGTTATTTCGTGATTTTCCAAGTCAATACAGTCATTGGTTAATCCTAACATCTCACTGACACGAATTCCGGTCTTAGCACATATGGCAATTTGTAAGTAGTCGGCAAACTGTAATTCATTTCTCGTTCTTGATAATAGGGACTGTAGCTCGAATTCCGTCAGAACATTCAAGCTATCTTTTGTACGGATTTTTATTTTCTTTAAATTTTCTGCGGGATTTTCTGAAATGATTTTGTAATTCTTTTGGGCATAGTGGAAAATAGACTTAACAATTACGATTTTTAGATTTTTACTTATTTCTGATCCGCCGGAATTATCAATCCCGTATTTGAGGTCAGAATAGGTAATATCAAGTATTTTTTTGTCGTATATTTTTAGCCTTTTGATGATAGAAGAATAATTCGTATAAGAACTGTAAGAAATATGTCTGTCCTTTGAATAGATTTCAAGGAACTCCCCGACTGTCAGATTTAACAAGTCCTTATCAGTGGTCACGTTAATCTTCGAGATCAGATTCTTTTTTGCCGTTTCAGACATAGCCTCTGCCCTTGATGAAAAGCCGCCTTTACTCTTCTGTTTCCATTGGCCGTCCTGTTCGTAGGAAATAATCAACTGCCATGCAGGCTTTTGACGTGTTCCTCTGTTTCGTGTAGAGAATGTATACTTCATAAAAAAATCAGCTCCTTTCTAAAATAAGAGCCGATTATGGTATAATAATAAAGTAATCAGCTCGTGAGTGGGCGTTTACAATTTCCGGCGGATAATGCCAATATCAACCGGAAGTCCCGTTATTCTGCTGCAACAGAATGGCGGGATTTTTTTATTGATTTAAATCTGTTCCAAGAAATAATCGGTAATCTTATGAGTTTTAGTATTTATATGCATTCCCCATTTGTTTAAGGTCATTGCATTGAAACTGTTTTTTGCTCTTACCTTGCCTACAATCTCTATAATTCCGTCATTCTTTACAGCGATGTAGTTATCATCGAATTTTGCACTGTCAGGGTCTTTCAAATCTTTCTTAACTGTCTTTTTTGCAAGGTCGAAAGCGTCCCGTGACTCCGCATCCGTTATATAGTGGTCTTTCAAATCTCCCTTAACTTCGCCATTCTCATACAGTGCTTTGTTGTGATATTCGACTTTCTCGATATTCTTATCCTTATTCGTATAGACGTATGCTACGGAAGCATCAAGGTGGGGGAAATCAACAGAATACTTATTATCAGAGGATGCCTTAACCTCTGTGATTTTTTTGAACCCCGATTTGCTCAGAATATCCCAGTTTTTAGTGGCAACCGCCTTATCAGTATTCATGCCTTTCTCAAGAATTTCTACATAAGGCGCATCATTTCTTGCCTGCAATTCTTTTTTATCGGCGTCTGTCATGAAAGCACTTCCGGCCCATCCCAACGCTCCGCCGATGACGAACCATATCAGGGCAAGTTTCCAACGCTTGATGTCCGGACATTGTCCGAAACTTCCCCATTTCGGGTTAACTAAACTCACAAAAAACATAATGACTGCGATTCCCGCAAGACTGGATAATACAGTATACATAATTATCTTCCTTTCAATAATAAGAATGCGTGAAAATCATGAAATTTTAGCGATTACCGCCCCCTTGTTTCTTAATTGAATGAATTGATGAGGAACGCCCCGACAATCGGCAAGATTGTATATAGAATGTTCCGCATGATCTGAAATATATTTATCATTAAGTAGTAACTCTACGGCAAACTCATTAGCCATTCTTTCTATGTAGTCAGCATTAATGGTCATTGTATAGGTTTTTAACCATTGTGTATTGTCGTTCGGTGTGCATAGAGCATGCCCCAGTTCGTGGGCACAGACAAAGGGGAGTATACGCTCCGGGGTTCTTTTATCGTCAAGAATGATGAATTTTGACCGTTTGTATTTTATGTAGTTTCCGAACTTACCGCCGAGGTCGCCATAAACAATATGAATATTCTTTAAATCGGCAATCAGAAACGGGTCGTCGGTTTTATACCGGCGGATTAGTTCGGCTACCTTTCGCCGAATATCCATAATTACTTATCCTTTCGGTATTTTTTAGGAGTATATTTTTTCTTGGCAATTTTCTTAGCTTGTATCATGGCAGCTTTTATCGTCGCCTTGAAAGCTTCTAAATCTTCAATATCATCTTCGCCTTCATAAGCAGCCGACGAAATCGAATTCATCATATCTTCCAAATCAGATTCAATTTCTCTTTCGTCTTTACGCGAAAGCTCAAAAGATTCTATATTTCTTTTTTGGTCAACTCCAGTAAGTAACCAGCCTTCGTCTGCATTCAATGCACGGGCAATTTTTGTTAATCTTCTCTGTTTAGGAACATAGTCCCCGTTTAAATATCGTGATATAGATGATTTATCTATACCCGTAGCGTTGGAGAGGTCTATTGGGCGCATTTCTGCATTAGTGAGTAAAAAATTCAGTCTATCTGCAAACGTATTCATGAATACCACCTCATTTTTCCGATTTCCTTTAAGCCAATTATAACTCATTTGTTGCATTACCGCAACTAATTTTAACAATTTCGAAAAAAATAGTTGCGAAACAAAAACCAATGTGATATAGTTGAGAAAACACAACCGAGGGGAGGTGAAAACATGATTTACGATTACAGACAACTACGAGGGTTAATTAAAACTCAATACCAATCAGAAAGTGAATTTGCAAAAACTGTCGGTATTAATAGGTCTACATTATCATTGAAGTTATCGAATGAACGGGATTTTACAAAATCTGATATTCAGAAAATTTGTAATCAATTATCTATCCCACTTAGCGAAGTAGGCTTATATTTTTTTACCCCGTTAGTTGAGAAATAGCAACCAAAATTAAAAAGCGAGAAAGAGAGGTGAGAAATGACAGACATAAAAATAGACCGAACGGCAAACAAAGCCTTAAGGCGGAATACTGATTTAAAGCGATTAAGTGTTTTTATCGAAACGAAAACGGAACTCAACAAAAGGCTTATGGAGTTACCGGCGGGAAATCTAAAGAAATTGGCTAAGTTGAATAAAATGTTTGATGAAATTATCGATGAGGAAATTTTAAAGGCGAAAGAAAAGAGAGGTCAAGAAAATGGAATTCAAATTTAAAAACAAGGAAATTGAAGAATTGACAAGAAAAATGGAAGAAGCAAAGAAAGAATATTTATTAACAATACACAACCTCGCATTTGCCATCAGCAGAGATGGTAATGATTTGATTCTTATTCGGAAATCGGAAGCAGAGAAATAGAAAAGAGGCTGCTGGAACAGCCCCGTTTCTATACTACTTAGCTTTTCTGCTGGCGGTCGTACTCTTTGATGGCGGCAATGATAGCACTCTGAATCAGCGAAACGATTTTCTCTTGGTCAGAAGAATCAGGAAGCATGGAATCAAGTGCAAAGCCGGCAGTCATAGCCGTGTAAATTTCCGAACGAATTTTTTGTTCGTCAATCATATAATTCACCTCCTTTCATTTTCATTATAAAGGAGCGCGGATTAATTAAGAAGAATAAGAGAGGTGAGAAGAAATGGAGAAAGCACTATTAACGACAAAGCAGACTTGCGAGGCGTTGAATATTTCGAGGACAACACTATGGAAACTCGAAAAGCTATACAGAATCAGGCCTGTACAGAAATTGCTACCTGTCAAGCGGTACCGGCTTAGCGACGTGGAAACATTACTGAAAGGAGCGAATGCATGAAAGCATTAACATTAACCGCAATGTTGGCAGTTTCCACTCTGTGCGCTGGCGTAGCGGTGAACGCCGACCTTGCGAGAGATTACTTATTCGCAGGACGTAACGAATTAATCGAATACAGGAAAGAGGTCGCAGAGGGCGACACGCTGTGGAATATTTGCAGCGAAATCGCCACGGATAAAGAGGACCTGCGGAAACTGGTCTGGCAGGCTATGCGGGACAACCACATCGAGGATCCGGCGGAATTGCAGCCGGGGCGGGTTGTGATTGTAAAAGTTAAGGAAGCGAGGAAACAATGAGAAAGTATGAATTTACAGGCGAAACAATTTCTTTTTGGGGAATAACACTCAAAAGAATTAGAGCCGTTAGAGATTTTGGTGACGTGAAAAGCGGCGACTTAGGCGGGTTTATCGAAAGTGAGGATAACTTGTCCCACGACGGCGAAGCTTGGGTCGGCGAAAACGCAAGGGTATATGAAAATGCTCGGATATCTGACAACGCAAAAATATATGGCACGGCAGAGGTGTACGAAGATGCGTTGGTATTGGGAAATGCAGAAGTGTTTGGTTATACAACGGTTTGCGGGGATGCACGAATTTGTGGCAATGCGAGGGTTGGTGGCGACGCAGCAGTTTGCAATAATGCACAAGTATATGGGAACGCACTGATACTTGATAACGTTCGAATATATGAAAATGCAAGAATATACGGAAACGCAGAAGTGTATGAAAATTCCTGGGTACACGGAAATGCGGAGGTGTACGAAAATGCAAAAGTATACGGTTTTGCATCGATTTATGGAAATGCCCGGATACATAGAAATATAAGAGTAAGCGGTAAGTCATGGGCGTTCGAAAATGAAAAAATATACTACATGTAAAAAGCCGACTGGCAACGGCAATTGTCAATCGGCAGGGCGGAAAATAGCATACTCTTTCCGCCTCCATTATAGCACAAGGAGGAAAGCATGCAGTTATACAAAATCGCAAGAAGCATTCAGAACTGTTTCAGAGCGCCGACGGGTGAGTACATTGACACCGACACAGGAGAAGTCCTCGACGAGGAGTATCTCAATGGCCTCAGGATAGCCAAAACACGAAAAGTGGAAAACATCGCCTGTTGGATAAAGAATTTAGAAGCGGAGGCGGAGGCGTACCAGAAAGAGGAAGAATCATTCCGCATCCGCCGGAAGCAGGCAGAGAACAAAGTCGAAAGCTTGAAACGATATCTCACGAATTGGGTAGCCGGAGAGAGAATCGATACTGATCGTTGCAGGGTAACTTGGCGGAGAAGTATTTCAGTAGAGATTCAAGACGAAAGTCGAATACCGGATGCCTACAAAAAAGAGAAAGTGTCTACCAGTATCGACAAAATGGCCATTAAAAAAGCACTGACCCGCGGAGAAGAAATCGCAGGAGCGACATTGTTAGAAAAACAGAATATACAGATTAGTTAGGAGGATTTTATGAAATTGAATATCACAAAAGGCGTGCAGCCGAAGCCGTTGAAAGTTTGCCTATATGGCGTGGAAGGAATAGGGAAAACGACATTTGCAAGTCAATTTCCCGACCCGTTATTTATCGACCTTGACAAGGGTTCAACATGGATGGACGTCGCAAGAGTCCATGCCGACAGTTGGAAAGAATTAATTGACATCGTTAAGACCGTGTATGAAGAAAAACCGTGCAAAACATTGGTCATTGATACGGCCGACGCAGCAGAGCGTTTATGCATCAAAGATTTATGCGAAACCGCCGGAAAGAAAGGAATTGAAGATTTCGGCTATGGCGCAGGCTATACGTACCTCGCGGAGGAATTCTCATTCTTACTTGTCCAATTGGAAACGGTAATTTTGGCAGGCATTAATGTCGTTCTGCTCGCACATGCAACGATGAAAAGAGTATCCAAGCCGGACGATATGGGTGAATACGACCATTGGGAATTAAAACTCAATACCAAGACAACGAATAAGGTTGCACCGCTTGTCAAGGAATGGGCAGATTTACTCTTATTTGCCAATTACAAGACAATTCTCATCAAAGACAGTAATAGCAACAAGAAGAAAGCAACCGGCGGGGAAAGAGTGATGTATACGACTCATACTCCATTCGCCGATGCGAAGAACCGTTTCGGACTTCCGGATGAGTTACCGTTCCGGTTTGATTCAATCAGCTATTTACTGGAGAACAAGCTGAAACCGAAACAGAAAGCAAAATCAAAGGCAAAAGAAAAATCTGATCCCGTGCCTGATACGGAAGAAATGAATTTGCCACTGGAAGCATTGAAGAAGTTAATGAAGAAAGACAGCATCACAGAAGCAGAAATTAGAAAGGCCGTATGCGAGCAAGAGTACTTCCCGGAAACAACACCGATTGAAGAATATCCCGTGGAATTCATCGATAATAACTTAATCGAAAACTGGGAAGCATTAAAAAATTACATTGTAGAAAACAGATAATTCAGGAGGAATAAGAACATGGAAAACACAGCATTCAATCAATTCGGTACAGCA